>Ga0210384_10004270_pt1 | contig 16042 bp, 14 predicted proteins | sample IncBWH2MmetaG_FD_160574 | JGI IMG/M metagenome (GOLD analysis project Ga0210384, IMG submission 160574) | Forest soil microbial communities from Barre Woods Harvard Forest LTER site, Petersham, Massachusetts, United States - Inc-BW-H-2-M | ecosystem: Environmental > Terrestrial > Soil >...
CTCCGGGTTCGCGGCACACTTCCACGTCACGCCAGCGCACACCGTGGTTCCAGCCTGTGCCGAGAGCCTTCATGGCAGCTTCCTTAGCTGCAAAGCGCGCGGCGTAACGCTCCACGCGGTTGGCCTTTGATTCACAGTAACGGATTTCGCTTTCGGTGAAGATTCGATGCAGGAAACGATCGCCATGACGGGCTATGGCCCGTGCAAGGCGCGGGACTTCCGCGATATCAATTCCGGTCCCGACGATCATGAGGAATTACGTTAGCACATTGAACATTACATACACCTCGTCGATCACAGCTGTGGATGCAAAGACGCCAAGCGCCAACCATGGATCGATTTGCCACACTGTCCTCATCTCCGGGTATGCTGGATGATATCTTGGTGAGGGCAAACCCTGACCACCGTATTCATGGACGTTCTCAAGAAGCTTTTTGAGCAGCATTTCCACTCACCAGTCGCACGGGTACAGCCTCTGCAGGGCCAACTCGGCGGTTCTGGCCGAAAGATTATCCGGCTGGCTAACGAAGAGCTAAGCGCGATTGGTATTCTCTACGATGTTCGTGAAGAAAACGTCGCCTTCCTGGAGTTCTCCAGGCATTTTCGCCGCCATGGCCTGCCTGTGCCCGAAATTTATGGGGAAGATTTGGGCGAGGGTGCTTATCTTGAAGAGGATCTGGGAAGCACAACGCTTTTTGAGTTTCTTTCGACAAATCGTACCAGCGAAAACATTGCTGCACCGGCGATCGAAGCATATCGCAAAGTTGTGGCGGTTTTGCCGCGGTTTCAGATCGAAGCTGGTCGCGATTTGAACTACAAACTGTGCTATCCACGAGCCAGTTTTGATCGTCAATCCATCGCCTGGGATTTGAACTACTTCAAGTATTACTTTCTTCGGCTGGCAGGCATTCCCTTCAACGAACAGGCGCTGGAGAACGATTTCGGCCGCTTGACGAAGTTCTTGTTGAGCGCCCCGCATGACTATTTTCTGTATCGGGATTTCCAATCTCGCAACATCATGTGGCAGGATAGCCAGCCCTTCTTCCTGGACTATCAGGGCGGACGCAAAGGCGCACTGCAATACGATGTCGCATCTCTTTTGTACGACGCCAAGGCCGACTTGCCGCCGGAACTGCGCCAGCAATTGCTCGATCATTATCTCGACGGCCTTGCCAGCATCCTCAAGTTGGAACGCGCAGTATTCATGCAGCACTACTACGCTTACGTCTACGTTCGGATCATGCAGGCTTTGGGCGCTTACGGGTTTCGCGGCTTTTATGAACGCAAAGCCCACTTTCTGCAAAGCGTCCCTTATGCGCTGAAAAACCTGCGCTGGCTGCTGCACAACGTCACGCTACCCATCGGCCTTCCCACGCTCATGGATGCGTTCAACAGCATGCTGGGATCGGAGAAATTGCAGAGCCTGGCTTCGGATGCAGAGAATCTAACGGTACGGATTTTCAGCTTCTCCTTCCATCGGGGTTGGCCGAAAGACGAAACCGGAAACGGCGGAGGATTCGTCTTCGACGGTCGCAACCTTCCCAACCCCGGCCGCGATGAACGCTTCAAAGCGCTCACAGGCAAAGATGCGCCGGTGATCGAGTACCTGAATCAGCAGGAAAGTGTGCATCAGTTTCTGGCTAGCGTCCTGTCGCTGGTGGATGCCAGCGTGAGCGAATATCAGCGTCGCGGCTTCAAGGATTTGATGGTGTCGTTCGGATGCACTGGTGGACAACATCGCTCGGTCTATCTGGCAGAGCAATTGGCGAAGCGGTTGCGTAGCAGAAATGGAGTGGAGGTAGTAGTGCGGCATCGTGAGTTGGAGAATGTACACGAATGAAGGCGATGATTCTGGCCGCCGGCCTGGGCACCCGACTGCGTCCACTCACCGACAACCGTCCCAAGGCCCTGGTGGAAGTCGCTGGCCGCACGATGTTGGAGATCACGCTTATTCGCCTACGGTCTTTTGGGATTCGCGAGGTGATTGTCAATGTGCATCACTTTGCCGACATGATTGTCGAGTATCTCAAGACGAATCATAACTTCGGAATGCGTATCGAAATCTCTCGCGAGGAGGTTCTGCTCGATACCGGCGGGGGACTGAAAAAAGCCGCGTATTTTTTTCGCGAGCGGTCCAGCAGTCCTGACGAATCGTTCGTTCTGCACAACGTCGACGTCATCAGCACCATCGACCTCGGGCGCGTAGTGCAATTTCACGTTGTCAAACGGGCTCTCGCCACTATCGCGGTACAAAACCGGAAGACCTCCCGCTACCTCCTATTCGACGACAGCCTGCAGCTTTGCGGGCGACGAACCGGGCGTGATCAGAAAACAGAATTGGTCCGATCCTCACCGCAGGCGCAGGCGTTGGCCTTTTCTGGCATTCACGTCATTTCGCCTCGTCTTCTAGCGATGATGACAGAAGATGGCGCTTTTTCCATCATCACGTGTTATCTGCGTCTCGCTGCTAAAGGAGAAAAAATTCTTGGTTTTCGTGCCGACGAATATTACTGGCGCGATCTCGGAACACCGGAGAATGTGGCACAAGCTGCTGCAGAGTTGGAGCAGAAGGTACCTAAGCAATAGAGTTTCAAGATTCGGCGTAGGCTCCATTCAGCATGCTCTTCGAAACTTGCCGTACGGCCATCGCTTCGACGGAAAACGGTATGTCGATCGAAACCTCGACTCCCCCCTCGGGCACGTTGTCAACGCTAAAGTTTTGAGAATCTCCATATAGCGCCTTAAGGCGTTTGCGCGTTGCCGTAAGTCCGACACCGTGACGCTGACCCATCGCATTCGAAGCCGGCTCAAGGCCGCGGCCGTTGTCCGTGATCCGCAAGTGCAGCTCAGTACAGTCGTGGAAGGAAGTGACGCGAACTGTGCCTCCTCCAGAGAGTTTTGCGATTCCATGATGAATCGCGTTTTCCACCAGCGGCTGAAGCAGCAATTGAGGAACGTGCGCGTCCAAGGTAGCCGGGTCAGCGTGAATGACGACCTCCAAGCGACCATTGAAGCGGACCTTTTCTATTTGCACATACATATCCAGAAACTGCAGTTCTTTACTCAGGGTCGTCTCCTGGATGCCCCCTTCTTCCAGGATAGATCTCAATAAATCGCCCAGACGCGACATCATCTTGTCGGCTGCTTTCACGTCAGAGAACATTAACGCCGAAATGGAGTTCAGGGTGTTGAATAAGAAGTGCGGCTGGAGCCTGCTCTTAAGTGCCTCGAGTTGTGCCTCGGCGAGTTGGACCTCTCTATTCTTGAACCGCTGGTAGTACGCGATCATCTGTCCGAACACAACGATCGGCATGTAAATCTGAAACATATCCTCGGTGCCGGCCGCCAGAAATAACCTCTTAAAAAGAAGCCACCCGACCGTAGGAACCTGACCAACCCTGGGATCTCTGACCGGGAACAAGACGCCGCGAAGCACAACATGGACGATCGTGAAAAGCACACCGCCAAGAAAGTATCCTAAAAAACGGCGAGCGATGTGATTACGCTCCACCGGGTAACGGGTAGCAAAACTTAGGACCGGGGGCGTCAGTAGAGCCCATATATACGAATTCACCAGCGGGACACCAAAATCATAGAGGGTGATCGGGAAGCCCAACGACTTTTGATACTGATACCGAGAGACCGTCTCGGCCAAACCGATTACGGTCCAAACTCCGAAGCTCACAACCCACGTGAGCCAAGTACGCAGGGTTTCGTCACGTGTGTAATCGACCTGTTGCAGAGTGTCCGCCCTTCACGAAGGGATTTCCGGCCCCGCCGATGCTGCGCCATTCTAGAATAAAAATACAACGACAAGCTAATGAATCCGGGCGACTGATGAAGTGTGGTCGACGTTGATTAACAAATCGTTGTCACAGCAGCCGGTCCCCACGGTAAATCAGTTTGCCGTCCACTAATCTCCCCTCAGGCGTGAGCTTGTGAGGCTTCGGAGGTGCCGTCCCGTCAATATGCAGCACTTCGTGTCCGTGCGCCACCAGCCAGTCTGAGACTAGCATGCGGTGACATCGAAAATAGAGTCGCTCGGCGCACATGTAAGCCGTTGGCGTGTGCTCACTCAGCGCGATGAGTTCTGCGATCCCGTGCTCGAACTCCGCAGCCAGCATGTAATCAGCGTAATTCCGGAAGCTCGGACTCCGCAGCGCGATATTCGGCGAGTCATCGCGGATTTTTCTGCGGCGCCCGCCTAATTCTTTCAGCCAAACGTAGCGGATTCCAGCTTCGGGCAGGGACTTCTCCAGTGATTCACGGTTGAAATGCGGGAGTCGGCGGGACATTGGGAACGATCGGATGTCCACCAGCGCTTGAATGGAGTGTGCCTGTAGGGCCTGGATCAGTTCATCCAGACCACGGGTAGAGTGCCCAATCGTGTAGAGAGTCGCCACGGCTCGATTTCAGATTGCAGATCTAAGAAGCGTGGGCGCAAGCTCGAACAATCTAAGATTATCCACCCAGGACTTGAAATGCTTTAACCAGCGCTTCGTCTTGCTCCGGAAATACAGTACGTAAATCCAACAGTACGTGACCTTCTTCTACGCGAGCAACGATAGGCGGATCAGAACCACGTAGCCGGGCAGCAACTTCATCTGTGCTGAGATCTTTATGGCTGATCGCCAACAGGCGCGTCGCTAACACCGCGGAGGGAGCAGCACCACCCCCGATTACGGATTCTCCATCCATTACTTCGACCGACAATTTCGATAATTGAACTCTTTCAGCGATGCGTTCAGCGCGCGCGCCAATTTCTTCTGCTGACAATCGCATCATTCGCAAAGCAGGAATCGCGTCATGGTCGCCCTTTACATAAGCCATCAGTGTGGCTTCGAGCGCAGCGTAGGTAAGCTTATCGACACGCAGTGCGCGGAATAGGGAATTCGCACGCATGCGGGCAATCAGGTCGCTGCGGCCACTGAGGATGCCTGCCTGTGGCCCGCCCAGAAGCTTGTCGCCGCTGTAAGTAACGATGTCGACGCCTGCGCGCAGGCTGTCGAGCACGCCGGGCTCGCCGCTTACTCCGAACGAGCGCAAGTCGATGAGCGCGCCGCTTCCTAAATCTTCTATCAAAGGAATATTCCGCTTGCGGGCCAATTCCACCAGGTCGTCAAGCCGAGGCTCCTCGGTGAATCCCGTAATCTGAAAATTCGAGCGGTGAACCCGCAAGAGCAGCCGAGTCTTTTCGGTGACCGCATTCTCGTAGTCAGCGAGGCGCGTGCGGTTGGTCGTACCCACTTCCCGCAAAACTGCGTGGGACTTTGACATGACATCCGGAATGCGGAATGAGCCTCCGATCTCGACCAGTTCCCCTCGCGAGACGATGGCCTCGCCGCCCTCGGCTAGCGTATTCAGCGTGAGCAGGACGGCTGCAGCATTGTTGTTGACAACGATGGTGGAGATGCTCGGTTCGTTCGCACGGGCGGGAACGCCCGCGCCTACATTGAGATCGGCGAAAAGTTTGCCGAACAGGCGATCGACGTGAACGTCTCGCTTGCCCCGTTCGCCGGTGGCGATATCGAATTCTAGATTCGAATAAGCAGAGGAGACTTCGCGAATGTGATCAAGCGCAGCGGCGGACAGTGCAGCGCGTCCCAGATTCGTGTGCAAGATGACTCCGGTCGCGTTAATCACTGAACGAAGCGAGTAGCTCAAAGCTTGCCGGGCTTCGCGCTCGACTGCCTGGGCGAGGCCAGAAAGAGCAAGATCCACGCCATCTGCCTCCAGGCGGCCGGCGGCAATTTCTTCGCGCAAGCGACCCAACACCACACGAACGGCGTCTGTGACGGCAGTTTGGCCTTCGCTGGAAACCAGGCGCGACAGCTGACCATGCCGCACTAATTCATCCACGGACGGCAGTCTGCGGTAGAGGTCTGCCTTCGAAATGGCTTTCACGATTGACGATTATCCCACCCGCCGCGACGGCGCAGCGTTCTAAATTCATGAACCCAAGATACGGACTCACACAGGGTTTAATCCCGAGGTTTCAGCCCCTTTTGTGTCCTTCGTGGTTAATTGGAGGAAACCAACGTTGGCACCACATCTTCGCTAACCCACTTCCACCAGCCCGTATGTGCGCTGCCAGCGGGCCCGCATGTGGCGCAGAGCGAGAGCGATCTCACTTTTGGAGATTTCCTCGCTAGGACCAGACAGAACAGCAGCGGCCTCGCGTTTAGCCGCTTCCAGCAGCTGCCGGTCGCGGATGAGATTCGCCACCTGAAAACTCGGCAGACCGGCTTGACGGGTGCCGAAGAATTCTCCTGGGCCGCGAAGTTCGAGATCGAGTTCCGCGATCTGGAAACCATCGTTCGTGCGGACCATGGCATCCAGGCGGCGTTCGCCGTCCTCAGAAATCTTCCCCCCGGTCATCAGGACACAGTAGGACTTGGCCGCTCCGCGACCGATTCGACCACGGAGCTGATGGAGCTGAGATAGCCCGAAGCGTTCGGCGTGTTCGATGACCATGACCGTAGCATTGGCCACATCGACGCCGACTTCGATCACTGTTGTAGCAACCAGAACATCGATCTCGCCTTTTTGGAACAACCGCATGGTCTGATCCTTCAGATCGGAGTCGAGGCGGCCGTGCAGGAGGCTTACCCTCAGATCGGGAAAGATTCGCTGGTCCAGCTCCTTATACATTTTGATCGCGGCTTTGAGCTCCTTCTCTTCGCTTTCCTCAATGACCGGATAGACGACGTATACCTGATGTCCGGCGGCGACCTGTTTGCGCACAAATTCCCAGACTTCAGCCGAGCGTTCGTCAGAAATGCGACGGGTGATGATCGGCACGCGGCCGGGCGGCATCTCGTCGATGACGCTCACATCGAGGTCGCCATAGAGGGTAAGAGCGAGAGTCCGGGGGATGGGCGTCGCGGTCATGACCAGAACATCTGGCTCAGCAGTCTGCGCGGTTGAGACGCGCGCGCCTACATCGCCCGACTTCTTCATCAGCTTGAAACGCTGTAGCACTCCGAAACGGTGCTGCTCATCCACGATCACCAGGCCTAGTTTGGCGAATTCGACCTTTTGCTCGATAAGGGCGTGAGTTCCGATGATCAGCTGCGCGTTTCCTTGGGCAATGTGGCGGCGGATGTCGCGTTTGCGAGCGTCCTCCATCGACCCAGTAAGTAGCACGACCCGGTAGCCGGTAGCTTCAAGGATTCGCCGAGCCGAAAAATAATGCTGCTGGGCAAGGATTTCCGTGGGCGCCATCAGCGCTACTTGAAATCCGTCTTCCATCGCAATGATGGCCGCTTCGAAGGCGACGATGGTCTTGCCTGACCCAACATCGCCTTGCAACAACCGCCGCATAGGGACGGGCTGCTCCATGTCGGAGGCGATTTCTTTGAGCACGCGTTTCTGGGCAGCGGTGGGATGAAAGGGCAGGATCTTCTTGATGGCCTCGCGCACTCGATCGTCGAGCTTAAATCCAATACCGGTTTGGGCTTTCTGCTCACAGCGTTTGAGTTCTAATCCCAATTCGAGGAAAAACAATTCTTCGAAAATCATGCGAATATGTGCAGGCGTTCGCGACGCCTGCAGGTCCGAGAGGCTTTCCCCGGGATCGGGCCAGTGAACTTCCCACAGCGCTTCGCGCGGGGCGATAAGGCCGAGGCGCTGGCGCACCATAGCGGGAATGGGATCAGTCAAGTCCGGGGTCAGATTGTCCAGAGCTGTGCGGATGATGCGGCGAAACCAACGCGGGGTCAGCCGGCCTTGACCGGCCGACTCGTAAATTGGAACGATTCGTCCAACCTCCAGGGATGAGGCGACCTTCTGTTCGGCAGCATCGGTCGCGCCGTCATCGGTGGAATCGCCGATAATCTCGAATTGCGGCTGGACTAACTGCGGTTCGCCGCTGTATTGGTCCTGTTCTACTTTGCCGTAGAGGGCAATCATTTGTCCCGGCTTGAATTTGTCACGAAGATAGGTGGCATTGAACCAGATACTTTTCAGGCGGCTTCGGCCCTGGCCGGCAGTCATTTGAAAGATTGGCATGCGGCGTGTGCGGAACAGGCCGGAATTGCGGACCTCCGCGATCACTGTCGCCATTTCTCCAGAGCGCAATTCCGATATGCTTCTCGGGTTTACCCGGTCCTCGTACCGAAAGGGCAGATAGTGGAGCAGGTCGTCAACTGTATGGATGCCTTTGGCCGCCAAGATTTCGGCTAGGCGGGGACCAATGCCTTTTACGTACTGCACGGAGGTAGCCGGTTCCAGCATCTGAGGGGATGGTAACAAAAGCAGTAGCTAAGCCTTGGCAAGTGGCGTCTAGTCTTGCCACGGGAACGGTGTTTAGGAACGTTGTAAACATGCCGAGGTTCATACATGCTCTGGTCGCAGTTCTGGCAGGAAATGCGGCCTATTTCTTGCTCATGCCACATCTGCCTCCCAGTGCACGGCATCAGCCACTTCGGTTGGATGTTGGGTTGGTGGTGGACTTCTGCTTCTGCCTGGCAGTTTTCGGCGTTGTGAAAATGTTCGCTAATAAGCCGAGCAACGATTCTTAACGTGCCTTCCGCAACGCCCTGCCCACAGAGAAATCAGGAGTTACTTTCGGAACCTCGGTAACCCTAAGCCGCGGGTTACAATCCGGCGAGTGGTATGCAGAAAATAGCCATCCTTTACGACGCCAGCCAGGCGGTGTTATCGACCTTTGATCTGGACGAGGTGCTGCGGCAGATCCTCATCATTGCGCGCGAATACTTCCACCTGCAGAATGTGGCCATTCTATTGCTGGACCAGGAAACCAACCAACTGCGCACTCGCTCCCAAATCGGCTGGGACGACGGATTCGACCTTATCCCCTTGGCCATCGGGACCGGAGTTATCGGTACGGCTGCGCGAGAGAAGCGCCCGCTGTACGTGCCCGACGTTAGCAAAGACTCGCGTTACATCGCCTGCGGAAAGAAGACTCGATCGGAACTGGCGATCCCTCTGATGGTAAGGGACGAGGTGGTAGGAGTGCTGGATTGCCAGAGTGAGAACCTCGACCACTTCGACTCGGAAACTATTGATCTGCTTACGCTGTTTTCGACTCAAGCCTCAATGGCGCTTCAAAATGCCCGCCTCTATACGCTTGAACGTCGCCGGGCGGCGCAGCTGGAAGCCATCAATGCCATCGCGCAGCAGACGACGACAATCCTCGACATAAAGGAATTGCTGGCCAGAGTTTGCCTGCTGATCCAGGAAAAATTCCAGGTCTCTCACGTTTCAGTCCTATTGAAAGATGAAGAAGACTTGGTGCTGCGGGCCCACCACGGAGACCTCACGCTTCGTATCCCTGAGGGTGGACGCCTTTCCGCCGGGACAGGGCTTTGGGGACGAGCTCTCCAGACTGGCAAAACTCTGATTGAAAATGACGTAGCGAGCAATCCAGATTACATTGGCTTCTACTTGGAAACCGGCTCTCGTATGTGTATTCCTCTGGTTTCTTTCGGACAAACGCTGGGAGTGCTAATGCTCGACAGCGCCCGGGCAGGAGCTTTCAACGCCAATGACACTCAGTCGCTTGAATCCGGCGCCGACATTTGCGCTACCGCAATACAGAATGCCAACTACGTCGAGCGCGTCCAACAACTCGCTTACCTCGACGGACTGACCGGAATCTTCAATCGCCGTTTCTTCGAATTGCGCATCGCGGAAGAAATCGAGCGCGCTCGGCGGTTCGGGGCTGGGATGGCGGTCATCATGGTCGACATCGACCAGTTCAAGCGCTTGAACGATGAATACGGCCATCTGCTGGGCGACGAAGTATTGCGCCAGGTTTCTTCGGTTTTCCATCAACAACTTCGGAAGATTGATGTGGTGTGCCGCTACGGAGGAGAGGAGTTCGCCATCCTGCTGTCGCAAACTAACGCGCAGCATGCGCTTGCCGTTGCCGAGAAGTTACGGCGCCTGATCGAGACCTGGCAGTTTCCCGGTGTCCCGCGGTCGGTCACCATCAGCGCGGGTGTTGCCAGTTGCCCTGATCACGGATGCACGCGCGACGAACTGGTGAAATCGGCAGATGCAGGATTGTATGCAGCCAAGCAGGCGGGACGGAACCGGGTGTGCTTAATTCCAGAACTCCAAAAAAGTATCGCCCGGAGCGGCAAGTAGTCTACAGAATTTGCCACGGGGAAGGATGCCGTGCCAATCCGCAGCGATCAATCAGTTCATATTTCGCTCAAGCTGTGCAGTTCACGCTCGAGCTCTTTCCGGATTTCGCTGCCCTGTTCGCGGAGTTCCCGTTCCAGTTCCCTCATTTCCTTTTTCAGTTCTTCTTGATTGTTACGGAGTTCTTTCGCGGCCCGCTCCATTTCAGGTTTCGCCTGTTCCATTTGCCGCTGTATCTCCCGCGCGGCCTGCTCCAGTTCAGGCTTTTCGCGAGCAATCTCGGAGTCAAGCCGGCTGAGATCAATACGAGTTTCAACGTCGATAGGGGGAATCGCGAACTTTTCGTCGAGAAACCCTGATTGCCGGCGTTCGGGAAGGCTGAGAGTTAGCGTCTGTTCCTTCTTGTCGCGAATGATGCTGATCTGGACGGCGTTCTCTTTGCGTCCCCGTAAAGCGTGGGTAAAGTCTCCGGCGTCATGGATCAGCTCGTCATTGACCCGCACAATCACGTCGCCAGCGCGAAATCCCGCCTTTTCGGCGCGGCTTCCCTTGTCCACAGAGCGCACCAGCACTCCCTGCCCGTTCTTGGCCCCGAAAAAGTCTCCCAGTTGAGGGGTGAGGCTTTCCACCATCAGACCGCTACGCGCGGAGGAGTGCACCACCACAACCGAGACCGGAATATCGATATCAGGCATGGCCGGCATCGCAGGCATAGCCGGCATGGCGGGCATCGCGGGCATCGCGAACTTGAACTGTTTGGACTCGCGCCCGGATGGAAAAGTTTTCTTGCGGTCGGCAAGTTGGGCTTTGAGGGTGATCGACTGGCCATCGCGGCTGATGCCCAGCGTGACCACTCGTCCGGGTGGAATTTCGTGGATCATGCGCCGTAATTGCTCCACGCTTTCCACCCCAGATCCATTGACGGTTAGGATGACATCATGCTCCTTGATCCCAGCCTTGCCAGCAGGGGCGTCCTGGTCCACCAGGGTCACTTCCACGCCGTGCTCTTCCTTTAATCTGAGTTCCCTCAAGCGATCGGGTGTGATATCGCGGGTATCGACACCCAGGTAAGATCCGCCGCCGTAGGCTTCGTCGCTCGAAAATCCGAATACTTCTTTCGGTGGTTCAAAGGAAAAACACTGTGCGCTATAGGTTACGATGGCCAGAAACGGCAGGATTAGCACAGCTATGTGAGCCGACTTGCACATGTTCATCCCTCCTTCCACACAAAGATCACTTATTTCGTGCGGCGGAACCAGATATCCCCAGTGGTTGTGCGCACCTTCAGCACCGCCCCCCCGCCGTTCAAACTGCCGTCTGCTGTGACCGTCTTCGGACCGTAGTCGCCGCCTTCCGTCGTCACTCTGATTTCCGAGAAGTCCGAGCGAATGCTATGGCCATTGGCCACTTCGATCGAGGCTCGAATGCTGAGCGCCAGGCTCGGTGCTAGGTAAACTGTAATGTCCCCGGCTGAGGTCTCCAGCACAGAATCAGTGCGCTCGCCAGTGGATGAGACAAACTTCGCTGTTATGCCACCTGCTGCCGTTTCCGCCCGGGCTGAGGGAACTCCGTTCAATTCGATGCTGCCTCCACCGGTTTCCGCGCGCACTGGTCCTTTCGCCGACGCCAGCCGGATGCTGCCTCCTCCGGTCTCAATCTCCGCAGGACCGCCAATCTCGCCCAGATCAATGCTGCCCCCGCCGGTAGTGGCCTTGACGTGTCCGGCGCAACGCTCAACCTCAATGCTGCCTCCACCCGTTTCCAGGACAGCACCCTGCAAACCTGAAACCACCACCACGCTGCCGCCGCCACTTTCAGCGCTGATCTTGCCCTTCGAGGACACAACTTTGATACTTCCCCCGCCTGTGCGCAAGCTAAGATCGCCGCCAGTCGTGCCCACATCGATGCCGCCACCGCCGGTTTCGGCATTAATCGCACCGCCGATATCGTCGAGATGAATACTACCGCCGCCACTCTGGGCGTCGACCCGGCCAGCAATGCCAGTGGTCGAAACACTGCCACCGTCGGTCTCCAGCTTTACCGCATCCGTATCGCGGGGAACATTGACCGTAAATTCGCCTGAGAATCGATGTGGCCTGCCGCCTTGCCATTCGGCGACGATCCAGGCCGTATCTCCCCGGACGTAAGCGCTGACTTTGTAGGAGTCGAATTCGCGGCGGGCGCTATCTTCGGAAGACGTATAAGCACGATTGCGAACCATGTAGCTGATGCCCGATTGCGAACCGCCTGCCACACGAACCGAGCCCATGTCCACCTTGATTCTGATATTTTTTGCAGCAGCGAGAGTACCGGTGATGTCCCGGGCCCAGTTTCCCCCGTCCCGGTAAACCCGCGCCTCTTGCGCCGCCGATAGCGGAAGCAACAGGAGGAGCGCCGCAACGAGTTTAGAGAACTTCTTCAACATGCACCTTCTGTCTTGTCAGTCTTATTGCCGAGTTTGCGCTCGAGCGGGACAGCCAAAAACGGCTGTCCCTATGTAGTCTCAGCAACCTAGTCAATTTCTGGAAGCTGGGCCAGCCAGTTGCGGGCCTGCGACCGGATGTATGGATTCTGATCGTTCTCCGCCAGCTTCTGCAGGACCACACGCACGCTGCTGTCAGCCCGGCAAGGCTCAAGCAAATGCAAAGCTTGAGTCCGGAGACCAGGATTGGAATCGTGCATCAGAGCCTCGAGTACTGCGTCCCGGACACGCACATCATCCTTCACGTAAGGACCCAACCCCTCCAATGCCTTCAATCGCACGCCAGGATTCGAGTCATACCGCAAGGCGTAAAGCAATGCCTCGCGAACATGGGTGTCGTTGGGCTTCTGGGTCAGCAAGTCCACCGAATCCATGCGCACGCCGGAGTTGTAGTTGTTGCGCGCGGCGAACAGAAGCAACTGCTGAATGCGCTGATCATTGAGCGAACCCTGCGCTTCCTGGATGGAGACGGTGTCGTACTTGATGCTGATCTGGTTCGATCCCGGTTCCTGAGAGATAGAACGTATGCCGCTGATGGAGGATTCTGTCACCGGGCTCGGGACTGATACTTGACTAATGTCTGGAGGACTACCTTTCACTACCTTGTAGGTGGCTCCGATGCCGCCGGCAAAGCCCACGATGACGAGCATGGCCGCGAGGGCGGGAGAGAGACGGATCTGGCGAAACCAGGCCCCCGGATCGAACGTCAGGCGCTGCCAGAAGCCACCTTGCTCAGCGGTTTCCAGCGCTTCCTGCAGGTGCATTCGAGAAGCCGCTACCAAGTTGGGCGTCGGTTCGTCCACCGGATACTGGGAGAGCGTGGCGTGGAGTTGGCGGCTGGCCTTCAGTTCGGCGGCGCACTCGGTGCAGCGCGCCAGGTGTTGTTCCAGTTCGTAACGAGCGTCATCGGGCAGCTCGTTGTAGATGTGCAGCAGAATGTTCTCTCGAACCCATTCGCACTTCATAGTTGCACCCCCGGAAAGGGGAGGAATTCAATTTTCATCGCATGTCCACCAAAGCGCCACGCAATTTTTGGGTGGCGCGAAACAAGGTATTCTTCGCTGTTTCTTCTGTCGTATTCAAAATTTCACCAACGGTCCGCAACTTCAGTCCGTGGTAGTGCTTCAACTCGAAAACCATACGCTCGCGGGGCGTCAGTCTCTCCAGAGCGCGGTTGATTCTGGTACCCAGTTCGCGGCGCATCAAGTCTCGCTCGGGATTTGCTCCGGCTCGCGCGTCTGGGACCTGCTCCAGCACATCGTAGGCTTGGCCGTCGGCATCCACCGCGACAGGGGCATCTTCCTTCCGCACCTGCCTTTTCCGCAAGTGATCCAGGCAGAGGTTGGTAACAATGCGGTAGATCCAGGTGTAGAAGGAGCACTCGAAGCGGAAGTTGCCCACGCTCTTATACGCCTTCAGAAACGCGTCCTGATAAATATCCTGGGCTTCGTGCTCAGAGCCGGTCAGATGCATGGCTAGCCGCAGTACCGCCTGGTCATAGTGCCGCACCAGCTCCTCGAAGGCCGCGCGATTGCCACGCTGCGCTTCGCGAACCAGCAGGGTGTCGTCGATACGGCCTGGACCTTGCCCAGCCATGTGGCCCCGCATGATGGGGTCCCGGGATCCGCTGCCTCTTTCCACCCGCTCGCTTCTCGCGTCCGGATGGGAACATGCGCCAACCGCTAAAGGTATCGCCCAAACATCGGCCGGCATTGCTCGTTGTCCTCGCCTAAACCGGGTGCCTTGCCGTCCTTCCCGGTTCGCATAGCCATAGACGTGTCAGCGGTGGAACCGTGAGCAGAAATTATAGGAGTTTGGCAGGATTCTTGCTGGCGTAGATGACCATCGGAGAAGGATTTAGGCGGGCTCACGGATCGGCGGGCGGGGTCCATCCCCGGCGAAGTCGAAGCCCGCCCACACACTGCGTATTTACTCCACCACCACTTCCCTCTCGATAACGACCTTCAGGTGGGTGGTCACGTCTTTGTGCAGCTTGATCGGTAAGGTGAACTCACCCAAGGTTTTTAGCGGCTCGTGGAGCTGGATCTTGCGGCGGTCAATATCAAAGCCCTTCTTCGCCAAAGCGTCAGCGATGTCGCTGGACGTAACTGAACCGAAAAGCTGATCATGCTCTCCCGACCGCCGCTGGAACGCAATCGACACGCCTTCAAACTGCTTCGCCAGCGCCTCAGCGCCGGCTTTCTCCTTGGCTGAGCGGCGAACCGACGCGGCTTTCATCTGTTCAATGACCGCTTTGTTACCGATGGAGGCCTCGATGGCCAGCTTGCGAGGGAGCAAATAATTGCGCCCGAAGCCTTCAGCAACTTTCACCACGTCGCCCCGCGAGCCCAGCTTGGGTACATCTTCTTTCAGTATGACTTCCATGAATGACTCCCGTTCAAAAAAAGTCTCTGGCAGTTGTTACGACGATCTTCACGGATCGGCCTAAATCCAAGGTGATCCGTCATCCGTTCAATCCGTCGCCAGGTCTTGTTACGATGCACGACCGGCAAAAGGCAGCAGAGCAATATTGCGCGCCTGCTTGATCGCCGTGGACAAGCGCCGCTGATGCGGAGTGCAGACCCCGGTCAGGCGCCGCGGAACGATTTTGCCGCTCTCCGCCACGAACTGCGCCAGCAACCGCACATCCTTGTAGTTGATGGCCTCGATTTTCTCCACGCAGAACTTGCAAACCTTCTTGCGGCGGAAATACTTGCGGCCACCTTCGCGCCCACCGCCGGGTCCAGCCGGACGAGGCGGACGCCGCTCTCCTCGGTCGGGACGATCTCCACCGGAAGTGTGCTCGGATGTAGGTGTTGCAGTGGATCTGTTTTCTTCAGCCATGATGCTCCTTAAACTCAGCCGTCAGTCTTCTGTCAGTCGACCGACATGATTGTCTATGCCGTAACGGCAGCGGTTTCTCCACCAGTTTCGGTGGGCGCGGCGGCAACTTTGCGCCGCGATTCCTTTATAGCTTTAATCTTGTCAAGGCGCTTTTGCTCCTCGTCAATCCGCACGGTCAGGAACTTGATCACGGGTTCGCTGACCCGCAAGCGGCGCTCTAACTCGTGAATGAGGCCACCACCGCCTTCGACCGTAAGCAAAATGTACATGCCATCGTGAAACCTGCGCACCATGTATGCCAGTCTGCGCTTGCCCATTTTCTCCACACTCTTCACTTTGCCGCCCGAGGAAGTTACTGCAGACTCCAGAGTGGAAATCAGTTTGTCCTGATCTTCTTCCACCATGTCCGGGCGAACAATAAACATCAACTCATAGGTACGATCCATCACTTTGTCTCCATCCGCCAGGGATTCTCACGGATCAGCACGGATCAAAATCCAGAATCAGATCCAGCTTCATGCATGTAAATCCGCAGCTAACTTCTTTCGTCTTCCTCCGGCTCGGCCTTGCGGTTGAAGCGATTCATGGCCGCGGCCGGGCCTTCCT
>Ga0210384_10004272_pt1 | contig 16036 bp, 14 predicted proteins | sample IncBWH2MmetaG_FD_160574 | JGI IMG/M metagenome (GOLD analysis project Ga0210384, IMG submission 160574) | Forest soil microbial communities from Barre Woods Harvard Forest LTER site, Petersham, Massachusetts, United States - Inc-BW-H-2-M | ecosystem: Environmental > Terrestrial > Soil >...
CAGCCCACTGCGAATAGCTTCTTCCAGAATGCGGAAGCCTTCAATGGCGCAATAGCCGTCAGAGGTGAGCTCGCCGCGGGAAAAGGCCCGGCGCAATTCTTTCACCAGGGCGTTGTGCCGCCCCTCAATACGGCGCAAGCGGGGATTTGCCGTGCGGCCGCCAGTGGCTGTGGTTTCCTTCATGTTCGCGCGCGTTCGCCCAGAATCATACCTGTTCCTCTCGGCTTTCTCCGCTTTCCCATGTTAATGTTAGCTCTCGCGATTTCAACACTTGGGGTTCGGGAGGGACAACCTGGAGTGCGTGTAGAAATTGTCAAGATTAATAGCGATAACCCGGAAGCGTCACTCATTCGCTACGCAGCGGATCAGATACGCGCGGGCGAAGTCCTGGGCATGCCTACGGACACTTTTTACGGGCTGGCAGCCGATCCTTTTAACCTGCGCGCGGTCGATCGCGTGTATGACATCAAGTCGCGTTCCCGGCATAAGCCACTGTCCCTGCTGATCGCCGACGTCGACCAGGCCGAACAGCTGGCGCAGCCCCTGCCGGAAGAGTTTTATGCTTTGGCGCGGCGCTTCTGGCCCGGACCCCTTACCATCATCGTGAAGGCTTCGTCACGCCTTCCCCTGAAGGTAACGGCCAACACCGGCAACGTCGCTCTCCGGGTGCCCAAAGCTCCGATTCCGCTGGCGGTGGTCCAAGCGGCGCAGATTCCGATTACCGCCACCTCCGCTAACCTGAGCGGCGAATCCGAGTGCACCACAGCGCTGGCGGTGCGCGATCAGCTTCAGGACCGCATCGCGATCATCGTCGATGGCGGCACCTCGCCACGTGAAGTGGCATCTACCATCATCGATCTCACCGACGAAGAAGCGCGCTGGCGCATCATGCGGGAGGGCGCTATTCCGGCCCAGGAGATTTCCGAGTTTTTCGCGCAAGGATGAACCCAGCACCAGGATGAATCCAGCAGGAGATCGGCGGTCCAGCCCCTGGCCCTTGTGGGTGGTGGCGCTGGCTGCGACGACGGTCGCGGCCTTTCTCGGGATCACCAGCGTCCGCATCGTGCATGAAGCCGGCTTGCAGGAAGTTCATCCCGCCGACGCGATCGTCGTCTTCGGCGCGGCTGAGTATGCAGGACGCCCGTCTCCAGTCTTCCGCGCCCGCCTGGATCACGCCTACGATCTGTTTCAACGCACCGCCGCTCCCGTGGTAATCACCACCGGAGGTTCGGGGGCCGACCCCACTTTCAGCGAAGGGGGAGTAGGCCACGACTACCTGATGCACCGTGGCATCCCCGAATCCAAACTGATCGCCGAGACCCAGGGCTCCGACACCGCGTCATCCGCAGAACGCGTTGCCGTTATCATGAGCGCTAACCGGATGCACAGTTGCGTGGCAGTCAGCGACGCTTACCACGTGTTCCGCATCCGCAAACTACTGGAGCATGAGGGAGTGCAGGTCTACGTGGCGCCACGTCCGGACTCTCGTCCGCGGTCGGCATGGCAGCGAGCGTTAGCGGTACTGCGCGAAGCCGCCAGCTATTTAGTGTGGAAGCTGAACATACCCGCGTAACTGTCATCCTGAGCGGAGTGGAAGGCCCCCTATAGCGCTACGGTGCGCCGAAAATCTTGAGATTTCAGCTGCAATCTTCAATCAATCTTTAAAAGACCAGTAGCTCTCTCTCGCGACCGACAAGCTCATAGAGATCCTTCGACTGCGAAACTGCTTCGCTTCGCGAAGCAGTTTCTCGGCTCAGGATGACGACCATCCCATCCTTTTCCTCAACTCCGTGATGTGGGCGACGTGGTGCCGTCCGTGCCACGAGTACAACGCCAGGTTCTTTTCCAGCGGCATCGTCCCGAGTTCGGGATGATTGAAGACCCGTTTCCAGTCCTGCGGTGCGAGCGAGCGTAACAGCCGCACCCAGCGGTCATGCAGCGAACTGAGCAGCGACAGCGAAACTTCTAACGGAGTGGACTGTACATCCGGCAAGTTCGCCCAACGATCCTCCATGTACGGCTTGATGGTCGGCGCTTCTTCGGTCAGCGCCAGTTTGAATCGGATGTAGGCGTTCATGTGGCTCTCCGGCACATGGTGGGTCACTTGCCGCACCGTCCATCCGCCATCGCGGTAGGGCGTTTCGATTTGCTGCGGCGAGAGTCCCTGGACGGCGCCGCGCAACGCAGCTGGAGTTTGCTCGATCTCATCGATGAATCTCTGACGCTGTTGTTCATCCGGTGGACCTTCGTAGATAAATTTGCCGACGGGATAACGCGGATCGCTCATCTTGGTCTCCTCAGTTGCTTCCCAAGGGCTCGCGGGCGAGGGCGCCCGTGCCACACAACCGATTAACAACAAGGAAACGCGAAAGGCCGCAGAAAAGCAATGAGAGAACGGAAATCACCGAGAGATTTGAAAACAGATACTGTTAAGAGCTGTGGTAGTTAAGTTGTCAAAAGGAGGTCGGAATGAAGAACTGAGAACCAGAAACAAACCACTGGAAACTGAAGTTCGTTGAAGTTCGTTATCGTACCAGCGCCAGAATGCGTACCGGAGCCGTTGATCCGCCCGCCACTTTTGCGGGAGCGACCATTGCAACAGCGCCGTTCAAGGGCATGCGGTCGAGGTTGGCCACGTTGGCCAGGAGATAGAGGCCATGTTCTGCCGCATATTGAGCAACCGCGGATTTTCTAGCCGAGCCGCGATCAAGATTTGCCGTATCGATGCCCAGTCCGAGAGCATTGCGTCCTTCGGCCAGAAAGCGGGCGGCGTCCCTGGAGTATCCCGGAAAGTGCGTTAGGCCTTTGGAATCGGCGTTGCGATAGCTTCTGACCGAGTTCCACCGCGAGCCCCATCCCGTACGCGCCATCACGACCGCGCCCAGGGGAATCTGCCCGTTAGCCTGCTCCCAGGTTGCGATGTCCTGCACGGAAATCTCATAGTCCGGATTGCTCTTTGCGCTGGCGCTGACATCGAGCACCACCAGCGGCCCGATCAACCTGCCAGCCGGAATCTGATCTACCGTCCAGGTGCCGTGACGCAAACCCGCGGGCGCATCAATGCGGGTAGCAAATTGTGCCGAAGCCTGGGATTTTGAAGCCTCGGATTCTGAACCTCGGGATGTGGGAATCCTCTCGGACAAAGCCACCGTCTCAAGGCGATACCCGGACTTCTGTGGCTTTTCGAAGCCGTTCGCCGGCAACGAATGAGTGAGGTCCACGACCTCGCGAAACCCACCCGGCTGCGCCGTTTCCGGACGCTTTTGGGCGAACAAAAACAGTGCCAGGGCCAGCACCGAACCGATTACAAATGTATGGATCCTCATTACTTCTAAACGTCTTTCGTTGCTTTTCAGGCCCCTCCGAGAAAATCTGGAAACCCAAGTTAAGCTGTGAGATGCGAGCACCCACGCGCGAAGATGCTCTTTCACAATTTTCGCGCGGACGTTCACCTCCGGCAAGGTCCGTCAGTACATGTCCGACTGGGGTAAGTTGCGGAATACTGCGATCAGGCCAGCCAGAACGCGGCCAGAGCCGCTGCCACGGTGCTCAGGAAGTTTACCGAGTCGTTATTAATCAGATGGCGCCTCTCCAGCCAGGCCCCGAGAAAGCTGTCCGCGACCATTCCCAGGATCGCGGCGCCCACCGAGATTGCCAGCCACCGCAGAGGCAGCAGACCGCCGACAAGACAAACGGAACTCACAATTCCGGCAGCGACTACCCCCGCCAGGGTTCCGACCAGGCTGACGGCGCCATCTGTCCCGGGAGGGACAAAGCTCCAAGTGGTGACCAGGCGGGCTTTCTCGCCGAAGGCCTGACCCATTTCACTGGAAACCGTGTCAGCCGCGGCTTCCGAGAGTGCTGCGGCCGCCGCAAGCAAGAAGAGCCCGCGACTGTGGCTAATGACAGAGAACGCGGCACAAGCTGCAGCCACCCCCAGATTGGCCAGGATCTGAGATGCCTTCCGGCCCTCTCGGCGCTCCGCGATCCCTAACTTCTGCTTTCGTTGATACCCCAGCCGGGTCGTGACCCAGGCCAGAGCGAAGACGCTGATCAGGGCCGCAAAAGCCCCCGGACCGCCGCACAGATAAAGCACGATACAGATGACCGCTCCCGCCAGGGCGCCCGAGTTCGTGACTCCGCGCATCCCCCGGGCGAGCAAGGTGAAAGCCAGCGTGAGCAGAACCCCCACGACCCACTGTCCCAGGGAGACCGTCACTTCGGTAAGTCGGGAGAGATCATACACATCGGTCACGATAAATGGCGCCAGTCGAACAAGTAGATCCTGTCATCCACAAGATATAGCGTAGTTCCTCCGGCCATGCTACAGATAGGGCTTGGTCTTCGGATTACTAGCGTTTACGAAGTGCGTCAAAGTCTTCTGCGTAGTCTAAACTGCACTACGCTTGGCCCTTTTCCGGCTTGAGGTGAACTTTATGGCAGCTTCTGTTTGGTCGGGATACCTTACGTTCGGCTTGATCTCAATGCCGGTGCGTCTTTTTTCCGGCGCCCGCAGCAACGGCATCTCCTTCAACATGCTGCATCGCGATGACCTGCAGCGGGTCAAGCAGCAATATTACTGTCCCGCAGATAATCGCGTGGTCGATCGCAGTGAAATCGTGAAGGGCTACGAATTCCGCAAGGACGAATACGTGGTGATCGAGCCCGAAGAGATCAAGAAGATCGAACCGCAAACCGCAAAGACGATGGAGATCCTGGAGTTCGTGAAGACCAGCGAAGTGGACCCCGTGTTTTTCGAATCCTCGTACTACATGTTGCCGGAAGAGGCCGGACGCAGGCCATACGGATTGCTGACTAAGGCCCTGGAAGAAAGCGAGTACGTCGCTATTGCCAAGCTGACCATGCATAACCGCGAGTACACCGTGTTTCTGAGACCCCATTCCGGCGGACTCATGCTCCACACCATGTATTACGCAGACGAGGTCCGCCAGGTGGAAGGCTTCGGCGCACCCGACGTAGAACTGAAAGCAGCAGAGGTCAAAGTCGCTCACCAGTTGATTGAAGCTCTGGCCGCTGAGTGGGACCCGGAAAAGTACCACGACACCTTCCAGGAGAATGTGAAAAAGCTCATTGAAACCAAACTGGAAGGCGGCAAGATCGCCGAAGTGGAAAAGCCGAAAAAGCTGGCCCCGGTGGTGGACCTGATGGCTGCCTTGAAACAAAGTCTGGCCGAGATGGAAGGAAAAAAGAAGCCAGCAGCGCCCGCGCGCGAAGCAGAGGGAAAACGATCGAGAGGAAAGGCGTAACGGTTCGTGTGGGACGGACATTCCTGTCCGCGCCTTTTGACTTGGACTTTGCTTTTTCGAAATTCATTCCCGCGTCCGAGCAACCAATAGCCTGCAACCAAGAATCAACGTCAAAAGCGGCGGACAGGAGTGTCCGCCCCATACGGATACCAGCTGTTTTTAAGACCTGCTCGCTGGCGCATATTCCTACCAACCATTAAAATGGGAACTCTTTCATGGACGGTTATGCAGGGGTGGGGATGAAATTTTGGCGTGCTGCCCGCGTGTCGGGCGTTTTAATTCTTGGCCTGATTTGCGTCAGCTGCGGAGATCAATACCGCCCCGTGGCCATTCCTATTGTCCCGCCTCCGCCCGATCCTCAGGCCGTCCACTTCGTGCTGGTGTTCAGCGTCAATGGCGCGAGCGACCCTGGCGCCAGCAGTCGTGTGGATGTTTCCGGTGACAGCAATATCGGCGTCGCCCAACTTGGGCGGGGGCCCGCCCATGCCACGCTGATCCCGAACGGCGCTCGAGTGTACGCGGTCAATACCCGCGAAGACTCGGTATCCTCCTACTCTCCGACACCCGGATCGACGGCCGCGTCAGTGACTACAACATCTCTTCCAGCGGGTTCGAATCCGGTGTTTGTCCACACCACAGAAGGCGGCACAGTTTACGTGGCCAATTTCGGCCTGGGAACGGTAGCAGCGATCTCGATCACAACCAACGTGGTGCTAAACCCGCTGATTACGGTGGGTACTAACCCGGTCGCTCTGGCGGAGACTCCGGACCAGAAGAAACTTTACGCCGTCAATCAGGGCGATGGTAGCGTGACCCCGATCAACCTGACGGATCGAACCGTGAACCCAGCCGTGGTCACCGGGAGCACTCCGGTCTGGGCGGTGGCGCGCGCTGACAGTGCGAGGATCTACGTCCTCAACAGCGGCGGGGGCACGGTTTCCACAGTCGACACCACAACCGACACACTGCTGAGCTCTGTGGCCGTAGGTGCGGGCGCGAATTACATGGCGTATGACGGCAAGCTGAATCGCCTCTATGTCAACAATCCAACCGCCAGCACTGTGACCGCTCTGAATGTTTCGTCGGATCCGCCGACTGTATTGTTTGCGACCCCAGTTGCCCCCGGCCCGGCTACCGTCGCCGTGCTGCCGGATGGCAGCCGCGCTTACGCTGTGAGTTCTACCAAGACCCCACCCTGCACTTCCGATCCATTGGATACCCAGCTCTGCATCAGCTCCGTTGCTACCGTGATCAATGCCAGCGACGGCAGCGTTCGAAAGACCGTTCCTCTCGAGCCGACAGTCAGCATTACGGCGGCAGTGCAGAGCGGTTCCAGCACTACCTACACCTACACCTCCACATCCGGCCCCGCCCTTCGTCCGGGAATGGAAATGGTGGTCTCGGGCATGGCAGACGCCGGGAACGACGGAACATTCACACTGGCCGCGGTAAACGCTGGAACTTTCACGGTCGTCAACGCCATCGGGACCACGGCGGCCAGCCAGAGCGGAACGGGAGCCGTCGTGGTCGAGATCTCGACGACGAATCCGACCGGTTGCGACATCAGCGGCCTGGGCGTGCCGGGCGGCACGATCGCTGGCGTGCGCTTCCGTTTTTCGGCTGCCGCTTCCGCCGACAGTACAAAGGTAGTTGTAGGAAAGTGCGATTCAGGGAGCACGACCATCCTCCGCACTTCGGATGACACCGCTGTGATTGACATGCCCGCCCCGTTGAGCACGGTCACTCCACCCAACGGCGGCAATGCCCTGCCGCAAAATCCCGTGTTCGTGCTGGCAGGACCGTAGAGCGGACGTCGGGCCTCTGCGTCAGACCTCAAATGCAAGTCACTTGAGATTTGAAGCTTTAGGTCTGAGGTTTGGAGTCCGTGGTCTGAGGTCCACGGTCTAGGGTCTGCGTCTGCGGCCCAACGCGTGAAGTCCGATTTACTTCGCGGCTGCCGCCGTCTGGGCACCCGGCAACTGGACGTTGTAGCGCAGGGCGATGTTCATGAACACATTTCCCCTGGCGGTTTCGCAGCAGACGACCAGGGCTTCGGTGTCTTCCGTGTTGGTAGGACCGTGTTCCGAGGTATGCAGCACCGGGGGATGGACGCGGAAATGGAACCCCTGGTCATTCAAGGTAGTGACGGCGTTTCCCGTCACCTGATTGGCTAATTCACAAACTGTTTCCCGCACCAGGTCATCGGACTCGGGCAGTTCGCCGCCGGCAAAGTGGCTGGCTACGCGCAGGGCGGTCTCGGGATCGAGGTCGAACACAATTCGGCCCTCGATGTCCCCGGTGATCGCAACCAGAGCGGCCACGCCTTTGCGCCGGTAAGCCTCCTGCTCCATGCTCAGGTTCCCGATGGACATGGGAGACTGCAGGCCCTGGGCCAGGACGGCGTCCGCCGCGTTGATGAACGGCTGGATCAACTCCATCTTCATAAAATCAGGCTCCCGCGCCTGCAGCGCTCGCCACGGCCCCATCCTCACCCAGCACGTACTTGATCACTTCATACAGAACTTCCGGCTTGACCGGCTTCTGCACAAAGTGACGGGCGCCACGTTGTAGCGCTGCCACAATGTTTTCCTGATAGCCAACGGAAGACACCATGACGATGCGGGCCTCGGGATGCTGGGCCACAATCTTTTCGGCCGCCTCGATCCCTTCCATCTGCGGCATGGTGATGTCCATGAGCACGATATCGGGATTGGTGCGGTCGTATTCGGTGATGGCGGTCATGCCGTCGCCGGCTTCGCCCGCGACCTGGCCGCCAAAGGTCTCGACGATACGGGCCAGGTTCTTGCGAGCGAAGACGGAGTCGTCCACCACCAGGTAGCGGACCGGTTGACCGTCCTTGCTGCGTTTTAACGATGCAAACTGCTCCATAACTCCTCCTGCTTTTATCTGTAGAAATTGAAACTAACCGTACAGCACAAACTAATCACGTCCGGCACCGGCAGCTTTGCCGCCTTCGCCGGGCTCGTTTCCAAATCCATTTCTGCGCTCTGGCATAGCCTGGGCCTGCAAGGTGTTAGCCAGAATATCCAGCCCGACCACGCGGACGGCAAAGCCGCGATCGATGGCTGCCTTGGGCATACCGTAGACCACGCAGGACTCCTCACTCTGGGCGATCGTCATTCCTCCCGCGGCTTTGACCGCGCCCATACCCGACGCGCCATCGTCTCCCATTCCGGTCATCAGGACGGCAACGGCTTTAGGCCCGAATTCTTCGGCCATGCTTTTGAACAACACATCGGCCGAGGGGCGGTGGCCGTTGACTCGTGGCTCATCGCTCAGTACAACGACGTCTCCGAGCGGCAGGCGTTTCACCTTCATGTGCCGGCTGCCCGGGCAGATAAGCACCCGTCCCGTCAGCAAGACATCTCCCGACTGTGCCTCCTTGACCCCGACCGCGCAGATATCATCCAGACGCCGGGCAAACATTTCGGTAAAGCCTTCCGGCATGTGCTGCACCACAACGATGGAGCCGGGAAAATCCGCCGGCAATTGCGAGAAAACATACTGCAACGCCTGCGGTCCTCCCGTGGAAACGCCGATGGCGATCACTCTTGTCGGATTTTTTTTGGCATCAAGCGGAGCTTTTTTTCCTGAACGCGGGGTTACACCCACCTGCCTGACGGTTACTCCTCGGCTTTGGGCCGCTGCTTTGATCTTGCCGATCAATTCCGCCGCGATCTGGGGCATGCGAGCAGAGACGTCATTCGGCTTGGCCACAAAATCAAACGCTCCCAGTGACAATGCCTGCAGCGTGATGGAAGCTCCCTCCGTGCTGTGGGAACTCACGACAATGACAGGCAGGCGATGGCGGCGCATGATTTCCTTGAGCATGTCAATGCCGCCCATGCCCGGCATTTCCAGATCAAGGGTGACAACCTGAGGCTTCAGGTCCTCGATTTTGCGCAGGCCGAAGTTTCCGTCCATCGCGGTGCCCACCACCTCGATTGAACTGTCGGTCTGAAGAATCTGTGGAATCAACTTCCGCATGAGCGCGGAATCGTCCACGACCAGTACTCGCACCGGGCTCATGAGCGCGCCTCCGCCGGGGCTTCGCGCAGGCTTTTGCGGTCGGCGTGCGAAAGCAGGATGCCGGAGATGATGCTGTCTCCCTGTTCTGGGCGAAACTTGCTGTGACGATCTACGATTGCGGGAAGATTGACGATGAGCACCACCCGGCCATCGCCCAGGATGGACGCTCCGCTGATCAAGTCCGTCGCCACCGTCTGGTCGTCGAGCGCTTTGATCACCAGTTCTTCCTCTCCCTCGAGACGGTCCACGATCATCCCCAGCTTGCGCTCGCCCATGGCAATCACGAGCACAAAGATTTTTCCGGAACCGGTCTTATCGCCGGAACCAGGGGCCCACCCCAGACGGACCAGAGGCAAGACACGATCGCGCAGTTGCAAGACTTCGTAGTTCTGCACCTGGTGGACGTCGGATTCCCGGGCGCGGGCAATTTCCGCCACCGCGTTCAAGGGAACGGCATACAGCCGCTGCTCCACCCGGAACAACAGGGCTTTGATAATCGCGAGCGTAAGCGGCAACTTCAGGCGGAAGGTCGTACTCTGGCCCACCCGAGTTTCAATTTCGACCGAGCCTTTCAGGCGGTGCATCACGGTCTGCACCACGTCCAGGCCGACACCGCGGCCGGAGATCTCGGTAATCTCGACAGCCGTGCTGAACCCGGGCCGGAACACCAGTGCAAGAATTTCGGTTTCTCCTAACCTGTCCGCCTCTTCAGGAGTAAGGAGGCCTTTCTCGAGAGCTTTGGCTTTGACCTTCTGAACGTCAATGCCGGCACCGTCGTCGGTGATTTCCACGATAACCTGATTGCCGTGGTGATACGAAGTGAGATGGATGGTTCCGCGCGCCGGCTTTCCCTTTCGCACCCGCTCCTCGGCGCTCTCGATGCCATGACTGACGGCATTGCGGACCAGGTGGGTCATCGGTTCGGCGATCACATCGAGAAGGCCCTTGTCCAGATCGGTTTCCTGGCCCCGCATCACTAGTCCCACTTCCTTGCCGCACTGCTTGGCCACGTCGCGCACCATCCGGGGAAAGCGCCGGAACAACTGCTCGACCGGAACCATGCGGATCTTCATCACTGAATGCTGCAATTCGCTGAGCACGCGAGACTGAAACGCCATGGCATCGCTGAAGCGGCCGCGCAGGGCCTCCTTGGGAACGTGACGGGCGAATTCCGTGAACGCCTGCTGCAACATGGACCTGCCGATAATCAATTCGCCGACCAGATTGAGCACGCTGTCAATGCGCTCGGCGTCGACGCGCAGAATGTTTTCGGCGAGCACGGGGTGACTGGGCTTACCCGCCGGTGCCGGTTCATCTCCGGATTCCAGGGCAGGCACGTTCTGAGATGGAGATGCTGCTGCTTTTGCCTTGGGCTCGGCGGCGCTCACGAGTTCCACCACGACCCTCGAGATCACGGTAGGGATACGGCACAGCGCGGACAACTGGTCAGCCGATTTTTCGCTTGCCACCAGCAGCTCCAGGCGCTGGGTGCTGGCCGGCGAACCGGCCTCGGGGCGTGCTCCCAAAACCTCAGCCGACGGCGCCAGTCCATTCAGGACCAGTTGCCGGGCGGCGATCGGCATGGCGCAATGGGGGTCGATCGCGGTCGTGATGTGGTGCACGCTCTTTCCCCGGGCCACGGCATTCTGAATTGCCAGCTTTTCGTATTCGGTCCAGGCAGCAGGGACGACGGCCGCTTTGGCCGCTTTCTTTGAGCGCTTCTTCCCCTTGCCCTTGGGTTGCTGGGCCAGCTCGCGAATCATTTTCGACAAAGGCGCGGACGAGGGCAGCTTCCCCTTCCGGCGGTAGGCAGCCAGCATGGATCCGAAGGTGTCAGCGGCGGTGAAAGCGACCTCTGCCAGGCTTCCGTGAGCGGACGCGGATTCCAAGGCCAGTGCATCTTCCAGTTCGTGCGCGGCATTGCTCAACTCGCGAAAGCCGCAAGCCGCGGCGTCGCCCTTGATGGTATGGACGATGCGACGGATACTGCGCACAAGTTCCCCGTCCGCCGGATTCCGTTCCAGCTTCAGCGCCTCTTCGTTCAGCGACTGCAGTAATTCCTGCGCGGTCTCGAAGAAGAGTTCCCGCATTTCAGCGCCGCGCTCATCGGAAAACTGGGTCACGCCGTCACCTCGACCTTCTGGTAGGCAGTCCCACTGTTGCGATGGACCATGGCGAACTTATTGGTCAGCGCCAGCAGGCTTTCAGCGTGTCCGACGAACAGGTAGCCCTGAAGATTGAGACAGCGCGCAAACTTTTCCAGCAAACGCTTCTGTTCAGCTTCGTCGAAATACATCATGACGTTGCGGCAAAAGATCACGTCATTGCGCTGCGGCAGGTATTCGGTCTTTAGATTGTGGAAGTCGAAGTGGACAACTTCTTTCAGTGCCTTCTTGATGGCGTAGCGCTCGCCGACCTTGTCGAAGTAGCGCAAGCGGTAGCTGTAATCCACGGTCGCCATCTGCGTTTCGGAATAGATGCCTTCCTGGGCTGCGCGTAAGACGGAATAGCTGATGTCGCTAGCGATGATCTCGACCTTCCAGGGCGGTGGGATCAGCGGCTTGGGCGACGGCATGGTCACGGACTGCGGATTACGCAGGTAGTAGTAAGCCAGGCTGTCAGCAATGAGCATAGCCAGGGTGTAAGGCTCCTGGCCGGTGGAGCAGCCGGCGCTCCAGATACGCAACGAGTAATCCCGCTGCGCCTGCTTGCGGCGCATCAGGTCGTCAAGGATGTGTTTGTGGAACAAATCCAACTGGGCCTTGTTGCGGAAAAAGCTGGTCTCGTTGACCGTAAGATTTTCCAGCAGGCGCGCCAACTCGGCCTTGCCTTCCTTGCTGATCAGCAGGCGATAGTAGCTGTAGAACGAATCGAGCTGGCACTCCTTCAAACGACGTTGCAGACGGTCCTGAAGGAAATGGGTACGCCGCTCGTCGAAGTGCATGCCGCACTCCTGGTAGACGAGCACCTGCAGAAGCTTCAGCTCAGCTTCGGAAAACTGCGCAGGTATGCTGGATGTGCCCATGAGTTCCGGTTCGTCCCAATCCCTTCATCGAAGGACTTTTACTTGGCTGCAGCAGCGCTGTGTGCGTCACCGTTTGCCGGGTCGATAGCTTCTTTTCGGGCGCTGCTGTCGAGCAGCTTGGCCATATCCAGCAACACAATCAAGCGGCCGCGATACTTGCCCAGCCCGGTCACGCAGTTGAGACCGCCCTCTTGCAATGTCGCCGGAGAGGGCTCGATCTCAGCCGCCGGAATCTTGATGACCTCCGACGCGGAATCGACGATCAGCCCCGAAAGACGTCCGCCGTGTTCCACCACCAGAATGCGATTGCGGCGGTTCAGAGCTCTCTTGGGCTCGCCAAAGCGCTTGCGCAGATCAATAACCGAGACGATTTTGCCCCGTAGATTGATCACCCCTTCCATGTAGTCAGGAGCATCAGGCACAGCCGTGATTTCAGGCACGCGCACGATTTCGTGCAGTGACGTGATAAGAACGCCGTAGGTCTCGCGCCCCACCTGGAATCCGACAATCTGCAATTCAGGGTTCATGGTGGACACTAGGCCCGAGCGCCGGCAGCGGCACGCTTGGCGCCGGATGCCGCCTTTTCTTCGTAGCGCGAGGGAACGCGCTCCGTCTGTTCGAGAGCAAAGCGGTGCATGGCATCCAGCAACTCGCGGGACATCTTCGACATTTGTTCGGCCGAGGCCGCCAGTTCCGTCGAACCGGACGTCGTCTGTTGCACCAGTTCTCGCATGCGCTCCATGGCCTTGACCACAGCCTGGGCGCCGGAAGCCTGTTCCTCAACCGCGGAGTTGATCTCGTGCGTGATTTCGTTCAAGCGAGTGGTAGCGCGTGCGATCTGCGATGAACCATGCGACTGCTCGTTGGTGGCGGCCCCGATCTCCTGGGCGAACTTGTAGACCTCGGTCACCACGTTCGAGATCTTGCGCAGGGCGCCGTTGAGTTCCTGTCCCAGGCCGAGACCGTCGTTGACGATGCCGGTGCTGCGCTCCATGTTCTCGACCGCTTTGCGCGCTTCTTTCTGGATGCTCTGGATGAGCTCGGAAATTTCCTTGGTGGACTGCGCCGATTTTTCCGCCAGCTTGCGGACTTCGTCGGCGACCACGGCGAATCCCAGGCCATGCTCACCGGCTCGGGCCGCTTCGATGGCTGCGTTCAGCGCCAGCAGGTTGGTCTGCTCCGCCAGATCGTCAATGACCTCGATGATCTTGCCGATGTCATCGGCCCGTTGTCCCAGCACATCGATGATTTCGCCGGACGAACGAATGGTGATGTTGATCTTGTTCAGTCCGTCCGTGGCTTTCTCCATGGTGTTGATTCCGCTGTGCACTTCTTCGCGCGAGCGGTTGGAGATGTCGAGCAGAACTTTGGCGGTATCGGCCACGCGTTGAATCGAGGCCACCATCTGGTCGATGGAGGCGGAAGTCTCGCTTACGCTCGAGGCCTGGGTCTGGGTGTTCTTCACCATATTCTGCACGTTGACGCTCATCTCGTGCATGGTGCTGGTCACTTCATCGATGGCGGAAGCGGTTTGCAGGCTGACTTTGGCCGAGTCGTCTGAGGCCCCGGCTACCTGGCTGGAAGCGCTGGCCACCTGGGAAGCGGCGTCGCGTACGTTGCGCACCAGGTTTCTCAGGCCGTCCACCATGCGCACAAAAGCGTTACCCAGGGTGTCATCCTTGGAGCGAGGTTTGACCTCAACCGAAAGGTTGCCACCGGCAATGGCCTCTGAGACCGATGCCATCTCTTTCAGGTATCCCACCATGCTATTGAAGGTGCGACTCAGTTCACCAATCTCGTCTTCTCGCTTGATATCGATTTCGTGGTCCAGATCGCCCGCCGTGCCGATCTGCTTGGTGACCTTGATGAGGTCGCCCAGCGGTTCGGTGATGGACTTGGCGGTACGGAGGGCAATGACGGTGCCAAGAACCAGCGCCGCGAGCGTGCCCAGGAGCGCGATTCCGACGGTCCAATTGCTTGCCGAGTCGTCACTCTGGCGCCGCTCTTCAAGCACGCGCTTGCTTTCCGAATCCGCCTGATCAAGATATTCGGTAGAACTCTTCACCCAGGAGCCCGCGTCTTTCTGCAAGTAGAAGATCTGCAGTTCAGCAACGGTGGAGTTCCCCTGATCGACTTCTTTCCGCTTTTGCATCAATGGTTCGGCGAAGTCCCGGGCCCAATTTTGTTCCGTCTGCTGCACTTTGGCGAAGGCGGTGCGCTGTTGCTCGGATGTGGCTAAAGCGGTGGCACTCTGCATCCGGTCACCCAGGAAACGGATGCCCTCATTTACATGGTCGGCTTCGCGGCTGTCTCCGCTGAGCAGGTAGTTGGTCAGATAGAGGCGGTTCTGCATCATCTGAAATCTGATCTTGTCAGTCGCATCTGCGAGTTGCAGAGCCTGAGAGGCGGAGGCCTTGGCGCTGTGCTCGCGGTAAACGGCGGCCAGGTTTACGGCGAACAACACCACCACCATGACGAGCACTGCTCCGAAGCTCATATAAAGTTTTCTACCGATCGTCATGCTATTCCTCCGCTCTCTGCTGCCGCGCCTCTTGACGCGGGGCGAACCGCTCCGGTTTCGAACTAGTTTTGAGGCTGAAACTTGAATTCCACAACTCCACTGCTTTCCGTCGGGGCGGACTCGAATTTCCACCGCTTAATGGCGTCCATGGCTGCGCTCACCAAGAGCGGATGCCCACCCACTGGCTTCGAGCTCTTCACCGTTCCGTTGGGCGACACGACCACGGCCAGCCGCACTGTGCCCGTGATGTTCATGCGGCGTGCGACGTCCGGGTAAATCGGCGCGACCCTGGTCTTGGCCTTGCGCGACAGTTCCTCCGGCTTCGCCTGCTCCTGCGCCCCTGCCTGCGAAGGCCCAAGCAACGCTACCCCCGTCGGTACCAACCAAAGGGCCAGCACCACACTCATTACCCGTCGCTGCATCGTCGTCAAGCGCACCCGTTCCCCCCGGGGTGAAGAGAAGACTCCCCATGCGCTCAAGTGCAATGCCGATGCCAGCCCGTCGAAGGCACCCCCCAAAGGTAACCACAGGGCTTTAAGTCATTCATTTGTAGACGCTTAGTCGCTCTAATTAATCGCATCGATGCGCCGAAACCGGGATGAGAACCGTCTCATCGGTTGGTCGCGATCTCACTGTGAGACAAGTCAGCATTGAGGCGGTTCCGGTTGTCACCATCTGGGCACCCACCCTGCTTATTCCCTTGACTCAAATTGAGAATGCAGACTAATTTGCTATCTATCAACTACTTGTAGATTGAGAGCGGGTGGGCGGTGACCCCTTGACCATCTCGGCTGAGGATGCGGCGGTGCAGCGCAACAATCCCCGCTCGGACGTCGCGTTTCAGCGCCTGTTGCTCAAATTTTCGGATGCCGCTGCTCAAGGCACCCCAGCCCAGGATTTAATCCGCCTCTTTTGTCAGGCGACCCGCAAATTCTTTCAGGTGGATGGCACCTATTTCTGGCAACGGGTTTCCGCCGACGAATTGTTGGGAGCGGAAGCCGATGGCGTGATGGCGGACCGCTTTCGGGGGACGCGGGTCAATGCCAGCCAGAATTCGGTAGCAATCGCGGCCGAGGCCATCCAGCAGCAGAAGACGGTCTACGAGAATCGATTGGATCCCGCCCGCTATCTCATGGCCGCCGAGTATCGCGCTCGCTCCATCATGGCCGCTCC
>Ga0210384_10004273_pt1 | contig 16036 bp, 7 predicted proteins | sample IncBWH2MmetaG_FD_160574 | JGI IMG/M metagenome (GOLD analysis project Ga0210384, IMG submission 160574) | Forest soil microbial communities from Barre Woods Harvard Forest LTER site, Petersham, Massachusetts, United States - Inc-BW-H-2-M | ecosystem: Environmental > Terrestrial > Soil >...
TATGACAATAACACCGATGTCTACGTGGTCTCGGTGGACGGCGGTCAGCCCAGGCGCCTGACCTGGCATCCGGGCCAGGATATCGTGCGCGGCTGGAGTGCGGACGGCAAGCGTATCCTGTTCTCTTCGTCGCGCGAAGTGGCGAACAATCGCAGCAACCAGTTGTACGAAATATCGATGGACGGCGGTTTCGAGAAGAAGGTGATGGAAGCGGTCGCGTATGAGGGCAGCTGGTCGGCCGACGGCAAGCACCTTGCGTATCGGCCGTATCGCCAGGCCTACGTCGCCAATGCGGGTTGGCGCCAGCATCGGGGCGGCACCACGCCGCCGATCTGGATCATCGACCCGGCCAGCAATGCAGTGGAAAAAGTACCGCATGAAAACGCGACCGACAGCAATCCTATCTGGGTGCAAGACGACGTCTATTTCATTTCCGATCGCAACGACGGCGCGGCCAACCTGTTTTCGTATAACAGGAAAACCAGGGCGGTGCGCCAGGTCACCAGGGAGACGGTATGGGACGTGCGCAACGCCAATGCCTACGGCCAGGCTATCGTGTATGAAGTAGGCGGGGTGCTGAAGGAATTGGACACCGTCAGCGGCCAGATCAAGGACATCCCGGTCAACATCACCGCGCAGGCGCAGCAGGCCCGCCCGCAGTGGAAAGACGCCAGCAAGACCATCACATCGGCGCAATTATCGCCCACCGGCAAGCGCATTGTGCTGACTGCGCGCGGCGATGTATTTACCGTTCCTGTCAAGGACGGTTCTACCCGCAACCTGACCGAAACCTCGGGCGTACGCGAGAAGGATGCGCTGTGGAGCCGGGACGGCAACCGCATCGCGTATATTTCAGACGCCGGCATGCAGCACACGCTGGTTGTTAGGGACCAGGCCGGCCTGGAAAAGCCTCAGAGCCATAGCCTGGGCAAGAAAGGCTATTACAAGCTGCTGGGCTGGTCGCCGGATAACAAAACCATCGTGTACCAGGACTATCATTTGAACCTGTATGCGATTGCGCTGGACAAGGGCGGCATTACCCCCATCGACAGCAGCCTGCGCCGCCAGGACTTCCATATTTCCTTCTCGTCGGACAGCCGCTGGCTGGCGTATACGATAGCCGGCGAGAATCACTTCAGCCAGATCAGGCTGCACGATTTCGCGACCGGCAAAAACGCCGCGCTGACCGACGGCCTGAGCCATGCGGACAGCCCGGTTTTCGCCGCCAAGGACTATTTATACTTTACCTCGTCGATCAATTCCGGCCCTACCCAGGTAGGCCTGGATATGTCCACGCAGGAGCGGCCATTGCGCAGCGGCCTGTATGTCGCAGTGCTGGCGGCGGACGGCAAGTCGCCTTTATTGCCGAAGGAGGGCGACGAAGGCAGCAAAAAAGAGGATGACAAGAAGGACGCTAAGGACGCGGATAAAAAAGACGATGGCAAAGAGGACGCCAAGTCCAAAGACGGCAAGGATGCCGACAACAAGGACAAGCCGGCCAAGCCGCCCAAGCCAGTCCGCATCGACCTGGAAGGATTGCAGCAGCGTATCGTCGCCTTGCCTGTAGCGGAGCGCAATTACGATAGCCTGAGCGTCGCTGCGGATGGCGCCTTGTTCTACCTGGAGCGCAAGCAGCCCGGCGCCAGCACGGAGCCGCCGGAAGTGGAGCGCAAAGATGATGCAGAATTGTATCGCTTCAATTTTGAAGACCGCAAAGCAAAGTCGCTGAAGCAAGGCATCGCCGCTTATGACATGAGCGCGGACGGCAAAAAGCTGCTGCTGCAATACGGCAAGGGCATGTTGCAGGTGTCGGACGCGAAGGAAAATCTCGACATCAAGCTGGTGGACCTGACCCAGGTGCGCATGCTGGTCAATCCGCGCGAGGAATGGGAGCAAATCTTCAATGAGACCTGGTGGATGGAGAAGGAATTTTTCTACGATCCGAAGCTGCACGGCCTGAACTGGGATGCGATCTATGCCCGCTATCATCCGCTGGTGAAGAGCGTGCAAAGGCGCGAGGACCTGAACGACCTGATGGTGGAAATGATAGGCGAGCTGCAGGTCGGGCATAACCGCGTCGGCGGCGGCGACGTGTATAGCGAACGCCCCGCCAGCGTGGGTTTGCTGGGTGCGGATTTCAGCCTGGAGAAAGACCGCTATAGGATCAAGACCCTGTATGCCGGCGACCGATGGAATCCTTTCCTGGTTGCGCCGCTGGCGGCTCCCGGCCTGGGTATCAAGGAGGGTGACTACATTCTGGCGATCAACGGCAAGCCGCTGGACGCCGACAAAAACATCTACGCCTTGCTGGAAAACACGGTGGGCAAGCAGGTGACCCTGACCGTCAGCAGCGATGCCGCCGGCAAAGGCCGCCATGTGGTGGTGCAGCCGATTGCCAATGAAAGCGGCCTGCGCCAATGGCAGTGGGTGGAAAAAAACCGCCAGTATGTGCAGAAAAAAACCAATGGCAAGGTTGCCTATGTCTACCTGCCCAATACGGCGGCAGACGGCTTCCAGTACTTCAACCGCATGTTCTTTGCCCAGGTGGACAAGCAGGCGGTGATCATCGATGAACGCCGCAACGGCGGCGGCCAGGCCGCCAACTACATCACCGATGTGCTGAGCCGCCCTTATCTGTCCAGCTGGAAGGACAGGGATGGACTCGTCTATGACACCCCCGGCGGCGCCATCTATGGACCGAAAGCCATGCTGATCGACCAGGATGCCGGCTCCGGCGGCGACTTCCTGCCGTATGCGTTCAAGCGCCTGGGCCTGGGGCCCTTGATCGGCAAACGCACCTGGGGCGGCCTGATCGGCATTTCCGCCAACCCCGACCTGATCGACGGCGGCAGCCTGGTGGTGCCGCTGTTCCGCTTCTTTACGCCGGACGGTGAATGGCGGGTTGAAAACGAGGGCGTGGCGCCGGACATCGATGTGGAGCTGGAGCCGGGCGAAGTCAACAAAGGCAATGACACGCAACTGGATGCGGCGATCGCCAATGTGCTGCAAAAATTGCAGACCTACAAGGATATACGGCACAAAACTGCGCCGGCCTTTCCAACACAGGTAGGCAAATAGCCTCTGGCCAAGGGGCACTGCAATAGTGCCCCCCTTGTCCGTCGGGATCAGTATCCGCTGAATGAACGGGAGAGAGTTTTGATGGACTGGCTTTTCATTCTAGCAATCGGGCTCGCCGCCGGCACCATCAGCGGCATCGTCGGCTTTGGATCTTCCATCATGCTGATGCCGGTATTGGTCATCCAGTATGGGCCGCGCGAAGCGGTGCCCATCATGGCGATTTCTGCACTGATGGCTAATTTATCGCGCATCATGGTCTGGTGGCGGGAAATTGACTGGCGCGCCTGCGGCGTCTATTCGGCCACCGGCATCCCGGCCGCCGCGCTGGGCGCCAGAACCCTGCTGGTGGTGCCGCCGCATATCATAGAGGCTGCGCTCGGCGCTTTTTTCATCCTGATGATACCGATTAGACGCTGGCTGGCCGCCCGTCATCTGCGCGTGAAGCTATGGCACCTTGCGATAGTAGGGGCGGTAATTGGTTACCTGACCGGCATCGTGGTCTCCACCGGCCCCATCAATGCGCCGATATTCCTGGCGTATGGCCTGGTGAAAGGGGCATTCCTGGCGACCGAGGCTGCAGGTTCGCTGGGCGTGTACCTGAGCAAGGCATTCACCTTTCGCTATTTCGGCGCGCTGCCTACCGATGCCATTGTCAAGGGACTCATCATAGGCTCGTCATTGATGCTGGGTTCGTATCTGTCGAAACGCTTCGTGCTGAAACTGGAACCGGATTTTTTTCGCCTGCTGATGGATGGCCTGATGCTGGTTTCCGGCCTGGCCATGCTGTGGTCGGCCCTCTGATGACGGCCGGGGATTCCCGGCCGCCCGCATACGCTGGAATTTAATTTTCTTCCATATACGCCATGTACAGTTCACGCGCTTTGCTTGCAATAGGGCCGATGGGCAATTCGCGCGATTCATAGCGCGTGCATGGCATCACCTTGCCGAAGTTGCCGGTATTGAAGATTTCCTGCGCCGTGTCCAATTCTTCCGGCTTGACGGTGCGTTCCGCCACTGTCGTCCCCGTCTTGGCCAGCAGGGCGATGACACGGGCACGGGTAATGCCGGACAGGAAGCTGCCGTTCGGCGCCGGCGTGACCAACTCGCCCGATGCGGTCACCAGAAAGAGATTGGCGGTGGCGAATTCCGCCACATTGCCGTGGATATCGCATACCACGGCGTTGTCGAAACCGCGTTGCTTGGCTTCGCGCAATGCCTTGGTCGTGTTGGGATACAGGCAGGAAGCCTTGGCATCGGTAGGCGCCATCAGCGGGTCGGGACGACGCAATTCGGACAGGCAGGCGGAAAAGCCGGCAAACGGCGGCATCGGTGCATCGAACAAGGTCAGCGCAAAGCCCGACTTGTCGGCCTCCGGTATCAGCAGGCCGTCGGTGCCGAAAACCAGCGGGCGTATGTAAAGTTCGGCGTCCGCCGGAAAGCGCTGTATGCCTTCGCGGCACAGGGCTTCCATTTCATCCACGGTATACGGGCATTGCAAGCCGACCCTTTCGGCCGATTGGATCGCCCGTTGCAGATGCAGGCGAAGGTCGGGCACATGCCCGCGTACCGAGCGCGCGCCGTCAAATATCGATGAACCCAGCCATACGCTGTGGTCCATGGCGCCGAAAAGCGGCGTATTGCCCTCGCTCCAGCGTTCGTTGAAATAGGTCAGGTACATAGATAGGTCTCCAGCTTGGGTAATTGATGGGTCTGAGTGAAGCCGACAGCTTGCACCGGCATTGACCGACGAGGAAGGGTGCGGCGCTGCAATGCTCAATGAATAATGTAGCACGGCCAGGGCGAGCCGGCTGTGTGGCCGGGCTTGCGCAATGCGTATTCCATTGGAAATATTTTTTTATTAACTATTTTCCGTCGGATGCATCGAATGTGCGCTATCGAGAATTAAGTGGAGATATTTTTTAAGGTGAAAATTGTATAAATGGTATTTTCTTTGCAGAATACCGCGCTATACGCCGGTTGTGGAGCATCTTCGGCAGCATTTGCACCAAATAAAATTCTATTTCCTGTCAACTAAACCGCAAATTCGCACGTTCTTTGACATAACTAACGAATCCTTGCAAGCAATGTTCGATATGCAGGTGACGATTCCCAATCATGGAGTCTTGAAAAATGATCTACGAAGTCCAAATTCGCAACCAGACTAGTCATAAAATCACACCAGACCAATTGATCTGGATCGACAGCGACCTGTCCACTCTTTCGTTTGAAAAGTGGCTGGAAGACAGGTCCCTGCTTAATCGCAGCGGCATGGCGCCGGTGGTGCGCTGGGGTATCGTGCAAAGTCAAAGGGCTGCGCATTTTGTATTGGCCACGCAAGCGAAGGACTTGGAAAATCGTATCGCGGACCTGATGAATGGTGCGGAGGAAGTGCTGGACGTTCCTGAGGCAAGCAAGGCGCTGAAGGCTTTCCAGTTGAAAACGCCGGCGCCGGAGTTGGCCGAAGCCTGTTAAGCCTGGCCCTGCATTACTAGTAAACCAGCAGTTAAAAAAACGCAGCCTCTCCATCCTTCACGGATGTGAGAGGCTGCGTTTTTATGCGCTGAGGCGTCGCGGATATCCTCACGCAGACGGCTGCACAGCACCTCGGCGCACGGCGGGCATCGCCTGGCGCAGGCCTGCAAGACAGGTTGACGCCAGGTGGGCTGAAGTTCCGGCGGTTAAGCCAGTCGTTTCATTTTTTGCGTGTGCCGCAACGGCATGCTTGCCTGGGTTGCGATGGATGGCGACGGCGGCGGCCGGAGTTTGCGTGGCATGAATCCTGAACTGGCTGACGACGTCCGACAATCTGTGGGACTGCACGCGCATGCTCTCCGCCGCGGCAGCGGCTTGCTCCACCAGCGCCGCATTCTGCTGCGTCATTTCATCCATCTGCGTGATCGCCAGGTTGACCTGCTCTATCCCTGAGCTCTGCTCCTGGCTGGCAGCAGTGATCTCGCTCATGATGTCGGCTACGTGCTGCACGCTGGTGACGATCTCGTCCATGGTCTTGCCGGCTTCGTCGACCAGCTTGCTGCCCTGGTCGACCTTGTCGACCGAATCGCCGATCAGCGTCTTGATCTCCTTGGCCGCACCGGCGCTGCGTTGCGCCAGGTTGCGCACCTCGGAGGCGACCACCGCAAAGCCGCGCCCCTGCTCGCCGGCGCGCGCCGCTTCCACCGCCGCATTCAGCGCCAGGATATTGGTCTGGAAGGCGATGCCGTCGATGACGCCGATGATGTCGACGATCTTGCGCGAACTGTCCTTGATCGAGCCCATGGTATTGACCACCTGGCTGACCACGGCGCCGCCCTTGACGGCGACGCTGCTGGCAGACACCACCAGCTGATTCGCCTGCCTGGCGTTGTCGGCATTTTGTTTCACTGTGCTGGTCAGTTCTTCCATCGAACTGGCGGTTTCTTCCAGCGAGCTGGCTTGCGACTCGGTGCGGCTGGACAGGTCGGCATTGCCCGCGGCGATCTCTTGCGCGGCAACGGTGATGGTGTCGGTGCCGTTGCGTACCTCGCCGATGATCATGGATAACTTATTTTGCATCATCTCCATATTGGCCAGCAGGCTGCGCTGGTCGCCGGCGCGCAGCCTGATATGGTTGGTGAAATTTCCGGAAGAAATGCTCTGTGCTATATCGACCGCATAGTCAGGTTCGCCGCCCAATTGGCCCATCACATTGCGGGACAGCCAGAAAGCGATCGCCGCACTGGCGGCGACCGACAAGCCGCCCAGCAGGATGCTGGTGATCAGCATTTTTTGCGTAAAGCTGATCACCTCGACTTTTATCGTGGCTACCTCGGCATTTTTTGCCTTGGACATCGCCAGCAGGATGTTCCGCATTTCTCTCCAGATCGGCGTTTCATCGCGATTCAGCATTTGTATCGCCGCCGCCTGGTCGGTTTTGGCGAGCGCAACGATGTTGGCTTGCACGGCATTTTGTTTTTCGCGCATCTGTGCAATTTCTTGCAATTTCTGCAGTGCCGCGGGGTCGCCTTGCACCAGCTGTACGGCGTTCTTTTGTGCCGCATCGAAGTCGGCGGCGCCGGCCTCCATATTTTTATTGCCTTGCAGATTGGCCGGATTTAATACGACGTTGCGCAAGGCCTGGCCCATCTGCAGGCCCTGTGCATACATATCGGTGATTGCCCGCAGTTGGGCCTGATCCTGGTCGAGGAAGTGTTCAAATCGGTTCTTGGCACTTTGCATGCCAGCCAGCGCGCCTACTATGGCGATGGTAAAGAATACACAAACGATACCCATGCACGTAGCAATTTTTGCTCGTAATTTCACTCTTCATCCCCGTTGTCAGTTAATTAGCAGCCCGCCTGCTGGAGGCTGTTTTCTGTTTTATAAATTCTGGGGGAAAGTATATGGTTTTTTTGCAAGTTGTAGAAAAAATTTCCGTGAGTCAAGTAAATGCCGGTGGCAAGGGTGCGGCGTTTCCACGATTTTTATCGGAGGGAGGGCGGCTCATTCCCGGTGCGTCTCTTTTCAGGCAGAAATTTTAAAATTGGGGCCAGAGTGGTCGCGGTGTGATCTACAATATCGCTATCTTTCATTTCCCTGGTCTCGATATGGCGCGTCTGTCACGCTTGGTTATTTCAAATCAACAGCACCACGTGATGCAATGGGGCCATGATCGTCAGGCCATCTTCAGGGATTCGGAAGATTACGCCTGTTTCCTGGCGTGGCTGGCAGAGGCGGCCAAGCAATTCGGCGTGGCTATCCATGCCTACGCATTGTTGCCGGATCATCTGCATTTATTGGCGACGCCCAGCGACACCGACGGCCTGGGCCGTATGATGCAATGGCTGGGGCGTCACTATGTCCCTTATTTTAACCGCAAGTACCATAGAAGCGGTACCTTGTGGCAGGGGCGCTACAAGGCAACCGTCATCGAGTCGCAAACCTACTTCCTGACCTGCTGCAGCTTCATAGAGCTAAGCCCGGTGCAAGCCGGCCTGGCGCTGGAGCCGGCGGATTATGCGTGGACCAGCTATTTGCATCATATAGGCGCCAGGCATGATGCATTGATTACCGACCACTCCCTGTACTGGGGCATGGGCAACACGCCTTTCCAGCGGGAAGCTGCACACAAGCAGATGCTGGAGCAGGGCGTGTCCCAGAAGGATGGCGAAGCCTTGCTGCATGCCGTCGAAAAAGGCTGGTTGCTGGGCTCGCCGGCGTTCAAGGCCGAGATGGCGAAGCACACCACGCGCAGGGTTGTCCCCGGCCAGCGAGGCCGGCCGCGGACGCAGAAAGCCGCGTCCACCGACCCAGCCACATAGCGGCACCCGGCCCAATTTGCCGCAGGTACATGCCGGCAGCCTCGGCATCGTCCAGACTTGTAATCGATAGGTTCATCCAGGCAAGGTTTTCCTGCGTTGCCTTATGCCGTCCGCAAGATCGGGATTTGGCACATTAGTTGCTGAGTTGCCTGATGGGCGAATTTTTATTTTGAATAATTGCTTGCCAGGCTAACAAAGATCGATCGTCTTTACTATGTCCCTAATTAAAATATTGTGTCGATGAGCTAGGTTTAATTTGACTCCGACCCTATTTATTCTAGTTGAATATTATTTTGCACTGCACTATTCTTCGAAATGACCTTATTTTTGAGTGGAGAATTTGTATGCACGCGCAAGGCTTGTACGACCCAGCTAACGAACACGACGCCTGCGGTGTAGGCTTTGTGGCACATATCAAGGGTAAAAAATCCCACGCCATCATCGAACAAGGCTTGCTGATCCTGAAAAACCTGGATCACCGCGGTGCCGTCGGCGCCGACAAGCTGATGGGCGACGGGGCCGGCGTGCTGATCCAGATTCCGGATCAATACTATCGCGAAGAAATGAGCGGGCAGGGCGTGGAACTGCCGCCGCCGGGCGAGTATGGCGTTGGCATGATCTTCCTGCCGAAGGAGCACGCCTCCCGCCTGGCCTGTGAGCAGGAAATCGAACGCGCGGTCAGGGCCGAAGGCCAGGTCGTGTTGGGCTGGCGGGATGTGCCGGTAGACGCCGAGATGCCGATGTCGCCGACCGTGCGCGGCAAGGAACCCGTGATCCGCCAGATCTTCATCGGCCGCGGCGCCGACATCATGGTGACCGACGCGCTGGAGCGCAAACTGTATGTGATCCGCAAATCCGCGGTGCATGCGATCGAGGCGCTGAAACTGATCCACGGCAAGGAGTACTTCGTGCCGTCGATGTCGGCCCGCACCATCGTATACAAGGGTTTGCTGCTGGCCGACCAGGTTGGCGTGTATTACAAGGATTTGCAAGACCCGCGCTGCGTCTCGGCGCTGGCGCTGGTGCATCAGCGTTTTTCCACCAATACTTTCCCTGAATGGCCATTGGCGCACCCGTACCGGATGATTGCGCACAACGGCGAGATCAATACCGTCAAGGGCAATTTCAACTGGATGCGCGCGCGCGAAGGCGTGATGAAGTCTGCGGTGCTGGGCGACGACCTGCAAAAATTGTACCCCTTGATTTTTGAAGGCCAGTCCGATACCGCCAGCTTTGACAATGCGCTGGAACTGCTGGTGATGGCAGGCTACCCGATTGCGCAGGCGATGATGATGATGATCCCGGAAGCCTGGGAAAACCACACGATGATGGATGAAAATCGTCGCGCTTTCTACGAATACCATGCGGCGATGATGGAGCCATGGGACGGCCCGGCTGCAATGGCCTTTACCGACGGCCGCCAGATCGGCGGCACACTGGACAGGAACGGCCTGCGTCCGGCGCGTTACATCATCACCGACGACGACCTGGTGGTAATGGCGTCGGAATCCGGCGTATTGCCTATCCCTGAATCCAAGATCATCAAGAAATGGCGCCTGCAGCCGGGCAAGATGTTCCTGATCGACCTGGATGCCGGCCGCATCATCGACGACAAGGAAATCAAGGACACCTACGCCAATGCCAAGCCTTATAAGCAATGGATCAAGTCGGTCCGGATCAAGCTGAATGAATTGAAATCCGGCCAGGAGGTCGCTGCCAGCGATGTCTCGTTGCTGGACCGCCAGCAAGCCTTTGGCTACACGCAGGAAGACCTGAAGTTCCTGATGGCGCCGATGGCGACCGGCGCAGAAGAGGCGATAGGCTCCATGGGCAATGACTCGTCGTTGGCCATAATGTCCAACAAGTTGAAGCCCTTGTACAACTACTTCAAGCAATTGTTCGCGCAGGTAACCAACCCGCCCATCGATCCTATCCGCGAAGCGCTGGTCATGTCGCTGGTGTCTTTCATCGGGCCCAAGCCCGACCTGCTGGACACCAACAACATCAACCCGCCTATGCGGCTGGAAGTGGCGCAGCCGGTGCTGGACTTTGCCGACATCGCCAAGCTGCGCAATATCAGTGCCAATACCGGCGGCAAGTTCAAATCCTATGAACTGGATATCTGCTATCCGGTCGCCTGGGGCAAGGACGGCATAGAGGCGCGCCTGGCGTCCATCTGCGCCGAGGTGGTCGATGCGGTCAAGTCCGGCCACAACATCATCATCATCTCGGACCGCAAGGTCGATGCCGACAACGTCGCTATTCCCGCCCTGCTGGCCACTTCGACCGTGCATCAGCACCTGGTCACCAAGGGCATGCGTACCTCCGCCGGCCTGGTGGTGGAAACCGGTTCCGCGCGCGAAACGCATCACTTTGCGCTGCTGGGTGGCTACGGCGCGGAGGCGGTGCATCCTTACCTGGCAATGCAAACGCTGCAAGCGATGGCGCAAGACCTGAGCGGGGAACTGTCGGCTGAAAAAGCGGTGTATAACTACACCAAGGCGATCGGCAAGGGCTTGATGAAAGTCATGTCCAAGATGGGCATCTCCACCTATATGTCATATTGCGGCGCGCAGATTTTCGAGGCGGTCGGCCTGAACAAGTCGCTGGTGGACAAATACTTCAAGGGCACGGCTTCGAATGTCGAAGGCATAGGCGTATTTGAAGTGGCGGAAGAGGCGTTGCGCCTGCACAAGCTGGCCTTCGGCAAGGATCCCGTGCTGGAAAATGCGCTGGACGCCGGCGGCGAATACGCGTTCCGTATCCGCGGCGAGGACCATATGTGGACCCCGGACGCGATCGCCAAGCTGCAGCACTCGACCCGCGCCAATAACTACAACTCGTACAAGGAATATGCGCAGATCGTCAACGAACAATCCTCGCGCCATATGACCTTGCGCGGTTTGTTCGAATTCAAGATCGACCCGGCCAAGGCGATTGCGCTGGACCAGGTTGAGCCGGCCAAGGAGATTGTGAAGCGCTTCGCGACCGGTGCGATGTCGCTGGGTTCCATCAGTACCGAAGCCCATGCTACGCTGGCCATCGCGATGAACCGCATAGGCGGAAAATCGAATACCGGCGAGGGCGGCGAGGATCCTGCCCGTTACCAGCAAGAACTGAAGGGCATCCCCATCAAGCAGGGCCAGACCCTGGCGTCGGTGGTGGGCAAGGAAAACATCGAAGTCGACATGCCCCTGCAGGACGGCGATTCGCTGCGCTCCCGGATCAAACAGGTGGCGTCGGGCCGTTTCGGTGTCACCACCGAATACCTGGTTTCCGCCGACCAGATTCAGATCAAGATGGCGCAAGGCGCCAAACCGGGCGAGGGCGGCCAGTTGCCGGGCCATAAGGTATCCGATTACATCGCCAAACTGCGTTTCTCCGTGCCCGGCGTGGGCTTGATTTCGCCGCCGCCGCACCATGACATCTACTCGATTGAAGACCTGGCGCAACTGATCCATGATCTGAAAAACGCCAATCCGCAGGCGTCGATCTCGGTCAAGCTGGTGTCCGAAGTCGGCGTCGGCACAGTGGCCGCCGGCGTCTCCAAGGCCAAGGCCGACCATATCGTGATTGCAGGCCATGACGGCGGCACCGGCGCTTCGCCTTTGTCGTCCGTAAAGCATGCCGGTACGCCATGGGAGCTGGGCTTGTCCGAGACCCAGCAGACCCTGGTATTGAACGGCTTGCGCGGACGGGTGCGGGTGCAGGCCGACGGCCAGATGAAGACCGGCCGCGACGTGGCGATCGCCGCGATCCTGGGCGCCGACGAAATCGGCTTCGCCACCGCCCCGCTGGTGGTGGAAGGCTGCATCATGATGCGCAAATGCCACTTGAACACCTGCCCGGTCGGCGTGGCCACGCAAGACCCGGTATTGCGCGCAAAATTTTCGGGCAAGCCTGAGTATGTCGTGAACTATTTCTTCTTTGTCGCCGAAGAGTTACGCCAGATCATGGCGCAACTGGGCATACGTTCGTATGACGAACTGATAGGCCGCGTCGACCTGCTGGACAAGTCCAAGGCGATTACGCACTGGAAAGCCAAGGGCCTGGATTTCAGCAGGATATTCCACCAGCCGGAAGTTGCGGCCGACGCGCCTATCAGGCATGTCGAAGCACAGGATCACGGCCTGGAAAAAGCGCTGGACAACAAGCTGATCGCGCAAGCGAGGACGGCGCTGGCGACCGGCGAAAAAGTATCCTTCATTTCGCCGATCAAGAACCTGAACCGCACCGTCGGCACCATGCTGTCCGGCGAGGTCGCCAAGAAGTATGGCCATGCCGGCCTGCCGGACGATACCATCCACATCCAGCTGCAAGGCACGGCGGGCCAGTCTGCCGGCGCCTTCCTGGCGCACGGCGTCACGCTGGACCTGGTCGGCGAGGGCAACGATTATGTGGGCAAGGGCTTGTCCGGCGGCCGCATCATTATTCGTCCGAACACCGAGTTCCGCGGTTGGGCCGTGGACAACATTATCTGCGGCAATACCGTGCTGTACGGTGCGATTTCCGGCGAGGCATTCATCAACGGCGTGGCCGGCGAACGTTTTGCGGTGCGTAATTCAGGCGCCGTCGCGGTGGTGGAGGGTACCGGCGACCATGGTTGCGAATACATGACGGGCGGTACGGTGGTCGTGCTGGGCGAAACCGGGCGCAACTTCGCGGCCGGCATGTCGGGCGGCATCGCCTATGTATATGACCCGGATGGCGAGTTTGAAGAGAAGTGCAATCTGTCCATGGTCGCGCTGGAGCAAGTGCTGGCCGGCGACGTGCAGACCGCGACGCTGGACCGGGCATTGTGGCACAGCCGCTTGCGCGGCGGCGACGGCGAGACCGACGAAGCGATCCTGCGCAGCCTGATAGAGCGCCATTTCAAGCATACCGGCAGCACCCGTGCCCGCAATTTGCTGGACGACTGGGCGCGCGGCAGGGCCAAGTTTGTCAAGGTCTTCCCGACCGAGTACAAGCGCGCGCTGGCGGAAATGTATACGGCCAAACAAGCCTTGATCGCCAAGGAAAAAGTCGCCGCCTAGAGCGGTCCCTGGCGCCGGCCGATCCGGCGCCAGGGACGAATGCGTAAGACTTGCGCCTGGCGTAAGTAAACGACATCACAGAATTGGGCAAGGCCCACACAAGACAGAGGGAAACATGGGTAAAGTAACAGGCTTCATGGAATATCAGCGCTTGCAGGAAGCGAGCGAAGCACCGCAGCTGCGTAAAAAACATTACAAGGAATTTATGGTGCACCTGGACGACGCGCAAGCGAAGATCCAGGGCGCGCGCTGCATGGATTGCGGCATCCCGTTTTGCAATAACGGCTGCCCGGTCAACAATATCATTCCCGACTGGAATGACCTGGTGTATACCGGCAATTACCAGCAAGCGCTGGAAACCCTGCATTCGACCAATAATTTCCCGGAATTTACCGGCCGTATCTGTCCTGCGCCTTGCGAGTCTGCATGTACGCTGGGCATCAACGACGATCCGGTCGGCATCAAGTCGATAGAGCATTTCATTATCGACAAGGGCTGGGAAAACGGCTGGGTAAAACCGCAACCGGCATTGATCAAGACCGGCAAGAAGGTCGCCGTAGTCGGCTCGGGGCCGGCCGGCCTGGCGGCCGCGCAGCAATTGGCGCGCGTCGGCCATGCCGTGACGGTATTTGAAAAGAACGACAGGGCCGGCGGCCTGCTGCGCTACGGCATCCCTGACTTCAAGATGGAAAAATCGCATATAGACCGCCGCATCGAGCAGATGGAAGCCGAAGGCGTGGTGTTCCGTAACAGCGTGCTGGTGGGCACGGACTTTCCTGCAAACGTGACCAATTGGTCCAAGGAAACCATCTCGCCGCAACAATTGCAAAAAGATTTCGACGCGGTGATCATCGCTGGCGGCGCCGAGCAGCCGCGCGACCTGCCGGTGCCGGGGCGCGAACTGAAGGGCGTGCATTTTGCGATGGATTTCCTGCCGCTGCAAAACAAGGTCAATGCCGGCGACAAGGTCAAGGATCAATTGTTGGCAACGGGCAAGCATGTGGTCGTGATCGGCGGCGGCGATACCGGTTCCGATTGCGTCGGCACCTCCAACCGTCACGGAGCGAAATCGGTGGCGCAGTTCGAATTGCTGCCGCAGCCGCCCGAGCAAGAAAACAAGCCGCTGGTCTGGCCCTACTGGCCGACCAAGCTGCGCACTTCTTCCTCGCACGAAGAGGGCTGCGAGCGCGACTGGGCGGTGGCTACCAAGCGGCTGGAAGGCAAGAATGGCAAGGTCGACAAGTTGATCGCCGTGCGCGTCGAGTGGAAGGACGGCAAAATGCAGGAAGTGCCGGACTCCGAATTTGAGATGAAGGCCGACCTGGTCTTGTTGGCGATGGGTTTTGTATCACCAGTGCAACAAGTGCTGGATGCTTTCGGCGTCGAGAAAGATGTGCGCGGCAATGCCAAGGCCAGCACCGAAGGCGCCGGCTGCTATAAAACCAATGTGGACAAGGTGTACGCTGCCGGCGACATGCGCCGCGGGCAATCCTTGGTGGTGTGGGCGATACGGGAAGGCCGCCAATGCGCGCGCGAGGTGGATGCTGCGCTGATGGGAGATTCGGTTTTGCCTAGGTAATTTCGCCCTTTACATAAATTTGCATGATGTAATTTAGCATCATCAAAAGCTTGCTGACTCAAGATTCATTAATTTTTAGTTTGTAAAACGGCGATATTTAAAATAATCTCAGGTAAAACTGATGATTTTTCAGTTGAATATTCTGTCCCGCCAATCTTTTTCCAAAGAATGGCGGGATTGTTTTTTTTGCAGCATTCTGCTCAATGCAAACTTTGAAACCTGTTCTGCATTACAATCTCTTTTTTCCCATTATTGAGCGCAACGTGCCCAATCTCGTCGAAATCCGCAATCTACACTTTGGCTATGGCGAACGGTCGATTTTATCCGGTCTCCAGATGGACTTCCCGCGAGGTAAAGTCATCGCCGTGATGGGTGGGTCCGGGTCGGGCAAAACGACTATCCTGCGCCTGATCGGCGGCCAGCTTGCGCCTCAGCAGGGACAGGTGGCTGTGGACGGCCAAGTAGTGCATGAGCTGTCGACCGCTGGACTGTACGAGTTGCGCCGCAAGATGGGCATGCTGTTTCAGCACGGTGCCTTGTTCACCGATCTGAGCGTGTTTGAAAATGTCGCCTTCCCATTGCGCGAACACACGCAATTGCCGGAGAGCATGATACGCGACCTGGTATTGCTGAAGCTGAACGCGGTCGGTTTGCGCAATGCGGCTGCCTTGAAGCCCTCCGAGATTTCCGGCGGCATGGCCCGGCGCGTTGCGCTGGCCAGGGCAGTGGCGCTGGATCCGCAATTGATCATGTATGACGAGCCCTTTGCCGGGCTGGATCCGATATCGATGGGTGTAACGGCGAATTTAATACGGAACCTCAATGATGCATTGGGGTCAACATCAATACTGGTCTCGCATGATGTGCATGAATCCTTTACGATTGCCGATTATGTGTATTTCTTGTCGCAGGGCAAGGTTGTCGCACAAGGCACGCCGGAGCAAATGCAGGAATCCGACGACCCCTATGTGAAGCAGTTTGTACATGCAGAAGCGGACGGCCCCGTGCCCTTCCATTATCCGGGCAAATCCCTGGCGGACGACCTTGGC
>Ga0210384_10004274_pt1 | contig 16032 bp, 13 predicted proteins | sample IncBWH2MmetaG_FD_160574 | JGI IMG/M metagenome (GOLD analysis project Ga0210384, IMG submission 160574) | Forest soil microbial communities from Barre Woods Harvard Forest LTER site, Petersham, Massachusetts, United States - Inc-BW-H-2-M | ecosystem: Environmental > Terrestrial > Soil >...
TCGACGACGGAGATCACAAGCTGGCGTACACGACTGTGATGACGACGCTTGATCGTCTGTTCAAGAAACGTGTCCTGAACCGAGTGGCAGAAGGTAAAGCATTTCGCTACTCGCCGCGGCTGACTCTGGAAGAGTTTCAACGCGCCGCGGCGGGAGAAGCGATCCTACAATTGTTCGATTCTGGCGCGGCCTCCTCGTTGCCACTTTCTTACCTAGTGGAAATTCTTACCGAGCGCGATGCGCAATTGCTAGATGATCTGCAACAACTGGTCGAAAAGAAAAGGCATGAGCTCCGCGATCGGGATACGAAGAACCTCGAATCTAAGCGTAAGGAGAAGCGATAATGTTCTTAGCGCGCGGCATCGCTCTCTCCTTTTCTGTCATGCTTCTGCTTTACAGTGCTCTCTCCGTTGTCGTGGGCCTGCTATGGAGATTGGCAGAGCGAATCTGCCACCGCCGGTTTTCGCCGCGGATCACAGCGGATCTCTTGTTTGGTTTACGGATCATGCCGCTTGCGTTATCGGCTCTCGTGACCATTGTGTTCACGGTGCCGTCGTTCTTGCTTCTGGAGCCGCATTCGATTGACGAACCAATCGGCGCGATTCCACTGGCACTGAGCGGCTGTGGGGCGCTGTTGTTCGTAGTCGGCATGTTTAAAGCGACCTTGGCACAGGTTAGGACGACGAAAGTCGTAGCTGATTGGTCGGCCGAAGCTACCCGTGTCGCAACGGGTGCGAGTGTCCCTGTGTTCCGTACTGGCAAGGTCGTCCCCGCCCTCACGGCTGCTGGAATTCTGAAGCCCAAAGTTCTAATGTCTGAAGCTGCGGTCGCAGTTTTGACGGAGCCTGAGCTTCGAGGGGCGCTAGGCCACGAAGTTGCCCACGTACGACGCCGTGACAACTTGAAGAAGCTCCTCCTTCGCTTTTGCGCCTTCCCCGGAATGGCGGGGTTGGAGAAGGCATGGTCTGAGATCGCGGAGATAGCGGCTGATGACGCGGCTGTGTCCAACGCCAGTGAAGCGCTTGATTTGGCATCAGCTTTGCTCAAGCTTTCGCGATTGGAGCCAGTCCCGCAATCGGCCGAGCTGACTACAGGTTTGCTCCATAGCCCCGCCGCAACGGTGAGTGCCCGCGTCGAACGTCTGATCGCATGGGATTATGCTCACGCCTCAACTCGCCAGTTCTCCGCCTGGTATGCGTTGCTCCCAGCATTTGGAATGGTCGTCTGCGCGGGCGTGACCTACCATGCCATGCTCAGCCAACTGCATCTCGTTACCGAGTGGCTGGTGCGGTAGGCCCTCTCTTCATAAACTTCTTTGATCCCCAAGATCCCCGGGGGCGACACATTCAAAAAGTAATGCGCACGCCCAACTGAGCCGCCAACGGAATGCCGACGGTCGTACCCGGACCGAAGAAATCTCCCAGTGCGCCCGATGGAACGAGCAACTGCTTAAAGCTGGCGATGGGCGTGAACCCGGACGGAGGACAGCCCAGCGGGCTTGAACAGATCCCGGTGACGTTGGAAAGATTGTTGACGGGAAGAACCGATACGTCGGTAACGTAATTCGCTCCGGGATTGTTACGATTGAGGAGATTGAAGAACTCCACGAACGGTATAACCGACCAGCGCTCTTTGAATTTGAACGGCCGGCTAACTCGCAGGTCGGCCTGAACGTAAGGAGTCCCGCGGAACTGGTCGAGCGCGGTCTGCCGTCCGTTAATCACGGCGCGATCGTTGGCAGAATCTCCAAACCCGTTTATGTCTACCGGCGTGGTGAGCGTAAAAGGGCGGGCGCTCTCCGCCTGAGTGATGGTCGTGAGCTCGAAACCTCCTGGGACATAGAAAGTTCCCGCCAGAACGAAGCGATGAGTGACATCTTCTCCTGAAGGTCCATAGTCGCCCGGACCAAAGGCATTGAGCGGATTGCAGACGCCATTCACATAGTCGAAGAGTTCGCCGAGAACGCAGCCCCACGTCTTCGCTCTCGATAACGTGTAGTTCGCGACCAGATTGAAGCGACGCAAGACGTTGCCTTGCAGGTGGATGAATAGAGCGTTATAGCTGGAGCGGTTGTCCGACTTAAATACGGAAATATTGGGAACCAAGGGTTGGTTCGCGGGGTTGGGTGAAAATAAGGTGAAGCCCGCCAGGTAGTTGTAGGCCCGGTAGCTGTGATTCCCTTGCTCGTGAGTGTAATCGGCGGCCATCGTCCAGTTTGGGCTGAAAGCATGCTCAACTCCCGCCGACGCGTGGAGCGCGTACGGAGTCTTGTAGTTCGAATCAATAATGTTTCCCGCCGAAACACAGCCAGGGTCACTCGGATTGACGCAGCGCGCTGGGGGAGCATTGACGGCCTGCAGCGCCGTTACCCATCCGTTCTGGGCCAAATCGTCGTAGAAGAGACCGAAGCCAGAGCGGATCACCGTTGTTCCGGATTTTCCAGGAGAGTAGGCGACACCTAGCCGCGGACCGAATGCTTTGTGATAGTCGCGGGGAACGCCGGGAATCAGCGGTATCTGGAGAGCTTTAAGCGAGAGAAATACAGGGTTATCTCCCTGACTGCGGCCAGAAGCTGTGAGCAGTCCGAACGTGGTGTCGTAGCGCATGCCATAGTTCACAGTGAGGTGCGATGTTGCTCTCCAGGCATCCTGGGCATACAGCCCAAGCCGCTGGATATTCTGGGAAAAGCGGCCGTTCTGGGCGGGCGTGAATGTGCAGGTGATTCCGGAAGTTGGATCGAACGGCGCTGCACACTGTCGACTGAAATAGAACTGCGTGGAGTTGACGGCGTAGAAATCCGGATCGCTAGGGTACGTGATGAGCGTCTCTGCTGTGCCTGACAAAGCACCGCTCAACACCGGTTCGTCAATGAAGTTGATCCCGAGTTTCGGCGCGTGATCGCCGGAACCGCGGCTGAGGTCGTAGCGGAACTGATATTTCTCCTGATTGCGCAAGACTGGGAAAGCGGTGATGGGCGTTTGAAACTGGTTGTCACCAAAGGTTTCGAAGCCGGAAATCGTTTGAGAGGTCGAGGTGAACGGAAAAGCCAGTGCGAAGCCCAAGTTAGAATTGCGCGCCTCGGTAAGATGCAATCCGCTGGCATTGAACACGAAGTTTCCCAACCACGTTGGACTGAACAGGTGCTGATTGCTGATCACCATGTTCAAGTAATTGTTGTGCTGCTCCAGACCAGTCGAGGGCAGCGCACCTTGCTGCACCAGCGCGTTGTGGGTGACGTAGTTATCAATGGCAGCGCGAAGGAACCACTGCGACTTCGGCGATTGCGCCCAGTCGAAGCGCGCCGTACCCAGGTAGTCGCGAAACGGGACCGGCACGTTGTTGGGCACGGAAATCGAACTTATGCCAGGAATGAGACCTTGCGAAGCTAAGGAGCCTAAAGCGTTGAACTGGGTCTGGCCGGCAGGGCTATACGCGATGCTGGCGTTCTCATGCACATATTCAAAAGACGAGAAAAACCAGAGCTTGTCCTTCTTGATCGGGCCACCTGTGGTGGCTACATAGTTCTGCCGCGAGAATGGCTGTTTCGGATTGGGAGCTGGATTTTCAATTGGAAATCGTGCATTGAGCGAGGCCGCCCGTTCGTAAAAAGCTCCGCCCCCATGCCATTCGTTCGTGCCACGCTTTGTAGTGATCACAACCGAGCCGGCGGTCGTGCGGCCGGTATCGGCGTCTTCCTGCGCGGTGCGCACGGCGAATTCCTGAATCGCGTCGGGCGAAAAGTTCTGCAGAAATCCACCAATGAAATCATCTGAGTTGTCGCCACCGTCCACGGACAACTCATTGTTTAACCCTGAACTGCCGCCCGTGGAAACCGCGGTGATCCGCGCCTTGGTGGGATCCGAGGGCTCGACCGGCTCCGTACCTGGGGCTAGGTACGCAATGTTAGCGAAGCTGCGAGCCGCCAGCGGCAGGGTTTCGAGGTCGTGAGTGGAAACCGTGGCCTGATGTACGACGCTCGCGAAGTCAATCGGCTGGGTCGTGATGGAAGAAGGTGGCGCCTGCACATTCACGATTTGCTGCACGGTTGCAGGGCTCATGGTCACGGTGATGTCGCGTGCGGAACTGACGACAACATTCACATCGGATTGGGCGTCGGCAAACCCGGTGGCGGTCACGGTCACGTGATAGAGACCAGGCAGCAATTCGTTGAGGCTGAATTCTCCGTGGTCGTCACTTCTGGTCTCGCGCTTCAACGAAGATCCCGCTGCCTGTACAGCAATGTTTGCGGCTGGAACCCGCCCAGCGCTGGGGTCCTGGACCACACCCCGCAGGGTTCCTCTCGGATTCTGCGCGCTTATGGAGGACTGGAACGCGATGAAGGATAATGCCAGACAAACGGCGGCGACGAACCGATCCGTGGCTCTCATTCTAGGAAAGGACTTTTCTGACATGCCGTTTTCTTAGGCTCAGGTGCACCAAGCGCCCAGTGGCGCAAGACTAGCGTAGAAAAGCTGACTACTACCAGAGTTCGTAGGAGTAGAACGCCGTCAAACTTTCTTTTGTGCTGTGGCCACGCGCGGAATACCCTGCAGATCGTTCTTGATTTGCACGCACTGCCAGCTTTCCAGGAGAGACCGCACTCCCTCAGCAATCGTTCCGCTTATTTCCATGACTAGCCGACCCCCCGGTTTGAGAGCGGCGTGAGCAGAGGTGATCAGATGTTCGATGACCTCGAGTCCTGTCGGTCCGGCAAAGATGGCATTGCGCGGCTCGAACTTGCGGACTTCAAGTTGAACCTGGTCTGTTTCAGATTCGCCTACATAGGGGGGGTTGGAAACGACAAAGTCGAAGAAATTGGATTCGATCCCCTGAAGCAAATCGGTATCATGAAAGATGATTCGGCTTGCGAGTTGGTGGCGGGCGGCGTTGGCCTCGGCAATTTCAAGTGCGTCGGGGGAAATGTCCGTAGCGTGAATTTCGGCGAGGGGCAACTCTTGGGCGAGGGCCAGCGCGATGCAGCCGGAGCCGGTGCCTACGTCCACGATGCGAAGTCGGTTGGCGTATGAGAGCTTGCCCTGAGCTTGTCGAAGGTTCGCCCGTCCCTGCTCCACGCGAGCAAGTTCAAGTACGGTTTCGATCACGTGCTCAGTTTCAGGACGTGGGATCAGGACGGCGGGGGTCACGATGAAGTCCATGCCCCAAAACTCTTGGTGGCCGGTGATGTACTGTGTGGGAACGCCGCGAGAGCGTTGGCTCAGTGCTTGCTCATAGCGGGCGTGTTCATCGGGAGTTAGTTCCCGTTCGGAGTGCGCGTACAAATACGCCCGATCGCACCCAAGCGTGAACATGAGTAACAATTCGGCATTCAGCCGTGGCGAAGGGACGCGAGCATCGGTGAGGCTGTCGATGGCGGATTGCAGAATATCGCGAAGGGTCACGAAGCCATTTCACCACAGAGGCACAGACACACGGAGAAAAGCGTGGTATTGCAGCCTTCTCTCACGATGACAAATTCTTATAGATTGAGAGAGCTTCATGCAACGCCAGCGGTTTCCTGCTTCAACTTTTCCGCCTGGAAGTGAGTGACCAGAGCGTCGATCAAGGGCTGGAGCTTGCCGTCGATGACTTCCTGAAGTTGATGGATGGTCAAACCGATACGGTGGTCGGTTACACGGTTCTGGGGGAAGTTGTAGGTGCGAATCTTCTCGCTGCGGTCGCCCGATCCCACCATGGCCTTGCGTTCTTTGGCAAGCGCGTCCTGCTGTTTCTGCATTTCGATTTCATAGAGACGAGAACGCAGCACCCGCATGCCTTTCTCACGGTTTTTGATCTGCGATTTTTCATCCTGACAGCTTACGACGGTGTTGGTGGGGATATGCGTGATGCGCACGGCGGAGTAAGTCGTATTGACCGACTGGCCGCCAGGACCAGATGAGCAGAAGGTATCAATGCGGAGATCCTTGGCTTCGATCTTGATGTCCACATCTTCGGCCTCAGGCAAGACGGCAACCGTCACGGCCGAAGTGTGCACGCGTCCTTGTTGCTCGGTAGCGGGAACCCGCTGCACCCGATGGACACCGCTTTCGTATTTCAGCCGCGAAAAAACCCGCTGACCCTCGATGATGGCGATAACTTCCTTCAGACCGCCGACCGAAGACTCGGACGTCGAGAGCACTTCGACCTTCCAACCCTGAGTCTCAGCGTAGCGGGTATACATGCGAAACATTTCGGCAGCGAAGAGTGTGGCTTCGTCGCCTCCGGTACCCGCACGGATTTCTAGAATCACGTCCTTTTCGTCATTGGGATCTTTCGGCAGAAGCAGGACTTTGAGTTCGTCCTCTACGGCCGCGACGCGGGCTTCGAGCTTGTCCAGTTCTTCTTGCGCATAAGCACGCATCTCCGGATCTTTTTCATCGGCCAGCATGGCCTTGCTCTCCGCGATGCCGCGTTTCAGGTCTTTGTATTCGCGATACAGTTCGACGATGGGTGCAATTTCGCTGTGTGCCTTGGCAGTCTTCTGGTATCGCCCTGAGTCGCTGGTAATCTCCGGCGAAGCGAGGGCCCCGTTTAGCTCCTCATAGCGAGCTTCGATTTGATCTAGTCTTTCAAACATGAGAATCGGTCGTTGGTCGTATGTCGTTGGGCCTTGGCAAAATCAAGCTGCCTTCTCCAGCAGAGAATTGATCAATCCGCTGAGGGCCCGTCCGACGCCCTCAGCCCTGGCCAACAGACACTTACCTTCTTCCTTCGACAAATATTGTAGTTCCTCAGCGATCATAAGCTGAGTTTGCATTTCCAAAAGCGACCCTCGCGCGTGAAACAAGAAATGCGTAAATTCCTTGTCGGATCGGTGACCTTTGCCTTCCGCGATATTGCTCGGCACCGAGATTGCCGCGCGGCGGATTTGGTGGCTCAGCCCGTAAAGTTCGTGCCTTGGAAAGTTGGCTGTGCACCGATAAATTTCGGCTGTCAGTTTCATGGCTTCTTGCCAGACCCTTAAGTCCCGGAACGATGACAACGACATGCGACACCTCCAGACGCAATTCTTAGCGCCTCATGTACCGGGTTGTATGTGATGGATGACCCAGGTTCGGGAGTTAGCCAACGACCAAAGACGAACGACCAATGACGGGGGGAGGCCCCCTAGGCAATCACCAATTCGCCGCCACGCTGTTTTTCGACAGCCATTGCCTGCTCCAATGCCACGATGGCGCACTCCGCCTGATCGTCCGTCGGAGGTTGCGTGGTAATGCGCTGCAGCCACAGGCCTGGAGCTGTCATCAGAGCGAAGAGTGATCCACGATGCTTGGCGGCGAAGCGGATGATCTCGTAAGAGAGGCCCGCAATCACTGGTAACAACGCGATGCGCACGGCAAAGCGCGACCAGAAAGTGGTGACCGGGATAATGGTGTACACCAGAATCGAAATCAGCATCACTGTCATCAGAAAACTGGTACCGCAACGCGGATGATACGTGGAGTACTTCTGCACCGCACCCGTCTCAAGTGGATCGCCGTTTTCGAATGCGTAGACTGTCTTGTGCTCGGCCCCGTGATATTCGTAGACACGATGAATGTCCCGCCAGAGGGAAACTGCCCAGATGAAGAACAGAAATAACGCGATGCGGATGACGCCATCAACCAGGTTAAAGACGATCTGCTGGCCGAATACCGGGTTTACGCGTTTCAGCTCGGTGGCTGCCACCAGCGGCAGGAACTTGTACATGAAAATGAAAAATCCCACCGAAAAAACAACGTTGACCGCAGCCACCCAACCGCTGATTTCGAGCTTTTTGCCTTTTTCGTTGGCCGGAATTTCGTCGAGAGCAACGTTCGCGGAAAACTTCAAAGCGCGGAAACCCAAAGACATGGCATGTCCCAGGGTGATGACGCCGCGCATCACCGGCCAGCCCATCCATTTGTGCTTTTCGGATAGGCGCTCCAATGGCTCACTGTGCGTGGAAACTTCCCCGGAAGGCTTGCGGCAGGCAATCGCCCAGGCATGCGGGGAGCGCATCATAACGCCCTCAAGCACAGCTTGGCCGCCGACCAGGGTCTCCTCGCCACCCTCAAGCGCGGGCAGGAGCTGGATAGCCACCAGGAAACGCCACAATGTGCGGAAAACCTGCATAGATGTTGGATGATCCTTCCGGGCCTAAGGGCTCAACTAGTAGGTTATCACAGGTATACAAGCCGAAGACATGCGAAAACTAGCCGAAGCTTGCGAGCGGATCGCGGCCACGACCAAAAAGCTCGAAAAGGTTTCGATTGTCGCCGACTATTTGAGGTCCCGAACGACGGAAGAGGCGGCTGTCTCAGCCGTATTCCTTTCTGGGCGCCCTTTTCCGATGTGGCAGGAAGCCACACTGCAGGTAGGCGGATCGCTGCTGTGGCGAGTCGTGCAAGAGCTCTCAGGGAAAAGCGAGCAGGAACTGACCGCGGCCTATCGCAAGCTGGGCGATTTAGGTGCGGTGGCGGGCGAGATCCTGCCTTCGCACCCAGGAGCTGACCTCAGCGCGCTCGAAGTGCAACGACGGTTTCGGCAGATTGCGGTAGCCCGGGGTCCCGCGGCGAAGACGGCGCTGGTCAGGGAACTGCTCTCACAGGTGACACCTCTGGAAGCCAAATACATCGTGAAAATCATGACCGGCGATTTGCGAATCGGACTGAAAGAGAGCCTGGTCGAAGAGGCAATCGCAAAGGCCTATGGCGGGACGTTGGGCGAAGTGCAGCGCGCCAATATGCTGCTGGGTGATATCGGCGAAACCCTCCAACTGGCTGCAGGGGGCAAGTTAGGAGAGGGGAGGATGCGACTATTTCATCCTCTGGGCTTTATGCTGGCCAGCCCGGCGGAGTCTGCCGAAGATGCGCTGAGTTACTTCCACAACGCTGTGGTGGAGGACAAGTACGACGGCATCAGGGCGCAAGCACACTGCGCGGGAGACGAAGTACGTATCTTCTCGCGGACGCGAGACGAGATCACCGAGTCATTCCCTGAACTGCTTGACGCGTTGGCAGGGCTGCCGCAGGATGCAGTCCTCGACGGGGAAATCGTAGCCTGGAGTTACCTGGCCGCTGAGTCTAACGAAGCCGGACGAGCGCTCCCCTTCAGCGCGCTGCAGCAGCGGCTGGGGCGAAAGAAAGTGAGCGAGGAAATGATGCAGCGGGTGCCGGTGGTGTATCTCGCCTTTGACGTGATCTACGCAGGAGGCGAGCTGCTGATTGACCGTCCGTTGCGAGAGCGAGCCAAGATTCTCGACGAACTGCTGGCGATGGAACGTACACCGGTGAAACCACGCTCGCGCAACGACCAGGGACAATTGATATTTGAGCCGCCCGAACCAGAGACGAACGCCCGAGTCATACGCGCGCCTGTGTTCCAGGCCTCCTCGGCGGAGGAACTCGACCAACTTTTTGAAGCCGCGCAGGCCAGAGGGAACGAAGGGTTAATGGTGAAAGACCCCGAGTCGGTCTACACACCGGGACGGCGTGGCAAATCCTGGCTGAAGATGAAACGTGAACTGGCCACGCTCGACGTGGTGGTCACAGCCGTCGAGTACGGTCACGGCAAACGCATCCGAGTTCTGAGCGATTACACTTTTGCGGTACGGGATGCGGACCGGCTCGTGAATATTGGCAAAGCCTACTCCGGCCTGACCGATGTCGAAATCGCAGAAATGACTCGGTGGTTTCTAGAACACATGGTTGAAGATCAGGGTTTCCGGTTGATTGTGGAACCGAAGATCGTGCTCGAAGTAGCCTTCAACAACATGATGAAATCCGACCGGCACAATAGTGGATACGCGCTGCGCTTCCCAAGAATTGTGCGGCTAAGACCGGACAAGTTGCCAGAGGAAGTGGACACGATTGAGAGAGCGCGAGAAATCTACGAAAAGCAGAAGAATTGAACATTGCCGAATTTACGAATTGACCGATTGAAAATCTGAGACCCCCGATCTGAGTTCGCAGATCCTAATTCGTAAATCCGTAAATATGGAATTCGTCAATGCCTTTTAATGCTTGTGTTGATGCAGCTCTTCGCTCACTGGGATCACGCATCCGTGCGCCACTTCGCAGACCTCATGCTCGAACTGGATCGTGGTGTGGTCAATGCGAAAATCATGGTGCAGTCTCTCTTTGACGTCGCGCAGGATACGCTCGCTCACCGAAGGCGGAATGTCAGCGATAGAAATATGGCAGGAAAGCGCGCGTGTCTCCGAGCCGATGCTCCATACATGCAGATCGTGAACATCGTTGACGCCTTCGATCTCGCGCATCGCCGCTTCCACGATTTCCAGTTTTATCCCCCGCGGAGTGCCTTCCAGCAAGATGTTCAGGGTCTCGCGGACGATGCCGAAGCCTGACCAGAGAATCAATGCGCCGATGCCGAACGAGAGCGCGGAATCGATCCAGTACTGTCCCGTCCCAAGGATGACCCATCCGCCTACGATCACGGCAGCGGTAGACAGAGTGTCTCCAATTTCATGTAAGAGAGCGCTACGGATATTTACGTCGCGGTTGGAGCGGTAGAGCAACAGCGCGATGGCGCCGTTCATGACCACGCCAATAGCGGCCACAATCATCATGAGCCCAGCCTTCACCGGCGCGGGGTTCTGCAGGCGCCGGAAAGCTTCGTAGAAGATGAAGAACGACACCGCGACCAGAGAAACCGCATTCATCAGCGCAGCCAGAACTCCGGCGCGGTGGTAGCCATAAGTCTTGGTGGCGCTCGGCGGTCGCGACTGCAGGTACACCGCTCCGAGCGAAAGCAGCAGGGCGAAGAAATCCGAGAGATTGTGCCCAGCTTCGGACAGCAGCGCCAGTGAATGGGCCCGGATGCCCGCAATCACCAGCAACACGATGTAAACCAGAGTTACTGCCAGCGAGCTTCGCAGGACTCGGGAAGTCCTTTCGCCCCCGCCGTGGCTGGTGTGCATGTGCATTCTTTCAGTTTACGGGGATGCTCCGGTGGCTTCAAGGGCACAGCGGTAATCGCCGAAGTATTGGCGCACCGTAGATCTTCGGGATTTTGTGTGTGAACTCATCCGAACACCTGGCCCGGTCTCCACGCCAGATCCCTCGCGCCGCAGGTGAAAGCGCGGGGCTTCGGGATGACGCCAGGCGTTGAATAAGCCACCACCAGCCGCAAAACGAGAATCCCGTCCTCGTCACAATCGCATACAATGCTTCGTTCTACTTCGTGAGAGGCCGAAGGGGAATGCAGACAGCTGAGGTAGTCATCATCGGTGGAGGGATTGTCGGATCGAGTATTGCCTACCACCTGACAGCCGCCGGGTGCAGCAACGTCCTCGTCATCGAGCGGGAAACCGCCCAGGGTAAAGGTTCCACGGGCAAGAGCATGGGTGGCGTGCGGGCGCAATTTTCTACGCCCGTCAATATTCAGATGTCGCTGTACTCGATTCCCTTCTATGCCAGCTTCGAGGAGAGGCTGGGACATCCCTCCGGCTACCGTTCTCAGGGATATTTATTTTGTGCTACCGAGGAAAAACATATGGCTTACCTGCGGACGAATCACGCCAAGCAGGTGGCCATGGGACTCAAGGCGGTGCGACTGATCTCTGGAGATGAGATCCGCCGCATGTTTCCACAGCTTCGCGGCGATGACATCGTGGGCGGAAGTTTCTGCCCGACTGACGGCTTCGTTGATCCTTACAGTGCCATGATCGGAATGATGACCTGGGCCGCCGACCACGGAGCAAAGTTGTGGAAGAACGCAGACGTGATTGGCATTCAACGCGATGGTCAGGGCATTGCTGGAGTGGAGACGACCAAAGGAACTGTGTTCACTCGAAAGGTGGTGAACTGCGCGGGAGCGTGGGCGGCGGGAATCGCGAAAATGGCAGGCGTGGATCTCCCGGTGGAACCGTTGCGGCGAATGCTCGTCCCGACCGAACCCTTTGATCAGTTTCCGCATGGCGCGCCCATGATTATCGACATGTCGAATGGCTTCCATTTTCGGCCGGAAGGTTTGGGATTTCTGCTGGCATGGAACGACCCGGAAGAAACACCGGGCTACAAAACGGATTTCGACCCGGGTTTCATCGAGAAAATCCTGACGCGAGCAGCGGAGCGGGTGCCGGTATTCGAGAACTTGGCAGTGAATCCTAAGCGCGCCTGGGCAGGGTTATATGAGATGACGCCCGATCACCATCCGATTTTGGGGCCGGTCCAGGATTTGCCCGGCTTTTTTCTGGCTAACGGTTTCAGCGGGCACGGCGTGATGCATGCTCCGGCGACAGGGAAAATCTTGTCGGATTTGATTCTCGCGGGGAAAACGGATCTGGTGGATGCATCGTTGCTGGGTCTATCCCGCTTCGCGGAAGGAAGGATGATCGAGGAAACGGCGGTATTGTAGCTGCCCTACTGCGGCAGACCCATGCGTTTTACTAGGTCGAGATAGCGCGGATCAGAGCGGAATGGATCCATCGGTTTAACGACCTTGATGAACTGCAGACTCTCCGCCTTCACCGAATAGCCTTTCTCCAGCCAATAGAAAACCTGATCTTTGTCGCCAAGCGCCGCATAATCATAGGCAATGAAACCGGGATCAACATACCGGCGTTGAGCTAACTGCGTGAAGAGCTCGATAACTCTGCTTATGGCAGCCCGACTTCCAGACTTGGCGTAGACGCGGTCAGCATCCTCAGAGATCGCCGACAATTCATGATCGTTATTCAAGGTCGCTGCTTTCTTCCATTCCGCCAGCCACAGGTCATATTTGGCCATGTCGAAATAGGCCTGAGCCAGGTTATCATGTGCACTGGCATAATTCGGATCCATATCGATTGTCTTTCGGAATTGTTCTAAAGCTTGATCGTACTGACGCGCAGTCGAGTAACTCATCGCGAGATTGTTGTTGAAAGTCAGATTCAAGGGATCCAATTCCAGCGCACGCCTGAATTGAGCATGCGCCTCTTCGTGGCGTCCGAGAGAAGTCAAAAACAAGCCATACCACTGGTGGGCGCTGCCGTTGTTGGGGTCAAGTTCCAGAGCATGACGGAATTCTCGCTCCGCCGCATCCCATTGCCACAGGGTCACGTCGGCGCCGGCCAGGACGGCGTGGGCCTCCGCTAGAGTGTCGTCAATGGCCAGCGCCTTTTGCGCTGCAGCGCGTGCTTTGGGTGCAACGTCGACGGCCGAGACTGGCGCATAGTCGGAAAGCACATAGTAGTAATCGGCCAGCCCAACGTAGGCCAGCGCGTAGTTCGGATCTTTCTCAATCGCCTGGTTGAAGTATTCCTTGGCCTTCTCCAGCGAGTCCTGTGTTCGCTTCTCCCAGTAAAAGCGACCTTTGAGATAAAGCTGGTAAGCCTCTGGATCACTGGTGCCGCCCTTGGCTACCTGCTTTTTGGTTTCGCCGGACAGTCGCTCCCGCAGCCGAGCAGAAATTGCGCCGGTGATATCCTGCTGCACGGCGAGAACATCGGAGAGCTTGCGATCGTACTGATCACCCCACAGATTGCGATTGGTGCGGGCGTCGATGAGTTCAGCACTGATAATAAGTTGATCTCCGCGCTGCACGATGCGGCCGGTGATGACGCCTTGCACTTTCAGGTCGTGCGCCACGGCTTGCGGGTCTACATCACGCCCTTTGTAATGGAAGACGGACGAGCGGGACATCACCGTAAGATTTGGAATTTGAGAGAGGCTGTTGATCAGACTTTCGGTGAGGCCGTCGCTGAGATATTCGGTGTTGGGATCGTTGCTGGCATTGACGAACGGCATCACCGCCACCGACGAAATTTCCTGACCGCCGCTCCTGCCGCGCCATACGAAGGCTGACGCTGCAATCAGCCCCAGCACAACAATGCCCGCGACTGATGCCCACAGCACTTTTCGCTTCGGCGCTTTTGCGGACACTTCACGACTTTCAGCCACCTCGACTCGCGTTGAACTGGAATTTCGACGCAGGCGCTTCAGGTCAGCCAGCATCTCGCCGGCGCTCTGGTAGCGCAGAGCACGGTCTTTTTCCAGCGCCTTGTTGATGATGTATTCGAGTTCGGGAGGCAGCTCCGGATTGACGCGTGCCGCAGAAGTTGGTGTCTTGTGCAGCAAAGAGTCAAAGATCAGGGCCGAAGTATTCCCGCAAAAAGCCATGCGGCCGGTGGCCATCTCGTAAAGCACGGCGCCGAAGGAAAAAAGGTCCGTGCGCCGGTCGAGGTCCTCCCCCCGCGCCTGCTCGGGTGACATGTAGGCTACCGTGCCCACCGCCGTTCCCGGGCTAGTGAGGTGTGCTTCCAAGGTGGCTTGCTCCGGCGAGACCGCCGACGCCGAGATCTGCGCCCCGGTCAGCTTGGCCAATCCAAAGTCCAGAATCTTGGCTTGGCCGCGCTTGGTGATGAAAATATTTGCGGGCTTGATGTCGCGGTGCACAATACCTTCGCTGTGCGCGGCATCGAGGGCATCGGCAATCTGGACGGCCAGGTCCAGCAACTCGTCCCCTGGAATCGGACCGGCTGCCAGGCGCTGTTTCAGCGTCTGTCCCGCCATGAATTCCATGGCGATGAACTGGAGGCCTTCTTCATGCGCAATATCGTGAATGGTACAGATGTTGGGATGGTTGAGCGCCGAAGCAGAACGTGCCTCTCGCCGGAATCGTTCCAGAGCCTGCGGGTCGTGGGCAAGGTCATCGGGCAGGAATTTTAGCGCTACGTGGCGGCCGAGCCTGAGGTCTTCGGCCTCGTACACTACACCCATGCCACCGCCGCCGAGCTTCTCCAGAACGCGATAGTGGCCGATGGTTTTGCCGATCATCCCAGCGCTCCCGACCTTGATGTCGAACGAGAATGCTAGGCTGCGAACGCTGCCAAGTCAAACCTTTCGCCATTGAGCCCCGCTTGTTGCGCGGCTTAGTGGTCTAGTAGATTAGCGGGGCTTAGATAGGCCGAAGCCGATCACTCCATGACTGTGCACGAGAGAAACTACTGGCTGACCACGGTCGACATGCCGGGGACCGACGCCGCGCAACCGCTTCCCGAAAGCGTGGACGTGGCGGTCATTGGCGCAGGTTTCACCGGTTCAGGCCCATGTGACGCAATCGCCTGCAGCGAGGCGATAGCGTAGACTTGACGCTTGTTGGTCGAGCAAGCATAGCAATGACGATGCCTTCGGTTGGAGGCCATCTCTACAGATGAGCTGCATGACAACTAGAACTATGGAGACTTACTGAATGGACAACGCACTGGAAGAGAAAATCGGGACAGAAACAAAGCCAAGAGGCCGCGCTTTAGGAAATGCGGAGTCCTCCGACAATAAGCACGCGGAAGCCAGAATGGCCAATAAGCTGAAAAAAAAGAGAGCCCACAAACGCACGCTCAGGCGGTCCAATACGAAGGGTTGAGGAATTGACGACTTGGCCTCACACCTGTCCTCAGGAGGAGTCATGTCCTATCTCGCTCGAATAGCATTGGTAGGTGCAGATGCCCTCCTTCGACAAGAGCCCGAGGAAGACGAAGAGGGGGACGAAGGCGATGGCAACGAAGATGACGATGATGACGATGATGACGATAAAGATGATGATGGCTACTCGGAGTGATGTATGCTCAAATTTGTCCCATCAGGGCTCGTTTGGGGGTGATCAGTTTGGCAGAAGTTCGACTGCAAGAGGGTGAGTCGTTGGAGAATGCCCTACGTCGGTTCAAGCGCAAGGTGCAGACGGAAGACATCATTAAGGAAGTGAAGCGTCACTCCTACTACCTGAAGCCGGGCGAGAAGAAGCGCGTGAAGCAAGCTTTGGCACGAAAGCGTGCTCGAAAAAAGAATCGCAGGGAGCCAGATTAGATGGCTACACCTGGGGTCGTTGCTGCAAAGCAGCGAGCTTCCATTCCGAATCGCCCTCACGTATAGGGCCGCCACGCCAACGACCCGACAGTAACCAGGCACTTTACTCCAGAGGAACACGCGGGCAGAGGTTCGGAGCGGGACTTGTTGGCGTAACAGTGCGCCGTGAAAGGCGCTGGACTTCAGCGGGTGCAACTCCCGCCCGGGAACTGGTTCGCTCCACCCGGTAGCAATCGAAGCGGCAGCGGAGGCAACGAAGCTGTCGGAGCTT
>Ga0210384_10004275_pt1 | contig 16031 bp, 9 predicted proteins | sample IncBWH2MmetaG_FD_160574 | JGI IMG/M metagenome (GOLD analysis project Ga0210384, IMG submission 160574) | Forest soil microbial communities from Barre Woods Harvard Forest LTER site, Petersham, Massachusetts, United States - Inc-BW-H-2-M | ecosystem: Environmental > Terrestrial > Soil >...
AGTGCCAATACAGAAGTGGCAAGAGTCGCTTTCCCGCTGCTCAGAACGCCTGTGCCCAGCGTGGTCGCGGCGTCCTTAAACGTCACCGTTCCCGTCGGAATTCCCGAGGTAGAGGACTTCACCGTGGCCGTAAACGTTACGGACTGCCCGAAGGCAGAAGGGTTCACCGAAGAAGTCACGGAGGTCGAAGTGGCCGCCTTGTTGACCGTCTGTGTCAGAACAGCGGAAGTGCTCGTCTTGTAGTCAAAGCTCACATTGAAAGTGGCCGTGATGGAATGAGCGCCCACCGCCAAAGCAGACGTCGTAAACGTCGCCACGCCGCTGATGCTGAGGGCGCCGCTACCCAGAGTCGTTAAGCCATCTTTGAACGTAACTGTCCCCGAAGGTGTACCGGCTCCGGGGGCGACTGCGGTCACGGTAGCGGTGAACTTCACCGCCTCGCCAAAAACCGATGGATCAACGGAAGAAGTCAGCGTCGTCTTGGTCGGCGCTTTGTTCACGGTTTGCGACAGCACCGCTGATGTGCTCGCAAGAAAAGCCGCGTCGCCGTTGTATGTGGCCGTGATAGCGTGAGCGCCTACCCCCAAGGTTGAGGTGCTCAACGTCGCCTTGCCTAAGGCAACCGGGCCCGTCCCCAGTACCAGCGCTCCTGCCCGAAACGTCACCATTCCCGTCGCCGTACTTGGCGTCACCGTCGCGGTGAACTTCACCGCTTCTCCAAAAACCGATGGGTTCACGGAAGACGCCACGCTTGTCGTCGTTGTCTTGTCGACGGCCTGCGTCAGGGCTCCGCCGCTACCGTTGAAATTGCCATCTCCTCCGTACGTTGCGGTGATCGAGTGACTCCCCAGCGCCAGCGTCGATGTCGTAAGCGCAGCCTTTCCAGCACTAAGCGCTACGCTGCCCAACAGTGTGGCGCCATCCTTGAAAGTGACTGTTCCTGAAGGCGTACCGCTCCCAGGCGAAGCTGCGGAAACCGCGGCAGTAAACGTGACTGCCGTGCCTACTGCTGAGGGATTTTTCGATGAGCTCAGGATGGTGACGCTCGCATCCTTGTTCACCGTCTGAACCATAAACTTAAAGCTAGGGGTAAAATTCGCGTCGCCACTGTACAGCGCTTCGATCGAATGATTTCCTACCGCGGCCGCGGCTGAGAACGCTAGCGTGGCTACTCCTCCGATAACCGGGCTTGTGCCGATGGGAAGGTAGATGCAGAAAGGATGACCGAAGCAGTCCTTGAACGTTACGGTGCCGGTCGCCGAGCCCGTCGTCCCAGAGGTAACCGTCGCCGTGAGGGTTACCGACTGCCCGAAGACAGACGGATTCGGCGAAGAAACTAACGCGCTTGAAGTGTTTGCTTTAACCGCATTGCCCGTGATGCCGACCGTCGCAGTCCCGGAGGGGGTATTGGATGGAATGTTGAGGGTTGCGTTTCCTGGGCCTACGCTGTGTGGGTTAAATCTGACGGCAACCACACAAGAGTTACCCACCTGGATGGTTTGTAAACTGCAACCGTCAAATGCGACGAAAAAATCAGCATCGCCCGAAATGAAGATACCTCCAAGATTGAGCGTTGCATTTCCGTTGTTCGTAATGAATTCGTCCATCGAACCGCTGATGGTAAACACCGTTTGATTACCAAATGGGATGGGGTTGTTCGACAAGGAGAGGGACGGAGCAGGAACGCAGGCATTGTCGGCGTTGGACCAATAAGGAGCGACAAACGTTCCGTTCGCCAATTGCATGGGAGGGACCCCCTTGTCCAGACAAATGTCGGCGGCCTCACCGTGCAGCAGGATGTTGGGAATGCCGCCGGCCGTGGTGTTGTCAACCCAACCCGCGAGGACGACGGGATCCGTGGATGCCTCAATGATCTCGTGGGTCGCTGGATAGGTGACGCCATCGAGCAGCCCCGGCAAACTATTATTCTGCTGAACCTGCGTGGCGCACTGTACCGGAACCACCGTGTAGACGAAGCTCTGCGGCACTAGAAACGGAGTAAAGATCGTGCCCGCCCACACTGTCGTCGCACCAAAAAAATGATAGGCAATATAGTCTACACAACTAATTTTAACCAAATCGTTAATCTGCGTCCCGGTCGGTACATAGACGGCATAGACCGTATTGTTATCCGGCACGGGAACCCCGCCTACCGTACCTGTAAATGGGATCGGCGACGGAGCCGTCATGCACTGCATCCAGGCACTAATTGCGACAAAATCCGTAATCCCACCGATAATCGGCGAAGGGCACAAGATGTTGGGCCCGTTCGAACCTGTAAAGGTTGCGGCGCCAACGCCGTACTGACTGGCCGAGTTAAGGTAGGCGCTGGTCGCCAGGTTGCCGGTGAACCCATCGATGTTGGCCATACTGATTGCTCCAGGGTTGTCGGCATCCCAATTAGAATCCATGTACACGTTATGGATTTCTGGGTTTTTCAAGACCGCCCCGCCGTTGTAGTCGAGGAGGTTGGGCGCGGGACCGTTAGGGCTCACTGAGGCTGACGGCGGAGGAGAACTTATTTCATTGTGAAGGTTGTTGATCAGGACGATTGCATCTGCCTTTGTGGTTGAGGCGCCACTGGGACCAGGCTTGGTCCAAGAGAGAGCGTCGCACGTCACACTCACTGTGTTTCTGGGTCCGGAAAAGAAGGAGTTGTTCTCGAGTGTGCAGGCGACGGCCATCGCGGCCGTCGTTGGGGAGGAGACCTTTATCTTCGCAGTCGATCCGGTCAATGTCGCTGTGCCCGTAACTGGCACCGCGATCGGCGCGATGTTGTAAAAAAACATGGAGCCACGGCAATTTCCGAGGCTCGTGGAAGAAGGGGCCGTGCACGAGATCCAAAATCCAAATTCTTCGGGACCGGAACATTTTGTATTCTTGCAGGAGAAGGAACTTGGCTCCTTGGTTGCACTAAAGACAATCCGCGGGGAATCAATCGGACTTGCGGCCGTCCCGGCTTCATACGCACGCGCTGGGGATTGCGCCTGAACAGACGGCGGACCGATGAGTGTGCCAAGCGCCAACAACGTGGCGCCAAACAGCATTTTCCAAGATGCGGCGAGTAGCCAGCTGTCTTGAAACCAAGAAATCCTGCGAGGCTGGGTCATGGGGATCCTCCTCAAAACTCTTGCTACCCTATAAATCGTAAAAAGAAGGCAAATTGGCTCATGCAACAGGAAGATTTCTTTGGGTGGGTCGCCCGGACATAAAGCCCGAAGACGACGAGGGGGGTATACAGTCCCCTTCCCCCTCACAGATCACGGGGAACGGTTCGCGGAACACTGGCCGTGAAGGTCTTAGGAGCGCCAGCGCAGCGTCACGGGCCCTTGCATGGGATGGACCATTGGCTTGCCCGTCTGCCGGGACTCCAGCAAGTTGCTCTTCAGCGCGAAGTACCACTTCGCCGGGCGATCCGCGTCGTCAATCAGCATCAAACGCGGGTTGTGTTTCAGGCCCTCAGCCTGCCGGATCATGGTTTGCTGGTCTTGCTTCAGAAACATTTTCCCGAACATGCGGAAGATCGGTACTGGCAAGAAAAACAGATTCCAGGCCGCGACAAAATCGATCCGGCACAGATCCCGGCGCACCGGTGTCACTGTCGCACGACTCGAAAACCACAGCTTGCCGCTGTGGATTTCCTCGAGCCGTTGGTTCGGGAGCACAAAATCAATCGTCGTCGTCACGTCTTCACCGGTCATTTTCTTGAGCAACTGGTACGGCGCGCTGTTCGAGCTGGGCGAATGTTTGCTCATCCGGAAGCCGTTGGGGATCGGCTCAAACTGTTTTTCTTTTTCGTGGATGCTGTGCCGCCCGCGCCACCACCACGATTGATGTACAAACGGCCCGTGCGCAGGGTCGATAAGCCCGATGATGCCGTGATCGATGTGCGAAGGCAGTTTGCAGGAGAGGTGCGTGATCTTGTATTTCTTGCTGAACACGGGCAGCGCCGGCACCGGGGAGATTTTATCTGGCGTTGGCTTTCCCTGCGAGGTTGGGACGACCTTGCGGTCGCCAGAACTCATGTACACCCACACATAACCGTCGCGCTCTTCGCAGGGAAAATGCCCGGCAAAAATCCGGTCTACTTTCAGTTTGTCCTGGCTGGTCAGCGAAGGAATTTCGACGCATTGCCCCGTGCACGCTTCAAAACGCCACCCGTGATAGCTGCACGCGACCGTCTTTCCATCGAACTCTCCGTAGGAAAGGGGAATCCCACGATGCGGGCAGGAATCGCGCATGGCGAACGCTTTACCGTCCGATGTGCGGCCCACAACCAAAGGCACTTCGAGCAGCGTTGCGGTCGCGAGTTTCTCTCCTCTGATTTCCGCGCTCCGCAGCGCCGGATACCAGAAATCCCACAAAAAACCGGCGTCTTCTTCTGGCGAGGACGCGGATTCTCTCGACGTCGCCTGAATGCCTTGCAGGATTGCGCGCGCGGTTTCGCTCATGGTTTCGTCCGAATCGTAGTACACATCGCAGCGTGGGGCAATGAGGCAAGAGAAAATGCGACGGACATTCGGGCCAGCAACCCATTTGCGTGATTCTGCAAACGGCGCTATTCTTGGTGCAGAGCTTAACGATGTACGCCGCGTTCTATTAGCTGACTCACCTGCCGCTCCCACGCCGGAGCGCGATCCTGATTTTCGCCAATCGCGAGTCACTAATCACCAGTCACGATATTTTCAATGAGGTTTTCCCATGGCCGGTTTAACGCTATCTGAGAAACTAGATCAACTCGGCACGCGCTACGACGAATTGACGCAACAACTTTCTACTTCCGAGGTGGCCTCGGATTCCGCGCGCTTCCAGAAAATTGCCAAGCAGCACGCCGAGCTGGAAGAAATCGTCGCCAAGCACCGCGAGTTCAAACAAGTTGAAAAAGATCTTGCCGGCGCGCGCCAGATGTTTGTCGAAGCCGATGACCCGGAAATGAAGCAGATGGCGCACGAGGAAGAAAAGCAGCTCGCGGCGCGCAAGGAAACGGTTGAGCGCGAGCTTAAACTGCTGCTTCTTCCCAAAGATCCGAATGACGAGAAGAGCGTCATCCTGGAGATCCGCGCCGGCACAGGCGGAGACGAGGCCGCGCTCTTCGCCGGCGAACTTTTTCGCATGTATTCGCGTTATGCGGAAACACTGGGCTGGAAAGTCGAAGTGCTCGAAAGCTCGCCTTCCTCGCTCGGAGGTCTCAAGGAAATTGTGGCCGCCATTCAGGGCCACAAAGTGTATTCGAAGCTGAAATACGAAAGCGGCGTGCACCGCGTCCAGCGCGTGCCTGCAACCGAGCAGCAGGGCCGCATTCATACCTCCGCGGCGACGGTCGCCGTTCTTCCCGAAGCGGATGAAATCGACATCAAGATCGAAGCCAAGGATTTGCGCGTCGACACGTTTTGCTCCTCGGGTCCGGGCGGCCAATCCGTGAACACCACTTACTCCGCTGTGCGCATAACGCACATTCCGAGCGGCCTCGTGGTTTCGCAGCAGGACGAAAAATCGCAGATCAAGAATCGTGCCAAGGCCATGCGTGTTTTGCGCGCGCGTCTCTACGAACTCGAGCTGGAAAAACAGCAAGCAGCGATTGGCGCCGAGCGCCGTGGACAGATCAAATCAGGCGACCGCTCGGAAAAAATCCGCACCTACAACTTTCCGCAGAACCGTGTCACCGATCACCGTATCGGCCTGACCCTTCACCAGCTCACAGACGTGATGGATGGCAAGCTCGCCCCGCTTGTTGATGGCCTCGTTTCTCACTATGAGGCCGAGCGCCTCGAGCAGGAGCTTGCGGAAGCATAATGCGGTCTCTACAGGACCGAGATTCCGCTCTTTCAAACTAATGGGGGATGAAAAGCAAAAATGCCCGTCCCGCGGGAAACGCACTTCATGGATGTTCGCACGGCGCTAAAAAGCGGTGTTGGGCAATTACGTGATGCGCATGTGCCTTCCTTCACGCTTGCGGCGGAAATCCTTCTGCTTCACGCGCTCGGGCGCGACCGCACGTGGCTCTATGCGCATCCGGAAGAGTGTGTTCCGGACGCGATTGCGGAACGTTTCCAGGTTTTGATCGCTCGCCGCACCGCCGGTGAGCCCACGCAGTATCTGACGGGAAGGCAGGAATTCTGGGGATTGGAATTTGAAGTTACGCCGGACGTGCTGATTCCCCGCCCGGAAACGGAGCACGTCATCGAAGTAGCGTTGGACCGCCTGGCGTTGCGCGAAGTTCGTGCCCGACGCCCGCAGACAACTTCGGGTGAAGGATTTCTGATCGCGGATATTGGAACAGGATCGGGGTGCCTGGCCATCGCGCTCGCCAAGGAATTGCCTGGAGCTACGATCTACGCGACAGATATTTCCCCAGGCGCTCTTGTGGTCGCACGCCGAAATGCCGCGCGCTATAAGGTGGCCGAGCGCATTCACTTCGTAGAGTGCAACTTGCTGGAAGGTCTTGAGTCACTAGTCACCAGTCACCAGTCACCTTCTTTTCATGTGATCGTCAGCAATCCGCCTTACGTCGGCCGCCGCGAAAGCGAAACTCTTCCCATCGAAGTCCGAAGACACGAGCCCGAAGGCGCGCTCTACGGCGGCGAAGAAGGCTTTGAACTCTATGCGGAACTCATTTCCCAAGCTGCCCAAAATCTGAAGCCTGACGGGATTCTCGTACTTGAACTTGGCCACAACAGCTTGACTGCCGTGCGGCCGCTCCTCGATGGACCGGCCTGGGCAAACGTCGGTGTGACGAATGATCTCGCTGGCATTCCACGTGTAATCGCCGCGGAACGCAGAAACTAGCCAGGAGTCTTTGATTTGAAATTGCGATTTAGAAGCACATTCCCAACGATCAGAACTAGGAGAAGTACAAAAAAGAATGCACCGAGGAACGCGGGGATCGTTATTGGCGTGCCTTCAAAACCTCCTGATCGAAGAGGCGTGACGGTGAAACGTTCGGCCTACAGTCCGGCAAAATACGCCAGAAACGCCGCAAACACAGTCAAGAAAATTCTTGCTACAACCTTCATAGGCTAATCACAGCATCTTGTTGTAGCACAGTTTTGTTGGGCGTACCCTACGCACATGCCGGACCTGGCGCGATTTCGAGCGAAACATGGCCCACTCGAGGAGCAATCCCCATTCGTGCAATCGTCCATCCTGCACGTGGACATGGACGCGTTCTTCGTTTCGGTGGAATTGCTGGAACGCCCTGAATTGCGCGGGAAACCGGTGGTTGTGGGCGGGCGCCCCGATCAGCGCGGCGTCGTGTCGGCGGCGAGCTATGAAGCGCGCAAGTTCGGCATTCATTCCGCGATGCCGCTGCGGACCGCGGGACGTCTTTGCCCGAATGCGATTTTTCTTGATTGCCGCCACACGCTGTACTCGGAATGGAGCGACCACGTCGCCGCGACTCTCGCGAAATTTTCTCCCGTCGTCGAAATGGTTTCGATTGACGAGGCGTATCTTGATCTTGCTGGCACGGAGCGGTTGCACGGCCCGCCGCTGGCCGCGGCCGACAAGCTCCTTCGCGCGATCACGAGCACGACCGGGCTTCCCTGCTCCGGCGGCCTGGCGGCGACCCGGCTGGTCGCGAAAGTCGCTTCCGATCAGGCAAAGCCCCGGGGACTAGTGTGGGTGGCACCCGGCCAGGAGGCGCGATTTCTCGCGCCGCTTTCCGTGCGAAAGATTCCTGGCATCGGCGAAGTAACGGAACGCGCTCTGCGCGCACTCGGCATCGAAACCGTAGGGCAATTAGCAGAACTCCCGCAGGAAAAGCTCGAAAAGATTTTTGGTCAGTGGGGCACGGCGCTACATCGCAAAGCCCGCGGCGGCGATTCTTACGAATTCGTGATCGACGCCGAGCCGAAATCGATCTCGCACAACCACACTTTCGGCGAAGACACCGATGAAACCGCCGCGCTTGACGCGATGTTGAGTCACCTCTCGCAAAAAGCCTGCAAGCGTCTGCGCGAAGCCGGCCTCACCGCGCGGACCCTCACGCTGACGATCCGCTACGCTGGTTTCGACACGCATACACGTTCGAAAACGCTTGCCGAGCCCGCGTGCCTGGACGCCGATATCTTCGCCGTTTTTCAAGACCTGTTCCGCCAGCATCGCGATCACCGCCGGAAGATTCGGCTTCTCGGCGTCAGCTTGAGCGGCCTCACGCATGAGGCGGAGCAGCTCGATCTGCTCGAAGCGGAGCGGCGCGGGAAACTCGAAAAACTCACGAGCGCGGCCGACCGCCTGCGTGACCGTTTCGGATTCAGCTCCGTGCAATTCGGCGGATCACTCCACCCCGATGGATCTAAGGAAGACCGCGAAGACTCTTGATACCGCTGTTTTGTTCCGAACGCTTCGGGCGCCGAGACACGTTTGAATAGCTTATACTTTCGTGCGATGAGCGCTTCCCCACAACCTACTGTCTCCGGAACGCGTGTGCGCTCTGGCGGGCGTCTCCGCAATTTCTGGCAGCGGGTCAGCGAAGGCCGGCAGGTCGCCGATCTCTGGACGCAATTTGCTGCCGACACCCGGGCCAGCTACGGCTTTTATGGGCAGGACGTTGACTGGGAAGCGATTCAAAGGCGTCCACGGTGGAGACGGCCACTACATCTCGCCAGGCAATTCTTCTGGGCCCTGCTCCTGAAGATGACCCCGGCGCGGCGAATACTGCTGCTGATTGCGCTCGTGCTGATGTTCGACGCCAAGTATCAATTTATCGCCGTGGTTGTTTTTCTTCTGCTGCTGTCGCTGGAACTAGCCGACAAGGTCACGATGAAGCGCGACCTCGAAATTGCCCGAGAGATTCAATCCTGGCTTGTCCCTTCAAAGGCCCCCGAAGTTCCCGGCGCGGACATCGCCTTTTCGACACGTCCGCAGAATTCCGTCGCTGGGGACTACTACGATGCGTTCTATCCGCTTCCGGAGGCGGGACCCGACGGAAAACTCCTGGTGGTCATCGCGGACGTGGCCGGGAAAAGCATTCCTGCCGCTCTGCTCATGGCAACCTTGCAAGCGAGCCTACGCACCATCGCCGGGGAAGGCGCGCCACCTTCCGAACTTATTATTCGACTGAATCGCTACGCTTGCGCGCATAGCCTGGATGGGCGCCGCTTCACGACTGCGGTCCTGGCGGAGTACGATCCACCCTCGCGCCGCCTCACGTACGTGAACGCGGGCCACAACGCTCCGATTCTGCGCCGGGCGAACGCCGCCATGGAAAGGCTGGACATTGGAGGAGTTCCGCTCGGCATCGAGCCAGACGTCGCGTATGAAACAGCGACAGTCGAACTCCGGCCAGGAGACGCACTAATTTTCTACACGGATGGCGTTGTGGAAGCATTCAACGACGCGGGCCAGGAGTTCGGCGAGGGCCGCTGGCTGGAAGCTATCCGGGGATTGCCTGCTTATAGCGCGGAGGCAACATTGGAATACCTGATGAAGTTCGTCGACGATTACGTTCGCGCCACACGCCAGTCCGACGACATCACTTGCCTGGTTTTTCGCGCAACGTAGTCTGCGTCAACGCTCCTTACGACACTTCCTTTCCCTTCGCTGCCGGGAGTGTCGCATAATCAGCGGATGACGCCCCGCGAGCTCGCCAATTCGATTTGCGACACGCTTCAACGCAACGGCCACCAGGCACTGCTCGTGGGAGGCTGCGTGCGCGATTTGCTCATGGGCCACGAGGCCGCGGATTACGATGTCACGACTGACGCGACCCCCGAGCGCGTACTGTCACTCTTTCCTGAAGGTGTCGGGGTGGGCGCGCAGTTCGGTGTCGTGCTTGTTCCCCGCGAAGACTTCAAGGTTGAAGTCGCAACCTTTCGCTCTGACGTAGGCTATTCCGACGGGCGTCACCCGGACCGCGTGGTTTACTCGTCCTCGCCGCAAGAGGATGTCCAGCGCCGTGACTTCACCATCAACGGGCTGCTCATGCGCCACGATACCGGCGAGGTGCTGGATTTTGTCGGCGGCCAAGCTGATTTGAGGGCCGGAATTCTTCGTGCAATCGGCGAACCCGGCCGGCGCTTTGCCGAAGACAAGCTGCGCATGTTACGCGGCGTGCGTTTTGCTGCCCGCTTTGGTTTCCCCATCGAACCTGCGACGCTTGCGGCGATTCGCCGCCACGCTCGCGAGATCGGCCAGGTTTCCGCCGAACGAGTCCGTGACGAATTGACCAAGCTGCTTACAGAAGGGGCGGCGCGACGGGGTTTCGAACTTCTCGAAGATACCGGGCTGTTGCCGCAATTGCTTCCCGAAATTGCCGCCATGAAAGGGGTCGACCAGCCGCCGCAGTTTCATCCCGAAGGCGACGTGTGGATTCACACGCGGATCATGCTCGAGCAACTTCCCGCTCGCTCGGCTGCCACGCTCGCGTGGGGAGTTCTGCTGCACGATGTGGGCAAACCTCCGACATTCAAATCCGCGGAACAGACAGGCGATCGCATTCGCTTCGATGGCCACGTCGAAGTCGGCGTGCGTATGGCGGAAGAAATTTGCCGACGGCTGAAATTTTCAAACGAAGACGCGGAACAGATTATCGCCCTGGTCGCGAATCATATGCGGTTTAAGGATGTCGAGCAGATGCGCACATCGACGTTGAAACGCTTTGTACGCCTGCCGCGCTTTGATGAACACCTTGAACTGCATCGGCTGGATTGCCTCTCGAGTCACCGGAAACTGGAATCGTACGGCTTCGTGCAACGATTTCTCGCCGAGACGCCCCCCCAGCTGGTGGAACCTCCGCGATTGATTACAGGCAACGACCTGCAAGAGATGGGTTATATTCCAGGTCCTCGGTACACGGAGATCCTGCGCTCCGTGGAGGACGCCCAACTGGAAGGCAGGCTAGATTCGAAGGAAGGGGCGGTCGAATATGTGCGGAGCCAGTTTCCACGAGGTAATAAATGAGTTGGGGAAACTGCGCATTCTGCCGATAGGGTAAGCAAGTGCAGAATGGGGGTCGAAAGACTGGAACTCTTGTAAACTGCTGATAATAAATAGATTAAGCGAGAGATTTGTTTTGGGGAATAGAGAGTGTTAGGATATGAGTGCAGTTGACTAATATTTTATGCTGAAGAACATCTCACTAAAATGCACCTTTTCCCGTATTCGTGCATCCAACTTCTTTATGCGGGGGAGAAATCTCCCCACGCTCGAGTCTAGGGGATACCATGGCTGAAAAGAAACCGAAGCTTCCAGAGATTTTACCCATACTACCGGTCCGCGACACAGTTTTGTTCCCAGGTGCTGTTCTGCCGCTCACCGTGGGCCGCGATAGCTCGCTGGCGCTCGTGAACTCACTTGAAGGCGAGGAGAAGCTCCTAGGGGTAGCTGCCCAGCTTGACCCGCGTGTGGAAGATCCTTCCGCGGCCGACCTGCACAAGGTCGGTACGCTGGCCAAAGTGCACAAGACGGTGAAGATGCCCAACGGCAACGTGGTCATCTTTCTCGAAGGGATATTTCGAATCCGCTTGACGGAGCTGATCGGGTTGAAGCCGTTCCTGCGCGCTCAGGTGGAGCAGGAAGTGGAAATTGTAGGCGAATTTGATGCCGAGCTGCAGGCGCTTCAACGCAATGCCCAAGATCTCTTCCGCGACGTGGTCAGCCATTCGCCACAGCTTTCGGACGATTTGCAATCCGTGGCGATGAACATCGATGACCCAGGCAGGCTGGCGGACTTCATTGCCGGCACCCTGCCGTCTCTCTCGACGCTGCTGCGCCAGGAACTCATCGAGACTGCCAACGTTCGCAAGCGGCTGGAAATGCTGATCCGCGAGCTATCCAAAGAGCTGGAAGTCCTGGAGCTGCGCTCGAAGATTCACGATCAGGTGCAGGAACAGGTTAGCCAGAATCAACGCGAATACCTGCTTCGCGAACAGATGAAGGCGATTCAAAAAGAACTCGGCGAGTCTGACGATTCTACGCAGGAGATCGACGAACTCCGCAAGAAGGTCGATGAAGCCGGGATGTCGGCGGAAGCGAAGAAGGAGTGCGACCGCGAGCTGAAGCGCCTCGCCAAGATGACGCCTGCCTCGGCTGAATACATGGTTTCGCGGACGTATCTCGAGTGGATGACTTCCTTGCCCTGGTCGAAATCGTCCGGCGTCAGCGAAATCGACATTGCCAAGGGCCGTCAGATTCTTGACGAAGATCACTACGACCTGCAGAAGGTGAAAGAGCGCATTCTCGACTATCTCGCAGTGAAAAAACTGCAACCCGGGATGAAGGGACCGATCCTGTGCTTCGTTGGACCTCCGGGCGTGGGCAAAACGTCGCTGGGCAAATCGATCGCCCGCGCGCTCGGACGCAAGTTTGTGCGCATCGCTCTCGGCGGCATGCACGATGAAGCGGAAATCCGCGGCCATCGCCGTACTTACATCGGCGCTCTGCCGGGCCAGATCATTCAGGGCCTAAAGCGCGCCGAAACCAACGATCCAGTCTGCATGCTGGACGAAGTTGACAAGCTCGGGCGCGATTTCAGAGGCGATCCGTCCTCGGCATTGATGGAGGTGCTGGACCCGGAGCAGAACTCCTCTTTCCGCGACCACTATCTCGATGTGCCGTTCGATCTCTCGAAAGTTCTTTTCATCGCCACGGCCAACTGGATGGATCCCATCCCCGAGCCACTACGAGATCGCATGGAGGTTATAGAGCTGCCTGGATACACGGGCGACGAAAAGCTGCACATTGCTCACAAATACCTGATCCCCAAGCAAGCCGGGGAACACGGCTTGAAAGTGGGCGAGCAGCTGGAATTCACGGACGAGGCGATTCAGGAGATCATTCACAGCTTTACCCGCGAAGCGGGCGTGCGCAATCTGGAGCGGGAAATCGCCACGATTACGCGAAAACAGGCGCGTCGTCTCGCCGAAGGCCGGACGGAAAAAATGGTGGTGACGCCGCAAGTGGTTCGCGAATATCTCGGCGTGCCGAAATTCCGGACTGAAAAAGAAGTCGAGGAACGCGTCAAGAAGCCCGGCGTGGCAATCGGGCTTGTGTGGACTCCCGTGGGCGGGGACATCGTGTTCATCGAAGCCAGCAGAATGCGCGGGGGCAAGCAGTTCACCATGACCGGCCACCTCGGCGAAGTGATGCAGGAATCGATGACCGCGGCGCTCACGTGGGTTCGCGCCAATGGCGAACGCTACGGCATCGACCCGGACTTCTTCCGGAAAGCCGACATTCACATTCACGTGCCCTCGGGCGCGGTGCCGAAGGATGGCCCCTCCGCGGGCGCGGCGATGGTGACGTCGCTGGTGAGCTTGCTCAGCGGACGGCCAGTGCGTGACCGGCTGGCCATGACAGGCGAGATGACATTGTCCGGCATCGTCCTACCCATCGGCGGGGTGAAGGAAAAGGTACTGGGTGCAAAGCGCGCGGGAATCCGGGAGGTCTTGCTACCTGCGGATAATGAACCCAACGCGGTGGCAGATCTTCCGCCGGAGATTCTCGGCGACATGAAGATCACCTATGTGCGCACGCTCGATGAAGTGCTGGAGCACGCCCTTTCCAAAGAGGCCGTCGCGCCGCCAGTCGTGCCGCAACCCGAACCCAAGCCGAAGCGCGTTGGCCCGGATGTGCCCCGCGCGGTCCACTAAAAGCGCCGGGATAATCCGATCGTGGGTCGCTCAATGGCAGACCACGAAACTAAAAGGTGAACAAGGCCCGTCAACGTAGGCGGGCCTTTTTCTTTTTGTGCAAGGTCCCACGGCACAAAAGAAAGTCCTGCTACCATGTTCGCGTGGCCATCGAACGGGCAAGGCAACCTGTAAAAATTGACCCCGCCGAGTTGGCGCTCCGACTGGTCGAATCGCTGCAGCGCGAACGAATCATTCCGCGCTTCGTGGATTCCTACGTCGTGGAGAATGGGCGCCAGGCGCTGCAGGTTCATGCCGCGCTCTATCGCGATCTTCTAACTTTACTCCAGCGCGAGGCCCTTCTCGCCGTGAGCGCGCGGGCGCTGGAACTCGTCTTCATGGAAATTCCGCAGGAGGGAAAGCGGAGAACCACGCCTGTAGCACGCAGGGATGCCGCCGGTTTTCGCCGTAAATTTCTCGCCGCGCTCACACGCCAGCAAAAATGGAATGCGGGCGACGCGCTCGATTTTCAGTCAGATTTACGCCGCTACGAGGAACTGCTCGCGCGCACGGCTTCTTCGCGCCGAAACCGCAAGCCGTTTGAAGCGGCAAATCATCCCTTTGTGGATCGTAGCGCCTTCGTGCTGGACTCCTCTTTTCTGGAGAAAGCACGAGTAGCCGCCAGCCGCGTGCTCAAAGAACTGGAAGATCTCGCTTCACAAACCGCCGCGCCCTCATTGCGTTAAACGGAGCTCGCTCCTTATTGCGGCGTTACAAAGTCAGAAGACTCGCACCGCTATTCCAGTACATCAGCGGAAAAAATCGGCTGGCCGGCAAGCGCAAGACGAAAGCCATAGATGGCCAAGGCGGCAATGATTACAGCCCCTGTCAGCCCCGAAGTTGCGTACCAGCGCGACAGATGTGAAGTGAGGGGGAACACGATAAGAACGTTTTGGACCACCAAGCCAACAATCAGCACGAGCAATCCAAAGCGCTTCAGGACGACCAGAATGGATAGCCAAAGAACCGCGGAAAAAAGGAAAGTGGAAATCGGATAGTCTCCGCCGGTATTTGTGCCAGCGCCGACAAGCACAATTATTATCGCGGCGATCCAATCCTTCTTGACCGCAAGCCGCAATAAAAAAAGAAAAAGGAAAATCAGCAGCGAGTAAAGAACAAACACGAGAACGCAGAGCAAAAGGAAACCGAGAGCCGCGCGAACGCCCAGGAGGGTGCCTGCATCGAGGGAGCCGGGCTGTGGCGGCAGCTTTCCAATGAGTGGCAAGAAAATGTTGTCGGAACCTTCGAAGAGTGTGAGGGCAACGCCATAGGCGACACCCATCAGAAGATCCCGGCCGACGAGAGGATCGCGCCATTGTCCCGTGAGCAGCCTGCTCCAAGAGATCAAAGTGTGCGGATCCCTGCGGCGTACGAAAGGTTCGAGGGCGAGGTACAACACGGTCGTTAGGGACGTCACCAGCAACCCCCAACTCAACGCAATAATAATCACGTAGAACTCGTTGAGCGTCGCGCCGTGGTGGGCGCTCAACAGCCACATCCCGAGGTACGTCAACAAAACAAAAGTGCCAAGCCGCAGCGCTCCCCGCGTATCCCCGCGGTTCAGCCGCAGATTGCGACGCATGACAAAAATGCTGCTGAGCATTAAGGCCACAAAGATCATGACAAGGGCCGCCGTCGAGAGCTTCTCATGCGGCGTGCGTTTCGCGGGGTCCAAACGACTAGGCTGAGTCCACGGATAAATCACGTCGAAATAGATGGGCGTTCCGCGATACGCGGCAGCTTCGAGCCGCTCGGGAATACCGGCGTGGCCCGGCAGAGTGCCAGCCCAAGCAGCCCGCGAATCGCCCCAGGCGAGCGGCATCCACTCCGGCTCGACGACGTGGTAGGCGGACACATCCCGGCCTGCCACTAACAATAAAGAAGACCAATTAACCGAACGAGTATCACTCGCCGGTGCATCTTTCTGCGGTGGAACTGCCTCAAGGTGCAGAAGGCGTCCCTGCATGTCGAGTATGACAGACACCATTCCGCTGACATTCAAAGGAGGATCAAATGTTGTTACTTGACCCGCGCCACCAGAAGAAAAGAATCTCTGGGGGCGCAACTCCCGTGGGCTTTGCCTGTACCAGAATGTGATGGACGCCGGACGATCGCTTGCCAGTACGTTCCAGCGGCCGGGCGTCTTGTCATGCTCCTGGATGTAACTGATGTAGTCGTTTTGCACCTCAAACGAATAGGCCTCATCGGCGGGCGCCTCGGTGTATCCGACTTGCCGAATGATTTCCCGCGCGCGCGCCGCCAATACTTCGGGCGGGTTTTCCAGGGGAACCCGGTTGTGCAACGCGTAGCGATCGGCCGCGAACAGGAATGCGGTCAATCCAACGGCTACGGCAGCGAGAAGGATTACCGCGACGCGCGGTCGCATTCCTTGCGTCTCCCCTG
>Ga0210384_10004276_pt1 | contig 16030 bp, 12 predicted proteins | sample IncBWH2MmetaG_FD_160574 | JGI IMG/M metagenome (GOLD analysis project Ga0210384, IMG submission 160574) | Forest soil microbial communities from Barre Woods Harvard Forest LTER site, Petersham, Massachusetts, United States - Inc-BW-H-2-M | ecosystem: Environmental > Terrestrial > Soil >...
CCGGCTGAATCTGACTCCGGAAACAGAACAAGAACTGGGGGTGGTCTCCCGGGGTTATGATGAAGCCAAATTCAATTACAACTCGCTACTTCAGAAGCAAACACAATCACAGCTGGCCACCAGCCTGGGGCAACAACATCAGGGGCAACAGTTCCGCATCATCGATCCGCCGAAATTACCGGACAAACCTTCCGCGCCGAATCGTTTCCTGATCAGTCTCTGCGGTTTGGCTTTCGGAGCGGTTTTCGGTGTGGGCATCGTCGTTTTTCTTGAACTAACGGATGTGCGCTACCGACGTGAGAAAGACCTGGAGGGAATTCTTCCTGCGCGAATGCTGGTCGGCATTCCCCGATTGAGCACGCCGGAAGAGGATCGCTCGCGTCTCATCGTCAGGTACGTAGAGTGTGGCGCAGTGGCATTGGTGGCAATACTGATTTTTATTGGGAACCTGTACACCTATTCTAACGCGTGAGCTGTGCTAGTCGCTGCCGTAGAGGCAATTCAGAGTGAGGAATGGAAACCAAATGAGCGGACTATTTGAAGGTGTAAGCAGAGCGACAATTCAGCAAACCCAGTTGGGCGCAGTTCCGGTGGACCGTGTTTCGGCTGGTACGGCGCTCCCTGAGGCTGAGAACGGCCGATCTGTTATGGTGCAGCCGCCGGTGATATCGCGACTCGTAGCTTGGACCACTCCGAATAGTCTGGGAGCGGAGAAATTTCGAGCCCTTGCGGTTCGACTAGACGATGTGCGCAGGCAATGCCGGCTGAACTCTCTGCAAGTGACCAGCAGCGTAATCAACGAAGGCAAGTCCTTCGTGGCTGGGAATCTGGCGGTGACGCTTGCCAAGTACTCCGGGTCCAAGACCCTCTTGATTGAAGGAGATTTGCACCGACCAACGCTGGCATCAACGTTTGGGCTAGAGGGCTTGCCAGGACTGAGCGATTGGTGGTTGGGACGAAATCAGGACCTCTCGCGCTTCCTGGTTCGGATCGCTGGCACGGCGTTATGGTTTTTGCCGGCCGGGAAGGCCTGCGACCGGCCATCAGAAATCCTACGTTCGGCCGAACTCGCGCAAGCTTTTGCGCAGTTGGCCAGCCAATTTGATTGGATCGTCGTAGATTCCACACCCATGCTGCCGGTCATCGATGCGAACCTGTGGTCGCGATTGGTGGACGGCACACTGGTAGTTGTCCGTGAGGGTGTGGCGCCGCTCAAGGCCCTGAAGAACGGGTTGCAGTCGCTCGACAATCCAAAGTTGATCGGTGTGGTCGTCAATGAGGCTTCCGAGTTCGACCAGGTCGATTACGCCGGGCAGTACTATGGCACCCGTAAAAACGGAGAAATGCGCTCGGAAAAACCAGAAGTGGCGTGAGTGGGTCGTAACTTCCCCCCTGCACAGTAGCTCAAATCGAACCAAATGGCGCATTGACTTATGCCCCTTGTTAACTATCTCGTGTGGATGGGTGTGAGGGGTTTTGCGAAACCGCTCGCCCGCGAGACGGCGGTGCCCGTCAAAGGGCCGGCGAACGGCTGGCGTACTTTGGGCGACATAGGCCGGGAGAACGGGCGGTCGGCGGAGATCGTCAAGACGGGCACATGGTTCGTCTTGCTGTCGCTATCAGCCCTGGTGGTGATCATGTACGCGTCAGTGCTCAGTTCGCTGGCGCGGCAATGGTGGACGGATCCGAATTATGGCCATGGATTCTTCGTTCTCGTATTTGCCGGCTATGTCTTATGGAGCGAGAGCGGCCGCTGGCGCGCGGTGCCGGTCCGGCCAACTAATTTCGGTTTGGTAATTATGCTGTTCGCGGTCGGGCTGCGTGTTCTTGGGATGCTTGGCGCGGAGTTGTTCATTAGCCGGCTGTCCCTAGTGATCTTGATCTCTGGACTGGTGCTGTTTCTTGCCGGTCGGCAGGTGCTGCAGTCGATGGCGTTTCCGATCAGCTATCTGCTCTTTATGATTCCCTTGCCGGGAATTGTCTATTTCCAATTGACGTTCCCCCTGCAGTTGTGGGCGTCACGATTGGCGGCCGGCGGTCTGGTCGCCCTCGGTATTCACACTGTGCGACAGGGGAATCTACTGATGCTCCCCAATTGCACGCTCAATGTGGTTGAAGCGTGCAGCGGAATCCGCTCGCTGCTTTCGTTGCTGGCGGCCGCGGTCGCGTATGGGTATTTGGCGGAGTCCAGTGTATGGAAACGCGTGGCGCTGGCGATTGCGAGTATTCCCATTGCGATAGCGGCTAACGGCCTACGTCTCGTCGCGACTGGTGTGCTGAGTTACTTCTTCGGGCCGAGAGTGGATTCCGGCTTACTTCATTTGACACTGGGCATGGGTTTCTTCGGGTTGGCTTTTCTGGCGCTGGTACTCGTTCACAAATTGCTTGGCCTGTATTGGGGACATCAGAATCCCGCGCCGGTGGCTCCATGACGTATCTGCGAGGCTGCGTCGCGGCCATGGTCCTAGCGGGAGGAATCTTCGCCACGCATAGCTTCAAGCCAAAAGATACGACCGGAGCGGAACGGCCGTTGCGTGAATTCCCGTCGGAGATCGGCTTTTCGCACAGCGAGGATCGTCCTTTCGAGACCGAGGTAGTGAGAGCTGTTGGTGCGGATGATTATCTGAACCGAGTTTATCTCGGAAGCGCACTCCCGGTTGAACTCTACATTGGATATTACAAAGACCAACGTTCGGGCGACAGGATTCACTCTCCCAAGAATTGTCTTCCGGGGTCTGGGTGGGAGCCAGTCCACTCCAGTCGCGTGCAGATCGGAACAGTGGATGGAGTTCCTGTGATTGTGAACGGATACGTGGTGGCACAGGGAATGCGACGCGACATGGTTCTCTACTGGTATCAGTCACACGGGCGGATCATTGCGAGCGAATACGGGGCAAAGTTCTGGCTGATTGCCGACGCGTTGAAGCACGGAACTACCGATGGCGCCATAGTTCGCATCTGGACCAGCGCAGCTGACGGGGAAGTGAGCTCGCAAGCGCGCGCTGCGGAGTTTGCACGCCAAGTCTATCCACAGGTGGCGCGATTTCTGCCAGATTGACCGGCAAGTCTGGTTGGAAGCATCTGGCAGTTTGTGGTTAAGCCCGATCACGCGGTGCAAACGATTCTTCCGCCGAGCGGATGACGGTCCACACCCTCCAGGGTTCGAGTCCAGGAACAATCTTCAGACTCTATTTCAAATCGTTCGGATAACAGGATGGTACGACAATGAGAAACCTCAACCGATTCTTTGCTCCGCTTCTCCGTGGAGACCCGTCAACACAGGGACCAAGGAAGCGTCCGCGGCAATTGATTCTTGGTCTCTCTCTCATTGCGGCGTTGTTGACCTGGGGCTGCCCCCAGAATGATCCGCTGCAGGCCTTCAATAACCCGCCGCCCCCCAACGATCCGGGGCCAGCCCCTGTTCCGGAGCCGGTGACAGCGCTGTTATTCGGCACCGCGCTGTTGATAGGAGGGGCTATTGCCCGGCGAAGGCGCAATGCAAGTCACCACTAGGAATATCCTCGTCCGTGAGGCGAGGAAACCTCGTCTATCAATTCTGGGAAAGATTGGAGTAGCCCTTGATCCGCTTCCTGCATGCTTACATCCCGAGACGCACGCTGCTCCTGGGTGTTTCAGAAGCTTGCCTGATCTCTCTCGCTCTGGCCGTATCCGCGTTGGCCCGGTTGGGCCCCGAGGGAGTGAGATTCATGCTTACGTATCAGTACGGCTCTCTAAAGATCTTATTCGCTGCAGCTGCATTTCTGACTTGCATGTATTATTTCGATCTCTACAGTTCCGCGGTTGTAAGCAACCGGCGCGAGGCTCTGATTCGGCTGATCCAGGTGATGGGCGTCGCCTACATCGCTTTGGGTCTGCTCTACTATCTATATCCACCGTTGAAATTGGGCCGCGGCATTTTTCACATCGCGCTCCTGTTGGTCGGAGTGTTGCTACTGATCTGGAGGAAGCTATTTTCGATGATCAATAGCACGCCGCTCCTTGCAGAACGGGTGGTAATTCTGGGCGGGGGCCCACTTGCTGAATCTCTGTTGCATGAAATCGAAACGCGGCCCGAGCTGGGGATTCGCGTCACAGGCCAGGCGGAGATACTCGCCAACGGAAGCCATTCTGGCGATCGCGGGCGCGGCGAATTGCCGATCCCTCTCTCACAGAGCAGCTTTTGCCAGGACCTTGCGGTCAGTGGTGCGATTCGCGGAGTAGACCGCATCGTGGTTGCGATGGAGGAGCGCCGTGGACAACTGCCGGTGGACTTGTTGCTAGCGCTGAAGAATCGTGGCGTGCGTGTTCAAGACGGGAATGATGTCTACGAGTCGATCACTGGAAAGGTACCGATCGAATCCATCCGGTCGAGTTGGCTGCTATTCTCAGCAGACTCGCATGTCTCACGGCTGTTCCTAATCTACAAACGCTTCTCCTCAATTGTAATGTCGATCATCGGATTGCTGCTCAGCCTGCCGCTGCTTCCGTTAATCGTCCTGGCTATCAGGTTTAGCTCGCCGGGGAGGGTCTTGTACTGGCAGAGTCGCGTGGGACGCGATGGTGTGGTGTTTCGTTGTTACAAATTTCGCACCATGCGCTCCGACGCCGAGTCGGACACGGGGCCCATGTGGGCCAAGGACGACGATCCTCGGGTCACGCGTATAGGCAGAGTGCTTCGCAAGATGCGCTTGGATGAGATCCCACAACTCTTGAACGTGCTGAGAGGCGATATGAGCCTTGTCGGTCCGCGTCCGGAAAGGCCGGAGATTGTCGCGGCGTTGAAACAGACCATTCCTTATTACAATTTGCGTCATTCCGTTCGTCCGGGGATTACCGGCTGGGCCCAGATCCTCTACAAATACGGCAGCTCGGTTGAGGACGCCAAGGAAAAGCTCCGCTACGACCTTTACTACATTAAGAATTCGTCGGCAGGGCTGGACCTACTGATTCTCTTGAACACAATCAAGATTGTGCTGATAGGGCGTGGCGCCAAGTGACGCCTGCTGTCTGCTAACCGCCTAACAGGCGTTCGCGGTTTCTTGAAGGCACGATGTGACCGGCCCGGCGGCCGGTGCGGCAAGGATGAACAGGCCGATTGAATTGGCTGGGTGATTATGGGATTTGCATTCACTATTCTTTATATCGCCGCTACGATTATTTCGCCGGAGCAATTCGGAAAAGAATGGGCCCGCTATCACGTAATGACGTATTTAGCCGGGATTACTGCGCTAGCGTCGTTGCCCAGCCTAACGACCTGGCGCTATTGGAAATCGTCCGTACAAACATACTTGCTGTTCGGGTTCGTTGGCGCCATTGCCCTTTCGCAAGTGGTTCATGGATGGCTTGGCGGAGTAGTTGAGGGTTGGCGCGTCTTTCTGCCGAGCGCGGCGGTCTTTTTGTTCATCGTCGTAAACGTGACGACGGTTCGAAGGCTGAAGATTGCGGCACTGACGGCGGTGGGATCCTGTCTGGTTGTTACTGTGGAGGCGCTGTGCGGGTATTACGCGGGGTATCACGGCGAGATGTTCATTTTGCAGACCAATATTTCCTCCCCGCAGGACGAAGTGATTGGGCAATTGACACGAATACGCGGCGCGGGCTTCTTAAGCGATCCGAATGATCTTGCGCAGATCTTATTGATCGCGCTTCCGCTGGCTTTCATTGCTTGGCGGCGGGGGCGCGAGGTTGCCAATTTCTTTGTCGTGCTGGTGCCCGCTGCCCTGCTGCTGTGGACCACCTATCTGACGCACTCCCGTGGTGGATTGATCGCCCTGGCCGCTGTTGCGCTCATGGCAGCTCGGAAAAAACTCGGAACCAGCGCGTCTACGGCTCTGGCCGCCGTATTCATCTTTGGCATGGTAGCTCTTGACTTTACCGGGGGGCGCGGGATTTCGGCGGCTGACGGCTCCGACCGGCTAGAAGCCTGGGCCAATGGCCTGGAGATGTTCAAGAGCGCGCCGCTATTCGGAATTGGATTTAATGGCTTCACGGATTTGTATGAGATCACCGCGCACAATTCTTTCGTGCTGTGTCTTGCTGAGCTTGGACTGTTGGGCAGCACGTTGTGGATGGCACTACTGGTCACAACGACGATGGGCTTGAATCGCATCATCGGGGTAAAAAAGAAAAGGGCTGGCAGATTTCTGGGGTTACTGCGCCTCTTTGAAACGAGCTCTATCACCGGCACCCGGGCTCTCGCTATGAGTCCCGCTCCCTCGGAGGGAATCATCGCTTTGCGATACGCGCATGCGTACGAAGCGCTGCCCGCGGAGGGTAGCGCCAACGTTACCGAGTTCAGAACAAGGATCGAAGCTGATCACTCGCCGATTGTGCCGCGGAGCTGGATTGTGGCGATGCGCTTAGCATTGGTGTCGTTTATGGCGACGGCGTGGTTCTTATCGCGCAGTTACACAACAACGATGTACCTGATTGTGGGACTAGCCACGGCGATGGTTGCGCTTCAAGAAGGCGGCCGCAAGTCACATAATCGTGGTCACTGGATCTTCTCCACCATAGCCGCAGAGATGATTCTCATCATCCTGATATACGCCCTAGTTCGACTCCGGCACTGATAATCACCAATCGATAGAGTTTCCTGGGAGCCGCCTTTGACTCCTGCGGGCGCGTCGACCACCGCGACGCTGATGGTTCGGCCTCAGTTCATGCCAATGATTGCCCTGACAACCAAGGCCAAACGGCCTTCCCTCCGATCGAGCGCCGTTCTGGCGCAGTAGAACGCTTCAAACGCTAGGAGGACGAGATGAGTGGTTTGCACGTTCATACGTACGCGTTCTGGTGTGCCGCATGCCTCATGCTGTACACCTATGTGGGATATCCGTTGTGGATGTATTTACGTAGCCGGCTTCAACCACGCCCGCAGCGGCAAGGCTCGATACTTCCCACGATCAGCATCATCCTCGCTGTTCACAACGGCGCGGCGCTGCTGCGGCAGAAGATGGCTCACCTTTTGGCGTTGGATTATCCGCAAGATCGAATGGAGATCGAGGTTGTATCCGATGGATCGACGGACGGCACGGACGAGATTCTCGCGGAATTTCGAGACCCGCGCGTCAAATGCTTCCGGTGCCCCGAGCATTCAGGTAAGGCAGCCGCTCTGAACATAGGCATGCAGCGCGCCACTGGAGAAATCCTGCTGTTCCTTGATATTCGCCCGTGGATTGAAAGCAACGCCCTGCAACTATTGATCAGCAACTTTGACGATCCTCGAGTGGGATGTGTGGCCGGAGAGCTAGTGCTGCGCGACGATGGCCACGACGCCGGAGCCAAAGCGGTCGGGGGCCTCTATTGGCGATACGAGCAGTGGATTCGCAATTGCGAGGCAAAAGTGGACTCGCCGCTGGGAGTATACGGCGGGTTTTACGCGATCCGCCGCAAGTTGGCGAGCGCACTGCCGCAAGGAACTATTCTCGACGATATGCTCCAGCCTCTTAGCGTGATTCGCCAGGGTTATCGGTCAGTTGTGGATCTGCGTGCGCGAGTCTACGATACCTGGCCCAAGAGTTTGCGCGGAGAGTTCCATCGCAAGGTCCGAACGCTGGCGGGCAACTTCCAACTTTTGCAACTCGCTCCCTGGTTGCTGTCGCGGCAGAACCGGCTGCGGTTCGAGCTAATCTCGCACAAGTTAATGCGTCTGCTGGTGCCACTGCTGCTGGTGATGCTGCTAATCAGCAGCGCGCTGTTGGCGAAAGGTTCGCTGCTCTATATGGGAGCATTGGTCGGACAGATTGTCTTCTACGTGCTCGCCGCCCTGGGCGCCGGGCGTGGCATGCCGATCCTAGCGCGGATAGCTGCTCCGGCAAGCGCCTTCTGTATGTTGAACGCTGCCGTAGTAGTGGGCTTCTACAAGTTCCTGTTCACACGGGGGCCGCTCTGGAAAATTTGGACCTCCGGCACCGCTGCTTCGGTTGAGGACGGCCTAGAAAGCATGGATTGGAACTCCACCAAGGTTAATCTGCGCCTGGATGATCAACTGGGAGCTCGGGGAGTGACTAGATGAGATTGAAGGTGACCGTGGTCACGCCGATCTTTCCTATTCCAGCGCAACCCTACCGGGGGCACTCAGAATACGAGATTGTTTTGGCGCTCTCTAAACGCGCCGACGTAAGTGTTATTTGTCCGTTTCCGCGGTACCCGAAATGGTTCCAGCCGACTTACGATCATCGCCATCCTGACTTGTCCTATTCTCCACCCGCCGTGACTACACGATACTTCGAGTATCCAGCCTTACCCGGCTTAACGAGGTGCATCAACGGTCTGGTTTGTGCGAAGTACCTTGAGGCCTATTTCCGTGAGCGCCCCCCAGACGTGGCTTGCAACTTCTGGCTATATCCTGAGGGCTACGCCACCGTGGTAGCGGCGCGCCGGCTCGGCATTCCGGCAGTCGTGGGCTCCATCGGCTCGGACTTGAATCGATTTGCCGACCCGGTTTCCAGATGGTTGACGCGTATTGCCATGAAGCGAGCGACGTTCGTCGTGACCAAGAGCGAACACCTGCGCGAGCGAGCCATGCGAATGGGTATCAACGCCGCCAAGGTGCAGACGATCCGCAATGGCTGCAATCCGAGCGTGTTTCACCTGGGGGACCGGAGCGCGGCGCGTGCGCAGCTAGCCGTAGACAATGGCGCCGAACTCGTGTTGTTCGTGGGGCGTTTGGATACCGCCAAGGGCATCGAGGAATTGCTGAAAGCTTTTGCTTCGCTCGCCAGCCGCCGCCCGAAGCTGCAACTTGCCTATGTCGGGGATGGACCTGGCAGCGGACGTTTACGAAATAAAGCAAAGCATCTTGGGCTGGAAGGCCGCGTCATTCTGAACGGGCCCTGTTCTTCGCAGAAAGTTGCCCAGTGGCTCGCGGCTGCCAACGTGCTCGCGCTGCCCAGCTATAGCGAGGGATACCCGAACGTGGTAATCGAAGCCCTCAGCTGCGGACGACCCGTAATTGCCACGAATGTGGGTGGGATTCTCGAACTGGTCAACGAAGATTCGGGGATATTGATTGCTCCAAGAGATTCGCGAGCGCTTGCCGGGGCAATCGAAAAGGCCATCGAGCGGCGTTGGGATGAACATTCCATTTCGGAACAATTTCGCAGGGGTTGGGATGAAGCGGCCGACGAATTGCTTCACATCTGTGAACTAGCAACAAAACAACGAAGAGAGAAATGGCAGCTTCCGGCCAAGGCTACAACGGTGATGAGTCGTTGAGGCGAGACTCCTGAAACTAACCCACGGGACTATGCAACTAATCCACAATTCGCAAATTTGGGGCCCGGCTTACATCAGGCAGCGGATGCGGCAGATTACGCAACTGGCCGCGCCTCGGCTTGAGCGAATATGGGTGACCATTGCGGACCATTATGAACCCAAGTGGCGGCACGCTGACTTAAGCACCGCGCAGTCGCGCGTCGCTCGATGGAGGACTGTATGGCCGGAAATTGCGCGGCGATGTAAGCCCGATTCGATGGGCAACGCTCCGCGATATACCTTCTTCTTTCCGGAGGAAGAATATCATCCGACGTTGATGGAACCGCTGGCGGAAATGGCCCGCGAAGGGATAGCGGACGTGGAAGTCCATCTTCATCATGACGGAGAAGGCCGTCAGAATTTTGTCGACCGCATAGCCACTTTTTGCAGCGTATTGGACAGCCAGCATGGTCTTTTGCGCAAGCGCAACGGAAAGCTCACGTTCGGCTTCATCCACGGCAACTGGGCTCTGGACAATTCGCGGCCGGATGGCCGGTGGTGCGGTCTCAAGGATGAAATTCGCGTGCTGCGGGACCTTGGCTGTTATGCCGATTTCACTATGCCTTCCGGCGATTCTCCCACCCAAGCCCGTTTGGTGAATACCATCTACTACTGCAACGGTGATCCCGATCGACCGAAATCTTACGACTCGGGCGTCCCCGTTACGCCTGGCAGTGGCGTCGAAGGCGATTTGCTCATGATTTCCGGGCCTATTGGAATGCGCTGGAGAGACCGCTGGCTTCCCCGGCTCGAAACGGGCGAGATTCGGTATGGCAACGTGGCGACACCGTATCGCGTACGGCGATGGGTGGAGCTAGCGCCGCGGATTGGGGCCGATACTTTCATTAAGCTATATACGCATGGAGCGCAAGAACGGAACTCGTACGCCTTGTTGAGCGGCGTACTGGAATCAGCATTCAGCTTGTTGGTGGACGAAGCGAACCGGCGCGGCTGCTCCGTTCATTTTGTTTCCGCCTGGCAGATGTATCTCGCCATTGAGGCCATCCGGCAACGTTGCGATCCTGTAGTCGCAAAGCGTGCCGGTCACGTCGAAGGAACTCCCACAGGTTTCGAAAGAAATTGATGCTCAACGTTGGCATTATTGGCTGCGGCAAAATCGCTGACGGCCACATCGAAGAAATCCAAAAGCTCGGGTGCGCCCGGGTGCTGGCGGTCTGCGACCTCGAGCCGATCCTGGCCGAGCAGCTCGCTCTGCGCTACTCCGTCCCACACTGGTATACGGATTTCGATCACATGCTCTCCGAGCACAGGCTTGACGTGATTCATATCGCCACTCCACCGCATTCTCACTTGGCGTTGGCACAGAAGGCGGCTCAGGCAGGCTGCCACGTTTTTCTAGAGAAGCCACTGGCTTTGAACGCGACAGATGGGAGACATCTGATCGAGCGCCTGCGGCAAAGCGGTCGAAAGATGACCATCAACTACTGGTACAACTTCGAGACGCCAGCTCTGGCGCTAAAGGAATTCGTTGCCAACGGGAATTTGGGCGATCCAATTCATATCGAGAGTTATTACGGATACGACTTAGCAGGAGGATTTGGCCAGGCCCTACTCTCCGACGATCGTCACTGGGTTCACCAAATGCCCGGCAAGTTGTTTCAAAATATCATCGATCACGCTATCAATAAAATTATCCCGTTCCTCCCCAACGAACCGGTGGAAATTATCGCTCGTGCATACCGCCGGCGGCATTTGAATGATGACCGCACGGATGGCCTTCTCGACGAGTTACGGGTGATGATCCTTGCCGGCGGCATGTCCGCGTACGTTACTTTCTGCTCGCACGCCCGGCCGGTGGGCCATTTTATGCGGGTGTATGGCACCAAGAATACCGCGCATATTGATTTTGCGCTGCGCAGCATGTCAGTTGAAAAAAGACAGAGCGTTCCAGGCGCAGTGGGCCGGTTGTTGCCGTCGTTTGAGTCCGTCTGGCAGTCTCTGCGGCAGGCGACGCGGAACGCCCGCGAGTTCGCCGGGTCGCAATTTCAATTTTTTGCGGGCATGAACCGGTTATTGTCACTTTTTTACGAAAGCATCCAGCACGATACTCCAGTACCGATCCCATATGCAGAGATATTGCGCGTATCGCAAATCATGGATGAAATCTCCGCGCAGGTCTACCCGGTGCGGCTGGCATGAGGATACTTGTTACCGGCGCCGGCGGTTTTCTGGGAAGGGCTCTGATCGAGCGCCTCCTGGCGCACGGCCATCGCGATATCCGCTGCAATGTCCGCCGGCGGGCCGATATTCCCAGGCTAGGGGCGCCGTCGTGCCCACGTTCGCGCACTACTCTTGACTATTGCATCGGGAATCTCAGGTATCGAGAGGACGCCGCACGAGCGGTGGACGGAACGCAACTTATTTTCCATCTCGCTGCCGGGAAGAAGGGAACTGCCGCTGATCTCTTCCTCGATTCCGTCGTAGCTTCTAGAAATCTGCTGGAAGCTGTTGCAGATCGCAAGCCAATGCGCATCGTTCTGGTGAGTTCGTTCGGTGTTTACGGAGTAGCGGGTCTTGGCCGCGGGGCACAGGTCAACGAGCAAACAGCGCTCGAACCCCATCCCGAGTGGCGTGATCATTACTCCTACTCGAAACTCCGCCAGGAACAACTGTTCTGGGAATACCAGCAGCGCAATGGCTTCGAACTCGTGGTTCTGCGTCCGGGCGTGATCTATGGTCCTGACGGAGGTCATTTGTCAAACCGTATTGGGTTAACGATGGGCAGTTGGCAGTTGCATTTCGGTGGGAGCAATGTGCTTCCGTTGAGTTACGTCGATAATTGCGCGGAAGCCCTGGTGATCGCAGGCACCCATCAGCGCTCTGCGGGCCAGATCTACAATGTGCATGACGACGATTTGCCGACCTGTCGCGAATACTTGCGTGCCTACCAAAAACACGTCACCAAGATTCGGTCCATCTCCGTGCCCTACTTCGGCGTGAAGTTACTTTCTTCCGTGGTTGCCATCTATAACCGCTATTCCAAGGGCCAGTTGCCGGCTATCCTCACCCCCTATAAGACGGCAAGTCAGTGGGGCGGAAACCGCTTCGACAACTCCAAGCTGCGTTCTACCGGGTGGAAGCAACTGGTGCCCACGGCCGAAGGTTTGCAACGGTCGTTTGCGGCGTTCCGGACTGGATTGCGCGCCACGAAAGTGGAAAAGCCAGGTTTGCCGACCGTGACGATGAATTCCGTAGAAGACCGAACCGGAGAGTCGCGATTTGGTTCAGAGACGTTTGTCGTAGGGGCTGCGCTGGGCCCTAACTCCAACGGCAGCTTCGGTCACCTGCTCGCTGCATTCTCGAATCTGCGCAAGCCCGGCCGACCTGCCAGACTGGTCCTCTTTGCGGCACGCCATCCGCAACAACCCGCCAGTGAGGCCGCCATTCAGGACCTAGGTTGGGGCCTCGAGTGGGTGCACGATGAGGCGGCCACGCCCGAATCACTTCCAGGATGCGATGTCTTTGTTTCGCTTCAGGATGGAGTACCTCTGTCGGTACTGCGGGCCGTGTCTTCGCGCATTCCAGTAATCACGACCGCTGTCCGCGTTCCAGAAGCACTCCGAAATCAACCCGCGGTCCTATTCATCAAACATGGCGACAAGAAGGGGTTACAAGATGCGTTGCAACTGGTGTCTGAGTGGCCGAAGCAAAAGCGTACTCTTGGCTTGGCCCCCGAAGAAAATATAGCAAAGCACTATAGCGACACGTATTTGTGGCGCGAAAATAGTCCGCCAAGCGCGAACGGGCACACGCCGAAAGCGCGCGCGCTGATTAAGAGAGCGCTGTTCAGCGCCGTTCCCAGCAGACGATTGCTTGAGCATGGGAATCGGAACCGGGCACAGATAGCCTTGACCATCGACGACGGGCCGGATCCAGTCTATACCCCGCGAATTCTGGACATCTTTCGAGATCATGCCGTGAAAGCGACCTTCTTTGTGGTGGGTGGGGCTGCCGAGCAGTACCCGGAAATCGTGCTGCGGATGAAGAAAGAGGGGCACGACGTCGGTAACCACTCCTACAGCCATCCGTATTTCCATAAGCTTTCCTGGTCGGGCGCCATTCGAGAGATAGGGATGACCCGATGGGTCCTGGACCGGATCCTGGGAGAGGAATGCACGCTGTTTCGCCCTCCGCACGGCAAATTGTCGCTGCGCAGCCTCATCCCAGCCTGGGCAGCCGGCCAGCAAGTGGTGATGTGGAACGTCGACCTCAAGGACTATCGTGCTTCGACAGGAGAGGTCGAGGCGCAGCTAGATCGAACCTCCTTCGCTTCTGGAGACATCATTCTCTACCACGGCATTAGCGAGCCTGCCTTGAGAGCACTGCCGTGTGTAATCAAAGCGGCGTTAGGTAAGGGTCGCCAGGCTGTCACTATTTCCGACCTCATTCGGCAGTAGGCTCGAAAACTTCTGACGAATCGCTATCGGCGTATCCGCTAGAGGTCCGTCGCAATACTGAACCGCCCGCTCGAATGTCCCGAAAGCCCGAAGATATTTTGACAGCTATATCCAACCCGGAAATTGGTTTGACGCCGCCTCCCATTCCCCTTCCGATGCCCGCGCCCAGCAATACCAAGGTAATCGGACGCAATTTCATCTTCATGGGCTTGGAAGTGGTGATTACGCTCGTTTGCACGTTGCTAACGACTATCGTCATTGCTCGAGCCATCGGCCCGACGCGGCTTGGCTACTTCAATCTGGTCTTCTGGCTCACTTCCATAACGTGCTCGGTGGGTTCGCTGGGCATCCCGCTCACTACCTTTAAGTACATGGGCGAATTCCTTGGTGGCGGACAAAAGGAGCTTGCGCGCGCAGTATTCTTTTACAACCTTCGGGCTCAGACGGTGATTGCCTGGGTGCTCACGGCCATCGGCATGATCGCCGTCTTCACCATTGTTGACCCCGCTTATCGTCTCTGTTCGGCTCTACTGGTTCTGAGCATGGTCCCGAATATGATTACGTTCATTCCCTCCCAGGCAAACTCTGCTGCGGAGAATGCCGCACTCAATACGCGGGGCGCCTTCGTTGGAGCGATAGTCTATGTAGTCGCCGTGGCATTGAGTCTCTCACTTGGATGGAACCTGATTGGCATTGCCGCGGGCGTGTTGGTCTATCGCACTGCTGAGTTGGCCGCAAAGATACTTCCGGTGCTTAAGGTAATGAGGGCAGTGCCTCGAATCCCTCTGCCGTCGACCATTCGCAAGCGGATGTTTTCTTTCTCCGGCCTCAGCACCGGACTGATGATCTTGCAGATTGTCATTTGGGACCGCTCCGACATCATTTTCTTGAAGCTACTGCAGCCCGATATTCGTCAACTGGCTTTTTTCTCGGTTTGCTTCAGCGTGGCGGACCGCCTCATGCGCATGCCTCAGACATTCGCCACCGCGCTCTCGGCCACGCAGATGGCCGAGTACGGACGCGATAAAAATCGTCTGTTTAAGATGACTTCGCAGGCTTCTACGTACGTCCTTTTGGGAGCGCTTCCGATTTTAGTCGGAGTTGCGTGCATAGGCGGCCCTTTTGTACGGGCGATGTATGGATCGCAATACTTGCCGGCGATACCGGTTTTTATTGTCGTGGCGCTCCTCAGTATTCCGAAGGCCGTCCTAACGCCCGCGCTGACTCTGTTGTATTCGGCTGAAGATCTAGGGTTCATTCTGAAATGGGGCGGTGTAGCCGCATTGATTAACGTTCTGCTGGATGTTGCGTTGATTCCAGGTCATGGCGCAATTGGTGCAGCTTGGGCAAATGGCATCGCTCAAACCTTCGCCGCGCTATCTATCTGGGCTCGTGTGCTGGTTCGCTATCCCGTGCGAATCGATTTACCGGTGGTGCTGAGGCTTGCTGCCGCGACTCTTGCGATGGCCATCTTTGTGCTCGGCATTGTGGCGACGCCGCTTAGCCCTTTTATGACCTTAGGCATTGCTGTACCTGCAGGTGCGATTGTTTTCGTGGTTACGAGCCGGATGTTTATGGTGCTGCAGAAGGAGGATCGCCGGCGCCTGTTGGTATTTTCCGCTTTGCTTCCCACGCCGGTCGGTTCGTCATTGAAGCGCTTAGTTGATTTCCTGGTCCCGCAAACCCCAGTAGCGGAGGTCGTAAGATGAACTCATTGAGGCTTCATTCTCATGGTTAGCGTCACGGAAGTAGCTAGTCCTGTGGCTATCGCTGAGCCGTTAACCGAGCGAGTCCTCTCTTGAATATCGCCCACGTGGTTGACAGCATGGAAATGGGCGGAGCGGAAAAGCTAACGGCCACGTTTTGCCGATTGCAACGCGACCGGGGCCATACCGCGTCAGTCCACTGCCTTTATGAGGTTGGCGTGCTCGGTGAAGTTCTGCGGGCCGAAGGCTTTGAGGTTATTCTGCAACGTCCTTCCGCGTTTTTTCATCTGATGCGCTGCTTGTACAAGACCTTCAAGCGCTCACGCCCCGACGTCGTACATTGCCATAATGCTACTGCGGCCATCATCGCTGCGTTTCCGGCCCGTCTTGCCGGAGTGAAGACCGTCATCGTAACCCGGCATGGTTTGGTTAAGCCTCCATACCAGATACGCCGCGAGTTGAAATTTGCGCTTGCGTCGCGCTGGTGTGATTGGGTCGTCGGCGTCTGCGAGGGCACGCGGGCCAATTTGCTGGCAGCTCCGTTTGCCGCTCGCGACAGGATCATTCATATCTACAACGGTGCTTTGCCCGCCGATCTTCGAGCTGTCCCCCGGCCAAAGAGCGGCTTTACTTTGCTGCATGTTGGCC
>Ga0210384_10004280_pt1 | contig 16024 bp, 17 predicted proteins | sample IncBWH2MmetaG_FD_160574 | JGI IMG/M metagenome (GOLD analysis project Ga0210384, IMG submission 160574) | Forest soil microbial communities from Barre Woods Harvard Forest LTER site, Petersham, Massachusetts, United States - Inc-BW-H-2-M | ecosystem: Environmental > Terrestrial > Soil >...
ATTTGTGGATGCGCACGCCGCGGCAAGCGGCGATTCTGCGGATTCGGGCGGAAGCGGAACGCGCCGCGCGCGAGTTCATGGACAGTCAGGGTTACACGCTGACAGATGCGCCAATGTTCACGCCGGCGGCCTGCGAGGGCACATCGACACTGTTTGAAGTGAATTACATCGATGACGAAAAGGCCTATCTGACGCAGAGCGGGCAACTGTACATCGAAGCTACTGCGATGGCGTTGGGAAAAGTGTACACGTTTGGCCCGACGTTTCGCGCGGAGAAATCGAAGACCAGGCGGCATCTAACGGAATTCTGGATGCTCGAGCCGGAAGCTGCCTTCGTCGAGCTGGATGAGGCCATGGAGCTCGCCGAGGGATTAGTCAGCGCGATTGTCCAGTCAGCTCTTAAGAACAAATCGCGCGAGCTGGAGACGCTGAAGCGCGATACGACGAAACTGCAAAATGTGAAGCCGCCATTTCCGCGAATCAGCTATGAGGATGCGATCAAGGTTTTGCAGAAGCATGGGAATCCGGCGAAGTTTGGCGACGACATCGGCGGGGATGAGGAAACGATTATTTCAAATGAGTTTGACAGGCCGGTGATGGTGCACCGGTACCCGGCATCGATCAAGGCTTTTTACATGCAGCCGGATGCGGCGCGCCCGGATCTGGCACTTGCGTTCGATATGCTGGCCCCAGAGGGCTACGGCGAAATTATTGGAGGTAGCCAGCGCATTCATGACTATGATTTGCTGCTGAAGCGTTTGCGCGAGCACAATTTGCCCGAGGAATCGTTTCAGTGGTATCTGGACTTGCGGCGTTATGGAAGTGTGCCGCATTCGGGTTTTGGCATGGGGCTGGAACGGACGGTGGCTTGGATTTGTGGGGCGGAGCACATTCGCGAAGTGATTCCGTTCCCTCGTATGCTGTACCGGGTATATCCTTAGTCTTCACCTGGGAAATCGAAAATGGCGCAGAAAATACGAATCATTGGTGTGCCCATGGACCTGGGAGCGAGCCGCCGGGGCGTGGACATGGGGCCTTCGGCGCTGCGCGTGGCAGGATTGCAGGCACGGATTAAACAATTGGGCCACCAGGTGGAGGACATCGGGAATATTTCGGTGAAGCAGCCGGAAGAGATGTCGTACGGGGAAAAGCGTGCGAAATATCTCGCGGAAATCGCGGACGCTTGCAAAGACCTTGGCGCGATCGTGGAGAAGTCGCTCGAGGAAAGTATGTTACCGGTGGTTCTCGGCGGAGACCATTCAATCGCGGCGGGAACGCTTTCTGGAATTGCGTCGTATTTCAAGAAAAAGGAAAAGAAGATTGGGCTGATTTGGCTGGACGCGCACGGCGATATCAATACGCCGGAGTCGTCCCCGTCTGGAAACGTGCATGGAATGCCGCTGGCTGCGGCGATGGGTTACGGGGCCACGGAATTGGTCGAATTGCAGGGATTTAAGCCGAAAGTCGAGCCGCAGAATATTTCACTGGTCGGCATTCGCGATTTGGATTCGCAAGAGAAAAAGCTGGCGAAGAAATCGGGCGTGCACGTTTTTACCATGCGGGATATCGACGAACGCGGGATGCGCGAGGTCATGAGCGACGCGCTGAAGTACGCGATGGATGACACCGACGGTATTTCGGTGAGCTTGGATATGGACTTTGTGGACCCTTCCGATGCGCCGGGAGTCGGTACACCAGTGCGTGGCGGCGTGACGTACCGGGAAGCGCATCTGGCGATGGAGATGATAGCGGATACGGAAGCGATGGTTTCGCTGGAGATCGTGGAGATCAATCCGGTGATTGACGAGCACAACCGCACGGCGCTGCTGGGTGTGGAGTTGGTGCTGTCCGGGCTCGGGAAAAAGATTCTGTAACAAGGTCCGTTAAATTTTATCGCGGTTTTGGAAACATCCTCCACGTCTCGCCTTTAGGGTTCCGGGTTTTTCTGGAAAAATAACAAACGTGAATACGGACAAGAAACGGTTGCGCGTAGGTGTGTTGTTTGGCGGGCGGTCGGGCGAGCACGAGGTTTCGCTGGCGTCGGCGGCGGCGGTGATTCGAGGCATGGACCCGGACAAGTATGAGCCGGTACCCATCGGAATCACCAAGGAAGGGCACTGGCTGGTCGGCTCTGGGGCGCAGAAGATGTTGCCGGAGGTATTGAAGGGCGGACAACGCGTGATGATGACGGCGGACCCCACCGATGCGGCTTTGATGCGGCTAGATGGCAGCGGTGGTGGACAGCGGCTCGATGTCGTTTTCCCAGTGATGCACGGAACTTTCGGCGAGGATGGCACGATCCAAGGATTGCTGGATTTGGCGGGGCTGCCGTTTGTCGGAGCCGGTGTGCTGGGATCGGCGATCGGAATGGACAAGGACGTTGCCAAGCGATTGCTGCAGGCGGCCAAGATTCCTGTAGTACCGTGGATTGCGGTACACCGCGCCGATTGGGAACGATCGCCTAAGGACATTGAACGCAGCGTGGAGCGAAGGTTCACGTACCCGGTGTTCGTGAAACCGGCGACGCTAGGATCTTCCGTGGGGATGACGAAGGTGCATTCCCGGGAAGAGCTTGCACCGGCGTTGAATCTGGCATCGGAATTTGCGATGAAGATTTTAGTGGAGCGGGCCATGGTGGCGCGGGAGATCGAGGTCGCGGTGCTGGGAAACAGCCAACCTGCGGCGTCGATTCCGGGGGAAATTGTGCCGCACCGCGAATTTTACGACTATGCCGCCAAATACCTGGAAGAAGGTACGCAGCTTTTGATTCCGGCGAAATTGAAGGCCGGACAGGTGAAGAAGATTCAGGCGTTCGCGCTTGCGGCGTTTCGCGCGCTGGAACTGAGCGGGATGGCGCGTGTGGATTTTTTCGTGGAGAAAAAGGGCGGGAAAATATTCCTGAATGAAGTGAACACTATCCCAGGGTTCACTTCCATCAGCATGTATCCCAAGATGTGGGAAGCGAGCGGGATTCCTTTTCGGAAGCTGATTGATAAGCTGATTGCTCTTGCGCTGGAGCAGCACGCCGAGAAGGCGCGCACGAAATACCAGATCGAGCTGCCGCAAGGGTCGGGCGGGGCTCTGGAAGGTTAGTATTTCGAATTCGCCAACGAATTGGTCGGCCAATAATGTGAACGCAGTGTTCAGGTTGGCACCGGCGAGAGTGCCTGTGCTACGCTCGCAGCCGGAGAGTGCAGATGGCCCTTCTTGAACCGCCCGTTGAAACTTCCAGCAAAACGCGGCACTTAAAATTTGTAGCCGGTGCGCTGGTGTTGTTGGCGGCAGTGGTGCTCTATCTCACCTTTCGGTTTTATCCCGAGCAACGAGCAGTGCAACGGTTTTTTGACTCGCTAGTCGCCGGCGACACCAAGACTGCCTATCAGCTTTGGAAACCGCAGCCAAGTTATCGAATGCAGGATTTCTTGACGGACTGGGGACCGCATGGTTATTACGGGCCGGTGAAGAGCTACAAAATCGTCAAAATAAGTTCCCCGAAAGATTCGAGCAACAGCGTGGCGGTGGAAGTTGCGGTTAGTCCGTTTTCTCCGATGCCCGATGCGTCAGATGCAGAGAAGAGCCGCAGGACGCGGGTAGTGACGGTATGGATGAACACTGAGGATAAGTCGTTTAGCTTCCCGCCGTAAGGGTCCGGCAATCGAAAACCGAAATACAAAACGAAGAATGTCAGCGGACGTCCTCAAGGGCCCGGGTCAACTCTTCGGGCGTCACGGTGGCGGTGCCGAGTTTACTGACCACTACGCCGGCGGCAATGTTGGCGAGCAGAGCCGCATCCGGGAGTGATGCGCCGGCAGCGGCCGCTAAGGCAAGCACACTCAAGACCGTATCACCGGCCCCGGTCACGTCGAATACCTGACGGCCCGTGGCGCTGCGATCGATGCCCGGCTGGCCGACACGAGCGTAAGTCACTTCAAAACCAGTCGCCGGAATGTGCAGTGCGCGCGGCGAAGCTTCTTCGATCAGGCTCATGCCCTTTTCTCCGCGGGTGATGAGCACAGCGCTGCAGCCGAAATGTGCGAGCAATGCGCGTCCTGCCTCTTCGACGGATTTTTCATCTCCAAGTGAGCGGGTAACGAAAAATCCGGCCTCCTTGGCGTTACAGACAATTACGCGGGCGCCGCGATAAGCATACAAGCGCGAAGTTTTGGGTTTTACGAAGACGGCGACGCGTAGTTGGTGACAAGCGCTGAGCACACGCTCGGCGAAATTGTCCGTGACCAGACCTTTGTCGTAGTCGGAGAGGACGAGGGCGTCGAGGTGCCGTAGCGCGACAAACAAGCCGCGCAGTAGCCGCTCCTCGGTTTCGGGCCGCAGGGATTCGCGACGCTCACGGTCGACCCGCACCACTTGCTGGTGGCGCGCGATGATGCGCGTTTTCACGGTCGTCACGCGGCGAGGGTCGGTGAGTACCCCTTTTTCAGCGACTTTCGAAGCGCGCAAGCAACTGCGCAGGACCATGCCCGCTTCATCTTTGCCGATGATTCCGAAGCATTCAACGCGCCCGCCGAGCGCGGAAAGATTCGCGGCCACGTTGCCAGCCCCACCGAGGCCTTCGCTCTGCTCGACGAAATCCACGACGGGCACGGCGGCTTCCGGCGAAAGGCGCGAGGCCGTGCCCCATAAATAACGATCCAACATCAGGTCGCCGAGGACGGCGATGCGTTTTCCGCGCAGGCGGGGGATCAAACTCTTGAGACGGTGAGTATCACTTTTCGCATTGCTGGGCATAGGAGAGATAAAATCGCGCCGGGCGCGCCCGCACTATTCGGGAGCTATCTTGGCTTCCTCTAGCAGCATGACCGGAATTTCGTCTCGAATGGGGTACACGCGTCGACAAGTCGCGCACTTCAGGCCGCTGGCATCAGCTGTCAAAGTGACCGGAGTTTTACACTCCGGACAGACAAGAATGTCGAGTAACTCTTTCGAGATGGGCACTGCGATTCTCCTTCGTGCCTTCGTGAGCGATATTGGCACTCTACCAAAGCAACAGCGGCCGGGCAAACGGGCAGGTTCAGCTCTTGGTGCCGGACCCGGCGTGTGCTACATACAAGGCCGCCCAAACGGGAGGAATCATGCAGGCGCGCTTGAAACTATTTTCCCTACTAGTCATCTTGGCAAGTGCTATTCGTTGCGATGCGCAGAACCCGGCGAAACAGCCGGAAGATAAGACTATCGCTGTCTTCGGTCAGACCATACATTACTGGGATGTTGGCTCCGGCCCGGTACTCGTGCTGGTGCACGGGCTTGGCAGCAGCAAGGATGGAGACTGGGCCCAGGCAGTGGAGCCTCTTTCGAGAAAATATCGTGTTATCGCCATGGATCAGGTGGGATTCGGTCAGTCGGACAAGCCTTTACTGGATTACAAGATCCAAACCTATGTGGACTTTCTGAATGAGTTCTTGCGCGACTTGAAGGTGCAAAAGGCGAGCCTGATGGGCGAATCCTTGGGCGGCTGGATCTCAGCTCTTTACGCGGTGGAGGCTTCTGCCGACGCGCACCTCGTGCCGGTAGAAAAATTAGTGCTCGTCGATGCAGCAGGATTGAAACAAGACAAGCCCATTCCGAACCTAAATCCGAGCACGCTCGCGGACATGCGCAAATTGATGGAAGCTGTTTTTTACGATACAAGCTGGGTCACAGAAGACGTGGTGCGGAAGTCGTTCAAGGACAAACTCGCTAAGCATGACGGTTACACCGTTCACAGTATCCTGAGCGCCACGACGTTGTCGTCCGAGCGAGTGGATGACAGATTAGCGGACATTCACGTCCCAACGTTGGTCGTCTGGGGCAAGCAGGACAGTCTGTTGCCCATCACCTCGGGCGAACGGTACGTATCGGGAATTACGGGGGCGAAACTGGTGAGCTTTGATCGCTGCGGGCACGTCCCGTCGGTGGAGAAGGCAATGGAGTTCGTGTCTGCCGTGGATTCGTTTTTAGGCGATACAAGTACGCCCCGGCAGTAAGCAGGAGTGTTTCGGACTCAGTTTTCGTGCTGGAGGAACGCAATGCGAGCTTTGTTAATGGGCGGATTGTCGGTTTTGCTGGGCGCCGTTCTACTGGCCGGGCAAGATTCGTCGAAACGGGGTGAGGAAGGGCGCTTACTGGCATTGGAGAGCGCGTGGAACAATGCCGAACAGAGCAAGGACGCCGCCGCGTTGAATCAGTTGCTCGGCGAATCGCTGGTATACGTCGATTACGACGGCACCCTTCTGAATAAAAAAGAATTTTTAGAGACCACGCTGCATAACAACGTGCAGCAAGAGCAGATCAACAATGATGGAATGACGGTCCATTTGTATGGAAATGCTGCGGTCGTTACCGGAGTATATCGAGACAAGGGCGTTGAAAAGGGCAAGCCTTTTCAACGACATGGTCGATTCACGGACACCTGGGTGAATCAAAACGGCGTCTGGCAGTGCGTCGCCAGCCAGTCGACATTGATATCTCGCTAGCACTACGTTTCAGCTCTTCGTAGGTTATTTCGCCGGTTCATCCTGCCCGGAGCATCGCTTACCGCATCAAACAGGGCAGAGAGCTCCCAGTTCACAGTTCTTGAATTCAGGAGGAAATATGTTTGTTGCTTGGCGGAGCGCGCGGCATCTTACATTGGCGGTCGCACTGGTTGTTGGCGTCGCCGGTTGCGGGCTGGTTCAAAGCGATAACAAGTCCGACGAACAGAAACGAAATGACGAGCGGAAAACTCGGGACGAGGTGGCTAAAGCTACCGAGCGAGCCAAGCCTGAACTGCAGAAGGCTGGCCAGGAATTGAGCGAAGCAGCGAAGACGGCGGCCGGGCAGGCCAAGGCGGCTGCGCAAGGATTGAAAGAAGGGTGGGAGCGGGGCAGGTCCGAAAAGCTGGATTTGAATTCGGCAAATGAGAGTGAATTGGCGGCGCTTCCGGGGGTCACACGGCGGGATGCGCGTAAAATAGTTGCGGGGCGACCCTATCGCGATGCGCACGAGTTGGTGGAGAAGGGAATTCTGTCCGATGAGCAATACGCGCGGATTCGTGACGACGTGAGCGCCAAGTAAAATTTGCCTGAGGCGACGCGCCATACCGATAGGTTCGACTTTCGATTGTTCTGGGCGATGCTGAACACGCGGTGCGATGAATACAGGGAAACCCTGTTAAAACGCACGAAATAGAGGAATTGCTACTGCAAATTCGGGGCCACTTTACGACGATTGCCTGATGTGCCCAGGGCTTAGATAGGGGCATCATCCCCAGCGAAGACGAATTATTTCGTCCAGGAGGTTCTGTGTTGGCTTTAATCGGCTTGGTTTTGCTGGTGATGTGGTTGCTAGGGTTCGTGGCATTTCACGTGACCAGTGGGGTCATTCACATTCTGCTGGTGCTGGCGCTCATCTCGATCATTGTGCATTTCCTGCGTGGTCGAACAGTCGCGTGACACGCGAGACCTCCCAGACAAAACTGTTAGAGTTCGAGAAGGGCAAGCTCGGATCCGAGCTTGCCTTTCTTTTTTCCTTCCCGAAAACCAGCTAGACTTTCGCGTCCTTCTTCAGCGCCAGTCGCAAATCCAGATTACGGATTAGGCGATGCAGATAGTTGGAGTTTAGTCCGAGCAACTTGGCCGTTTCGGTGATGCTGCCGTTACTCTGCTCGAATGCGCCTAGTATCAGTTGCTTCTTTAAATTGCGGACGGCATCGTGATAGCGCGCCGCCGTTGCACTAGATCCGGGCGGGCTTTCCAGCAGCGTTTCCGGCAAATCTTCTGGAAGAATGAACTTGGAGGAGCCGATCACGACGGCGCGCTCCATGGCATTTTCCAATTCGCGGATATTACCGGGCCAGTCATATTGGGCGAGGCACGCGCGGGCTTCCGCGGAAATCCCCTGCACATCGCGGTTGCATCGTTTGGCGTAACGGGCCGCAAAATATTCCGCAAGCAAAGGGATGTCCTGTGGATGTTCGCGCAAGGGCGGGAGCGTGAATGAAATAACGTTCAGCCGATGAAACAGATCGGCTCGGAAGCTGCCCTCGCTGACGGCTTTCTGCAAGTCCTTGTTAGTGGCGGCCAGGAAGCGCACGTTGAGCTTGATCGATCGCGTGCCGCCAACACGGACAAATTCGCGTTCCTGCAAGACGCGCAGCAGCTTGGCCTGCAGAGTCACGGAGAGTTCACCCACTTCGTCAAGAAAGACACTTCCACCTTCGGCAACTTCAAGTAAACCCTTCTTCTGACAAATGGCACTGGTGAACGAGCCTTTTTCGTGCCCAAAAAGTTCGCTTTCCAGAAGTGTTTCCGTCAGCGCGGCGCAATTCAGGGCCACAAACGGTTGATCCTTCCGCTGGCTATTCTTGTGAATCGCCCGTGCCGCCAGTTCCTTGCCAGTGCCGCTCTCGCCGCGGATCAGGACCGTGGAATCGCTGGGGGCCACCTTCTCAATAAATTGGTAGACCTGGCGCATGCGAGGGCTCTGCCCCACCATGTCGTGCTGCAGGCTGATCTCTGCGCGCAAGCGCTGATTCTCGCTGCCTAGACGCTCGAACAAGCATGCGTTTTCGATCGCAATCGCGGCGAGTCCTGCGATCGCGGCCAGAAGCTGTAAATCATCCTTCGTAAAGGTCGCATCGCGATTCGCAGAGTCAAGATAGACAATGCCCGAGGCACGACCGGCAACAGAAAGAGGCACGCAGAGGACCGAGTGCACCGAGGCAGTGTGGTCATCCGAAGGTAATTCGAGTTCGCGGCATTCGTTGTTCAGGATGGCGAAGCCCTCCTTAATCACCCGTTGGACGAGAGTCCGGTTAACCGTGACCGGGTGATCGGGGCCCGACACCCGGTCCCACGCCACCGATGAAGACGCTTCTGCGGCGCTGTCGTCCAACAGCAGGATTGCGCCGCGTTCCGCGGGTATGACGTCGAAGATCATCCCGAGGAGCTGCCATTGGAGCGACTCTACATCGCGGATCGTGCCAATTGCCGTGCTGATCTTGAGAAGCGTGCTCAGTGCACGATCGAGCCGCGCAGACTGTGGGAGAGCTGCCAAGGACTGCGGATGCAGATAGACCAACTCATCGTGGCGTAATTGTTGCTCATGGCCGCTGCTTGCGGAGGGAGCGTCGTCGAACTTCACAGGACTCGGCGCGCCAGCCGCCGAACTCTCCATCTGAAAAAGAAAAAGCGAACTGCCCACGGCGATCTGATCTCCGGAAGTAAGGAAACGTTCCTTCACCGGTATGCCGTTTACGAAAGTACCGGACGCCGTATCGAGGTCAGTGAGCAGGAAGCGCTGATCCTGGCGGGCGATATGGCAGTGACATCCGGATACGGCGGCGTCCTCGACGCAAATTGCGTTTGAGGCGTCGCGGCCTATCGAGAGCAGCGCAGAGAAGCGGAATTCGGATTTACCAAGCGGACCGCTGAGAGCTAGTAGCTTAGGTAGCACGGATAAGCCTTGTGGGTCGCGTCGACCAATCGGGGCGAACCGCTGCGTATTCTAGCGCCAAAAGCCGCGAGCCTACCACCCACGAATCCCTATCCGAACAGATAGGCCTATCTCTGAACAGAGAGCGTGGGGATGGGCGAGTTTTGCGCTTACCAAACCTCCTTCAGACGGAGTGTGACTTAAATCCCTTGACATCAGCGATTTGAGTTGGGGAGCCAGTAATTGTGGCCCACTAAAAATCTTGGCAGCGCAGTTGCATTCTCTCCAGGCATCTGACGGATTTCAAAAGCCGAGTGGAGGGCAACATGAAATTTCAAACGAAAATTCGGATGCAGGTAATCATGGTTGGATTGGGGGCCGCGCTGCTGATGGCCGGCTCGGCTCGCGCACAGCAAGATATGGACCCCAGCTACTTTGACGTGAATCCGGGAGCGCCCACAGGGCGCCAGGATATCGTGGTGCGAACGGCGCAAAACACGCCAGCGGCAGTCGAGAATGTCCAAGGGCAGTCAGTGGTCGCAAGCGGGGATTCGACTCTGGAATCGGGCATGACGCGGATAGCGGTTATTGACACCAGCATTGCGGTAATTTTGTTCGGTGGCGTTCTCGCTATCGTGGTGTATGCCATGGCGGCGACTCGACGCGAACGCGGTCTTCAGGTGTCCCCAAGAAGTGCCCCGTATGCCCCCGTTTCTGCTGCGACGGCTCAGTGAAGGGAGTGCGGCGCTAGGCAGACCTCCGGGGATCGCGACACACCCCACCCGCGATTCCCGGAGATTTTTTTGTCCGTATGAATTTAGAAGCCGGGAGCGCCAGAGGAAGCAGGCCGCATTTCCGGTGCGTTCACGCCAAAGCGAAGATGCGCGAAGTAAGTTTGGCCGAGGGACATAAACCCCGTGTAGAGGTAACCCCAAACGAAGAGAAGTAAAAACGGCACGGTGGCATAGTTCTCGTTGAAAATGGCATAGAGCACCGTGAAAAAGAAGTAGACGCCCAGCAGGACCTCAGCGTAAGGCATCCAACCGGCCTTGTTTCTGTACTTTTTGCTGACGAAAGAGTCCCGCCTGCCCTCGATCTTGTATTTTGGCGTGCGTGCGAATTCGCTTTTCTTGCCGATAATGGCTTCGATGACCGCCTGCGCGTTGCGCACGGAAATCCCGATGCCGGTGGCCATAACGAACGGCATGTACAGAAACGTGCGCCACCAATTCTTGGGGCGCAGCTCCTTTTGCGCGACCAGATAGAAACTCGAAATCGAGCAGGTAGACGCCAGGAAAAGCGGCAAGTCGATTACCAGCATCTGGATCCACCCCTGATAGAACCTCACAATCATCGCCGGCAATAGCATGGTCGAGAGCAGCACCATCAACGGATAGCTGATGTTGGCCGTGAGATGGAAGAACGCTTCCGCTTTGACGTGCCATGGCGCATTAGACTTCATCACTCGCGGCAGAATTTTCTTTGCCGTTTGCATCAGGCCCTTGGCCCAGCGCGCCTGCTGTGCTTTAAACCCGTTCATGTCCACCGGCAGTTCGGAAGCGCACTCAATATCGGGCAGATACAGAAATTTCCAGCCGAACAACTGCGCGCGATAAGATAGATCCGTGTCTTCGGTAAGCGTGTCGTGCTCCCAGCCTCCGGCGTCTTCAATGGCCTGGCGACGCCAGACGCCTGCAGTTCCGTTGAAATTGAAAAAGGTGCCGCGACGCGAGCGTGCCCCATGCTCGACCACGAAGTGGCCGTCCAGCAAAATTGTTTCCACCTGGGTCAGCAGCGAATAATCCCGATTCAGATAAGTCCACCGCGTTTGCACCATCCCAATCTTTTCGTTCTCGAAGTAAGGGATGCTGCGTCGAAGAAAATCGGCAGCAGGAATAAAGTCGGCGTCGAACATGGCGACGAACTCACCTCGCGCCGTCTTCAGACCGTTTTCAAGGGCGCCGGCCTTGTAGCCCTCCCGGTTTCCGCGGTGAATATACGTGATGGGGAGACCTTGCGCGGCGAAGCGCGCCACACACGCGCTAGCAACCTGCTGCGTTTCATCCGTGGAGTCGTCTAGAACTTGAATATCGAGGAACTCGTGCGGGTAATCAAAGCGCGAAACCGCTTCCACAAGCCGCTCGATCACGTAACGTTCATTGAAAATTGGAAGCTGCACGGTGACCCGCGGCCAGCGCGTGGCTTGAGGCGGCGGCCCAGGAATGTTTCGGCGGTATTTGTAGTAGTCGTACACCAGCCAATAACGATGCAGACCGTAGGCGGCAAGAACAAAAAGCACCAGAAAATAGGGAATCATCATCGCCAGGTCAAAGGCGTTGACGTGATAGATGCCCCTGAAAGTTGGGTCCGTAATCTTGTGCCAATACTGGCCGATACTGGCGGTGTGCGCGGCTAGCAGCGCCGATGTGAGAAGGGGCGTATACACGACGACAATCGGTCCGATCTGGTGACAGGCTGCGGTGCCAATGATTATACGCAAAAACTCCGCGCAAACAACGTGGCGTACTCCTAGCTCAGAAGCCGCCTACTGCTCAGGCCCGCTACAGTCTTCAAGGGATAAGAACGACTTGGCCGGCAGCTCCGGGCTCCAAGATTTCTTTATGTGCGCGAGCAGCCTCCGCAAGAGGGATTTGTTTTCCGACCACCGGGCGAAGTGTTCCATTTTCCAGACCGGCGTACAGCCCTGCGTGGATCTCCACGACTTCCGACGGTTGCGCCGCCCACAGGGTAAACGCCCGAATCGACGCGCGCCGCGACATTAAGTCGCGCGGGGTTATGGTGACATCGCCACGGCTGCCAATGACCACGACCCGTCCGTTCTGGGCCAACATCTTAAGGTCGCTACCGAGGTTTACGTGTGCCAACATTTCCAGAATAACGTCCATCCCTTTGTTGCTAGTGGCTTTCATGATTTCTTCTTGGTATCCGGTGCTTCGGTGATTGAACGCTTGCTGCGCGCCCTCGCGTTTCACGAGGTCGAGCCCTTTGTCCGTGCCTGCGGTGCCGAAGACGGTCATGCCCAAGGCGCGGGCGATCTGCACGGAGGCAGTGCCGACTCCGCCACTGGCGCCGTGCACCAGCACGGTCTCTCCGGCGCGCGCCTTGGCGAAGTGATGGAGCGCATGATATGCGGTGCCGTACGGAACCCAAACGCCGGCGCCTTGCTCAAAAGAGACGTTGTCGGGCAAGCGGTGTACCTGTCCTTCCAGCGCCAGGGCATATTCAGCGTAAGCTCCAGTAACCATTTGCGCCGTGTAAACGCGATCCCCCGCCTTCACCTTGCTCACTCCAGTTCCGACTGCTTCAATCGTGCCCGCAGCATCCGACCCAGGTGTATACGGAAGTGCCGGCTTAATCGCGTAGGTTCCGCTTCGCATGTAAGTGTCGTAGGGATTGACGCCGACCGCGCGAACGCGCAGCAGAACCTGACCCTCACCCGGTTTAGGCGTGGGGACCTCCTCAAGTTTCAGGACTTCGGGGCCGCCGAATTGATGAACGCGGATTGCTTTCATGTACGTTCTCCATCGAATTGCGAGTTGAAGATCTCGACAGGCCTTTGCGGGCAAGGCGCCGGCCCAGCGAGTGTCCCCGAAACATGACTAGAAGTGGTCGTCTACTCCAACGACTTGCGATTTCTTTTCCACGAGCCCCGCCGATTCGCCCCAGGCGGTCGTCTGCCAATTGTCTTTACCCTTTTTTTTCGGCATCCAGGGCGGCAGGGACTGATTCAGATAGGTTGCCAGGGCGAAGATGTACGGCTCATACATACCGCGGAGCCCGATTAGTTTACGGTCTGCGTCCTCTCCGTCTCTCAATTTCAATCCGTGCTGGGCTAACGTGTCGCGAATGAAGCTCAGATCTTCCGGCGGAAGCCGATCTTGGGGGAGCGCCTTGGGTTGGGTGCCAAAGACTTGCGACAAGTCGACCACTGCGTGGCGTGCAATCGCAAATGTAAGCTCCGCTTGCCGCTCGCAAGCATCTTCGATGCCCACCTTGAGCAGCGCGCAGGTATCGAGAATCGCGGTCAGCGAAGCCATCCATGACTGGTTGTCATGTTGCGAGCGAAAATATGCCAAAACTGGATACGAGAGGTGGCTCTCCATTAATTCCGCGGACCATAATTCCCAATCCTTGAGTAGCTCGCGGAGCGCGTCTTGCCCCCCTTCGTAGCTGTGGCGGCGCAGAAGTTCTCCAGCGGTGGGCGGAGTGCCGGCGCGAGAATCCAGCAGCGTAATGTTCACCTCGCGCTGCGCGAAAGATCCGTAGATGAACGGCAAGTAGCCGATGATTGCCGCCAGGAAGCCGAAACCGAAGCCGGCTTCGGCGACAACCAGCGCGCGCGCCAGACCTGAGCGTGGAAGGACGTCACCGAGCCCCAGCGTGAAGAATGTGGTGCCACTCAAGTAGATGTCGGTCCAGAAGCCTGGTTGCGAGCCCGCAGCGTTGACGGCCGACCCTGTCCCGTATTGCATCAGGCCAAACCCGAAAACAAGGCCGATGGCCCAGACACCGATTAACAAAATCAGCGACATGGGGCCGTAAAAACCGAGAAGAGCTTCGCGCGTTTTGCGAGCCGGAAGGAGACTTATGAAAAACTTCCAAGTTCTCCAAGTGGATCGAAAAAACAAACGAGTCAGGCGAAATTTCCGTGTAACGCGGCGGGGCAGGATGATGGCTTCAAAGGCGTCCCAGACCACGATTAGAAAGACCGCGACACCTGCAACAAACTCACTCGGATATGGAATCACAGTGGTCATCGATGTTGTCGGGGCGGCAATCAGAAACACGAGGGCTCAGGATTCGAGGCGCGCATTGACAGAAATTTCCGCTTTGAAGAGCTTTGAGACCGGGCAGCCCGTTTCCGCGGCCTTCACCGCGGCGTCAAACTTAGCTTTATCGGCGCCGGGTACTCGCGCGACCAGGTCAAGATGGCTCTTGGTGATGCTAAAACCGTCGCCGACTTTTTCCAGACTCACGGTGGCGGTGGTCTCCAGTTTTTGCGCGGTCAAGCCGGCCCCGCCAAGCTGCGCTGAGAGCGCCATGGTGAAACACCCTGCATGCGCGGCGGCCAAAAGCTCTTCGGGATTCGTGCCAACGCCATTTTCGAAACGTGTGCTGAAGGAATACTGTGTTTGTTTCAGGACGCCACTATCCGTCGAAATCGCGCCTTTTCCGGTCTTAAGGTCACCCTGCCAGACGGCGCTTGCTTTACGCTGCATAATTTCATCTCCTGGTATGTCGTAAGTTCTGAAAAACTTTGTAATCAGAGGGTTCGATTCTCTGACACTCCCGAAGGGTATATTGCCGCCGAAGAGTATATTGCTACCGAAGCGTATATCGATTGGCCCAGGCTGTCGAGCATTCGCCCTTATGGCTTCCATACTAAATCGGACTGCCCACCGCCCGTGGCCACTCCCCTCCGTTCCCTGGATCATGGCGCAGTCATGGCGCAATCTTCTTTTCGCGCATTGGCCCGTGGAGCCGGCAATGCTTCGCTCACACATTCCTGCGGAGCTTGCGATCGACACATTCGACGGCCGAGCGTGGATCGGGATCGTCCCGTTTTCAATGCGTGGTGTCCGTCTTCGTTGGACACCGCCGTTGCCGCGCCTGTCGGCGTTTCCAGAGTTAAATGTTCGAACCTACGTTACCGCTCAAGCCAAGGCAGGCGTCTGGTTCTTCAGCCTCGATGCCGCCAGCGCCTTTGGCGTGGCAGCCGCCCGATTCTCTTTCCATCTGCCGTACTTCCGCGCCCGCATGCAGAGCACAGCAATGAATGGCTGGGTCCACTATCAAAGCAAGCGCACTCACTCAGAAGAAGCGCCCCCTGCCGTTTTTCAGGCCCGATACCAGACGGCAGGTGAGTCGTTCGAAGCGCAGCGAGGAACGTTGGAGCATTTTCTCACCGAGCGCTATTGCTTGTATTCCGTTAACGCAAAGCGGATTTATCGAGGCGAAATCCACCACCCGCCGTGGCAACTGCAACAAGCCCAAGCGCAACTCACCCAGAATTCAATGGCCGAAGCTGCGGGCCTGGTCCTTCCCGCTGCGCCGCCCCTCCTGCATTTCTCGCAACGCCAGGACATGGTGGCCTGGGCGCCCTATCGAATCGTCTGACCAGACTCACCATTTGTGAAACACGAAGAATACGGCGAGCGCGATGCAACCAAACCCTGCCGCATAGTTCCACCTCAGTTTTTCCCCCAGGTACCAGATAGAAAAAACGGAAAACACTGATAGCGTAATCACTTCCTGAATGGTCTTGAGCTGAGCGGTCGTGAATTCGTACGAGCCGATCCGGTTTGCCGGAACTTGGAAACAATATTCAAAGAAAGCGATGCCCCAGCTAGCGAGTATCACCTTCCAAAGAGCTTCGCTGCGATATTTGAGATGCCCGTACCAGGCAAACGTCATGAAAATGTTCGAGACGGTAAGCAACACAATGGTTCGCACAATTGTCTCCAGGACGTTTCAAATCTGTAAGTTACCGGCGCAGCGGTGCCGCCGGGTCGCGTTGTGAAATCTCAAATGCGACCGCGCGCATTTCTTCGTGGATGGTTCCGTTGGTCGCCAAGAGCGTCGGGCCGCCCAGCCG
>Ga0210384_10004281_pt1 | contig 16024 bp, 11 predicted proteins | sample IncBWH2MmetaG_FD_160574 | JGI IMG/M metagenome (GOLD analysis project Ga0210384, IMG submission 160574) | Forest soil microbial communities from Barre Woods Harvard Forest LTER site, Petersham, Massachusetts, United States - Inc-BW-H-2-M | ecosystem: Environmental > Terrestrial > Soil >...
ATCGACACTGCAAGCCTGCGCTCGTCGGCACCGGCCGGCGGGGGGGCCGGCCGCCATATAGCAAGAGCCGCTGAAGCACCGATCGGTCGACGATTTATCGCATCTCGAGCATCCTCAGCCTGCGCCCGCACATTAACCAGCGCCGGCAACACTCCCGCCCGCAGAAACGAACTCTTGCCGCTGCCACTCGCCCCTTCAATCAGCAATCCCGCTTGATCTGCGTTTTCGCGGCGTAGTAGTTGCGCCAAGACCTCCTGAATTTCGCGATCTCTGCCAAAGAAAACAGAATGATCCGCGAATTCAAAATGTTCCAAGCCGCGGAACGGGTTGCGCAGGTAGACGTTTTCAAGACGGTAACCAAGATGCGCGAGCGCGTCTTCGAGATGCGCCACCGGTTGCAATTGGACGTGAGGCGGAAGTTCAGCGGTTATGCGCCAAGCGTCGACCGTTGCGGCGTCGGCGGCCGGATAGTACACGATCAGAGGAACAGGCGATCGCGCGTCTCGTACCGCCGCGGCTACTTTCTCCGCCACATGTTCGACGCTTCGGACGTTGCCTTCGTCATCCAGGACGCCCGTTGCGGCAATCGCTGGTTGCTCCCCTGCTTCGACCTTCCAAGCGGCGTTGATCAGCGCCAGCGCAAATAGGAGGTCGCTGCTGCGGCCGATCACGTTCAACTGTTCGGCGAGAATTTCGTATTCAATCCACAGCTGGGAGCGAATCTTCCCTTCGCCTACCAAAATTCGGTAGGCCAGCCGCCCAGCCTCTTTGGCCGACTCAAACAGCAGATCGTTTCTGATGGGTCTAAAATGGACTGAGAGGCCCTCTTGGCCCGGAAATTCGCGCAGAGTCCGGATCCGGAGCTGCGCGGTCATCGCCGCACCGTGGCCATCCACGAGCAGCAGCTGGTAGATCATGGCCTTTCAGTCCTTTGTGGATGGGACGGGGCCTTCGAGCTTGACGCGTCCCGTTACAAAGTCAGATAACGAGATCTCTATGCCGGCTGGGAGCGTCCCGATCGCCTTACCCTCGGAATCGAACTGCCCGAGCTCGAAGCGCTCGGTGCCGTTCCAAAGAAATGCCGTCTGGCCCTGAACCTCGTCTATCAACTCACTCGGCGCGCGTACGAGAACGCAGATCGAAGATCCATTGCCACCAGTACCCTCGTCGTAGGCCAGCGTCACTCGAAAGCCCCTGGCGGTCATTAGTTCCGGTGGCCTCGATTTGTCATCGGTGCTCGCGGCAGCCAAAAGACGTATGACCTCCACGCCGGATCCAGGCGAGTTTGTAGGCGACAAATCCACTTTCGCCGTGCGCACCATGGCTGTCGCGTCATCGCGAGCAGCACGAGCCGCCTCGCGGATCGCTCCAGGCACTTCGATACTTACGCTGCGCGCAATTGACTTCGCCGCCACCCACCGGGTGAATTGATCAAAGCTTGGATGGGAGTTATCGCTAGACATTGGTGTTCTTCCTTTTCGGCGTTCTGAGCGGAGCGGAGACCGCCGCAAATCGCTCGTATGCTTCCTGGACCACTTCCACAATGTATTTGACCTGGTTCCGAGAGATACCGAGATGCTCGGCGGTTTGCTCCTGCGTATTCCCCGCGCCCAGCATCGACAGGACCGTAGTGGTTCGAGCGAACTTGGCCGCCAGAGATTTCAGCCTTTGTCGCTCGACTTCGGCGCGGCGAATATCCGGAGCATTTTCGTAAGCCCGGGCCGCATCACTGACGGGCTTGTGCAGGAATTCGTAGAATTTCGCGAAATACTCTTCGTATTCGTACTGAAGCGTCGGATCGCTGACGGCGGCGTTGTCGCTCATTTTCGTTGGAAACGCCTCGTCGAAGCATTCTTCTCCGTCAAATGCAGCCTTTGAATCCGTTGCCAATTCCAAAACGCGGTCTACGCTTCCCCCGCGCTTGAGTCGGCCACGCTTCTTACATTCATCCAAATAGACCGTCGTCGCAATGTCGAACAGATAGCCATTAGTTGGGACTCTGAGGCGCGGCATCATGTTTACAACATTGAGCGTGTGCTTCACGAACAAAGATGCGCCGGGGTAATGCTGATCAACCGCCCCATCCGATACCAGAAGAATTGCCGTTTCATCCTCAGCACTCCACCCAAGCTCACGCAGCGTCGAGTCCAGCAGGTACCAGCCTTGTCTTTGAATCTCCAGCATCTTGTCGGCGAGCGAGCGGATCTGAGACTTCCATTCTGCCTCTGCGGCGTGGTCTATCTGGGGCAGCGTAAAGGTCATTGCGGCGGCTCTGAATGCAGAGACATCCTCAATCCAACAATTAACCTGCCGTGCATGGAATGAACCCATCTTGTTCAGCGGACTGATGAGCTTCAACGCGGCTCCAACTGTATCCGAAGCTTTCCGGCGATCACGGCCAACTCTATCGAAAAACCGGAGCAAAGCGTCCTGAGCAAGTTCCTCGAGGCGTGCCGAATCCCATCGTGATATACGTGTCAGAAATCGAACAACCGCCGGGAAAGCGACGGAAAAGTAGACATTGAATGCGAGCGTAAAGCGGCGCTCATCGGACTCGACAAGCCAGGCGTACAATTGACGGTCGAGAGTCGTTATTTTTGGGGTCGCCATTTCTTGCATAACGATAGACTTCAATCGTTTGGTGAAATGCTCTCGGGAGATCGGGTCATTGGTTCGCCTTGAAGATGCGCAGGAAGTTACCGCCCATGATCTTTGCCACTTCGTCATCGCGCAGGCCGCGCGCGAGCAGCGCCGCCGGCAGCAGGCTCCAGTCGCGATAGCTGCGCAGCACCGGCTTGAAGTTTGCATCCATATCGGTGCCGATAGCGACATGATCCACGCCCACGGTATCGATGAGGCGCTGGATCGAGTCGATGTAGTCCGAAAAGGTCGTTTGTCCGATACCCGAAGGCCACGAGCCGATGACGCCGCCCGCGGCCGCCACCAGTTTGGCGTGCTCTCTGCTGATCAGGCGCGGATGACTCAGGGCCGGTGTTGCAATATTGGTGTGCGAAATGATGACGGGCTTGCTCGATGCCGCGAGGACATCCTTTGTCACTGCAAAGGTGGTATGCGCGAGATCGATGATGATTCCCGTCCGATTCATTTCAGCGACAATCGCTTTGCCGAGCGCCGTCAACCCTCCGTGGACAGGCGCTTCGGTTTGGATGTCGCCGATTTGATTGATGTGGTAGTGCACCAGAGTGATGGCGCGCACTCCGTCACGAAAGGCCCCGTCCACCCTATCGAGCCGGTCCTCGATGAAGTCACCGCCCTCCACGGCGAAGACAGCGGCCGTCGCGTGGTGTCGGTGAGCGGCCTCAATGTCGGCGGAAGTCAATCCGCTGGTGAGCGCGTGATTCGCGAGCAGCGCCTTGAGTAGCACCAGCTGACGTTGATAATCCGCATAGGCCTCCCCCGGCGACCAGTCCCGTGCCGCGCGCAGACCTTGAGCCGCGGTCATTTCCAGCAATCGCATATCGGCCACGGCGCAAAACAACGTGGCGCTGACATTTCCCGCCGTGAGATCCGCGATCGCGCGCTCCTCGAATGCTTCGCCGAAGGCGCGTGTCGTCGGTGTCTGCTCGGGAAGTTGTCTCAGAAAAAATCGGCCGGGATGACTATGCGTGTCGACGCTCGCATGGCGCTTCAAAAACGCAACGCCGGCCGCGCGCTGCTCGGCACTCAAGTCCATGCCAAGATCGGCGAGCCGCGCGCCGTCGCCCACCGGCGCCTTCACGCCCTGCGCTCGGCCGGTCCGGAAACCGAACGCAGCCGCGCCCATGCAGGCCAGCAGGCCGCCGAGGGCGTCGCGGCGGGAATATCGCAAGGCGCGGATCTTCAGTCGTGACACTGGCCTTTCCTCATTTAGTTATGCCGAGAATCTAGTTATGCCGAGAATCTAGTTATGCCGAGAATTGGGTTTGACCACCCACCACCGTGCGCACGATCTTGATGTCCTTGATCTTCGAGGGGTCCACCGCATGCGGATCCTCGGCCAGTATCACGAAGTCGGCCAGTTTGCCGCGCGTGATCGATCCTTTGATCGATTCCTCCCGGGTCGCGTAGGCGCCGTTCAACGTATTGACGCGCAGCGCCTCGTCCACGGTGATGCGCTGATTGGCGCCCCATACCTCGCCGTTCCAGCCCGTGCGCGTCACCATGCCCTGGATTCCCATCAAGGGCGAGAAGGGACCCGGATCGAAATCCGAACCCGCTGCCGCCGGCACTCCGGCATCGAGCAGTGTGCGATACGCCATGCAGCGCTTCATCAGTTCCTCGCCGTAGAAGTGAAACTTGTCCGGGTTGTAGTAAGCGTACGAGGTAAAGAGCGCGGGCACGACGCCAATTGCCTTGATGCGGCGTACCAGGTCGTCCGTGATGAGCGTGCAATGTGTGATTTTGGGGCGCGCATCAGCAGCGGGTTTCAGGCGCAGCGCACGCTCATACGCGGTAAGGACATGGTCGATTGCGACGTCGCCGTTGGCGTGGCAATTCATTTGAATGCCGGCGCGATGCACGCGCTCGCACCATTTGTTCAGATCCTCCTGCGATTCGGTCACGTTGCCTTTGTAGCCGTTGGTGCCGGGATAGGGGACGCTGATGGCCATGGTGCGTTCGGAGAACGATCCGTCCGCGGTGTGTTCGCAGGTCGCGCCCAGCCGAATCCATTCATCGCCCAGGCCGGTCGACATGCCGCCGCTCAACATGGCCTCCAGTTCCGGCCCTTCTGCCTCGTAGCTCACACGATGCAGCAGCGCGCCCCGAGCGCGCACCTCCTGAAGCGCCTGCAAATTGCCTGCCTCATGGCACACGCTGGTGAGGCCGTAGCGCACGAATTGCTTGGAGATGAAGGCGAGCCCGTCGCGATCACGGCGCATCGCTTCCTCGCCCGCATAGCGCATGTGCTTGCCCACGGCCGCGAAGACATCGCGGGCGCGGTCGGTGACACGGCCGGTGAGTTCGCCATTGGCGTCCCGGTCGAAGGTGCCGCCCGCGGGATTGGGCGTGTCCTTGGTGATGCCCGCCATTTGCAGCGCCTTGCTGTTGTAGAAGGCCGTGTGTCCGCCGCGATGTTGCACCATCACCGGCAGTTGGTTCGACACCTGATCGAGGTCCTGCCGGGTGAGCGCGCGCTTGTCCGTGACCTTGGTGTCGTCGAAGAAATAACCCTCTACCCAGGTGTCCGCGGGCGCCTTCTGTGCCTTGACGCGCAGCTTGCCGATGATGCTGCCGATGGTGACGAATTCGACCTCGTAGGGATTTCCCACCAGCACTTCGTACAGCAATTCGTTGCCGGGCGCGTGATTGTGGCTGTCGATGAACCCGGGCACGATGGTCATCTGCTGTGCATCGATCGTTTGGGCATTTCCCGCCAATCCCTTGATGTCATGAGTTGAGCCCAGCGCAACGAAGCGTCCATCCTTGACGGCAAACGCCTGAAGCATAGGCTGCATCGGGTCCATTGTGTAGATTCTGGCGTTAAGGACGACGAGGTCGGGGGCGGCCCAATCCGCCAGCGCGCCGGCCGCGGCGCGTGCTGCACGCGTACCCAGCAATGCCAGGCCGGCGCCGGCCATGCCGACGATCTGCCGCCGGTTTATAGTTTTTGTCATTGAGACACCTCGCTTGGGATCGGGATCCCGCATATTGCATTAGATTCATTTGACCGTCATTGTCGCGCTCATGCGATCGTACCTTTGGCTGTTCTTGATATGCACGGCGCCGTGTGCACCGGCCATGGCTGTTGGGCAACCGGCGGCAGTTTTTTCCGAGGCCGATCAGCTGCGAGGCAGCTACGGTCCCTATCGCGCCAACAACGATTTGCTCTACTACCATCTGGACGTGCGGGTCGATCCGGACCGGCAGACCCTAAGCGGCAAAAACTCCATCCGCTTCAAAATGCTCAAAGACGGCAGCCGCATTCAACTCGATCTGGTCCCGGCACTGCATATCGACAAGATTTTGTTGGACCAGGCGGGCGAGCCGCTGCCACTGGCATTCGAGCGGGCGGCCGGCCGCACGGTCTACGTCGATTTCCCGAAGAAACTGATCAAGGGCAGGATCTACACCATCGAGTTCTATTACTCGGGCCACCCGGTTGAGATGGGCCGCTTTGGCGGCTTCGTGTTTCGAAAAGATCCCATGGGCCGCCCATTGGTGAATACGGCCTGCGAGGAAGAGGGCGCGAGCGTGTGGTGGCCCAACAAAGATCAGTGGCGTGATGAAGTGGACAGCATGGATATCAGTGTGGAGGCGCCCAGCGACTTGGTCGAAGTGTCCGGCGGCCGCTTTCAGGGCAAGCAGGATCTGCCCGACGGCTACACCCGCTGGAATTGGCATGTGAACTATCCGATCAACAACTATGACGTGTCGTTGAACATCGGCAAGTATGTGCACTTCGATGACCGCTATGGCGATCTGACGCTCGACTACTATGTGTTTCCGGAGGATCTGGACAAGGCCAAGCGTCAATTTGCGCAGGTCAAGGACATGCTCAACGCCTTCACGCATTATTTTGGCGACTATCCCTTCCCCAAGGATGGCTACAAGCTCGTCGAAGCCTTGTACTCCGGGGTGGAGAATCAGACGGCCATCACGTATGGCAATCAGTTCGAGAACGGCTATGTGGGCCACTTGGCACAAGGGATCGCTACTCGCTTCGACTTCATAATCGTGCATGAAAGCGCGCACGAATGGTTTGGCAATTCCATCACGGCGAAAGATCGTTCGGACATGTGGATCCACGAGGGCTGGGCTAACTACGGCGAGGTCCTGTTCGTCGAATACATGTGGGGCAGGCAGGACGCCATCACCTACATCAACACCGGCAAGGAGAAGGTCAAGAACGAGGTTCCGGTGATATCAGCAGAAGGTGTTTTCAGCACGCCACCGCCGGATCAATACAAAAAGGGCTCGTTATTTCTGAATACGCTGCGCAGCGTGATCGACGACGATGCCAAGTGGTCCTCGCTGCTGCGGGATTATTATCAACACTTCAAGTATCGGACAATCATGACCACCGACATGGTGGCCTTCTTCAACCAGCATACCGGGCTGCAATTGCGCCCGATCTTCGACCAATATCTAAGACAGGCCGCCATTCCGACGCTCGAGCTGCGCTTCGATGAGGCCGCGCACACGGTGGCGTATCGCTGGCTGGCGCAAGAAAAGGACTTTGCAATGCCGGTGCGCGTGAAAATGAAAGATAATTGGCGGGTCATCACCCCCACCACCGCGTGGCAGCGGATGGGCACGCGCATCACGAAAGAGGATTTGGACGTGCCCACCGATCTTTACTACATCAACGTCATCAAGCAGTAGGCGAAACAATGGGAATTTCAGACACACGATCGGCCGTCGCGGTCACGGCCATGTTGCTCAGCGGCCTGCCCGCGCAAGGCGGCCATGCAGCGAAGCAGCCGCCCGAGCCTGCCGGGTATGCAACCTTGGTGAAGCTCTTCGAGCAGTGGCGGGACTTTGAGCATCCTTCCATGCAGGCCGATGTTCCGGACTACGGCCCGGCCGCCATGGCGGCCAAGGCGGCGGCATTGCCCGCGTGGCGCGAGAGGCTTGCGGCCATCGACACGCATGGCTGGCCGGTTGAACAACTCAACGACTACAAGCTGGTCAAGGCGGAAATGAACGGCTTCGACTTTGATTTGAGAATCTTGAGACCGTGGGCGCGCGACCCCGCCTTTTATGTCAGCGTGTGGGCCGCCCGTACCGATGTTCCCTTGCGAGAGGGTCCCATCGTCTACCCGGAGATCGAGCTCTACACGTATCGTTTCCCGCTCGCGGCCGGTGCACAGCGCGAACTCGTCACCAAGATCGGTGCCATACCGGCCCTATTGGCTCAAGCGAAGGAAAACCTCAAGGGCAGCGACGCGCGCGATCTGTGGGTGTTCGGGGTGCGGGAGCTGCGCGGTCAGTCACAAACGCTCGGCGCGCTGGCCGCGGGCACGCTCACCGTGAGCACGCTCGAGGGCAGCCAGCACGCCGATGTCAGCGCGGCCGCGCCCGAACTCAAGGGGGCGATCACTCGAGCGCAGAAGGCCACGGAGGATTTTGTGGCGTGGCTGGAGCGCGAGGCGCCGGGCAAGACCGGACCCTCCGGCATCGGCAAGGACAACTACACCTGGTATCAACGGAATGTGCACTTCGTGCCGTTCAGCTGGGACGAAGAAGTGGTGTTGCTGCGACGTGAGTTGGAGCGCGCGCAGGCGGCGCTCAAGCTGGAGGAGCACAACAACCGAAATTTGCCGCCGCTCGAGCCGGTTCGCGATGCCGCGGCGTTCGATCGGCTAAAGCTTGCGCGGCTCGACAAGTTCGTGGCGTTTCTCGTCAAGCAAGAGATCATTCCCGACAAGCCGTACCTCAGGGCGGCGTTGATTCCGCAGTTGGGGCACTTCGTGCCGGAAGAGCAGCGCGTATTTTTCACGCGGGTGACCCACCGTGAGCCGATGTTGCTGCTGTCGCATGACTATCATTGGTTCGACCTGTCGCGCATGCGCGATGAACCCCATGCAAGCCCGATTCGCCGCCGCGCATCGCTGTCGAACATTTGGGACAATCGCGCCGAAGGGTTTGCCACGGCGTTCGAGGAGATCCTCATGCACGCCGGGCTGTACGACGACAACCCGCGCGCCAAGGAGTTGGTGTGGATCATGCTCGCCAACCGTGCCGCGCGGGGGTTGGCCTCCTTGTACGTGCAGGCCAATGAGTTCGATTTGGAAAAGGCCGGCAAATTTCACGCCGCGTGGACGCCGCGCGGATGGGCCAATCCGAACGATTCACTGACGGGCTTCGAACAGCTTTTGTACTTGCGGCAGCCAGGCTACGGCACCAGCTACATTACCGGTAAGGTGCTGGTAGACCGGCTCATGGCCGAATACGCGCGTCAACAAGAGCTGGCGGGCAAGCCCTTCGCGCTGCGGGAATTTCTGGATCGATTCAACGGCGCGGGAATGATCCCCGTGGTGCTCATGGAAGACGAAATGATTTCCGGCAACGCGCGGCTGCCGTGAAAACCCGATGCCTTCCGCGAAAATCCAGACTTGGGCTTTCCAGGCCGCGGCTATCTGCTATCGTCGCGCTATCTTCGATCGTCGCGGTCGCAGCGCTCCGCGTCATGGTCCGAATGATCGCTGTCCCGGTCGTCGCCGTTGCGGCTGTCGGCAGTCTGCTTTGAGGTATCGACGTACACGAGTCCGCCCGGATTCTTGATGCCCGTCACCACCGGAGTGACAATTCCCGAGGTGAGATCGACGGTTCCGACGAACGGCCCGCCGTCAGCCGCGGTGTAGGCGGAACCTGGCACGAACCCGGTTCGAGTCAACTTGAACACCGTGTTCAAACCTTTGTCCGCGAACAGGATAAAGCCCTGGCTTGAAGTCACGAAGGCCGTGTCGTCGGTTTCCACGGGCATGGCGGCATTACCCGAAAGGAAACTGAGCGGCAGCCTCAGCGCCTGTTGATTGGGTTGTCCAGGATGCGTCACGTAAATCAATTCCTGATCGGCTTGACTGTCGAGCACGATGTTGCCGAGCGGATCCAGTGTCATGGAATCGGGATCCTGCAGATTCAGCGTGATGTTCGCGCCGGTCAGCACGTCAATCGCGGCTGCATTTCCCATCAGCAGCGGTTCCACCTGTACGACGCCGTCGCGCAACTTGGCGCTGACGATTGCCGGTCCGGTGTTGGGGTTTGCCGCCGGATTCGAGGCGCTGATGTAAATCTTACAGCCGCGGAACACGATGTCATCGTATCCGCCGCCGTGCGGGGTCGATGCAAACTGATAGACCTTCTGCTGCTGGCTCTCCGTGTCGATTATCACCACGTTTGGGCTGGCGTCTTCGTTCTGCAGGGCCCATAGGCGCTGGGTGACCGGGTCCAGCTTCAAGCCATCGCTGTGGCCAGGCACGGTGTAGGTATGCAGAACGGTACCGTCCATCGAGAATTCGACGACTTGACTGTTCTTGCCGTCCGATCCGTCCGGTGCGTGCCCGTCCCCGTATCCTACGAATACATGACCGTGTACGACCGCGATCGAGTCCGGTGCGCTCAAATTCGGCGGTGCTGTGGCGAATACCGTCAGGGTATAGGGCGATGCAGCCTGGGGGGCGGGTGTTTGCGCAAACGCCGAGACAGCGGCGAAACCGACGAATAACGAGAATACCGGCGCCGCGGCCGGCGCGATTAAACTCTTCATGGTCCAAACTCCCGTGCGATGTGAATGTCCCGACCTTAGCCAGCGCAGGTGAACGCGTTGTGACGCTTCGATGACATGACAATTGCGCAGCGCGGCAGCCGAGCGGGACATGCATCACCATTCGTTGGCGTTTTTTGTCCGGTAGTTGTCCCACTGCCGTATTTCTCAAGGAGAATTGCGGGCGCAGAATGGTTCAACCGCTACACTGCCTGAGGCCATATATGTCCTATCCAAGAACTGCGTTATTGATCATCGATGCACAACAATCGTTCGAACATCGCCCCTATTGGAGCCAGTCAGACGCTCCGGCATTCCTCGACCGTCTACAGGCGCTGGCGGACGGCGCCAGGGCCAGGCACATCCCGGTCGCGCAGATTTTCCATGTCGAGGAATCCGGCACGTTTTCACTGGAATCGGGTTACGTGAAAACATTGCCAGCGTTGTCCATAGCGCCGGATGTCATTTTCTACAAGCATCGGCATAGCGCGCTCATCGGCAGCGGCTTACCGGTATGGCTGACCGAGCGGGGTATTCAGCACCTGATGGTGTCGGGGATTCGCACGGAGCAATGCTGCGAGACCACCACGCGACACGCGTCCGACTGTGGATACAGCGTTGATTTTGTCAGCGAGGCCACGCTGACTTTTGCCATGACCGACCGCCACGGGCGGCATTGGACCACAACGGACATCAAGGCAAGAACCGAATTGGTTCTCGATGGGCGTTTTGCTCGGGTGTTGACGGTGGCCGAAGCGCTGGCCGCGGTTGACCGGACAGGCAGCGAGGCGGGGCGGCAAGCGGCATGATCAAAACTGAAGCGCGCACCATCAATGTGTGGGTGGTCCTGCCGGAGCGCGTGCTGTTGCTGGATATCTCCGGACCGATGGAAGTCCTGCGACGCGCCAATATCGAGCAGCAGGCGATGCAGTTCCGCGTTCACTATGCCGGATCCAGTCCGCGTGTCCTGTCCTCGGTCGGCATTCCGCTTACGGACATCGCACCACTTCCGAGTGCGTTGCCGGACGGCGCGATGATCGTCGTTCCCGGGTCAGCGGACAAAATTGCCTTTGCCGAAGACGTGAATGAGGCGGCGGTGCGCCAGGATGAACGCGCCATCGTCGAATGGCTCAAGGCCACCGTTCGCCCCGGCCACACCGTCATGACGATTTGTTCCGGCGCCTTGCTGGCGGCCCGCGCGGGGTTGTTGGACGGGTATTCCTGCACGACGCATCACGCCGAATGCGGCGAGCTCGCGGCCTTGGTGCCACGGGCCAAGGTCTTGGATGACCGCTTGTTCGTCATCGACGGTGAGCGCTATACCAGTGCCGGTGTCACCGCGGGAGTGGATCTCATGCTTCACGTGGTGAGTTCGCTCACCGGACACGCCTGCGCGCTCGCCATCGCGCGGCATCTGGTGCTGTACCTGCGCCGTGAGGGAGCCGATCCACAAATCTCGCCGTGGCTGACCGGGCGCAACCACTTGCATCCCGCGGTGCATCGCGCGCAAGACGCCATCATCGCGAATCCCACCGAAGATTGGACCCTGACGCAGCTTGCGAAAATCGCCAATACCAGCTCGCGTCACCTGTCGCGTCTGTTCAATGAACATGTGGGCATGAATATCAGCGCGTACGTCAACCGCTTGCGCGTCGCATTGGCGCACCAGTTGCTCACGAGCAGCCAGTTGGACATGGAACGCGTCGCAGAGCGCACCGGATTTGCTTCTTCACGGCAGTTGCGCCGTGCTTGGCGCCGATCGTATGACACGCCGCCGGCGGCGCTGCGCAGCAGTTGACGGCGAAGCGAGGCGCTGCGCCGAGGTCTAATGTGCCGCGGCGCGCAGTGCCGCCAGGTATTGCATCCTGATCGCGTTGATGTCCTCGGACCACGCGGCCGGCCAGGCAGAATTGATGACCACGATCAGGTGATCCTCGGGATAGATGGACAAGGTCTGCCCGAAGATGCCTTCGCCTTCGTAGCCGCCCGGAATGATCCACCAAAAATAGCCGTAAGGCGGACTGGCGACATGCCGCGAGGTTGCATCCTCCGTCCAGCCGGCCGGCAGGACCTCGTGCCCGTTCGCGACGCCATGATCCAGCATGAATTCGCCGACGCGGCCGTAATCTCGCAAGGTCATGCTCACGCAGCAGCCGCCGCGTTCATGACCGGCGACGTCTTCGACCCAAATGCCGTCCTGTTCCATGCCGTAGGGCCGCCAGATTTTCTCGGATAAATACTCCGCCAAGGATTCGCCGATGGCATTGGACAAGAGAATCCCGGCGAGATCGGTTTCGCCGGTTTTGTAGACGAACTTGGTTCCGGGGGCCGCTTCGCGCGGCAGTCGGCGCATGTAGCTGACGACGGGATTGACGCCCGGTTCAAGAATGCTCAAGCCCACCTTGGCGACGTCCGAGTTGGGGTCGGTATAACTTTCGTTCCATTTCACGCCCGAGGTCATGGTGACCAGCTGCCGCACGGTGACGCCCTCGTAGGCGCTGCCCTTCAATTCGGGAATGTAGAGAGTCACGGCGTCATCGAGGCTTTTGATTTTTCCGTCCTTGATGGCCGCGCCGATGAGCGTCGAGGTGAGCGATTTCGCGACTGAAAACGAGGTCCAGCGATCCTGCGCACTTCGGCCCAGTCCATAGCGCTCGAGCACGATCTTGCCGTTCTTGATCACCAGCACGCCGGAGGCGCGAAACTCATGCATGTAGCTGTCGGTGTCGTAGGTCTTGCCGCCCGCGGCGAAGGAGGGATCGATCTGCGCCCCCAGCGGCAGCGGGTGCACGGTTTTGCCGCGCTTGAACACCCGCACCGGCGCGATTTTCTCCATGTTCCGATAGCCCCAGGCCTGCTGTTCAGGCGTCCACATCAGGATCGCCGCGCCCCCCGGCGGGAGCGGCGGATCCGCGCCGGCCGCACATGAGACACCCGCGCTGAAAAGGCCAAAGCCAATCGCCGCGCTCAAGAATATTTTTCTTTTCATTTCACTTGGTTCGCGTGAGGGAGAATCGCGCCACGATAGCGCAATCGCCGGCCTTTAAGAATGATGCGTTGCAGTGCCGGGCAAATCGGAGCGCTCCTACGCAATTTGCATCCTGCTGCCGATAGTCACGAAACCCGGCCAGGGGGAGTCTGCGCGAATGCTTCACGAGAGTTCTCTCGAGGCCTCGCACCGCGCTCACGCAAGCTGGAAAGTCGAGCGCATGGCCGAGTTCAGTGGTTGGCCCTCCGGCATCGCCGTCTCTTCCCACGGCCGCATTTTCGTCAGTTTCCCACAGGCGAACGCTCAACGATCCATCGCGACTCTGTGCGAGGTGGTCGACGGCTGCGCGATTCCCTTCCCCTTTTCAGGCTTTACTTCCATCCAGGGAGTGCGCTGCGACGACAATGACAGGATCTATGCCCTCGATACCGGTGCGACCGAGATGTCGCCTTGCGATCCGAATCGCGCGGCGCTCTGGGTCCTGGACGCGCACTCTGGGAGGGTGGTGCAGCGCCACCCGCTCCGATCGGACGTGGTGTTTCCGTCGACTTGCCTGATTGACCTGGCCTTAGGCTCAAGTGACGGTGGCGTTGCCTATTTGCTCGACTCGGGTCCTGAGGCGCCCAACGCGCTGATCGTGTTTGACTTGGTCTCGGGCAACGCTCGGCGGGTGCTCAACGATCACCCGAGCATGCGGGCAAGCGCCTCTTTGGGGAGGCGCGGTGTGGTGGCGAATGGAAAGCCCTTGCACGTGCGCGATGCACACGGTCACAAACAACCCGTCCACTTGGGCGCAATAGGCGTCGCGCTGAGTTCCGACGACGGCACGCTGTTCTGGTCGAAACCCGACATCCTTTATTCCGTACCCACCGCGCTATTGCGCGATGCCGGCGTGAGCGACGGTGCGCTTGACTCGGCAATCAACACCTGGCCCATCCGCCATTTTTCGTCGGACGGCCTCGCTCGAGACAAAGAAGGCCACGTTCTATTGACCGACGTCACGCACAACGGTGTGCAGCGGCTCTCGCCGCTGCAGGGACACTACGAACTATTGGCGTCGGATCCGCGCATCAGCTGGCCCGATGGAATTGCGGTCGGACCTGACGGGGCCATCTACGTCACTTCCAGCCAGTTTCATCGCGGCGCCCCGTTCAATGGGGGTACCGATGCGCGCCGGCCACCCTTCGGGCTGTTTCGGCTCTGTTCCCGCGCGCATTGTGCCCTGGGGATCTAAGTTTTTGATCGGCTGCGCGAGATCGCTGCCCGTTGTTTTTTTCGCACGCCCCTGGTCGGCCTGTCGTTGAGGCGTGTTTTGGCCGGTAGCGCTCAAGAGGCGAATCCAAGCGCCCGATTATTCGCGCGCCTGATATACCACTCAGGGTTTCCAAGGATCTTGCACCATTCTCAGGCTCTTCGAACTCGCGCGGTCAAAATTCCCGCGCGCTCCCGCCGGACTGAGTCACTAAATTAACCATATTAAACAGCAAGTTATCGCATATCTCGGCCGGCCCTCGGACGCGCGCCTCGCGATAAGGCACGAGTGTGGGCTTCGCGGCTCAAAATGGCGCGAAAGGCATTCGCGCTTGAATTGGCCCCGTTCCTTGACCCTACAGCGTTGAACGACTGTCAAACAATTAACCGATCTGCTCCACCAGACGGCTTCCCATCCATCTGGTGGCGTGTTGTAATCGACGTACAACCAGCTCCGGCCGCGTCGGAATGAATCACGTGGCACGGGCAGACCTTGGGATCGTTTCTTACCTATATGGGAGAGAAGAATGGGGAATACTAAACTGCAGTACGCGGTGCGTGCCGTGTTGGCGGCAGCGGCCGCAACCGCGGCCGGCGCACCGGCCTACGCACAAACCGCTCCGGCCGCCGCGAGCGACACCGCCTTACAAGAAGTGGTCGTCACCGGATCGCGCCTCGCGATTTCACCGAACGATGTATCGATCAGCCCGGTCACCAGCTTAACCGCACTCGACATTCAGCAAACCGGCTTGGTGCGCACCGAGGACCTGCTCAACAATCTACCGCAGGTCATCGCCGAGCAAAGCAGCGGTACGTCGATCAGCTCCAACGGTACCTCGACCGTGAGCCTGCGCGGCTTGGGCTCGCAGCGCACCTTGGTGCTGGTCAACGGTACCCGCTTGGCGCCGGGCGCCTCCCTCGGCGCGACGCCGAGCACATCGAGCAGCGCGGACCTCAACCAGATTCCCGCGGATCTGATCCAGCGAGTCGACGTACTGACCGGCGGTGCTTCCGCGGTGTACGGTGCCGACGCCGTCGCCGGCGTGGTCAACTTCATCCTCGATACGCACTTCGAGGGCGTGAAATTAGACGCGAACTATGGTTTCGGTCGCTATGAGAACAATCACAAGGATCTTCTCGGCTACCTGGCTGCGGCCGGCGATCCCGCCCCTGACAGCACGGTAGATGCCGGCTTCAACAAGGATATCTCCTTCGTGGCCGGTTCGAACTTTGCAGACGGCAAGGGCAATGTCACGGTTTACGCGACGTACTTCAAGAACTCTCCCGCGGTCGGCTACCAATACGACTTCGCCGGGTGCAGCTTGAATACTCCCAGCACCCTGCCTGGACCGGGCGGCCTCAAGTGCGGCGGCTCGGGCACGCCTGCCACGGGACGATTCGCACTTTTCGGCGTCAATGCCGGCACCGGCAAGTTCGGTCAGTTGACGCCCGCGTACGCGGTACAGCCCAGCGGTACTTTCTCGCCCTACAACTCATCCGACAGCTACAACTACGGCGCGCTGAGCTTTCTGCAGCGCGCGCAAGACCGTTACACGGCGGGCTCGTTCCTCAACTAC
>Ga0210384_10004284_pt1 | contig 16021 bp, 16 predicted proteins | sample IncBWH2MmetaG_FD_160574 | JGI IMG/M metagenome (GOLD analysis project Ga0210384, IMG submission 160574) | Forest soil microbial communities from Barre Woods Harvard Forest LTER site, Petersham, Massachusetts, United States - Inc-BW-H-2-M | ecosystem: Environmental > Terrestrial > Soil >...
GCGGCCATGGCCCTTACCTGCACCCCCTTGGCGAAGAGCGGCATCACCACCGTGAATAACGTCGCCGAAAGCGACACCTACGGCGGCGCGGCGGCCCTCACCGTCAAGATCAACGACGCGCTGACCATCACGCCGCGCATCATGCAGCAGCGAGCAAACTATAATGGTCTTCCGCTGGCGGACTATCTCTCGATGCCGGGCAACGGCTTCGGCTACCCCGTCCCTGGGGCACCCGTCCCGCTGCCGAGGCCACTGTCTCCGAGCAGCTTCACGCAAGCGCGAACGTTCAATATTCCGGAGGGCGGCTACGATGCCTGGGCGCTGTATTCGATCGCCCTCAACTGGAAAACCGGCTTCGGCGAACTCGTCTCCTCGACCGCTTATTTCACCCGCAAGGTAGACGAGACCGAGGATGAGAGCGACTTCGTGTACGCGGGTATTACTTCCTTCTTCGGCGGCACGCCGCAGCCGGGCGGGATCGAGGAAATCAAGGATTACCAGCGTTTCGTCGAGGAAGTGCGCTTCGCCTCGGATCTCAAAGGGCCGATTCAATTCGTCGTCGGCGGCTTCTACTCGGACTTTCACGGTCGCTTGCCCTTCGCCGCCTACTATCCGCCGGCATCAGTGCCGGGGATCGATGCGATCTTTGGCGGCGGCAGTGAGGTCACGCCGGGTTATCCGAACCTGATATTCGCGACGGACTATCACACCGACATCAAAGAGCCCGCGGCCTTCGGCGAAGTGTCCTACCAGCCCATTGAGCCCCTCAAGCTGACCGCCGGTCTGCGGTGGTATCAAGTGAAGGAAACCGCCAACGGCTACCAGGCGGGCCTGGCAACCGGCGGCGGCCCGCCCATCGTCGATGCGCCCGTGACCACGACCGAGAACGGCAACAATCCCAAATTCGAGGCGGACTACCACGTCACACCGGACCACATGATTTACGTCAACGCCGCCAAGGGCTTCCGGCCGGGAGGCCTGGTGCCGAGCGTTCCGGCGGGCACACCGGGTAGTTCGAACGACTGCGTCGCGGCACTCAAAGCAGTAGACCCCAACATCACGATCGCCGATACCCGTAAATTTCGTTCCGACTCGCTGTGGAGCTACGAGCTCGGCACCAAGACCTCCTGGTTCGATCACCGCCTGACCTTCGATGCGGCCGGGTTCTACATCAAGTGGAAGAACATCCAGCAGGAAATCCTCCTCGGCTGCGGTTTCCAATACAGGGCGAATGCGGGCGCGGCGGAGAGCAAGGGCGGCGAGATCGAACTGCGCGCGCGTCCGACCGAACCGCTCGAGCTGTCCCTGGGCGCCGGGTATCAAAACGCGAAGATCACGCAGTCGAGCGCGGCCTCGCCGCAGCAGGCGGGCTCGCCGGTGTACCAAACGCCGGACTGGACCGGTAACGGCGCAGCGACCTATACCACCCAGCTGACGGGCGACTGGAAGTTGATCGGCGGCGCCGACTACTCCTATATCGGACGCAGCTTCAGCGGTAATAACGATGCCGCCAATCCGCGATTGCGCGGATCGTATCGGCTCATCAATGCCAGCCTCGCGTTCTCTCGGGACAAATTCCAGGTGGCGCTGGTCGGCAAGAACCTCGCGAACGAGGTCGCAAACCTCGGCGACAACCGCTCGATTGCGGCAGAGATCTTAGGAAGGCCGCGGCTGTTCGTGAATCAGCCGCGCACCGTCGGCGTGGAATTCCGGCAGTCGTTTTAGATCACGGGATGGAACAGGCCAAGGGCCGGCCTGACGAGGCATTCATGATTCAGTCGGCGATGGATCGTGGGTAAGTCGACGAAATACGCGGTCGGGTCAGTGTGGCTTGCGTTGGCGCTCGGCGGCTGCGGTAAGTCCGAAGTCAAACCGACGGGCACCGTGCTGGTATCGATGGCGGACAACAGCTATTCCCCGGCCATCGTTCGCGTGCCGGTCGGAGGTTCGATCGTCTTCATCAACGCCGGCCGCAACGATCACAATGCCATGGCCGTCGACAAGTCTTGGTCGAGCGAGAAAGCCTTCGGCAACATCAAAATGCGGCCGAACGATATGAGCGAGATCGTGTTCTCCAGAGAGGGCGTCTATCCCTTCTATTGCAGCTTTCACGCCACTCCGGACGGCAAAGCGGGAATGGTCGGCGTGGTCGTCGTCGGTAACGTCGAGTACACGCCGCCGGGATCGCGCGGCGTGCTTCCCGCGGTTGAGAGCGCCACAGAGGTCACCCGGCGCGTACCGCAGGACTATCCGACGATTCAGAACGGGGTCGATGCGGCGAATCCGGGAGATTTGGTGCTGATCGACAAGGGCGAATACACCGAGTCGGTCTTCGTCACTACGCCGAGCATCACACTGCGCGGCGTCGATCGGAACGCCGTGGTTCTCGACGGCAAGTTCGAACTCGGCACCGGGATTATGGTCGGCGGTAACGGCGTCGCCGTCGAAAACATGACCGCGAGGAATTACACTCTGAACGGCTTTTTTTGGACAGGCGTGCGGGGTTTTCGGGGCTCGTATCTCACCGCCTACAACAACGGCGACTACGGAATTTATGCGTTCGGGTCGACGGACGGGCTATTCGAACATTCATACGCCAGTGGCTCGCCCGACTCGGCGTTTTACGTCGGCCAATGTGCGCCTTGTCGCGTCGTGTTGAACGATGTTATCGGTGAGTACAGTGGCCTCGGCTATTCCGGAACGAATTCCAGCGGCGACATGTACGTCGTCAATTCGCGATTTTCGCACAATCGGAGCGGCATCAGCACGTCGACGTTCGATATCGAACTAAACCCGCCTGGGCGCGATACCACGATCATCGGGAACGTGGTCAGCGACAGCGGACTGGACAACGAGGCGGCAGGCTTCTACGCCACGGAGACTCTGGCAGGCAACGGCATTGCGTTGGTGGGCACGCACAACAATCATGTCGAGCGAAATTACGTCGTGCGCAGCCGCAACAATGGCATCTTGGTAGTCCCGATTCTCGATCGGCACTATTGGCCGTCAACCGGGCATGTGGTTCGGAATAATACTGTCGTCGGTTCCGGCCGGGCGGATCTCGCGGCAGGCGGTTTTGGAACGATCGGAAATTGCTTTTCCGGAAATATTTACCGCAGCTCTCTGCCGTGGGGATTGGAGGCATTGAACGGCTGCGGAAAATTTCGTTTGCCGGTGGCCTCCGACCTGTCCAGCGACATGACCTTCTTCGGCGCCATTGGTCAAATCCGCGCCGGGCAATTCACGGTGAGCGACTACCGCACCCGCCCGGCGCCGCTCGCGCAAGCCAACATTCCCGGCGGCGCGGACGCGCGTGTAATTCCGGCGGTACACGTGTTCGCCGGCTTGAGACTGGACCTCGATGCAATCAAAACTCCCCGCGATGCATCGCAGAAGCCGCTCAAGAAACTGTAGCTCAAAGGGGAATTCGCCGTGCCGTCACTATTTTCGCTCGCTCTACCGATGACCGCATTCCAAATCTGGTTCGTGGTCTACCTGTATCTCCTGCCCTTCCTCCTCTACTCCACCTGGGCGTCCCTCGCCATCATGGATCTGGTCGAACGCGGGGACGACTCTGGTCGGGTGGGTTGGGGTGCGCTCGTCATACTGCTGCCGCTCGTGGGAGGCGCCTGGTATCTGCTGACCGCCGCAAAGACGCTGAGACGATCTTCGAGGATTGCGATCGTGGTCACCGGGCTTTTGGTTTGGCTGCTTCCGTTGGCCATTGGATTGTGGCTCGCCGGCGGACCGCTCGGGCCGAAGGCGCTCAGCTGAAATGCACGGTTGACAGGAGGTTTGCCATGTCAGTTACCTTGCCCAGTAGCCTGCAAATGTTGCTGGGACTCTATGCTTACTTACTTCCGTTGCTGCTGTACGTGCTTTGGAGCACGCTCGCTCTTTGGGATTTAGGAAGGCGCAGTGAACTCGCGGCAACGGCGGTCTGGATATGGGCTTTTTCCATTTTCGCGCTGCCATTCGCCGCGGCACTGGCGTATTTGTTTTTCGGCGGCGCAAGGCTTGCGCTGCGCGTCAAGCTGCTTGCTTTGGGAGGCGGTGCGGCGTATCTCTTGATACTGGCCTTGGGCGCTTCCATCGGCGGTATCAGCTAAATGTCCCTTCGCCGTCGCGACTTGTTCCGGTTTGGCGGCTTGAGCGGCGGCATTGGTCTCGTCGCGGCGGCGGGACTGTCCGTCGGCAAGTTGTTGGGCGCCCGGGACGCCCGGCCGGGGCCATTGCCGGCGTTGGACATTGATTGTACGAGTGCGGCTTCCGAATCGCCGGCGGGGGTGGGCTATTCCGCGAAATTCGCCCCTCCGGCCTACTTGACCGGCGATCGCGACAGCTTTCATATCCCACCGGCCCGTACACCGCTCTCGGCCGATGTGCGTGAATTCGATTTGTCCGTGATTGAAACCACGCTGGAGATTGCCAACGGTCAACACGTCAAAGTCTGGGCATATGGCGGCACGGTGCCCGGCCCGATCATACGGACAACGGTGGGGGAACGGATCAAGGTCACGATGACCAATCATTCGGAAATAGCGCACAGCGTTCACTTTCATGGTGCTCACGACGTCATGCAGGATGGCCTGCAACGCGTCGGCAAGGGCAATACTCAGGTGTACCAGTTTGAAGCGGGTCCTGCAGGCCTGCATCCGTATCATTGCCACGTCCCGCCGTACTCATGGCATCTGCGCAAAGGGATGTACGGCGCAATGATCGTGGATCCTCTCGATCCCCGGCCTGCGGCTCATGAGTTCGTTCTCTGTCTGTGTGGGTTCGACGTCGACGGGGACGGCCGCGACGATATCTACACGTGGAATGGCCTGGCGGGATACTACGAGCGGTTTCCGCTCAAGGTTCCGGTCGGCGATTTGGTTCGAATTTATGTCATGAACATGCTCGACCGGGACCCGATCGCCTCGTTTCATTTGCATGCGCAAACCTTCGATCTGTACCGCTCCGGCACCTCGATTGTCCCTCAAGAACACACCGACATCGTCGGCTTGGGGCCCGCCGAACGCGCCATTCTCGAATTTCGCTTGCCCCGCCGCGGCCGTTACATGTTTCATCCCCATCAAAGTCACATGGCAGAGCGAGGTGCGATGGGGTGGATCGTCGCAATATGACGGGGGTTTCAGGCACGGAGTTTTACGCGGCGACGCCTGATTAGGGAAACAGATCCGCGATCGTGAGCATCGGCAAAAAGAGCCGCTGCGGAGCATGAGGCAACGCAATGAACCCATGCTTGACGTAGAACGCGTGCGCCGCGTCATTCTTTGCGTCCACGACGACCGCCCAGGAGGCGACTCCCGCCGCGTGAGCCAGCGCCCGCTTTGGCGCATCGCTGAGCGGATGTTTGCCGATTCCTCGATCCCGCGTAAGCTCTCCAGCAACGCGCCAGGCAGCTGAGCGCGGATTGACTTGCGCATCAACGAATCCATTTATCGTTTAGGAGACGCGCCATGCAGGGACACACTCGAGTGCGATCATTCAACTTCGACCGACTTGCTGAAAATCGCTGGAGCAACATGTTGCAAGGGATCTATTGGGCGACGGCCGCGCTTCTCGCATTCGGATCAACTTTGGTGCATGCGCAGACTCCGACATGCGCAGCAGTTCCCAGACCTCCAGGGTGCAACTCGGTCACGAGCGACGGCTTCGAGAACACAGCGATGGGCTCAGGATCGCTTGCGAACGTCGCCGGCTCAGTTGTAATTGGATCAGGTAGCTTCAACACAGCGGCTGGTTCTGGGGCGCTTAATGGCAACACCACCGGCGCCAGCAACAGCGCCTTCGGCAGCGGCGCGCTCAACCGCAATACGACCGGCGGCGCCAACACCGCACTGGGAAGCGCAGCGCTTTTCAACAACACGACCGGCGACGACAACACCGCCTCGGGGGCGAGTGCGCTTATTCAAAACACGACCGGCATTAGGAACACCGCCCTAGGTTCCAACGTGATGCTACGCAACACGACCGGAAGCTTCAACACCGCCTCGGGCTTCTTCGCGCTTCAGCAGAATACGACCGGCAACTACAACACCGCCTCGGGTGCCTTTGCGCTTAACTTCAACATAAACGGGGCATACAACACCGCTTTAGGCTACAGCGCGCTCAAGGCCAATACGTTTGGCAACAACAATTCCGCATTTGGAAATGGCTCGCTTCAATACAATTTCGCGGGCACAGCCAACGCCGCAATAGGCGCGTTTTCGCTCTATTTGAATACTGAGGGCAACTACAACACCGCCTCGGGATTCGAAGCGCTTTTTGCCAATACCACCGCGAGCAACAATAGCGCCTCGGGATTTAGAGCGCTCTATTTCAACACCACCGGGGAGAGCAACACCGCGACTGGCTTCCGTGCTCTGTTATCCAATACGGCCGGACGACAGAATACAGCAGTCGGCTCCGATGCGCTGCACTCCAACACCACGGGCTCGAGCAACATCGGAATTGGAGCCGATGCCGGCTACGCCCTAACCGGTTCCAACAATATTGATATTGGTTCCACAGGTTCCGCCGGGGAGAGCGGCGTCATCCGCATCGGTGGTGCCTCGCAATCGGCTGTGTATGTTTCAGGCATATCCTCGACGCACCTTACTGGCAGCCCCGTGTACGTGAGCGCCAACGGACAACTCGGAGTATTGGCATCCTCAGAGCGCTACAAGACAGACGTCGCCTCCATGGGCAGCACACAGAGACTGCACGACCTGCGGCCCGTTAGTTTTCATGTGAAAAGCGACCCCAACGGTAGCGTGCAGTACGGCCTCATCGCCGAGGAGGTGAACAAGGTGTACCCGGAGCTCGTAGTCCGCGATGGGGACGGGATAATTCAAGGTGTTCGCTATGACGAGCTCGCCCCGATGCTGCTGAATGAAATCCAACTGCAGCAAAGGGAGGTACAACAACAGAAAATAAAGCTGGCCGCCCAAGCGACACAACTGGTCGAGCTAAGGCAGCAGGTAGCGACGTTGCAGGAACTGACCAGCGCGATGCAGGTGGCTATTGTGGAATTTCAAGCCAAGCAGTCGACCATCGCGATGCGCTGAAGCGCTTCTGCTTTCGCTCGAGCTTTGCGGGGCTGAATCGGAGCGCCGATTCAGCCCCGCGCTTTTACCTAGTCCTGTACAAAAACGGCGCTTGACGTCAAGACTTGCGGACGCTAAACACGCGGCACGGCGGGTGTAGTCTACCGTCGTGCAATGCGGGATTTGACGTCGTCGGAAATCGCCGTCCTGAATGGGCTCACGCGGCGCATTTTCGCGAATTTATCGAAACAGGCGAGTGATCGAGGGATCGCGCGGCCAGTGTAAGTGTGCTCAACCACCTCGGATAGCGGGTCGAAATGGTCGTTTGTTGTCGCCGTTTCCCTACGTCCCCGTTTCCCTACGTCACCTTTTTCCTACGCAACTTCGAGCAAGTGGCCGCTGTTCACCAACGCCTGAGTCGTTGATCCTACGAACATCATTATGAAGCGACCACATCATGGTGTTACTTGGACGATTCATTGATGCGCCGCAAACCCTTCGAAGCCTGTGCCTCGTCGGTATTTTTATGGCCTGCAGCGTGGGTGCGAGAGCGGACGAGTCGAATTCGACCGCTCCGCTAGCTGCCACGCATCCGGCCTCGCCGGTGCATGAGCCGGTCGTGGCAAATCCTCCGCTCGACCTCTCCGGCCGTACACGTCGCGGAAAAGCCTCCTTCTATGCGCAGAAATTCTCCGGCAGAAAAATGGCCGACGGCACCGCCATGCGGCCGCAAAGCAACAATGCAGCGAGCAAGACCCTTCCGCTGGGCACCACCGCCAAGGTCACGAACCTCGAAACCGGTCAAAGTGCAGTGGTCACCATCCGCGACAGGGGGCCCTATATCCGAGGCCGCATCGTGGACCTCTCCCCGTCCACGGCGAAGGAGATCGGCATCGACCGCAAAAAAGGCGTTGCCAAGGTCGAGGTCGCTCCGATCGCCGTGCCGCTAGCCGACGGCCGCATTAAACTCGGTGCTGCTGCAACTGACGACGATAGAGTGACGAGCAACGATTGAGTCGCGCAGGATCCTGCTGCGTCTCTCACTGATTCATTTGATCTCTACGGCCGCTCGAGACGCGGGTGATAAGATTCTCCGCGCCAATCAACCCCTGACAATCGCGGCGGCGTGGAGGATGCCGTTCACATGCGTGTGTTGCTCGTTGAAGACGACGGCATGATCGCGCAAGGGTTGCAGACCGCCCTGCGGCAGGGCAACTACGCCGTCGATTGGGTGGCCGATGGGAAGAGCGCGGATGCGGCGTTGAAGGACTCGGTTTTCGACTTGGTGCTTCTCGATCTCGGGCTGCCGCAGCGTGACGGCCTCGACGTCTTGCGCGCAATGCGTCAGCGCGGCGGCGCCACGCCCGTCATCATCCTCACGGCGCGCGATGAGGTTGGGCAGAGGATTGCCGGCCTCGATGCCGGCGCCGATGACTACATCGTCAAGCCCTTCGATCTCGACGAAGTGATGGCCCGCATGCGCTCCGTACTGCGCCGCGCGGCCGGACGCGGCGACCCCGTGATCCAGCACGGCGATCTGCGGCTCGATCCGGTGTCGCATACGGTCGAGCGCGGCGGCGTGCCCATCAGCTTATCTGCGCACGAATTTTCGGTTCTCGAGGCGCTGCTGCAGCGTCCCGGCGCCGTGCTGTCGCGCGCCCAACTCGAGGATCGCTTGTACGGTTGGGACGCACAAATCGGCAGCAATGCGGTCGAAGTCTACATCCACGGGCTGCGGCGCAAGCTCGGCAACGATGCCATACGCACGTTGCGCGGGGTCGGCTACTTCGTGCCCAAATCATGAGGTCCATTCGCGCCCGGCTCTTGATGGCATTGATAGTACTCGTGGCCCTGGTCTCGCTGCTCGCGGCGACGGTCACGTACCGCCGCGTATTGAACGAAACATCGACGCTCTTCGACTATCAATTGCGCCAGATGGCACTGTCGCTGCGCAGCCAAGTCTCCCTGGCGCCGCGAATCGAGGTTCCGCCGGATCAAGGCGACACCGATTTTGTGATTCAAATCTGGGATCCCTTCGGGGCGCGGGTGTACCTGTCTAGGCCCGGGCTCCCGCTGATCAACCAGACCGTTCTCGGGTATGCGAATCTGTCGCTCCAGGGCCAGGCCTGGCGTGCTTACGGCCTGCAAACGGAGGACGGCGTGATTCAGATCGCGCAGCCGATTCAAGTTCGGGAGCGGCTGGCGCGGGCGGCGGCGCTGCGCGTGGTGGTCCCGCTCATTCTTCTCCTGCCCATCATGATCGCCTTCGTCGCCTGGATCGTCAGGCGCGGATTGCTGCCCCTGCGCGATGTCACTGCCGAAGTGCAGCGGCGGGAGGTGCGCAGCCTGACCCCGTTGGTCACCGACAATCTGCCGCTGGAAATCCAGCCGTTGGTCGCCGAACTCAATCGACTCCTGGTCCGATTGGATGAGGCCTTTGCGGTTCAAAGGGCGTTCATTGCCGATGCCGCTCACGAACTTCGATCGCCGCTCACGGCGCTGCGTCTGCAGCTTCAGCTGCTCGATCGCGCACCCGACGGCACGGCCCGCCGCACGGCGCGAGACAGCCTGGGTGCGGCGGTCGAACGCGCCATTCACCTGGTCGAGCAGTTGTTGACGCTGGCACGCAGCGACCCGGGAGAAACGGCGGGTGACTTCGAGCTTGTTGACCTCGCGGCTGCCGCGGCGCAAGCGTTGACTGAAACGCATGCATTGGCAGAGTCGAGGCGCATCGATCTGTCGCTGGAACGCGAAGGCAACGTTCCCGTGAGAGGGGACCGAGATGCGCTTCGTACGCTGGTGCGCAATCTCGTGGACAATGCGGTCCGCTATACGCCTCCCGGAGGATCGGTACGGGTACGCTGCCATGCGGGGGCCGCGGGCGCAAAGTTGGAAGTGCTCGACACCGGCCCCGGCATCGCGGCTGCCGATCGAGCCCGAGTGTTCGACCGGTTTTACCGGCGGGCCGACGCGAATGAAACCGGAACGGGTCTGGGGCTTGCGATAGTCAAAGCCATCGCGGCGCGCCATGGTGCCCGGGTCGATCTGGGTGATGCCCTCTCGGGCGGTCTGCACGTCACTGTCAGCTTTCCCCCGCCCTCTTAAGGCTGTCTTAAGGCACTTGTGGGAACGTGTCGCCAGAGCGTTTGCTCAGCAACATACGGAGACCTCACATGCAAATTCGCGGCAAAACATTGGTTTGGTCGGCGGCTGGGCTGCTCGCTGTCGGCACAGCCACGGGCCTGTCCGCGGCCACTCTGCTTCAATCCACGACGCAGACGGCGCCGGCGGTCGCAGCCACTGATTCCGCTGCGGCGGGTGCAGCGGCATCGCACGCCATCTCGCCCGCAACCGCCCCCAATTACCGTGCGATCGTGGAACGCAACCAAGCCGCGGTCGTCGGCATCACGACGGCCGGCGTCATGGACACATCGGCGCAGGAATTCAACTTCGGCGGTCCTTTCGGCGACAACGACAATCCCCTGTCGCAGTTTTTTCGGGGTGTCCCACGTCCGCGCAATCACGGAGTGATGCATGCCCAGGGTTCCGGGTTTCTGGTGAGCTCGGACGGCATCGTTCTTACCAACGCCCACGTGGTCGACGGTGCGAAGGAAGTTACCGTCAAGCTGTCGAACCATCGGGAGTACAAAGCCAAGGTTCTCGGCGCGGATCGCACCAGCGACATCGCCGTGCTGAAAATCGACGCGCATGAACTGCCTACGGTGCAGATCGGCGACTCGAACCAATTGCATGTCGGCGACTACGTGCTCGCAATTGGCGAACCCTTCGGGCTCGAAGAGACGGCGACCGCGGGCATCGTGAGCGCCAAGGGCCGTTCTCTGCCCGGCGATGGCTACGTGCCCTTCATTCAAACCGATGCGGCCGTCAACCCCGGCAATTCCGGCGGCCCGTTGTTCGACGCGAATGGCAACGTCGTCGGCATCAACGCCCAGATCTACACCAATTCCGGTGGTTACCAGGGTGTTTCCTTCGCGATTCCGATCAATCTTGCCATGCAAGTCAAGGATCAAATCGTGAAGACAGGCAAGGTGGCCCACGCGCGGCTGGGCGTCGAAGTGCAGACTCTCGACCAGTCGCTGGCCGACTCGTTCAAGATGAAGGCGCCCAACGGTGCTCTCGTCGCCAAGGTGGAGCCCGACAGCGCCGCGGCCCAGGCGGGCCTGAAGGTTGGAGATGTGATCCTCGAGTTCAACGGAAATCCGATCGTCGACGCCGGCCAATTGTCTGCGCGCGTCGGTGGGGTTGCTCCCGGCGATAAAGTCTCGCTCAAGGTATGGCGCGACGGCAGGGAAACGACCATGAATGCCACCGTCGGCTCCGCCGCACCGGTGGAAGTGGCCGACGCAGGCGGCGCGAATGCATCGCCGCAGGCTCGGTTAGGCTTGGCCGTGCGTCCGTTGAATCCGGATGAGCGCCAGCAAGCCGGTGTGAGCGGCGGTCTGATCGTCGAAGACGTTCAAGGCCACGCTGCCGAGGCCGGCATTCAGCCGGGCGATGTAGTTCTTTCCGTCGATGGCACACCGGTGCAAAGCGTCGCGCAGCTGCGGAAAATGGTGCAGGAGCACGGCAAGCAAGTAGCGCTGCTGATTCAGCGGGGAAATAACCGCCTGTTCGTCCCGGTAACCCTTGGCTAGTGCAAGGCAGGAGCCGATTCGCGCAAGCCCAAGCGCGAATCGGCTCGTTGCCTACGCGTGATGGCTGATCTGGCCGCGCGGCGCTTTGGTCATTAACCTGAGAAACTCGCTGCCACTCACATGAACCAGTGCCTGGTGATCGCCCGCCTCGAAATAGATGTCCGGCGCATCGACCAGACGCTCATCGAGAATAGTCTCGATGCCGTAGGCGAGCCCTAGGGGCGGCAAGGCGCCCGGCTCGCAGTCCTTGAAGAGTTCGACTAGCTCCCGATCGGTCGCGAGGCCGAGCGTGCGATTGAGCTGTCGATGCACGGCACCAAGGTCGACCTTGTGGCTGGCCGGTATCACTGCCATGAGGTAACCCTTGTCGTCTTCCAACATGACACACTTGGCCAGTCGATCACCGGGAATGTGAGCGGCTTGCGCGGTGTGGTTGCTATCCCGAGTGCGCTCGTGCGCGATCATGTCGTAGTGCACGCCTTCGCGGGCCAGACAGTCCTGTACGGATGCTGCAATAGTCATGATGACCTCCTCAGATCTTCCCCGCCCCGGCCTCGGATTCTACTCCCCGTTCTTCGTCTGCGACATTCCGGAGGACTTTGGACAGGCGCATCGAGAACACGTGAACTCGTCGACAACGCGCATCTCCGCGCTGCAGCGGAAGATCTAAGCCGGCTGCGTGCTACATTGCAGGCGCCCCTCCGGGCTGGAGCGCAACTATGCCACGCCAGAAACGCGCGGATTTCTTCGAAGAGATTGAGCGAATCGAGCAGGTACTGAAGCAGCTCTTGGAGGCCGAGGAAGACGCTTTCCGGCGCATGATGGAGGCACCCGCGGGGCCTGCAAAGGGCGCCGCGCTAAGTTCGTATCGGCGCGCTGCTGGGGCACAAAAGAAGGCGGTGGATCGGCGGCAGAAATTCCTCGAGAAGAACCGCCCGTGATCATCGTTGCTGTTTTCGACCCAACCGCGCTGATGTGCGCGGCGGCGATGCATCGTTGAGCGTACCTCTAGGCGCGCCGTCCGATCTTCGCAACCGGCACTCTCACTTCGGCCGCACTTGTGCCGACCGGCTCCTTGCTCCGCGACGGCCCCTCAGTCGTTGGCGACTGTTCCGAACCACAACTGTCGCAGCCGCCACAAGCGCCATGCGCCTTACCGGTGGACGCGACGGCGAGCCGCTGTGCGGTCCGCCGCAGACCAAGAGACACCGTCGCCCGGCTCAAAGCTGCGAGCAAGCGGCGGCGAAGGCTCCGCGGGCCGAGCGATAACAGGGCGTATCCCGCACTGCCCAGCAGCGCGAGGCCCACCAGAGAATTATCGATGACGCTGTTCATACGCGCGCTTCCACCGTCAGCTCAGCAACGCCACGGCAACCCGATAGGTGATCCATGAGCCGGCGTACGCCAGCCCAAACAAATATGCCGCCATGATGATCGGGTAGCGCCAAGAATTGGTTTCGCGTTTGACCGTAGCAAGGGTCGACAGGCATTGGGGCGCAAATACATACCACGCCAGCAGGGAGAATGCGGTCGGCAAGCTCCATGAGTGGGCGATCAAGGGCGTCAGTGCGCCGCTCACGTCATCTCCGGTCGCGGACAGGGCGTACACGGTGCCGAGCGCGCCGACGGCAACCTCGCGCGCAGCAAGCCCAGGGACCAGCGCAATCGATATCTGCCAATTGAAGCCGATGGGCGCGAACAGCACGGCAAGCCAGGCGCCCAAATGACCGGCGATGCTGTATTGAATCGGCGGACCGGCGGCTCCGGGCGGAGGCGCGGGGAATGAGCTCAGCGCCCAGAGAATCACCATCAGCGCGAGAATGATCGTGCCGACGCGGCTCATGAATATCTCGACCCGCTGCCACAGACCGATGCCCAAGCTGCGCAAGTTCGGCCAGTGATACGCCGGCAGCTCGAGCATCAGTGCCTGAAAGCCCGTGCCCCGGCCGCTGCGCTTGAGCACGAAGGCCACCGCCATGGCGCTCGCGACTCCGACGATATACAGGCCGAACAAGACCACCCCCTGTAGCTCCAATCCGCCCCACAGCGTACGTTGTGGGATGAAGGCGCCGATGATCAGCGCGTATACCGGCAGGCGCGCGGAACAGGTCATCAGCGGTGCGATCATGATCGTCGCCAATCGATCGCGCGGATTCTGGATGGTGCGCGTCGCCATGATTCCCGGAATTGCACAGGCAAAGCTCGACAGCAAGGGAATGAAGGCGCGGCCCGACAAGCCGACGCTGCCCATCACCCGGTCGAGCAAGAACGCGGCGCGCGGCAGGTACCCCGAGTCTTCCAGCATCAAGATGAAGAAGAACAGGATGATGATCTGCGGCAGAAACACCAGCACGCTGCCGACGCCGGCGAGTACGCCGTTGATGAGCAAACCTTTCAGCAGGCTCTCGGGCAGCGCCGCTCCCAGCCAATGGCCAAAGGCCGCGACCCCGAATCTGATGGCGTCCATCGGCACCTGCGCCCAGGCAAACACCGCTTGGAACACCAGGAACAGGATGCCCGCCAGGATGAGGGGCCCGAACACGGGATGCAGCACGACGGCATCGACGCGATCGCTGATGGTCACGCCGTCGAGCCGATCGCCGCCCACCAACCCCAAGATTCTGCGCACTTCGGACTGATCGTGTTCGATGTCCGAGGCACTCGGGGTGCGCCATGCCGCAGCCTGCCGCGCACGGCCCGGAATCGCCAAGCCATCGAGCACCTTGATCAGGGCCCGGACGCCGGTCGCCTTGACGCCGATCGTTTCGACCACGGGCACACCCAACTCGGCGGCCAGCCGCTCGGCATCGATCACGATGCCTTTGCGGCGCGCGATATCGCTCATGTTGAGCGCCACCACCATGGGCAGACCCAGTCGCTTCAAGCTCAGTACCAGGCGCAGGTTCTGGCGAAGATTGGTCGCGTCGGTGACGCAAACGACGAAGTCGGGCTGGGTCTCGCCGGTACGCCGGCCGAGCAGAACATCGGCCGTGACTTGCTCGTCGGGAGTCAGTGGATCGAGGCTGTAGGCTCCCGGCAAGTCGAGTATGCGCACGCGCAGCCCCGAAGGGGTGAGGAGCGAGCCCTCTTTGCGCTCGACGGTTACGCCGGCGTAATTGGCGACCTTTTGCCGGCTACCGGTGAGGATATTGAACAGAGCCGTCTTGCCGCAGTTGGGATTTCCAACCAGAGCAATGAGAGGACTCGGAGCGCTGGGCAAAGCCTCCATGGACTTAGGCTGGCTGCGGCTGCTCCGGACACACGCGGATACAGGCGGCCTCGAAAAGCCGCAGCGCGAACGTGCCCGTACCAATGCGCACGGCAATCGGTGCCCGTGCCATCATGCCCCGAGCCACGATGCGAACGGCTTCGCCGGGCAAAAAGCCCAGTTCGGCCAGGCGCCTTCCCAATTCGGCGGGCGCGGCAGCATCCGCCGCGGTGACGGACACCACCCTCGCGCGAGTTCCTAACTGAAGGTCGGTAAGCCGGATGTCGGCAGATGCCGGAGCTGGGATGGGGGGCCGAGTAGTCGTTAACATGAACGCAATTCTATATGAGAATCGTTCCCATTACTATTACCGGATCGGATTGTTGCATTGCAAATCCAAGCAGTGGTTCCGTTCCTGCTAATCTTGAGACCCCTTAATGCTCGGAGGCATTGAAATGCCTACGCTTTTCGAAAAAATCATCGCCGGCGACCTGCCGGCTACCGTGGTCCACCGTGACGCCCGTGTCATCGCTTTCTTGGACATCAGACCGGCGGCGCCGGTGCATATACTCATCGTCCCGAACAAACCCATTCCCACCGCCAACGATATTGCCGACGAGGATGCATCGTTGATTGGACATATGTTCATCGTGGCGCGCGATCTCGCGCGCGCCCAAGGCATCGCAGAGAGCGGTTATCGGCTGATCATCAATTGCAATGCGGACGGCGGCCAGGAGGTCTACCACCTGCACGTGCATCTGCTCGGCGGGCGGCCGCTCGGGCCCTTGGTTTCGAGAGCACAAATACCCAAAAAAGAGGAGTAGTGATGAAAAAGAAACAGGGCGCGCCGGTCAAATCACGAACTACGCCGCGGCGGTCCACCCTCAAGCGCACTGCAGCCGGAAAGAAACGCGCGGTCAGCGCTGCAAAGCTAGCGACGCGTTCGGTCAAGGCACGCGACACCGCGCGGCGCGAGCTGTATCCGACGATCGAGCCCGTTCGGCATGGATACCTGCGCGTCTCGGACGTCCATGAAATTTATTACGAAGAATGCGGCAACCCGGCGGGCAAGCCGGCGGTGTTCCTGCACGGTGGTCCCGGCGCCGGCTCAGATAAACGGGCGC
>Ga0210384_10004285_pt1 | contig 16019 bp, 13 predicted proteins | sample IncBWH2MmetaG_FD_160574 | JGI IMG/M metagenome (GOLD analysis project Ga0210384, IMG submission 160574) | Forest soil microbial communities from Barre Woods Harvard Forest LTER site, Petersham, Massachusetts, United States - Inc-BW-H-2-M | ecosystem: Environmental > Terrestrial > Soil >...
ATGCAGCTGCTCCGCCGCATTCGAATCGACCTCGGTCGTATTGACTCAGCTTGAAATTCCAGTAGCGGCGGCCGAGGCGGCTTTGCGTCTCGGACGCGCGCGTGGTGCGATCACGATTCTCAATCCTGCTCCGGTGCGCCCCCTTCCCCCGTCCGTTTTCCAGCTGATCGATGTTCTCACCCCAAACCAGTCCGAAGCCAAAGTGCTCACCAGTCGAAGTCCAGATGCAGTTATCGAACCCGAAAAGCTCGCGCATGAACTCATTCGCAGCGGCGTAAAACAGGTCGTCATGACCCTGGGCGAGAGGGGCGCGCTGATCGTGACTCCATCGTCCTCAACTCATGTTCCTGCGGTGCCGATGTCGGCGGTCGATACGACGGGCGCGGGCGACGCCTTCAACGCGGGCCTCGCTACCGCTCTCGCTTCAGGCGCAAGTCTAGAAGCTGCCGTGCAGTTGGCCGTCGTCACTGGCGGTCTGGCGGTTACAAGAGAGGGTGTGATCCCTTCGTTGCCCAGCTGTGACGAAGTACGCGACTTCTGTCAAAAGAACGGAATGACGCCTCCAGCTTGGTTCGCGGGAAGTTCGGCCCCGCTACAATGACCCCTATGCCTTTGCTTCTGGGTTTTCTGCTGGTGCTTTTGGCCGGCTTACTGCAGGGAACCTTCATCCTTCCCATGACGCTCGTTCGCAAGTGGTCGTGGGAGCACACGTGGGCAACGTTCTCTCTACTCGGCATGGTCGTCTTTAATTGGATCATCACCCTTCTGTTCGTCCCCAACATCTTCGCGGTGTACGCTGCGTCCCCGCCGCGAGATCTCTTCATTCTCGCGCTCTTCGGACTGGGGTGGGGCATCGGCGCCGTTCTCTTCGGGCTTGGCATGGCAAGACTCGGGATGGCCCTCGGCTATCCCATCATCATGGGCCTCATCGCAAGCCTGGGCGGGTTGATCCCGCTGCTCGTGTTCTTCCCACGAACCGTCTTCACCCCGAGAGGCCTGGTTCTGCTGGCCGGAACTGCCATCGTGATCGTAGGTATTGCCGTGTGCTCTGTAGCCGGCTCACGCAGAACACCGTCCGCAGCCAAATCAAACGCAGTGGCCTCCCATGCCCTCACCGCCGGATTGGTGATTGCTGTCCTTGCCGGGATTCTCTCCTGTCTACCCAACGTCGGCATGGCTTTCGCGAACCACGTGACCGGTGTTGCGGAAGCGATGGGCGTCTCCCAGGCGTCGTCAGGAAATACGGTCTGGGCGCTTCTGTTCACGCTGGGGAGCGTCGCCAACCTTGCCTACTGTTTCTACCTGATGTTTAGCAAGAACACACTCCGCGAATACTGGAACGCCGAGGCGCCGCGTAATTTGACCTTGAGCGCTCTGATGGCACTGATGTGGATTGGCAGCTTCTATCTCTACGGCGCCGGCGCAGCACGGCTCGGACGATGGGGCCTGGTGGCGGGTTGGCCCCTGTTCATCTCGATTTCGATCGTCACGGGTAACATATGGGGATTGCGGAGAGGCGAGTGGCAAGACACGCCCGCCTCGGCTCGCCGGCTTTTGAATCTCGGCTTGGCGCTTCTGATCGTAGCTGTGATCGTGGTTGCGATCAGCAATTCCGTTTCGTGAAAGGGTTGGGTAAGGAGGAAATCCATGTCGCGGTCGTCGTCAGAGTCTCCACCATTTCTACTTACCCCACAGCCTCGCGCGCGCTGGATGCGACTGGATACCGCGCAACTGCTCAAGCGTTTTTACTTTTGCGAGCGCACGGTCCTTGTTAGTTGTGCGGCGTGGATCCCCATCATCGCTCCTCTCGAAATCAAAACCAGCCTTGCGCGCTTCGTCTGGCAGGGTGCAGAAACCGCGCACGCTTTGAGGAATCGAGTGTTTGAACTTCGATTCCCGAGCCGCCTGCTCGAAGAAGAAGGATCCGATCAAGCGCTGGTTGAGCTTTTCACTGCCGTGAAGGATTCTCCTTCGGTTCCAGCCTTCCTCCTGAGCGTGGGAAAGGTCCTTCTGCCCGCGTTGCGCGATTCTTACCAGTCCTACCTTACGGCATCCGATTCGATCGCGGACGGTCCGACGCACCGTTTCCTTGCTCTCGCGCTCATCGAAAAGCTCGAGCAGATTGCCACGTTTGAACGCTGGGCACAGTCCGAACTCTTCCGCAATCCAGAGTCGGGGGCCAGCGCGCACGCGTGGGCACACGCAGTTGCCGGTCGTCTTTCAGAGGTTGGAGGCGTAGGAGTGGGCTCGTCGCCCGCTGCAGCCGCTGCCGGACCTTTACCTGGCTCGAAGGCATATTCCATTCCCGACCGGCCCGCTCGTGATCCGCGCTTCTGGCCCTGCCGCTTTTATTGGCCGGACGTAGTCGATCCCGCCTTTCCTTACGGCGAGGGTATGCAACTGCAACTCCGCTCCGCGATCAGCCACCTGAATGAAGTTTGGGCGATCGAAGCTGGCGGCCTGATGCTGAGTGCATTTGCCGACGTCCTGCCCTGGGAGTGGATTCACGACGCTGCCCGCTGGACTTATGACGAGTCTCGCCACTGCCGCATGGGCTATGAGCGTCTTCTCGCCTGGGGCTTCGATCCGGCCCAGCTTCCTCTGGGAACTTATATTTATGACAGCGCTTCCGGAGAGGATCCGATTTGTCGCCTGGGCATGCTCTATTTTTTCGAAACCAAGAACATCCGCCACAAGCTAACCCGCGCTCAGCTCTTTCGCGCATACGGCGATGACCTCAGTGAGCATGACATGGATTTCGATTGGGCCGACGAAACCATGCATGCCGGTTACGGCAAACACTGGCTGAGCGAATTACTTGCCGTGCGAGGAGAAGATCCGTCGGCTCACGATCAGGTCCGCGAACGATGTGGCAAGCTAGTGAGTGCTTGCGTGGCCACCGCGACCGAAGAAGAAGTGACCGCCATCAAGAGGATTGCGAACGCGCTCATGATTCAGGCAGCGCAAAAACCCGTGAATCGTGCGGAGTGATCGGGCGACACAATGAAACTCGCCACTAAGCCCGGCAGAACTCGACATCTTCAACCGTGGATTCCGGCGGTTCTGGCCGCGTTGATGCTCGTCACCTTCGGCGACTCAGTTGCCGTGCCTCAAGTATCGCCGGCTACACAATCGGCGCCTGCGGACTCGCCCGATGCTCATCTGGGCCGAGCCTACGACGCCCTGAGAGACGACCGATACGAAGTGGCGGCCGCCGAATTCCGAGCCGCCCTCAAGCTTGATCCGAAGCTCACGCTCAGGGCGCGCTTTCCTCTGGCGGTTGCGCTCTTTGAGATGAAGAAGCCCGAAGAAGCGCGCAAGGAGTTTGAAGCCGTCCGCCGCGAAGCTGGGGATCATCCCAACATCTCGTATTATTTGGGCCGTCTTGACCTGGACGAACTGCACTACCAGAGCGCGATCCGGAATTTAAATCAAGCGACCGCCCAGCCGCCCTTTCCCGACACCGCGTATTATCTCGGGTTCGCATACTTCAAACAGGGCGATCTAGCAGCCGCTGAGAAGTGGTTGAAGGTGGCAGCTCAGTTGAACCCCCACGACGCTCGCGTCCAATATCAACTTGGCCTCATGTATCGCAAGCAAGGGCTCGAGCAGGAAGCAAAGCGGGCGATCTCGTTGTCGGGTGAACAACGTCAGCGCGATTCCAGCCAGAGTCAGCTGCGGCTCGAATGCGCGCAAAAACTTGACCAGGCGCCGCGCGCGGAAGCGCATGCCGTTTGCGAACAACTCTATGATCCGGATGACGCTGAAAAACTGACGGAGCTCGGCACCATCTACGGCCAGCACGGCGACGTCGAAGCCGCTTTGAAGCCATTGCGCCGTGCGGCAGAACTCGCGCCGCAATCACCCCAGATGCAATACAACCTCGCGCTGGCTTACTACCAGCTCAGTCAATTTGAGGAGGCCCGCATGCCCCTCAGCAGCGCGGTTACGCGCTGGCCCGACATATTTCAGCTTGTCGCCCTGTATGGCGCCGTCTTGTCGAAACTGGCTGAGGATCTTCCGGCGTATCAGGCGCTCCAGCATGCCCACGAACTCAATGCGCAGGATGCTGCGACTGGCGATCTGCTCTACCTCACGACCCTCGCGCTTGCCCGCAAAGCTCAGAGCGCCCGGCAATATCCCGAGGCTCTTCGCTATTTTCACGAGGCGGCGAAACTAAAAGCGCAGGAGCCCGCACCTCACCGCGGTTTGGCCGACATCTACAAACTCACCGGCCGTTCCACACAGGCAACTGCTGAGCAACAGGAAGCGGATCGGCTGGCCAGCGCATTCGAGAAAACTCAGTAGACGCCCATTACAAATCCTCAAACTCCGCGAAGACCATCATGGGCTGACGCTACCCCGTCTCCCGGTCCGCGAAAATCTCTACTGTCGAAGCGGGTCAGGCGTTACAATGGCCCACCACTCGATCTTCAGCGAATTCGGTTTGGGTATGCCAACAATAAAGGTGTCAACCGTAACGCGCGAACGCCTGCTCCGTGCGGCGCGCAAAGTAATGAAGAATGCCTATGCGCCGTTCTCCAACTTCAGAGTGGGCGCGGCTATCCTCACCTCGAAAGGCCAGGTCTTCGTCGGATGCAACGTCGAGAATTCTTCTTACGGAATGACCAACTGCGCCGAGCGAACCGCGATCTTTTCTGCCATTGCCAAGCATGGTCCAAAACTCGAGATTCGCGCCGTCGCCGTCGCCAATGATCACGGAGTTCCATGCTCGCCCTGCGGCGCATGCCGCCAGGTCATCTATGAATTCGGGCCCCGCGCCATCGTCTTCTACGAAGGGAAGAAGGGCCCAAAGCAAAGTCTCATTACCGATCTTCTGCCGGAGGGTTTCCGCCTCAAGTGAGCCAGCCGAGCGTTTCCGAATCGCCGTTCCGCGTCATCGATCTCATCCGCAAAAAGCGCGATGGCGGCGCACTATCCGCCGTTGAAATCGGATACCTCGTCGATGGCTGCACCCAAGGCAGCATTCCCGATTACCAGATGGCAGCGTGGCTCATGGCCGTCGTGCTGCGCGGAATGACTCGCGAAGAAACCGCCGCCCTCACGCACGCCATGCTGCATTCCGGCGAAGTTCTCGATCTCAGCTTCCTTCCCGCAAAGAAAGTTGACAAGCACTCTACGGGGGGCGTCGGCGACAAGACTTCGCTCGTGCTGGCTCCGCTGGTCGCTGCTGGAGGCCTCTTCGTCCCCATGATTAGCGGCCGTGGTTTGGGCCACACCGGAGGCACCCTCGACAAACTCGAATCCATCCCCGGATTTCGCGTGGGCCTGCCGGTGCCCGAATTCCGTCGCGTCCTCAAAGCCTGTGGATGCGCCATGATAGGCCAGACCGAGAAGATCGCTCCGGCAGACCGCAAGTTGTACGCGTTGCGCGACGTTACCGGCACGGTCGAGAGTCCGTATCTCATCTGCGCCTCCATCATGAGCAAGAAACTGGCCGAAGGTACCGACGCGCTCGTGCTCGATGTAAAGACTGGCTCAGGAGCTTTTATGAAGAAGGAGGAAGACGCCGTCTTCCTCGCCGAACTCATGGTCGAAACTGGCGAACGCATGGGCAAGCAGATGGTCGCGCTCATCACCGACATGAACCAGCCGCTCGGCCGCATGGTTGGCAACTCGCTCGAAGTGCAGGAGTGCATCGAGGTATTACACGGCGGCGGCCCGGCGGATCTGCGCGATCTGTGCCATGAGCTGGCGGCGTGGATGTTTTATCTCGGCGGCGCGTCGAAGACGGTTGCCGAGGGCAAGCAACTCTCCGAGCAAATCATCGCTTCTGGCAAAGCTTTCGAAAGGTTCCGCCAGATGGTCGAATTGCAGGGAGGCGACATCAGCGCGATCGACGATCCGGCTCGCCTTCCGGGCACAGAACACCGCGTCGCGGCGCCCAGCCGCCAAGCTGGCTATGTGACGGCCATCGCGTGCGAACAGGTCGGCACCGCTTGCGTCATCCTCGGCGGAGGCCGCGAACGCAAAGAAGATTCCGTCGATCCCGCCGTGGGCATCGTCGTACATAAGAGGATTGGGGACAAAGTTTCCGTTGGCGAGTCGCTCTGCACCATTCACTGCCACTCCGACGCGCAGGCCGCGCGCGCAAAGGCGTTGCTGGAAGAGAGCTATCAAATCGCGGCCGCTCCGCCTTCGAACAAGCCATCATTGGTGCACCGCGTGATTCACAAAGGGGAACACTAAATGGGACGATTCACTGGCATTCTCGGACTGCTCACCATGTTGGGCCTCGCCTACGCTTTCTCCACCAACCGCAGCGCGATAAGCAAGAAAACAGTTGCCTGGGGCCTGGGCCTGCAAGTTGTGTTCGCCATTTTCGTCCTGAAGATTGAACTCGGCCGAATCCTCTTCCAGAAAGCCGGAGACGTCGTCAATCGCCTGCTTAGCTATTCATTCGAGGGATCGAAGTTCGTCTTCGGCGCGCTCGGCGCGCAGGGCTCGTCGATGGGATTCTTTTTCGCCTTCCAGGTGCTGCCGACCGTCATTTTCATCGCAGCCTTTTTCGCCGTGCTCTATCACTACGGGATCATGCAATTCATCATCGAGCTGGCCGCGAAGGTGATGACCCGCTTCATGGGCGCGAGCGGCGCCGAGTCTTTGAACGTGGCGGCGAGCATCTTCATGGGCCAGACCGAAGCTCCGCTCACCATTCGCCCGTTCCTTCCCGACCTCACTCGCTCCGAACTGATGACGGTGATGACCAGCGGCATGGCCCACGTCTCCGGCGGCATCATGGCCGCTTATATCGCCTTCGGCATCGAACCTAAACATCTGTTGAGCGCGGTCATCATGACCGCTCCCGGCACCATCCTGATGTCAAAGATGCTTGTGCCTGAGACCGAAATTCCGAAGACCGCCGGCCGCGTTGTCATGAGCGAAGAAGAGAAGGATGCGGAGAAAAAAGAAAACCTGTTGGGTGCGATTGCGCGCGGCACCACCGACGGCCTGGGCCTCGCGCTCAACATCGCCGCCATGTTGATTGCATTCCTGGCGCTGATCGCTCTCGCCAACGGTATCCTCGGCGGGATTCACAACCGGCTTGGAGTAATGTGGTTTCCCTCCAGCCTGCAGCAGATCTTCGGCGCATTGTTTGCGCCGATCGCGTGGGTCATCGGAATTCCCTGGCGTGACTGTCCCGCCATTGGCAATCTCCTCGGCACCCGCATGGTGTTGAACGAGCTCGTCGCCTTTTCCATGCTCGGACCGCAGAGAGCCGTGCTCGACCCGCGCTCGTTTACGATCGCGACCTTCGCGCTTTGTGGTTTCGCGAATCTGAGCTCGATCGGAATTCAGCTGGGCGGCATCGGAGCGCTCGCCCCCAACAAGCGCGGTGAACTGGCTCGTCTAGGCATTCGCGCCATGCTGGCTGGAACCATGGCGAACTTGATGTCTGCTTCGATTGCCGGCATGTTGCTGTGACTGCCGCTTCCGCTGCTGGCGGAGAGCCGGGCGTCCCGCCCGGCTGGACGGGCGAGGACGCCCGTCGCTTCATCGTATGACCCGTTGCGGTCACGGTGCTAGGTTTCGGAGGATTTCGTCAGTAGTAACCAGCTTCGCTCCGAGACTCTGCAATTCCGCGAGTGTTTTATTCCCAACTTCCGGCGCCAAAGTTTCAATCGCATCGCGGACCACCGCCACCCGCCGCTTGCGCTTCAGCAATCCCTCGACTGCCAAACTGACGCAGTATTCCGTCACGACTCCAAACGCCACAAATTCTGCAGCGCTCCCTAAACGTCCCACCAACTGCTCCGCGTGGCGACTTTCAAAAACATCCAGCGTCTGCTTTTCCAGGATGATCTGCTGATACTGGAAGAGATCTTCCGGCAACTTGGCGTTGGCATCGTTTTCCAACCGAACGAAATTCTTCGCCAGCGCTTCCGGGACGAACTCCGCCCCCGCCGTCCCTTTCAGGCAGTGCGGCGGAAACTGCTTGAACTCAGGATCATTCGCCGTATGGAAGCAGCCATGCGAAACCAGAAAAACTTCGCCGCGCCGCGCCGCGTCCGTCAGCTTACGGATATTGGGCAAAAGTTTCTCGGCTCCCGGGACGTAGAGCTTGCCGCCGGGCAGCATGAAATCAGCCTGCACATCCACTTCCCACAAAATGTAGTCACGAGATTGCATTCCACTCTCCGTCGTCTCGATGCTTGTAGCAGATTCCTTCCGCCGCTGGCAAGACGTAACTCACGGTTGCTCGACGCTCATTCATTTGTATACTAGCGGCCACTGAGTTCGCAGCAATTCCGCGCCCGGAAGGGAATCATGGCCCACGACGAACCATCGAAATCCGCATCTCAAACCAAGCTGGTCATCCGCAACATCGGCCTCCTGCTTAGCGGAGACCTCACCAATCCCATCCTCGACGCCGATACCGTAGTCGCTGTCGGCGATCGCATCGCTGCCGTGGGTAAAGAAAAAGATGTCGACACTTCCGGAGCCACCTCTAGCATCGACGCCAAAGGCACGGCCCTCGCGCCCGGCCTGATCGACAGCCACGTTCATCCCGTCTGCGGCGACTGGACGCCCCGCCAGAATCAGCTCGGATGGATCGACAGCTACCTGCACGGCGGCGTCACCACGATGGTTTCAGCCGGCGAGGTCCACACGCCCGGACGTCCGAAGGATATTGTCGGACTGAAAGCGATGGCCATCTTCGCCCAGCGCGCCTTTCACGCCTTCCGACCCGGCGGAGTGAAAATTTATGCTGGTGCTCCTGTGCTTGAGCATGGCATGGTTGAAGACGACTTCAAAGAACTCGCCGCCTCCGGAGTCAAGATCCTCGGCGAAGTTGGTTTAGGCAGCGTCAAAGATGGGAAGACCGCGCATCAGATGGTTTCATGGGCGCGGAAATACGGCATCCAGAGCACGATTCATACTGGAGGTCCGTCCATCCCGGGCTCTAGCCTGATCGACAAGGACATGGTGCTCGAAACTGACGCCGATGTCATTGGCCACGTCAACGGCGGCCACACTGCTCTTCCTGATGATCAGATCACAACGCTGTGCGAACACTCGACGCGGGCCCTCGAAATCGTGCACAACGGAAACGAGCGCGCTGGATTGCTCGCGCTCCGCACGGCGATGGAATTGAAACAGCTCGACCGCGTGATTCTCGGTACTGACTCGCCTGCCGGATCGGGCGTTCAGCCGCTCGGCATCGTGCGTATGATTTCGTTGTTGTCGTCGCTCGGCGGGGTCCCCGCCGAAGTCGCCATCTGCCTCGCCACGGGTAACACGGCGAAGATGCGCAAACTCGGTTGTGGGATCATTGCGCCCGGCCGCGAAGCCTCATTCGTTCTGATGGACAAAGCCCAGAACTCGGCTGGGAAGAACCTGTTAGACAGCATTCAAAAAGGAGATCTGCCGGGAATCGGCATGGTGATCATCGACGGGGCGGTCAGCGCCCACCGCAGCCGCAACACGCCGCCGGCGACAGCGGTGCCTGAGGTGTTGACATAGCGCTGACGTCCCGCCGGCTTCACTGCATTCCGAGCGACGCGGCAATCGATTTCTTGTACTCACGCGCCTTGGCGACCGCTTCCTGCTCGTTGACGGTCAGCAGCTTGCGATCGCGCATCACGACCCGCCCTCCGATCATGACGGTCTGCACATCGCTCGCCTTCAGTGCATACGCGATCTGCGCGTAAACGTCGTACATCGGCACAGCATTGGGCTCGTCAAGGCTAATTAAAATCAAGTCTGCTCTTTTTCCTTTTTCGAGCGATCCGATTTCCTTTTCCATGTGCAACGCCCGTGCGCCGTCGATCGTAGCCATTTCCACGACAGACAGAGCATTCAGGGCCAGCGGACTCATCTTCGTAATCTTCGCCAGCTTTGCCGCCAAATCGATTTCTTCCATCAGGTCCAAATCGTTGTTGCTGCCTGCGGGTCCGTCGGTTCCCAAGCCGACCGCGATTCCGGCCGTTCGCATCTCGGGCACGGGCGCGACTCCGCTCGCAATCATCATGTTGCTAGACGGGTTGTGTACACAGCCCACGTTGCGCTGCGCGAGAATCTTGCGGTCCGCCTCGTCGACAAAGATACAGTGCGCCGCGACGACATCGGGGCCAAGCACTCCGATTTTGTCCAGGTATTGAACTGGCGACATCCCGTTTTGCTTTTCGCTGTCGTCGCGCTCTTTTTTCATCTCAGCCACATGAATCAGGATCGGCGCACGATACTTCCGCGCCAGAGTGGAAGCATCCTGCAAGGTCTTTTGCGAGCAGGTGTAAATCGAATGGGGTGCGGGAGCCGCGTGAATGAGCGGGTCGCCTTGCCACTTCTTCAGGAACTTCTCGGTGTAATCGAGCATGGCGGCTTCGTTCTTGTTGTCAGGCGCAGGAAAGTCGATGAACGTTTCGCCCAGCACCCCGCGCATCCCCGCTGCTTTGGTTTCTTCCGCCACCGCGTCTTCGAAATAGTACATGTCCGCGAACGTGGTCACGCCCGAGCGGATCTGTTCAGCTGCTGCGAGCCGAGTCCCCCAACGAACGAACTCCTCCGTAACGTTCTTCTTTTCAGCAGGGAAGATGTATTTGTAAAGCCAGTCGTTCAGGGTTACATCGTCGTGCAAACCGCGAAACAGGGTCATCGGCACGTGGGTGTGACCGTTGATGAATCCCGGGAGCACCAGTGTGTTTTTCGCATCGATGGTCTCGCGGCTCTGGTATCGCGATTCGATTTCTGTGCGAGAGCCAACCGTGACGATGCTGTCGCCGCTGACCACGACGGCTCCATCGTCGTAGATATGCCGCTGGTCGTCCATGCTGACGACAATGCCAGTGATGATGGTATCGGCACGCACTTTAATATTTTCTCCGTAGACAAGACTCGACAAGCAAGCTTGCAACGCGCCAATCACCAACATCAAACGGTACACACTCTTGTAAGCCATGCTCTCCTGTGTCTCCCCTGTGTTCTCAGTGACCTCTGTGGTTGCCTTTGACGTTCACCGCAGCCCATCCTCACCCTTGATCTGTTCTTTAGTGAGTCCGCCGACGCGAGCCAAAGGACGCCCGCTGTCCGTCACCGCAATCGCTACCATAATCTCGTTTGCGCGGGGAGCATCGCTGATCCGCACTTCCATGCCATCAAAATGGCTGCGGACAAACGCGGCATCCTTGTGCCCCAGCGGAATGTCGAGGAAAACGCCCAGGCCTCCGCGCTTTTTGGAAGAAGGAATGAGCGCCGCACCTTTCCCCAGCACCCGCCTGACCGGCGTGCCCAGCTTGGGATGCAAGATCGCTGCGGCGTGCTCCAGTTCACCATTCTCGCCCACCGCCGCGGCTTTTCCATAACTCTCGGCGGATGGTCCCTCGATCCCCAGCGCCGCCACCGCGCGCTGCGTCAGCAACTCGCCGAGCTCTTCGCCAATCGTCATCAGCTCCGAGAGATCATCAACGTACTGTCCCGCATACGGATTCTCAATCACCGCAACCGCAGCCGCCCGCCGCGTCGGTGGATCAACCTTTCTCCCCATCTCAGTATGAGTCTCCTCGACAAACGTCACGATCTTCCGGATCTTTGTTCGAATATTGGCGTTCACCGCAGCCCGTCCTCTCCTTTGATCTCCGAGGCCTTCAATCCACCGACGCGAGCATGCACCCGCGCCCCGGTTGTCATCACGAGCGCCAGCAAAATCTCATCGGCGCGCGGAGCATCGGCAATACCTACCTCCATTGCATCAAAATGGCTGCGCACGTAGGAGGCGTTGATATGGGTGACCGGAATGTCGAGGCGGGCGCCGGGACCGCCAACCTTCTTCGTCGATGCCACAATCGCCTTCGCGCCCCCGAGCACGTCACGCATCGCGTAGCCTCCGGGAACGTGCCAGAGCGCACCGTGTTCGATCTCCCCGGCTGCGCCCACAATCCCCCCCTTGCCGTAGCCCTCCACCACCTTCGGATCGCCGCCCAACGCGGCCACGAGCGATCGCGCCATTTCCAACCCAAGGGGCTTCAAGTCGTCCATGAAGTCGTCAATCTTTTCGACGTAGCCGCCCGCATAAGGATTTCGGATCACTACCAGCGCAGCGGCCCGGCGCAGCGGCTTCGACGCTACTGGGCCGCCTTCGTGGAAAATCTCTTCGACCAGGAGAACTCTCTTGCGGATCTGAACCTCAGGCATGAACCGGGCTCCCGACACGCGTCGCCGCCGAGGGAGACGGGGCAATCCGAGTCTCTACGGGAACGACGATTCGCGTTTCTCCTTGCAGGTTCAGGGCAGCCGCGCGAACCGGTCCCGAGCCGCAGAGCGATTCCGCAACCCGGATTCCGACTTCCAGCGCCTCACGTATCTCGCCCTTTGTGAGTTTTTCAACCGATTGCGTTACCAATCGCTCGCCCAGGTCGCTATCCGGCGCCAAGTCGCACGCCCGAACGCGCTCAACTCGAGAATGTCCCGGCAGATCCACGGCATTTGCCACCACCGTTGCTGCCGCGTCGGCCATCGCAGCGTTGTCGGCCAGCACTGTCACCGCATCCGCAATGCCCAGCGAAAAACTACGTCCCCGCCAGCCGCTCGTCGCGATCCCTCGAATCGGGTCACCAGACTTGATCGTGGTTGTTCCAAATAGCGAGGCGCGATCCGGACGCTCCACCATCCCCACTACAAATTTCTCGCCGGGAGCGAGGTGAAGCGCAATGTCACCGCCGTCGTTCACGTAAGCCCGCGAGAGTTTCGCGGCTGAGGTCATTACTTCGAGAATTTCCTCTGCCACCGCGCCCGCCACCGCCGCCATGGGAGTAATGAAGATCTGCGAAGCATAGGGCCTTACCGCAGCCACCATCCGGCGCGCAATGGCACCCGATGGAAGATCTCCATCCTCGCAGGCAGGTCGCCGCAAAAACTCAAGCTCGCCGCACAACTCATCCAGAATCCCCACGAACCGATCCGCCGCCGCACGATAGGCAACTTCGACTTCGCTTGCCGCGCCGAAAGCTTCCACGATTACATCGATCGGTCCATCGTGCATGTGCAGGCGGCGGCCATCGGGAAGCATTCGGATCTGTGCTCGGTTGCTTGCGCGATGGTTCATTTTCCGCTTTTCTCCGAAGCCATGGGCCAAGGATTGTCCGGCCGCGCCGTCAGCCGCCGGTGGCTTTCCTCATCTCGATTGATGGAAGTGATCGAACTAAGCGGCCGCACGTGATCCATATATCCTCCGAGCGTCGCGTAATCCGATAGTTTCAGTGTGAACTCGATTGGCGCCACCAGCGCCGGCGTCGGGACATAGCCGAACGCATTTTCCGGCATGCGACTTACGTCCGCCATGATCGTAATTCCGCCGCCCGGCCAAACGTAAACCGGAGCGCCTCCGCAGGTCACGCGAGTGAGCGCGTCGCGTACGGAATGTGTTAGCTTCACCGGATTCTCCGTCACCCCGGCGCGTAGCGATCCTCCTGCGCCACCCATGAACAGCACCGTGCAAAGTGCGGGTTCGCAGTTTTCACGAATACGCTCGACCGATTCGCGCAGAGCCGCCGGCAATTCTTTCTCCACCGGATGAAGCGACTCGTCGAGTTCGAAATACGCGTGGTGCTCGCCCGTGGTGCTCACCATCAGCAAACGTAGACCATGCCGCGCAATCTTGCCATCAAACGGACCCAAAATCGACAGCGGATCGTCGATGTTGGTTCCTCCCCATGAGGTGCCCGGCTCCGCGACACGGAAATACCGCCCCGGTGTGGATCGCCGCCCCTTCAGGGCGATCCCAGACTCAGGCACGCCCAGCAGTTTTCCCGCCTGGTGTTCTGACAACACGCCGGTGATGTGATCGTCGACCACCACGACCTCATCCACTTTTCCAAACCACTGTTTTGCAAACATGCCGATGGTGGCCGAGCCGCATCCGACGCGCATGCGCTCTTCCTGCACGCCGTCCACAATTGGCGCCTTGTCGGCCTGCACTATAACCGTGGCGCCGTCGTCGATCTTCAACTCCACCGCTTGTCGATTGCACAGGTTCAACAGCGCATCGCAGGTGGCCGTGCCTTCGTGACGACTGCCTCCGGTGAGGTGACGCACGCCGCCGAGCGACAGCATCTGCGATCCGTATTCGTTCGTCGTGACGTGTCCGACAGCCTCACCCTGCGCGCGTACCGTGCTGCACTCGGCTCCCAAATGACGATCGGTGTCGATCTTCAGCTTCACGCCGCAATAGCTGAAAATTCCCTCGGTCACCACCGTGACCATGTCGACGCCCGCGACTTCCGACGAAATAATAAAGGGCGCAGGCTTGTAATCCGGATACGTCGTGCCTGCGCCAATCGCGGTCACAAACGTTTCCTCGCCGCTCAGGAGCGCGCCGTCCCAGTCGCGGGACTTTTCCAGAAAGGGTACAAGCGTGTCACCACGCGATACTGCGCGCTCCAGCACCACGTGGGGGTCGAGGCGCACCAGCTGTCCATCGGCATTCGCATAACGGTCGCACGCGCCCGTTCTTCCTGGCTTGATGTAGCACAGCACCGGACAGGCGTCGCAGCGGATCGCGTCGTCAGCCACGCGCTTCCACCTTTTGTGCCGCGAGCATCGCGGCCCGTACGCGGTCGGGAGTGGCTGGGATTTTTCGCACGCGGATTCCGATCGCATCGTGCAGCGCATTCAAAATCGCGGGAGCCGTCGGAATCACTGCCTGCTCGCCAATTCCCTTCGCTCCAAACGGGCCAATCGGCGAGGGATCCTCGATCAAAATCGATTCCACCGGAGGGATATCCCCAGCTGATGGGATCAAGTAATCGTGCAGGTTTTCGCCCTTGCCGGGAAAGAATTCCTCCATCAAAGCCATGCCAAGTCCCTGCGCGACTCCGCCTTCAATCTGCCCCTCAATCAGCGTCGGATTGATCGCGCGCCCCACATCGTGCGCCGCCGTGACTTTCAACACGCGCACCGTGCCGAGTTCTGTGTCTACTTCGATCTCCGCCATGTGGGCGCCAAATCCGAACACCGCGTACGGAACCCCCTGCCCATTCTCGTCCAGCGGACTCGTCGGCGGATCAAACGTCGCCTCACTCGTGATCACATATCCATACTCATCGAGAGGCAAATCTTCGAGCGCGAGCACGTGCGACTCATCGCCGTCGCGCACTGTTATGCCGCTATCGTCACCGCCTCCACTGCCAAAATGGATACTCGCGCAGTCACAGGCGCCCGCGAGTTTGAGAATTGCGCGCCGCAGTTTTTCTCCTGCCATCTGGGCAGCTTTTCCTGTGACTAGCGTCTGACGCGAAGCGGAGGTCTTGCCACAATCCGGCGTGATGGCAGTGTCTCCGGAGAGAAGGTCGAAGCTCGCAATCGGCGCGCCCAGCGCATCAGCACAAATCTGGGTCACGATCGTGTTCGAGCCCTGCCCAATATCCACCGCTCCCTGGTGCAACACGATCCGGCCGTCGCGCTTCAATCCGATTCGCACCGTCGACGGATTGGGCAGGGAAGTGTTCCCACACCCATACCACATTCCCGCGACACCAACGCCGCGCCGCAGCGCACCCGTTGCATTCAAATTGAATTCCGCAGCCGCTCGGCGCGCCGCCTTCCATTTCGTCCGTAACGCTTCCAGGCAAGCACGAATTCCCACACCCTCGCCAAGAACCTGTCCAGTGACTGTGGGGGTGTGATCGTCAAGCGAGTTCAGAATGCGGAACTCCAACCGGTCCATCCCCACGCGATCTGCTAATTCGTCATACAGTTGTTCTTGCGCAATTGCAGCTTGAGGAACTCCAAAGCCACGAAACGCCCCGGCCGGCACCAGGTTGGTGTGCACGGCTCGCGTTAACGCCCGGTAATGCGGCACGTGATAAGGACCGGACGCATGCACCGGTACTCGCGCCGATACTGTCGGCCCCCAAGATGAATACGCTCCGGTATTAAAATCCGCCGCGAAGTCGAGCGCGAGAAGTTTGCCTTCCTTGGTGCAGCCTCCGCGAAGCCGCATGCGCGCGGGATGCCTCTTCGTGGTCGACACAATCGACTCGGTCCGCGAATAAACCATGCGC
>Ga0210384_10004286_pt1 | contig 16016 bp, 14 predicted proteins | sample IncBWH2MmetaG_FD_160574 | JGI IMG/M metagenome (GOLD analysis project Ga0210384, IMG submission 160574) | Forest soil microbial communities from Barre Woods Harvard Forest LTER site, Petersham, Massachusetts, United States - Inc-BW-H-2-M | ecosystem: Environmental > Terrestrial > Soil >...
CATGTATTCAGTGGCCAGGCGCTCGCCAGAAATTGCGATTCCGCCCGGCAGTCATTTGCTGCAGTGACTCCACTTAGTTCGGCTGTGTTACCCTTTGGGAACTTCAAGGAGAGCTATGTCGCGCCGCATTGCTGCGAAGATTAGCGGGGTTGCGGGTTATGTGCCGCCGAAGGTGCTGACCAACGCAGACCTCGAAAAAATGGTGGATACCAACGATGAATGGATTCGCACGCGGACGGGGATTCGCGAGCGGCACATCGCGGAAAATGGAACCGGGAGTTCACACCTGGCTACCGAAGCGGCCAAGGTGCTGTTGGCAAAGACAAATACCGATCCTTCTGAAATTGATTTAATTATCGTGGCGAGCGTAACGCCGGACATGTTCTTTCCGGCGACGGCGTGCCTGGTGCAGGACCGGTTGGGAGCGAAGCGCGCATGGGGCTTCGATTTGTCGGCGGCGTGTTCCGGGTTTGCCTATGCCTTGACGGTCGGAGCGCAGTTCGTCGGTTCCGGAACGCACCGCAAAGTAGTGGTGATTGGCAGCGATGTGATGAGTTCGATTTTGGACTACAAGGATCGCGCCACATGCGTCTTGTTTGGGGACGGCGCGGGGGCTGTCCTGCTTGAGCCAGCGAAGGATGGCGAAGGCATTCTGGATTTCTTGCACGACGTGGACGGCTCGGGAGGCCAGTATTTGTATATGCCGGGCGGCGGATCGTTGCACCCTTCCACTCACGAAACAATCGATAAGAACATGCACGTGGTGCATCAGGAAGGCTCGCAAGTATTCAAGTACGCGGTGCGGCGCATGGCCGAGCTCGCGGGGTGCCTTCTCGAACGCAATGGGTTTACGAGCGACGATCTCGCGCTAGTGGTGCCGCACCAGGCGAATTTGCGAATCATTCGCGCCATGCAGGAGCGCCTGGGTGTGGAGGATTCCAAAGTAATGGTGAATATCGACAAGTATGGGAATACGACGGGCGGAACAATTCCGCTGGGCCTACGCGACGCAGTGGAGCAAGGGCGGTTGCGCAAGGGAGATTTGGTTCTCCTTGCTGCCGTGGGAGCGGGCTATACCACAGGCGGGCTGCTGATGCGGTGGGCGTTTTAGATTTTAGATACCGTTCGCTATTGAGAGTCAGCTTTGACTTGGACAGCGCCGTGTTTTAAGGCGTACGCGACAAAACCTTCCGGAGCGTTTTTCACACCAAATATATTTGCATTCTTCAGGTTCGGGTTGTCGCGCCATTTAAGGTCGGCGAGATTGCCATTGCTCAAGTCTGCGTTTGCGAGCATTGCGCCGGATATATCGGCTCCGGTGAGGTCGGAGTCAGCGAGGTCGGAATCGGTCAAGTCGGCGCGCTCCAAGTCGGTGTTACGCAGAATGCAGTTGCGGCAATTTGCGGAGCGCAGGTTGGCATCCGACATATCAGCGGAACTCAGATCGCTGTCGCGCAGGTCGGCTGCGGAGAAATTGGAGCGCGCCAAATGAGCGCTCTGCAGATGAACACCCTGCAGAAAAGCGCCGGAAAGATCGACGCCGACCAGAGGAATGCGATCGGCGTTGAGCTCTTGTAAAGCGTCGATCCGTCCACCGTTGCCGCCTTTTCCTTGGGCGGTGTTGATCACCTGCCAAGCTTGGTAGTGCTTCTGCTTGAGGCGGTCGCCGGACTCCGTGAAATAAAAAATTACGGCGATGAGAACGCCGAAACTGCTCAGGTATTCAAGAGCTTCGAGAAAAGACCAGTTGCTAAGGACATATGCCACCCATTCCCAGAACCACTCGAATGCCCACATTGGCACAGTCCAGCCGTGTTTCAGTTGCTGGCGGCGGATGCTCCATGGTTCAGGGCGTTTTCTGTGGAGACGCACTCGCATTCAATTGAACTTACCTTTCGCGGCGGGATTCTATTCCACTGGGGGTCGAGCGCGAGCTAGAAAAGACGTGCAACGCGGCTGGCTGCAACATATGCTGCCCTGGAGGGCAAAGTTAGCGGCGCGAATGGCGTTCGCCGGAGAGGAATTCCTCGAGAAGGAGGCGAGCTAGTCGCGCAGGATTGTGGCGAATAACCCCGTGTTCTTCGAGAAGGTTGTCGAGCACGACGCGATAGCCAAGCTTCTGCAGTTCGGGAAGGTCAATCTTCACAGGCTCCGCACCCTCCGAGCGGTAGCGCTTGGCGACTTCTGGCGAAACCGGCTGGCGATTGGCCACGACCCAATCGATGACGCGGTTGGGGGCGTGACGTTGGATGGCGCGAAGATGGTCCGCCAGCGCATAGCCCGAGGTTTCACCCGGCTGGGTCATCAGGTTGGCGATGTAGACGCGCGGCGCTTTCGACTTGGCAATGGCGTTGGCGATCTCAGGAATGAGCAAGTTGGGAAGAATGCTGGTGTAGAGCGAACCGGGGCCGAGCAGGATCAGGTCAGCCTGCTTAATGGCTTCAAGAGCTTTGGGCAGTGGACGAACGGCACGGGGCAGAAGCGTGAGCTTCTTGATTGGTCGTCGACTGGCCGTTATGCGCGTTTCGCCGTGGACTTTGCCGCCGCCTTCCATCGTGGCCACCAGCGAGACGTTGGAGACGGTTGATGGAAAAATCCGGCCGCGGATGGCCAGGACTTTACTGCTTACGCGAACGGCCTCGGCGAAATCGCCAGTGACATGAGTGAGGGCGGCAAGAAAAAGATTCCCGAAATTGTGCCCGATCAGGCCGCGACCGGCATTAAACCGATACTGAAAGAGCCGGCCTAACAAAGCTTCGTCCTGGGATAGCGCGACCATACAGTTGCGAATATCGCCTGGCGGAAGAATGCGGTTTTCTCGGCGTAAGCGCCCGGAGCTCCCGCCGTCATCCGTGACGGTGACGATAGCGGTGAGATCGCTTACCGGCCTTTGGTGGTTTGCGGGACCGTCCCGCCGACGGGTTACGTATTCCTTGAGGCCGCGCAACAGGGTCGATAGACCCGTCCCGCCGCCGAGTGCCACCACGTTGAGGCCCGGCAGACTACGCTTCGAATTGGAAGTGTGCTTCTTCACAGGCAAAGGCCGCTTCATCCTGAAAATAAGGATCTCGTACAGATAGCGTAGAGGAACGGGCTAACACCTAGTATTATGCCGAGAAATTGGTCGAGATTCGAATCAGCCGGCAGTGCCGTCTTTTTCGGGATAAAGCAATTCGGTGAAACGCGGGTCTTCCTGAAGAAACGCGAAATCCTCGTCGTTGCGCGCGTGATAACGATTTTCCGGCCGGAGTTCGATGGCAACTTTCAAATTTTTCATTGCGGAATCGGCTTCGCCAGTGAGGCAATCTAGGGCGGCGAGCGCGTAATGAATGTAGTCGGCTTTGGGAGCCGCCTTCCGCGCTTTATCGAGACTTTCCCGGGCATCGTCCCAGCGGCCAACATTCATCATAGCCACGCCGCGTTGATAATGCTCATCCGCGGTGCGCGGATTTTGCTCAGCAACGGGCTTCATGCGTTGTTCAGCAATCTTGATGTGCATGCGGGCACGATCGGTCAGCTCTTTGCTAGGACCCTCGAGAACCTTTTCGAGCTCTTGTTTGGCGCGGGAAAATTTTTGCTGGTGAAAGAGACCAAGAGCTTCGTCGTAGAGTTTGAGTTGAGCTTGCACTCGGGGGTCAACCATTTCGACGCCACCACGTTGGGGTGGATGAGGAGGAGTTAAGTTCTTTTTCTTCATTAGTTTAGGTGGAACGGAACTGGATGCTTTGGCCCGGCCGGATGAGCCCGAGGAGGGCTTATGCGCTTTTGCCATGGCGCGAATGTAGCAGAGCACGTTTCGCACGTCAACGAGGGCGCGAAGGGCGCGATGACGATAACGTCACCTCCATATCGCAAGGTACGGAAAATCTTACCTGCGCCGGCGAGATTTCGCGGAAAATAGAGGCGAGTACGGAACACGCGACACGCGCTGGCGAGATGCTGGCCCGCCCTAGGCGCGTGTGCTATAAGTCTCTGACCGGGTTCGGACCAACGACACGTGCCTTTCATCAATTTTCCTGCGCGCGAAATTAACTGCAAGCTGGTGTACTACGGTCCAGGTCTGGGCGGAAAGACCGCCAACCTGCAATGGATCTACGACCACACCGGGCAAAATCAAAAAGGGAAGATGGTCTCGCTGGCCACGGAGACGGACCGGACACTGTTCTTCGATTTTCTGCCGCTCGACTTAGGGACTGTGCGCGGCTTCAAGACGCGCTTTCATCTTTATACGGTGCCCGGGCAGGTTTTTTACGAAGCCAGCCGCAAGCTGATCCTGAAAGGCGCGGACGGTGTGATTTTCGTGGCTGATTCGCAGGAAGAGCGGCTGGATGCGAATTTTGAAACGATGGAGAATTTGCAGGAGCACCTGAAAGAGCACAACCTGAAATTCGAGACCATCCCGTATGTCCTTCAATTGAACAAGCGCGATTTGCCGAATGCCATGGCCGTGCCGGAACTCACTAAGCAACTGCAAAAAAAGGGCGAGCCGGTATTGGAAGGTGTGGCTGTAACGGGCCAAGGCGTGTTTGAGACCCTGCGTGAAGTGGCGAAGCTGGTTCTTGCCGAACTGAAGAAAAGTGGCTAGCGGCTAAAATTTCTTGGCGGGTGATTTTGCTGCGTCAACAGAGGCAGCCGGTCTACCCGCACTCGTCTGGGCGAGCGGCGCGGGGTGGGGCGGTATCACATCCAGCCGGAACGCTACGGCGACGTCGACGATAACCGGAACAGAGTCTCCATGGACATTATGAGCTGGTTTGAAGCGCCAAGTGTGTACGGTGCGGATGGCAGTGTTTGCAAGGGCTGGATCTGGCGCGCGAACGATTTTCACGTTCTGAACGCTCCCGTCGGGGGCCACAGCAAGTTGCGCAATCACCGTTCCCTGTAGTTTCTTAGCTTTGGCCACATAGGTGTATTCCGGCGCTGGGCAGATTTCGCAAAGGGGCGAGCCGATGCCGGCCATGCTGGCCCGAAACAACCCTTCTGGGGCTGCACGCTGAGGCAGCGGGGTGGTCAGAATTGCCTGCATTTCCGAGGTAATTGGAATCTCCGCCAACGCTTCGAATCGCGATTCGCCGCCGGCGAGTCGATCGCTGGCGATCAAAGTGATGCCGATGCCGCCCGGAATTGCCGCGAAGTTTCCCTGCACCAAAACTTCCGCGCCTAGCGATTGCGCACGCTGTTCGTTCCGGGCGTATTCCTGATTGCGATCATGCGCGAACTCCGCCGGCTCTCGCGCAGAACTCCAGCGATCGCGAGGCACAACTCCTAGTTCAGGATGAGTTTTCGCGAGCGATTCGGAAATGCGATCAGCGAGCCAAGAGCCGAGTGGGCAAGGGAGATCATTTGGAAGGCTTAGATCGAGAATAAAGGGTTTCTTTTTGTTTGCGGCGAGAAGCTGAGCGCCCAAGCGCTCGGCTAGCGCGGCGATTGCCGCGTGGGGCTGTTCGGTCGCAGCGGGAGGAGGCTGTTGAGCATTGCCCGGAGCGCAACACCCCCAGGCCATCCACATGAGAACGAGAACTGCGCGACCCACAGCACAACCTATTGAACGGTGTGCCGACATCGTGCGATTGCGCGGAGACTATCACAGACTCAAATCGCCGAGAAGTGGATACGCTAATGTTTTTTTTGCGTTTGTGCGGAATCGAACTGAGAGATTGCCGCGGAATTAGATTCGTAGGTGGGAATCGCTTCAACGAGTCGCGTGACCGTGAGGGCGTCGCGCACCCGCCCGGGACCGCAGACAAGGTGCACGGCGCCGCCTTCGCGCGCGAGTTGAATAGAGATGCGCACCAGGGAAGAGATGCCGGAGCTGTCGATCTGCGGAACGCCGTTCAGGTTGATGATTACTTTACGGCCGCCGTTCTTGACGATGGATTGCAACGCCTCGTTTAGTTGTTCGCTGGGCTCGCCGATAGTCAGGCGCCCGCGAACCTCCAGCAAGTTGATGCCGTTTAGCTGCCGGACCGAAATCTCCATGGGTAGGTGCTCGGTCATAAAGAGATCTCTCGGAATCCCCTGTAGTGGAACAAACGCCTGGCGCACGAAACCGGACTGCTGCGATTATACGACCGCCAGCGGGTTTTGGATAATCACAGCATCAGAATTTTGAATTCAGGGCATGAAAATTTATAAGAGGGCCATATGCGAGCGTGGCGCGTATAATCGCGGGTCGTCGAAGTTCCCCGGAAAAGAGCGGCTGCGGTGGGCTGGCCGGTACGCTGTCATTCTCATAGTAGGGAGCGAATACAGATTATGAGGCGTATGGTGTGGAAGTGTTGTTTGCTGTTTGCCATCGTGCAGGGAGCCTTACCGCTCCATGCGCAGCAACCTTCCTCCGCCGCAACGCCCTCGTCGCAAAGCTCACCTTCCGCTCCGCAAGGCGCCAATGCCGTAAGCGACAAACTGGCGCAGTTGGATCAGCGGATAACCGCGGCGCAGTCGTCTGCAGACAATTCCTGGATGCTGGTAAGCGCGGCGCTCGTATTAATGATGACCGGGCCGGGACTGGCGCTCTTTTATGGTGGTCTAGTGCGCCGGAAGAACACACTCGCCATCATGATGCAAAGCTTCATGCTGATGGCGGTGATTACCGTGCTGTGGGCATTGGTAGGTTACAGCCTGTGCTTTGGAGGCGGCGGCCCAGTTATAGGCGGATTTGAGCATGCATTCTTGCGTGGGGTGGGCGCGGAACCAAACGCCGATTATGCGGGCACGATTCCGCAGATGACCTTCATGGTTTACCAGTTGATGTTCGCGATCATTACGCCTGCGCTGATCACCGGAGCGACCGCGGAGCGCATGAAATTCAGCGGCACGGTGCTGTTTCTGATTCTCTGGTTCTTGTTCGTATATGCGCCGCTGGCCCACATGGTTTGGGGAAAAGGCGGGCTGCTGAATGCCGCGCTGGGCGGAAGATTTCCCACTCTGGATTTCGCCGGTGGCACGGTTGTCCACATCAGTTCGGGCGTGTCGGCATTAGTGTGCGCGCTTTACCTTGGCAAGCGCACCGGGTTCCCAAGGCAGCCCATGCCGCCCCATAGCTTAGTGCTGAGTTTCATCGGCGCGTGCCTGCTGTGGGTGGGATGGTTCGGCTTTAACGCAGGGAGCGCGCTGGCCTCGAGCCCACTGGCGACAAGCGCGTTTGTAGCGACGCATTTCGCGGCGGCGGCCGCCGCTTTGAGTTGGAGCGCCGCGGAGTGGATCAAGAACGGGCGAGCGAGCGCACTGGGCGCAATTTCCGGAGCGGTCGCGGGGCTGGTGGCGATAACTCCTGCGGCTGGATTTGTGGCGCCGATGCCTGCATTGGTGATTGGGCTAGTCGCCGGCGCGTTCTGCTACTGGATGGTCACGCGAGTGAAGGCCATCTTCGGGTATGATGACGCGCTTGACGCGTTCGGTGTGCACGGCGCGGGAGGAACTATCGGGGCGCTGCTGACGGGCGTTTTTGCATCGCAGATGGTCAATCCCATCTTCGGGGCAGGGAAAGCAGTTGGCGGCGTCGACGGACATTGGGGCCAAGTCGGCAATCAGCTTGTGGGCATATTGATCGCCTGGGTCTTCGCGTTGGTTGGAACGCTGGTGCTGCTGAAGATCGTGGACATGATTACCGGCTTGCGCGTTACCGAGGACGAAGAGATCGAAGGGTTGGACATTACCCAGCATGGCGAAGAAGCGTACAACCTGGAGTCTTGAGTGGTGGAATGAAAATGCGTTTGCTCGTGGCGGGGAGCGGAACTTTCCATGATGAAACTTGAAGCAATCATTCAGCCCTCGCGATTCGAGTCGGTCAAGGATGCACTGCGCGAAGTGGGCATCGAAGGAATGACGGTAACGGAAGTGCGCGGCCATGGCAGGCAGAAGGGTCACACCGAGGTGTATCGCGGGCGGGAATACACGGTCGACCTGCTGCCGAAACTCAAACTAGAGATGGTGCTGCCCGATAAGCTGGTAAATACCGTTGTGGACACGATTTTGAAGACCGCCAAGACAGGAAAGATTGGTGACGGTAAGATATTCCTATCGCGGGTTGAAGAAGCCATCCGGATCCGCAATGAGGAGCGCGGCGAAAGCGCGCTCTAAAATGAAGTGACGACCGCAGCTCGCCCCGGTCTCCGTCCGGAAAGCCGACCTGATCGAACAATGCAAGGTTCCCTTACGCCTTTATCCGTTCTCGGCCCGCAAGCCGATGACGAACGACAACGTATCCGCGAACAGTTCGAAGCGGGTGCGGGCGCGCGGGAGACTCTGCAATCGCTCTGTGAATTAGCCGACAACAACATCCGGCAAGTTTTTGGAGAAGTGTTGCGGGTACACAACGCGCCGGCTGCAGGCCTGTGCCTGCTGGCGCTCGGCGGCTATGGACGCAAGCTGCTGTTTCCCTATTCGGACCTCGATATTCTCTTTCTCTTTGGCAACGACAAGGCGGAGGAAGAGTTTCGGCCTCTGATATCGGATTTCGCGCGCACGCTGTGGGACTTGGGTTTTCGCGTCAGCTCCGCGGGACGCACTATGGAGGAGTGCAAGCGAATTGAGGAAGATAACGCGGAGTTTCATTTGGCTTTACTGGACCGGCGTTTTTTAGCGGGCGACCCAGAGCTCTTTGAAAAGCTCGATAAGCGAATTCTGCCCGGTTCGGAGAAAGCTGCCCGGCCTTTCTTGCTGACCCAGCTTCATAAGCTCACGAAAGAGCGGCTCACGCGTTACGGCAACACGATTTTTCATCTCGAACCCAACATCAAAGATGCACCCGGCGGCCTGCGCGATTATCAGGCGGCGGCCTGGCTGCGGCAAATCGGCGGTGAGAAACGCGAGCCGCTGAGCAACAGCGCCGCGGAAGAGGAGTTGGCCTCCGGTGCGGTGGATTTTCTAAGCGCCATTCGCTGCTTTCTGCATTACAGCAACGCTCGCAACGACAATACCTTGACTTATGAATTGCAGGCGTTGGCCGCAGGGCGTTCTTTAGGTGTCACCGATGGATTGCCGCGCGATGCCGCGGAGTGGATGCGCCTTTATTTTCGACATGCACGAACGCTGAACCGTCAACTGCTGCGCTATCTAGAGCAGAAGGCTCCGGTTACGCAAACCTTACGGCAGCGGCTTTTCAATGCAGCGCGTGCGGCAAAGTCCGAGCCAGGGAACGGCAAACCGTTTGCCGTACGCGATGGACTCTTCGAATTGCTCGACGCCAAGGAGCTTTGCGATCGTTCCGTCCTGTTTTCTCTTTTCACCGAAGCTGCGCGCGCGGGCGTTCCGCTGAGCCGGCGGACGGAACGCGGCATCGCGTACATCATGAAGCATCCGGAATTGCCGGTGAAGAATGCGTCCGTGACTTGGGCGATGCTTCGGGAGATTCTTAGCGCCGATTATCCGGGCGTGGCGTTACGACCATTGCAGCGTTTGGGATTGCTCACAGAAATCCTGCCGGAGTTTGCGCGCATCGACTCCCTCGTGGTTCGTGATTTTTATCATCGCTACACGGTGGACGAGCACACGCTACGCACGATCGAGCACTTGCAAGAATTGACGGAGTCGGTGGACGCTCGCGGAGCGCACTTCAAAGAACTGTGGAAGACGGCGGAGCGGCGCGATTTGTTGATCTTGGCGCTGCTACTGCACGATGTTGGCAAGGGCATGAACGTTGAGAATCACGTGACGGGCAGCCTGGAAGCGCTGGAGACGGCGGCCGCACGCCTTTCACTATCTGCCGAGGAGAAAGGCGAAGTTCGGTTTTTGATCGAGCGCCACTTGGATATGTCCGCGACGGTACAGCGACGCGATATTTTCGATCCGGCCACGGTGTCTGCGTTTGCCGCAACGGTGGGGACTCAAGAGCGGTTGCAAAGGCTGTGCCTGCTTACTTACGCGGACATCCACGCGGTAAATCCAGAGGCATTGACGCCGTGGAAGGCTGAGATGTTGTGGCAGCTTTACGTGGCAACTTCAAATTACTTTAGCCGCAGCCTGGATACCGATCGCTTGCACGCGCACGATGAAGTTTCCATTTTGGAGAAGGTGCGCGTGCAAACGCCCGGCGCAAACACTGAAGAAATAGAGCGCTTCCTAGAAGGATTCCCTCGACGTTACCTGGCAGTCCATTCCGCGGCCGAGATTGCCGCGCATTTCGCGCTGTATCAAAAGCTTGGCGCGCAACCTGTTCAGACTGAGCTACAGGTGCACAAGCACGCTTTTTCTCTGACGCTGTTGACTGCCGATCGTCCGGCTTTGTTCGCTACGATTTCCGGGGCTTTGGCCGGGTGGGGAATGAACATTATTAAAGCGGATGCGTTTGCCAATGCCGCCGGAAACGTCCTCGACACCTTTCATTTTTCAGATCTGCACCGCACGCTCGAGCTGAACCCCTCCGAGATTGAGAGATTCCTTAAGAGTTTGAAAGATGTGTTGAATGGAAAGGCTCCTCTCGAGCCGCTGTTGAGCGGACGCGAAAACGCGAGCCGAGCACGTCCACCGAAAGTTGCCATCGAGACGCGCACAGGTTTCGACGATGGTTCGTCCGAGCACAGCACACTGCTGGAAATCGTGGCGCAAGACCGACCGGGATTGCTTTACGACATCGGCTCGACACTCGCGCGGCTTGGATGCAATATCGAAGTCGCTCTGATCGATACCGAAGGACAAAAAGCAATCGACGTCTTCTATCTGACGGAGCAGACCAAGAAACTGAATTCCGAAAAGCAGCAGTCTCTGAGGGAAGCATTACAGAACGCGCTTGGGTAGAGAGCAGCTTCTAGGCGGGAGCTGTGTAGTGCTTGCGAATAGCGTCAAGAATTTGAGTGCGGGTTTCTGAAGGTCCTAGCTGGCCATTCTTCTCGACTTTTGCAACTTCTTCAGCGACGGCGGTGTCTTTCACGGAATCTCGCAGCCACTTCGAATAGTCTCCTTGGCGGAGATGGTGGGTCCAGGTATCCTCGTCCACCCCTTCGGCCATTTGCGCAAATGTTTTCAGGTTTTGTGCGCGCAAGTTTAGTTTGCCGTCAGCTCCTCGGAAGTAAAAGCTCTTGTCTTCTCCCAATTCGCCCGCCGCGTATTTACGGCGGTGGCGGCGAAGTTCGGTTTTGGCCTGCTCCACTTTTACTTTTACCGGCTGCGGCGATTCGCAGAACCACCACGCGATGACTTCGCCGGCTTCTCGCGGCGGATCGGGCAGTGACTGCGGCCGTAAGTCCTTGCCGGCGCCGGCACTGAATTGGGCGATCACACTGGCTGGATTTGGCCCGACGGCGATTAATCCATTTGTAGAACTCAGGATGGCCCGCGCAACCTGGTCAGGATGCACGGTGATAAGAGCAAAGCTATTCAGCTCTTTCGGTATGGTCAAACTCGCTGAATCCAGCGTGGCGGGGAGCAAGTGATGTGCTTCGTCGATGATTATCCAGTGCGGCCGGCCCGTCTTTGCGCGTAGTTCCTGAATTCGCGAGAGAAAACTCATGAACACGGCTGGACGGTCCGCGAGCGGAACGCCCAATAGATTGACGCTCAGTGAGTACTCCATGGCGTTCAAGACTTCCAGAACTTCCGAAACGCCTGGCACTTGCTGAGGGCCGCCGAGCGTGACGAACCGCTCGAACTCGTCGTAGTCACCCTCGGGATCAAAGATGCAGACCTGATATTTCTTCTCCACCAACCGTTCGACAATCCCAGCAACGGTAGTCGATTTGCCGCTGCCAGATGGTCCTGCAATCGCTAAGCGGGAGTCATAGGGATCAAGCGTGAACTCGCGATCCTGTTCCACGTGCCCGAGTAAGATGCGGCGGCGTTTCAAACGCGGCGCCAAACTCGCCAGATCGTCCGTAAGTAGTTTTTCGATTAGCTCCTCGACGCCAGCGCCATGCGAGGCGGCAGTCACCAGATCGGCGCGCTCTTTTAATGCCGGCAAAGCATTTGCGACCGCCACGCTGCATTCGCACATGCTAAGGAAGACATGATCGTTTTCGGCATCGCCCACGCCCACGGCGTTGTGCGGCGAAAGGTGCAGCTCTTTCAAAGCAACTTTCAAACCGGTTGCTTTGTTAATCCCCGAAGGCAGAACCATTACCGCTTCTTTGTTGAAGATTACATGCAGTTCGAGCCCCAGGTCGCGAATCACCTCCAGAACCGTTGATTCATGGGGATGCCATGTGGCCACGATGCATTGCCCTACGGAGAGCGGTTGGACCGCGCGGCGGCGCAATTCCTCGACAAACTCGGGCGGTGGCGGATCGGCAAGTGCTTTGCAATCCTGACTCTCCGGCCGGTACAGAATTGCTCCATTTTCCGCAATGATCCGGTCGAAGATGGAATGCTCGGGGAAAACGTCCTTCAATTCGGGGAGCTGCCGCCCGGTAGCTAAAATTAGTTTCCTGCCCGACGCGCGGACGCGCTTGAGAGCCTCGACGGTGCTGGGCGCGCAGCGGCCATCGTGGGCGATTGTACCGTCGTAATCACAAACGAGACAGAAATAGCGCATGCGTGGCTGTATTCGTAGATGCTTTGCAATGAAGATTAGTACGCAGGACGCAAATGTTTTTCAGCCAACGCCCTGCACACTAGTCGTGCGCCGAATTATGGATTTGCTGGCGCGGGAGCAGGAACCTGCCCGGGTGCCGGAGTTTTTTGCTTATCGAAGTTGACCTTGGGAGCCTGTCGTGCGCCCTCATCGGTCTTAAAGTACGCGTCGTTCCTGGCAAAGCCGCTCAAGCTGGCAACCAAGTTGTTCGGGAAGAGGGACAGATAGGTGTTGTAGTCCTGCACCGTTTCATTATATCGGCGACGCTCCACCGCGATTCGGTTTTCCGTGCCGGCCAGCTCGTCTTGAAGGCGCAGGAAATTTTCGTTCGATTTCAATTGTGGATAATTTTCCACCACGACCAGAAGGCGCCCCAGCGCCGAATCGAGCCTCTGGTTAGCCGCGATTTTGTCGGTCGGAGTGGTGGCGCCAAGCAATGCGGAACGCGCCTTGGCGATATCGCCGAAAACGGCTTGCTCTTGCGCCGCAAACCCTTTCACCGTTTCCACGAGATTTGGAATCAGGTCAGCGCGCCGCTGCAGTACAACGTCCACCTGCGACCACGCCGAGCTAACTGCTTCCCGTTTTATCGCCATTTGGTTCCTGCGGCCGACAAACGAGCTGCCCAGCAGCAAACCAAGGACCAGCAGAACCGCCAGAATCGCGAGAGCTATTTTCATGACCCTTGCCTCCTGAGAAACTAAGAACTGGCCTTAACCGCGCGCTGCCATTGATGCTTCGGCAGATGATGGTCGAGCGCCTCAATCACTTTCTCCAGCGCAGCCAAATAGCCATCATACACAGGCACTAACGTATCTTGGTTTAGGCTCTTTGCTTCACGCAGGCGCCACACAGCCTCAAATGCCGATGCGTTGGCGGCCGTCAAAGCCGCGACACGCGCAAAAAGCTCCCCACGAGCGCTGGGTGGTTGCTCGTTGAAAGCAATCAACGTATGGCGAAGAAGCGTAAGTGTGCTCGAGATCGATTTCGCCAGAACCGCCCCAACCTCTTGCCGGTTTTCCGCTTCCCGCAAAAAATGCTGCCGCAGCTTGAGGAGCAATGTGCGCAGTTCGTGCTCCACCTGAACGCGATGTAAGTTCATCGGGACATGGATACCAGCTACGACGTCTGAGCCGTACAGGACACGATGGCTCTGCTGCATATCCAAAAGCTCAATCGTGAAAACGTCTGCCGATTGACGAAGCTCTTCTGGCTCAAAGAAAAGCGGAGCGGGCTGACGCTGCGAGGTGGTCCACCACTTCACAACAGGCGCAACCCGCGTGAGTTCCGCTGCTCGCAGCGAACGCAAAATGCACAGGACGTTCAAATCGGAGTGTGCTTCGTGAAAGTCGGCACGTGCGGCGGAACCGTACAGGATTACGGATTCGAGGTTCTCCCGCGCCGCCTCATGCAGCCGCTCGACCAGATTTTTCAACGCCTCATGTACGTCGGCCATCGCAATCCCGCCTATTCCTGAAGGCTCTACCAACTCCCGGAGGCCCCGCCGCCTCCGCTGCTGCCTCCGCCGAAGCCGCCAAATCCTCCGCCTCCGGAATAACCACCCGAGCTACCACCAAAGCCGCCGCCTCGCCAACCACCACTCATTCCGCCAAGCATCGGCCCGATCCACCACCCAGCTCCCCCGCCGGTCCGGCCACTTCCGCCGCGAGTTCCTCCGCGAAAGATGGAGAAAATTATCCAAATCAGAAACAGAATCAACCAAAATCCAATTGGAGACGATTTACTGCGTGTTTGCCGAATCGTCCGCGCCGGCGGTTGTCCCGATAGCGTAACGCCGTGGTCGTCCGCAATATATTTCGCCAGCATCCACGTCGCGGCATCGATTCCCGCGCTGTAATTCTGCTGCCGCAACCACGGAATCATCGCGCGGCCCGCATCACCGGCGCGCGCATCATTGATCACCGGTTCCAGTCCATAGCCGACTTCAATGCGATATTTGTGCTCGTCAGGCGCCACCAGCAGGAGCACCCCCCGATTATCGCGTTTACTTCCGACTCCGAACTGCTTGTACACATCCACGGCGTAGTCTTCGACGCCTTCTCCGTTCAACGCGCGCACGGTTACGACCGCGATCTGCGCTCCAGTTTTTGTCTCGACCTCAAGACAAAGCGCTTCCAGGCGCACCTTAGTGTCTGGCGCGATTACACCGGCAAGGTCTGTCACGTACCCTATGGGATGGATGTCTTTCGGGTTTTCCGCGTGTGCAGGAAACGCCGCTAAAAGGAACAGAGCGGAAACAATGCCCAACGTGAAGGAACGAAAGCGGTTCATCGAGAAATTCGGACTTCTGTGCCTCAAGACTGTTCTACGCAACTAGGCGCCGAAAGATAACGGCGACACGACGTCCCCACCATTGTAGCCTGAGCGGCGATTTTAGCCGGTTTAGTAGTTCTCTCGTTTTGAGTGCGCTGCTTCCTGTTGCTCGCCTCTGTAGGCTTTCCAGGATTGCGCGATGACATAGGCGTGAATGGCATCCGCGTCCTGCACGGTCATCTTGGCATTGGGAAACGCGAACTTCGGTGGGTCAGCGAAGCCGGGCATTCCTTTGTCCCAATGCGAGCCGCCTAGAACAATTCCGTACCAGTCTTTGTGAACGTCGGCGGGCATGTAGCGCAAATCCGGAACTGCGCCGTCAAGCACCCACGCGCGGCTGCCGTCCGTATCCGGCGAGTGGCATCCTTCGCAATAAAATTTTTGGTACAGCACTTGGCCTCTGCGAATCGTTTCCTGGCTGGCGGTAAGCTTGGGAGGCTCTGGAACTGGGGGGATCACGGCTGGTGGCGGCGTATAAGTGGCCGTTGTACCCAATTTGAAAGCCAGAAGCCGCACGGGGCCGCGCGCTGATTCATTCGTGACCATCGTGCGAGCCGGCGCAAACAAACGCGAGCCGGAACCCCAACCGACTGGAGTGATCACGTATTGCTCCCCCTTTACGGAAAATGTCACCGGGATGGATTCAATGGCGGAACCGGTTTTGATGGACCACACTTTGTTTCCGCTATCAGCTGTATAAGCCGCAAACTCTCCCGTCCCTTGCCCTTGGAAAACCAAGTTGCCCGCTGTCGACAGCACTCCACCATTGGTTGCAATCTGCTCTTCCACTGACCAACGTGCTGACTGACTCACCGGGTCCCATGCGATCAGCCGCCCTTCGAGGCCTACGCCGCTTTCTCCGGATTCCACTGCGGCTTTAGCATCCGAGCGGCGGTCCGTAGTGGGGACGTAAACTAACCCAATCTGTGCGTTGTAGCTCATCGGCCACCAGTTGTGGACCGTCCACTGCCTGCCGCCACCTGCTGATTTTGGAATCTCAAGAGCCTTGTCCGTCTGCAAATCGTAGGCGCTTGCCCAAACCGTTTTCACCAGCGGCTTTGCGGAAATTAACTTCCCCGTTTTTGCATCCAGCACATAGAAAAATCCATTCTTTGGAGCGGTCATAGCCACGTGTCGCTTCTCACCGTTGAGCGTCAGGTCGGCCATCAGAATGTGA
>Ga0210384_10004287_pt1 | contig 16016 bp, 17 predicted proteins | sample IncBWH2MmetaG_FD_160574 | JGI IMG/M metagenome (GOLD analysis project Ga0210384, IMG submission 160574) | Forest soil microbial communities from Barre Woods Harvard Forest LTER site, Petersham, Massachusetts, United States - Inc-BW-H-2-M | ecosystem: Environmental > Terrestrial > Soil >...
GCTCTACCGCAATCGCCCGCAGCTCGCCGTCCAGCAGGTGCGCCTGGCCAAGCCCGAAGAAATCGATCTCGCCGACTATCTTCCGCACACTACCGCCGATGTGGAAAAGATGTTCGCGGAGCTGCGTGCCTACGCCGAATCCATATCCAATCCCTGGCTCAAGCAATTGACCCTCAGCATGATCGCCGACCCCGAGATCGCTCGCTGCTACAAGCGCGCTCCCGCTGCCAAAGTGATGCACCACGCGTATCTCGGGGGCCTGCTTGAACACGTCATCTCGCTCTGCGGCATGGCTCGCCGGGTGGCCACGCATTATCCCGAGCTCGACGTCGACCTTCTGCTCACCGCCGCCATCCTCCACGACGTCGGCAAGCTCGAAGAGCTCTGCTACGAGCGCGCCATCGGCTACACCACTCCCGGCCAGCTCCTCGGCCACATTGTGATGGAACTGGAAACCGTCACCCGCGCGATCGACAAAATCCCAGGCTTCCCCGCGTCGCTCAAAACGGTCGTGCAGCACCTGCTCATCAGCCATCACGGCCAATACGAATTCGGCTCGCCCAAGCTCCCTATGATTCGCGAAGCCATGGTCTTCCACTACCTCGACGACCTCGACTCCAAGCTGGGCGCCGTCCGCGTCGCCCTGGCCACAGCTTCCGGCGACGAAGAATGGTCTGCCTACAGCCCCGCCCTCGGCCGCAAATTCCTGAAGCTCGACGCATTCCTCAAGCCAACTTCTCTCACCTCCGAGTCCCCGATCGCTGCAGAGCCCAAGCCGCAGCCCGCGAACGCAGCTGCCGCCAGGCCCAAAGCAGAAGCCCCGAGCCTGCTCCGCAAACTCTTTTCGTAGCTCTTACTGGAAATCGATCAGGACGCGCATTTAGGAACGCGCGAGTAGAAGGTGCTTTGCTTCCTCGAGAGCGGCGACAGCGGCTTCACGCGAGACAGTGGGAAACCCTTCGAGAAACTCTTCGAGTGTCTCTCCGCCTTCGAGATAGTCGAAGAGAGCTTGGATGGGGACTCGCGTTCCACGAAACACAGGAGTTCCGCCAAGAACATCTGGGTCTTTGGTGAAGACTCCCATGAAGGGATTGTATCAGAGCGAACGGAGCACCCTAACAGGCGCGAGACAAAAACCGCACCCTGAAAACCGCAGGGATGCGGCACCCAAAGGCGTTTTTCGGAATTAACCGCGGCCACCCGCCCACCCGCCGTCCTTAGAAACTTGCAACGGCCGCGGTTTCGGTCGGACACGTGTCGAATATGGGCAGCAGCCGGGCGATTTCCAACGCTCGCGTCAAATTCGGGCGGAGATGACAAAGCTTGAGGCTTCCGCCTTTGGCTTTTGTCTTGCGCTGCATTTCGATGAGCGCGCCGAGGCCCGCGCTGTCGACATAATTGACTTGCTCCAGATTAATGACAATCCGTGTGGCGCCGGATGCGAGGAGATTGTCGATCATTGTAAGCAATCCGCTGCTCTCTTGGCCGAGCGCAAGACGCCCGTTGAGCGCCAGAAGGTAGATGCCATTCATCTCACGCTGCGTTACTTCCAAAGGCATCGACGTTTGCCTCCCCCCAAGAACTATTCAAGTAGACTACTCGGATTCGCAAATGCGTCCATAATAGCCTGCGGATTCCGATAGAGTAAGGGAAACTTCCCGTCTGTCCCCCGCTCGTCGTAACTGGGCATATCTCTGGCATCTCTGCCCCGTCTTTTTCCGCCTGTGGAACAAATTCGAAGTTTTGGTGTCGAAGTGGGTCAGGCATGCCAAACAGGGGAAGGACCATTCGCTGGTGGCTGTGGACGCCAGCTGTTCTCGTATTGCTTAGTTCCCTGTTCCATGCCGAACTTGCAGTGATCGTTTCCAACGGGTTTCGACGTCCGACGGTGGTACTGCGCCATTATCGGGTGACGCTGCCGATGACGTGGGCCCCTTTCTCCGGTGACAAGAGCAATTATCTCTGGACCCTTACTGCTCCCGGAATCGCTCGGATAGGTCCATTGGAGTATTGGAACAATCGTGTCCCAGTCACTCATTCTGCCTTCTATCCGATCGACCATCCGGAAAACCTGTTAGATGAAAATGTTCCGTTGTCGGGTGCCGTTGTGCTTGAAAAGCGATCCTTTCCATTTGGGAAGGAGCGGCTAACCTGCTGGGACCTGGTGCGTTTCAACAAATTTGTCGGGCCGACCATAACGGAACCTGGAATCGCCGAGATAGGCTGCTCTTCTGATAGTAACGACTTCTACGCACATTTCTTTGGCTGGCGCGGCGATGCGCGGGATTTTTACGCGACTCTCCAGAGAATTACGATGACCGAATAAACATTTCTCCCACCTGCAAACGGGGAATTAGGGACAGTCAGAAGGTTTTCTGACATTTTTGGATCAAGCGTCGCCTTGCTCGTAACGATTACAGGCCTTTCAGAGTAAGGGAAACTTCCCGTCTGTCCCCGTTTGCTCCGTTTGCTGTCCGACTGGCAAAGACAGCGATGCCTTACATCAAGCCTAGGCAGGGACGCGGCCAGCGAAAAGCGGCTTAATCCTTGCCTTTTTTCTTCTTCGCCTTTATCTTCTCTGCAACTACCGACTTCGGCACGCGAAAGAGCGCGGTCATAGTGCGTTCAAACTCTTTTTGGGCATCAGGATTTTCGCGACGTTTTGGCTTCATTTTTTATTTCCTATTTGTTCGTCTCGTTGTCATAAATGCTGTGATGGGTGCAACTATGCAAGAGAAAAATAACGCCACGGCCCATAGTACAACTTCGAATGGGGTGAATAGTTCGGAGATCCAAGCCCTAACACGCGCAGCCCAAGAACGCGAAGAATCGGCAAGTGAATGGAATGGCCGGTATATCGGAGCTGCTGGCATTACGGTTTTTGTTGTCGCGTTAACGTTTATCATCCAGGCTGTCGCACATCGCAAAGATCGACTTTTGTCGGATTCCCAAACGAGACTGCTAAAACTAAAAGACGACCAGTACCAGTTGGACCTTGCGCGAGTGCGTCGCGATTCGGCCCAAGCACTCGATAACGCCGGAGACGCCAACCATCGGGCAGGAGTAGCTAACGAAAGGGCAAGCAGGCTAGAAGTTGATGCAGCCCAAGCACGGCAAGAAACGGAACTATTAAAATCGCAAAACTTAGCAACTGAATCGAAACTGGCCGCAGCAAACCGCGCGTTAGAGGCAGAAAGGGCGACACGACTAGAGCTTGAGAAGTCACTTGCCCCACGCAGTTTTGAAATCAAAGTTGCCGCCAGCCCTGACTCAAACTTCGAAGAGCTAAAGCCGTTCGGCGGTACCAATGTTATTTTTGAAGTCTTAACGGATGCCGAAGCAAGACGCGCAGCAAATGAGATCGGGAATCTAGTCGGATTTGCCGGGTGGAAAGTGGTATCCGTAAAATCTAACCCCGAATTGTGGCCGGGATTTTTTGATGGCGTTTCGATTGTTCCCCCAGAGGATTTCCTCTCGGATTTCCAGGGCAAGCTGATCCGGACAAACTCGCCCTGCAGAAAAGAACAACTAGAGCTGCGGAATCGTTAGCACTTTGGCTTTTAGAGCGGAATTTGAAAGCATCGGTGCGGAATAACATACATGAAGTTGGCGAAGTGCCAGACGACACAATCAAGATATTCATTGGATTCAAGCCGAATCCTTTTTTCGAACCTGATTGGGTTAAAGGAATGGAGAAACAGTACGAACAAATACTGAGGGAGCAAAAAAGGATGCACGAGGATTTAGATAAGAGATTCCCGCATCCACCCCAAGACTGAAAATATCTCGCCGCCCTGTTCCGGGGATAACAAGGTACTTGACGCACACGGGCAAGACAGTGGCCGCGGCTTAATTCCCAAAAAAGCCGTTGGGGTGGGCGTATACTTCTGACCGTTGTTTCCACCAAAAAGGAGATTTCGGCCTAGATAGAGCACGCGACTTAGGCTTGGCATCCACATGCACACAACCCTTCTCCTGCACACAACCATTCTCGCCACATTTTTTGAGATTTCTCGCACGGCGGTTTCGATGTGCGGCGCCGGCATCCTACTTTTCCTGGTTGCGCTGTGGGCTGCGAAGAGCGATATCGCGAGGGCCAGCGGCCTGGACAAGATCGTCGCCTTGAGCAGTTTGTGTTTCGCCGTCCCCTTGGCGGTCTTCGGCGCGGAGCATCTCTCGGGCGCGAGATTCATCATGCTCGCCGTGCCCTCGTACATGCCATGGCGTTTGTTTTGGGCGTATTTCGTCGGCTTTGCGTTGCTGTCCGCGTCCGCAAGTATTGCCACAAAAATTCAGGTGCGCTGGTCTGGCCTGCTGTTCGGGATCATGATGTTTCTTTTTGTGGCGATGATACATATCCCGCGAGTGCTTGCCAGCCCCAGAGACCGGATTGCATGGGTGATTGTCTTCCGGGAAATGTCATTCGCAGGCGGAGGCTGGATTCTTGCCGCAAACGCGATGCGCGGGCAAGGCAAGAGCAAGCTCATCACTGTGGGCCGTGTGTTGATCGCGATCGCCGCTATATTCTTTGGCGCTGAGCATTTTCTGCACCCAGCGGGATGCCCCGGAGTCCCACTCGAAAAACTGACCCCCGAGTGGATTCCGGGACGCTTGCTCATAGGCTATGTGACGGGCGCATTTCTTCTCGTTGCTGGTGCGAGCATTCTGTTGGGCAAGAAGACGCGGATGGCGGCAACGTATCTCGGTACCTGGATTGTGCTACTGGTCTTATTCCTCTATGGGCCAATCCTGATCGTGCAGTTGTCCGACCCGAGCACCGCGGTCAAGGTTGAAGGCATCAACTACTTTGCGGACACGCTGCTGTTTGCCGGAGCGATTCTCGCGCTCGCCAGGGCGGCGCAGGGCACGGATTAGCTAGCTGAGCGTGTGAGAAGGCCGACGAGGGAAGGGCGGAGCTTGCCGGAGGCGAGGGCGTCGAGGGAGCGGAGGCGGGCGGCGAGTTCGGCGGCGGTCAAGCGGCGCTCGCGGTAGAGGCGGCGGAGAAAATCGTCGGCGGGCACTTCGCCTTTCTGCGAGTTGCATTCCATGCAACTGGAAACGAGATTACGGTAGGAATTGCGGCCCAACCGCGCCTGCGGCACGACGTGGTCCAGGCACTGCACCATCGGGGTGGTGCGGCGCATACAGTAGAAGCAGTGGCCGCGCTCGCGGGCGTGGATGGCCTTTCGCAGCGGCATGCTGTGCAGAAAGTCCACTTGCTCGATGTTCACGGCGGCGCGGGCGCCCGGCCGGGCTTTCTCGGCGACCACCCGGCTCTCGATGCGATTGAGCCTCACGGCGCGAATCTCGCCGGGGAGCCGCACCTCCGCCACGTGCCCGGTTTTGCTGCGTTGGACTAAACGCAAAGCGCCGTGGGCTACGAGGCGGCGCACGGCCCTGCGCACCGGCCCTGTGGATAGCCGGATACTGCGAGCAAGCCACATGAGGGAAAACCGGAGGCGGAGTTTGCCTTCCAGGCGGCTGTGGCGCAGGAGATGCGAATAGACGGTGCGCTCGATGACTGAGAGGCGCAGCCGGGGGACGAGTTGGTCTTCCAATTGTTTCCAGACAAGTTCAGCGTTCGGTTTGTTTTTCATGTTAGATCCAGAGTGGAATTCGAGGAGTGGAACGTCCCGGCTGGGCCGGGATCTTCGATCCCGACAGGTCGGGATTTTCAATCAAACGTTAAGAGTGGAACGAAAAGAGAGAAATTAACGCAACAGGTAAATGCGCAGACAGAAACGAACCCGTAGGAGAATGCGGCGCAAAAAGAAAAAGGGTGAAACCGCGATGTGGCCGCAGATTCACCCGAGAGTTACTGTACCAAAATGGGTCTTAATTAGCAAGGACAATCTGAAGGCGTTTTTATATAGCCTGGGCCGCGGAAACTAATTACGCATCGTCTTGCTACGCCGCGCACACAAGCCCTAAACTGGAATCAGTGATTCCTGCGTCCTACAATGTACGCGACCTAGCCATCCGTCCTGCCACGGTGCTTGCTCCCATGGCTGGGGTTACGGACACGCTTTTTCGGCGTGTGATTCGCGGGCTGGGCGGGTGCGGGCTGCTGATGACGGAGTTCACCAGCTCCGAGGGAATTACGCGGAGCGCGAAGAAAACGCTTCGCTACCTTTATTTCCAGGAAGACGAGCACCCCATCACCGCGCAGCTCTTTGGCGCCAGCCCGGAAGTCATGGCCGAAGCCGCGCGCATGGTTGAAGACCTCGGCTACGACGCGGTAGACATCAATCTCGGCTGCCCCGCCAAAAAAGTCGTCAAGTGCGGCGGCTCGGGCCTGCTGCGCGATATGCCGCTGCTTGAGCAAATCTTTCGCGCCGTACGCGCCGCGGTGAAAATTCCGCTCACCATTAAGCTGCGCGCTGGCTGGGACGAAAACTCCATCGTCGCGGTCGACGTCGCCAAGCTGGCTGAATCCGTCGGCGTCGAGGCCATCGCTGTCCACCCGCGCACGCGCATGCAGGGTTACGCCGGGCAGGCGGACTGGAACATCATCGCCTCAGTGAAGCAAGCCGTGCGCATTCCCGTCATCGGCAATGGCGACATCAACACTCCCGAAGATGCCGAGCGCATGGTGCAGCAAACTGGCTGCGACGCCGTCATGATCGGCCGCGCCGCCGCCACCAATCCCTGGATTTTTCCGCAAATGCAGCAATACGTCGCCACCGGCCGCTACGACACGCCCACCGACGCGGACCGCCATCAGTTACTTTCTGGCTACTATCGGGAAATTAATGCTGCGAACCAGCCGGATGCTGTGGGAAAAATGAAGCAGTTCGCATGCTGGTTTTCGCATGGCGTTGGGAACGGCGGCGAGCTTCGCAGAAACGTACACGCGGCGCGAACACCCAGTGAAGTGCTCGAAAGCGTAGAACGCTTTTTTGAGCACCGCGCCGGTGACGGGGGGAACGGTCTCGGCTCGGCCGGGATCGCCAGAAACGAGGACCCAGCCCATGGTCCCGACAGAAGTATCGGTGTCGAAGCAGCGTTCGGAACGTAGGATCTCTGTGCGCCTGCCCCTTAAGGTGCGCGGCCGCGATGCCCGCGGCATTACCTTCGAGGAAGAGACTTCCAGCGAAAATCTTTGCCGCAACGGAGCCGCCTTCGTCACGCGCTTCGACGTGGCCATCGGCTCCGACCTCGAGATCCGCATCCCGTTCTCGCGCTACGCCTCGCGCCGCAGCCCGCGTATGGAGCAAGTGGACAAGGACTTCGCCACCAGCGGCCGCGTAGTCCACGTAGCCGACGCACAGCAACCCGGCGAGCGTGTCGTCGGCGTCCAGTTCACCGGCCCCCGCTTCCAGCGAGTCTTCCGCTCCGAATCCGCCGCCTAAGTTCGCGGGTAACTTTTCTGTCGGGCGCCTCATGGAATTTCTTGCCCGGTGGCTGGAATACAAACGTGTGCGGTAAGGGACAGTTATCTGCCGCCCGCTCTTCTAATATGTTGTTTGTGGGGAAGCTAAAGGACTGAAGCGGAAAATATATCCCCAGGCTCAGGCGTGAACCACAGCAAGACTCTACGCTCGCTCCACACTATCGCATCAGCTCTCGGACCAAAGAAGCCAGTGCAATACCTGGCGCAACCAGCCAGCCTCAGGCTCGTGTAATCGCTGTTATGGAGACAGCATTTATGAAACTACTTAGAGTTATCGGTACCACTGGGCTGTTCTTGCTCGTCGGAACCACCGCGGCCGCTTACGCACCGCAGGATCGGCCGGAACAGGACAAGCAGGATGAGAAAGCCAAGCCTGCGAAGCAGGACGAAAAGGCTAAACCAGCGAAGCAGGAACAAAACGACAAGTCGGCGAAGCAGGACGAGAAAGCCAAGCCGGCGCAGCAGGACGAAAGGGCCAAGCCAGCGAAGCAGGAAGCCAGGCAGGCCAAGCCCGAACAACAGGACAGGCCCGCACGGCAGGAAGCCAAGCAAGCGCGGCCCGAACAGCAGGACAGGCCCGCACAGCAACAAGACAGGCAGAGTGCGCAGCAGTCACAGCGTGACGGTGAGAACCGCGGCGGTGGCGATCATGGTCGCATTTCTGACGAGCACTACCGCACTAGCTTTGGCAGGGAACACAACTTCCACGTCAACCAACGCGATTATGATAGCCGGCGCTTCGAATACGGCGGCTATTCGTTCGGGTTCATTGACCCGTGGCCAGTAGCTTGGTATTACACGGACGACGTTTACGTCGTTTACGACAACGGCGGCTATTACATGTATAACCCGGCCCATCCCGGCATACGCATCTCCGTCAACATCCTTTAGTGATTTCTCCGCCATTCCTTGCCTAGAGCAGGGCGCCGCACTCTTTGCGTATTCTGCAAGGGGTGCGGCTTTGATTTTTGCGACGCAGAACCGAAACAATCACAGTCTCAGGAAAATCACCGTTTCTGGCTGTCCTGTTTGTCTGCTTGATTCGCTGTTCAATGGCAGCTTCGGTGTGAGCCTCTTAGACCGCGCGCTGCGCTGCGGCTTTGCCAAGGAAATTCACGAGCTCGGCGTTCACTTCCTCCGCGTGTGTCCAGGTTATGCAGTGCGGCCCGTCCTTCACCACCGATAGGCGCGCTCCCTTGATCAGCTTGGCAGTGCGCTGTCCGGAGGCAGCGATCGGAAGAATCCTGTCTGCGTCCCCGTGAATCACCAGCGTGGACACATCTATCTTGGCTACGTCCTGCCGGAAGTCTTCATGCCAGGTCGGCACGCAAGCGAGACTGGCGGTTGCGGACGAGCCGGCCGCCACGTTCCAACTGGCTTGCACAACCTGTTCACTCACACGCTTGTTGAGCAGGACGTCGGTGTTGTAAAAATTCTTGAAAAACTCCGTGAAGAACGCGTAACGGTCCGCGGTGACGGCTTTTTCGATCCCCTGGAAGACACTGCCGTCGACCCCTTCCGGATTATCTGGCGTCTTCAGCAGGAACGGGGGTACGCCGGAAATGATGACCGCCTTGCTCACGCCCTTTGAGCCATATTTGCCGATGTAGCGAGCCACTTCGCCGCCACCCATGGAGAAACCGACCAGCGCAAATTCGCGTAATCCGAGGTGCGCAATCAGCTTGTGCAGATCCTCGGCAAAGGTGTCGTAGTTATAGCCTGTTGTTGGCTGGCTAGATTTTCCGAATCCTCTGCGGTCATAGGTGATGACGCGGTGTCCTGCCGTCAAAAGAACCGGCACCTGTTTCTCCCAGGAAGCGCCGTTCAGCGGATATCCGTGAATTAAGACAACCGGTTGACCAGAGCCGTGATCCTCATAATAGAGATCGATGTTGCTCGAGTTTTCTTTACCGACCGTAACGAATGGCATTGAACTTCTCCTTTCTCTTTCGTTTTACGTGCTAATGATTGAGTTGACGCTAATGGAACTGCCGAGTGCCGTTTTCGGTGTCCTCGCTCCTGTTTGATGCGCTCGGTCTCACCTGAAACAGATTCCATAATGGCCGTTGAGGTTACAAATTGGACCGTAGAAAATCCCTGTCCGGGAGATAACGGCCATGAATGACCATAATTTGCAGCACACCACGTCGCTCCTTACCCGCACGCCCGCAGCTCTCAATGCGCTTCTGCGCGGTTTGCCGGAAATATGGACGCACCGGAACGAAGGCGACGGCACTATGAGTGCGCTCGATGTTGTCGGGCATCTGATTCATGGCGAACACACCAACTGGATGCCGCGGGCGAGGACGCTGCTGCAATTTGGCGAGACGCAGACGTTCGGGCCCTTTGACCGTTGGGGACACGTGAAAGAAAGTCAGGGTAAGTCGCTCGGGCAGTTACTGGATGAATTCGCTCGCGCGCGCTCAGAAAGCCTGGACGAACTGCACACATTGAACCTACAGCCAGAAGATCTTGCGCGGCGCGGACGCCATCCTGCCTTCGGAGCAGTTACCCTCTCGGAGCTGCTGGCGACGTGGGCGGCTCATGACTTAACGCATCTGCATCAGATCTCAAGGATTATGGCGCATCAATATCGCCAAGTCGTCGGTCCATACAGCGCATACCTCGGCGTGTTGCAATGCGCCGGCCACAGCTCCTCGTAACGCATACTTCATATATGATTAAAGTAGGTATATCCACGCAGGCTTACCTAAATCTATAACCCAACCCGTTGCAGTTATGGGATAATCCCTGCACGCTCCCGTAGGTGACTGTCCCAGTCGGAGTTAGGTTGCGTCCGCCATTTCGCATCTTCAGGGTGCAGAGCGATGGAAAGCTCCATTTCGTCAAGGCATTGGAATCCTTGGACGAGGCAAAAGCATGTGTAAGAGAACTTGGTGACAAGTGGCGGGGCGACTACGTCATTGATAATGAAAAAACCGGGGAGCGAATGTTCGTCAGCACAAGCGACGAGCGCACGAACTAACTGACGTATTGTTGGCCGGACTTCGCGCTTCTGATAATTTCCATCGGGTTCGATAGACAATGCTGGCTGTTACGCTGGACCTTGCAGCTGATGTTTAAAGCGGAAGGGTGTTGCTGATCTCAGTCTGCGCGATACCGTAAGTCAAAGCCTCTAAACGTGGAAGCCTTATTGCACGCCGGGCACGTCATCTCCGAGCCGTCCTCTGGAATTTCGGGTTTGGGAGGCGACGCGAAGGGGTCTCGCATTCCTCCAAGGGTTTTGCCGATTGGTGTGTGAGTGAATTCTTTCTCACACTCCGGGCAACGAACGATCCATCGCGGCATTGGGACTCCAATGGCATTGGACCACAGGCGACCTTAGAAAGTTGTAAGGACATACGCAGAAAGTTAAGGCTGTCTCGACGGTCCAGCCTACAGCGTTTCCCTCATGTATATCTTTGTTCAGGTGGAGCGCTGCTTGATGTATAGTTGAGTGCGTACTCAGCAATAAGGAATCCGTGTGGCGCGGCCTAAGAGCGAAGACAAACGGAATGCGATTCTCGACGCGGCGACCCGCCTATTCGCGGAGCGCGGTCTCGCGGCTGCCCCCACTTCGGAAATATCCAGCCTCGCCGGCGTTGCCGAAGGGACTCTCTTCACATATTTCAAGACCAAGGATGATTTGATCAACGCGCTCTACCGGCAGATCAAGCTGGAACTCGCCGACGCCATGATGTCGGATTTCCCCCGGAAGAAGAATGTTCGTACCAGATTGCGGCATGTTTGGGATCGCTATGTGAATTGGGGCATTGCGAACCCTAAACAGCGCAAGGTGCTGGCGCAACTAACGGTGTCAGAGGTACTCACCAAAGAGTCCAGAGCCGCCGGTGGCGCACCGTTCATCGAGTTCCAAACCATGATTCGCGACGCGATTGATGGCCGTGTCTTTCGGGATGACCTTCCAGTGGAACTTATCTCGAAGTCGTTAGCAGTCTTGGTAGAGGCGACGATAGACCTTACTGTGTCTAACCCATCCAAGGGCGATAAATACCGGGACAGCGGCTTTCAATTGTTTTGGGCCGGCATAACCAAGCTATGAGTCTGTGCATCGTATGCATGAGTGAGTACTCACACTGCAAAGACAAGGAGTCAATATGCGGACCGAGCAAAAGCCTTTGCCATCAGGGTTTGGACCAGAGACGACAGCTGAGGGAGCTCTGGGAGGGCGTGACCTGCGAGGAAACGTCGCCATCGTGACAGGCGGCCATGCAGGTCTTGGGCTTGAGACCACGCGAGTTCTCTCAAACGCAGGAGCTACCGTTATTATCGGCTCTCGCGATCCCAAGAAGGCGCAAATGGCCGTTTCAAAAATGAAGAACGCGGAAGTGAGCCAGTTGGATCTGGCCAATCCAAACTCCATCGATCGATTCGCCAACGAATTCCTAAACTCCAAGCGTGCGCTCGATCTTCTCATCAATAATGCGGGGATTATGGCCACTCCGCTGATGCGCGACGAGCGCGGGTATGAGCTGCAATTTGCAACCAATCACTTAGGGCATTTTCAGTTGACGGCAAGATTATGGGAGGCGCTTAAGAAATCGCGTAGTGCGCGGGTCGTGGCCCTTTCGTCCAGCGGCCATAGGATGGGTGAAGTTGATTTTAGCGACCCGAATTTTAATAAGAGACCATATGACAAATGGGCAGCTTACGGGCAATCGAAGAGCGCGAATTCATTGTTCGCGGTGGAGCTTGATAAGCGTGGTCAAACGCATGGCATTCGCGCGTATGCCGTGCATCCAGGCGGAATCCTCACCGATCTGAGTCGCTACATGACGGACGAAGATCTGCGGCCATACGGCATCAGTCGGGTGAATGGTGTCATCACGATTCCTGATGCCAGCAAGGGCCCTGTGCGCTTCAAGACTGTCGAGCAAGGTGCCGCAACGACAGTTTGGGCCGCTGTGAGCCCGCAATTGAGTGGTAAGGGCGGCGTTTATTGCGAAGACTGCGACATCGCGCCGATGGTCTCTGCAGATAGCAATCTTTATAGCGGTGTGCGCCCTTGGGCTGTTGATAAAGCAGCCGCCGAAGCTCTTTGGATTCTTAGCGAGAAGCTCACCGCTATGTCGGCTGGAGCGATTGCCTAACAACGTCGGCCAACCCGGCCTGACCTCACTCGGAGGGCCGGGTCGCTAGCGTAGGGGTTATAGAGCCTGGGTGGCAACCCTGGTTTTGCATTGCCGTTCGCCATGGGCGCATTTCCATAAGCTGCTGAGAACAAAGATGCCGCCCTAAAGGGACGGCGCTACATTTGGAGTTGTCAAACAGACTCTATAGTCAGATCTAAGAAGTGGAACGGAGGATTTTATGTCGAAAGTGTGGTTGGTGACCGGCAGCGCGAGCGGTTTGGGCCGCCACATTGCGGAAGCTGTGCTTGCGTCGGGTGATCGCCTGGTGGCAACGGCTCGCGATCCCGGTCGCTTGGAAGATCTCGTGCGGAAATACGGCGATCACGTACGCACCGCTCCGCTGGATGTGGCCGATGAAGCGGCGGCTTATGCTGCGGTGCAAGTCGCGCTGGACGCGTTCGGCCGTCTGGATGTTGTGGTCAATAATGCAGGGTACGGCGACATTGCACCTTTCGAGCAGTTGAGCTCCGCGAGATTCAAGGCGGTGGTCGACACTAATTTCTATGGCGTAGTTAATGTGACGCGCGCGGCGATACCCATCATGCGCAAGCAAAAGAGCGGTTGCATCCTGCAGATTTCATCGGTGGGCGGTCGCCTGGCCCGGCCAGGCAACTCGCCGTACCACGCTGCCAAGTGGGCCGTTGGGGGATTCACAGAATCGCTCGCGAAAGAGGTGGCGCCCTTTGGCGTCAAAGTCTGCGCCGTCGAACCCGCCGGAATACGGACGAACTGGGGCGTGCGTGCGAACGAAAACACACCTGAGCTGCTTCCAGACTATGAAGCGTCGGTGGGCGAGTTTGTGAAGGCGCTCAAGCCTTACTGGGGACACGAGACTAGCGATCCGGCAAAGGTGGCTCAGGTTATCCTTCGGTTGGCTGACAGCGACGAGCTGCCTGCCCATCTCTTGCTGGGAAGTGACGCTGTTAAGCACTCCGCGCAAGCCGAAGGGACGCGTGCCGCGGACGCAGAACGGTGGCGAGAGGTCAGCGTCTCGACAGACGTCGATGCCAGCGTAGCCATCTCTGCATTGCGATTTTGAGAGCAGCCTCAGGCTGAGAAATGGGTCTACATCAGGGTTAGATCAGGGAAGAAGCAGCCAACAGATAGCCAGAATTGCCGCCACGAAAATGAGCCCAAAGATCCACTTCTCATTCAGACGATGCTGCCTGGAGCGAAGTGTCAGGTTGTTACGGAGTGTCACGACCAAATGAAACAGCAGGAATGCGGAAAAAGCAATGCGGTGACGAGGACGGGAATTACGTCATTGGTTAGGGATTGATGCTAGTTTGGTTTTCCTTTGCTGACGACCAATTGATCGTAAGCAGCGCGGCGGCTTAGCCCGCGTTCCTTGGCTGCAAGTTTCAGGGCATCTTTGCGGTCGAGCTTGGCTTGCCGGATCAGTTCCTCAACGCGATCCGACAAACTTTGCGTCGAGTCGAGCTGCCCGCTGACGCTGGACTGTTCCGGCGGGCCGACCAGCAGGGTAATTTCGCCGCGGGCAGGGCGCTCGGCCAGAGACTCCGCCAGCTGGGAGAGCCTGCCACGCAGGAACTCCTCGTGGAGCTTGGTAACTTCGCGCGCGATGCAAGCCGGACGGTCGCCAAGGATTTCCTGAGCATCGGCCACACTCTCGGCCACGCGATGCGGCGCTTCGTAAAAGATCATGGTGCGCTCTTCGATGCGCAGATGCTCCAGCATGCGGCGACGCTCGCCGGTTCGCTGGGGCAGGAAGCCGACGAAGAGAAATTCCTCGTTGGGCAGGCCAGCGGCCGAAAGCGCAGCCAGCATCGCTGACGGCCCTGGCACGGGCACCACTGGAATTTTGTGCCGCACGCAGAGCGTGACGAGCCGGTAGCCCGGATCGGAAACCAGCGGCATGCCCGCGTCGCTCACGAGGGCAACCTTGGCACCTTGCTCGAGCTGAATCAGCAATTCGGGCGAACGCGTCATTTCATTGTGATCGTGGTAGCTGACCAGTTTTTTTTCGATGTTGTAGTGGTTGAGCAGCTTTTGCGTGTGGCGCGTATCCTCGCAGGCGATAACGTCAACTTCCTTGAGTATCCGGAGCGCGCGCAACGTAATATCTTCGAGATTGCCGATGGGCGTGCCGACAATGTAGAGGCAGCCGCGAGGCTCCGTTGCGCTCGTTAGCGACGCCGATGTTCGCTCAGCGGAATCGTCGGCAACATGCTTTGCACACATAACTAGGAGTCTAGCACGCACGACGAAGCGGTTGTCGCCAGCATGGTATACTCTGCCATTCCGCACCAGTAAAAGGAGAGTTTCTGTGCCTCTGTATGAGTACAAATGCCTGAAATGTGGCCGGAAGACGGAAAAGATCGAGAACGTGGCCGGGCCGAATCTGAAAAAATGCCCGCACTGCGGGGGCAAAGTGGAAGCGTTAATCTCCGCGCCGGCAATTCAATTCAAAGGCTCGGGCTGGTACGTGACGGATTACGGCGGGAAGAAGTCCGGAGGCGATTCCGGCAAAGAGGAAAAAGCGGCCAAAGAGTCGAAAGATTCAGCGAAAGACTCGGGCGGGAAAGATTCAACGACGAAAGATTCGGGAGCGAAAGACTCCGGAAGCAAAGAGAAAAAAGCCGAAAAATCGGAGAAGTCCGGGAAATCGGAGAAGAGGAAGTAATCGCCGGGTCTTCGGTTTGCTTAAAGTTTGAGCGTTTTGAGGTAGGAGCGAAAGTCCGAGCCTAATTCCTGATTCTGCAGCGCGAGCTCCACGGTAGCTTTCAAGAAACCGAGCTTGTCGCCGGCATCGTAAGAAATCCCCTCGTAAATATAAGCCCACAATCCCTGCTCTTGCGATAGCAGGCGCAACGCATCGGTGAGCTGAATCTCGCCTCCGGCGCCGGGTTTGGTGCGCTCGAGGCAATCGAAGATGGCAGGGGGCAAAACGTAGCGGCCGGTGATGGCCAAATTCGATGGGGCGTTCTCCGGTTTTGGCTTTTCCACCAAGTCGCGAATACGGAGCAACCGCGCGCCAAACGGAGGCTGCGGCGCGGGCTCGCCAGCAACGATGCCGTAGAGATGGGTACGGTCCTTGGGCACTTCTTCGACAGCAATCGCGCCAACGCCCGTGGCTGCGTAAACTTCGATGAGTTGCTTCGTCGCAGGATTTTCGCCGGGAATCAGGACGTCGCCGAGGAGCACCGCGAACGGTTCGTCGCCGACCAAGTCGCGGGCGACGAGCACGGCGTGACCGAGTCCAAGCGGTTCTTTCTGTCGCGTGTAGCTGACCTGCACCATGTCCGCGATATTGCGCACCATCTTGGCTTGCTGTTTTTTTCCGTGCTTTTCGAGGAAATCTTCGAGAAATGGAGAGGCATCGAAGTGATCTTCGATAGAGCTTTTGCCGCGCCCGGTGACAATGATGATGTGCTCGATGCCGGACGCCACGCATTCTTCCGCGACATACTGAATCTGCGGCTTATCGACAGAGGAGAACATGTCTGTTG
>Ga0210384_10004288_pt1 | contig 16015 bp, 12 predicted proteins | sample IncBWH2MmetaG_FD_160574 | JGI IMG/M metagenome (GOLD analysis project Ga0210384, IMG submission 160574) | Forest soil microbial communities from Barre Woods Harvard Forest LTER site, Petersham, Massachusetts, United States - Inc-BW-H-2-M | ecosystem: Environmental > Terrestrial > Soil >...
GGTGTCGCGCCCGACCATCTCGGGCGAGATGTACGGCATCATCACGACATTGCTGGCCGGGCGCGGCTCGATGCTGACGCCGATTGCGGCGCCGATCGCGTTTCTGCCGGTCAAAAATATTCCAAGCCCAAGCGTTGGACGGATTTCGTCGGATGATGCCAACTACGCGGTCTATCGCGCGCACCTGCGCCGCACCGTCGACGAGCCGTTCGCGCTGTTTCTGCCGGGGTAACGGCAATTTGGAATCGTCGGGCCGCATGCTCAGTGCACCTCTCCCCTTGTGGGAGAGGTCGGATCGCATCGACAGATGCGATCCGGGTGAGGGGTTCTGCTCTATCGATAGACCGTAACCCCCAACCCTCTCCCACAACGGGAGAGGGAGCTCACCGCCGTCGGCGATGCATCGAACCAGATCGCCCCAAGCCTAGCCCCCCGTCTCGGCGCTGATGATGTCGCCGAACATCTGCCATTTGCCGCCCTTGAATTGCATCATCTGGAGCTGCTCGATCGGCGCATAGTCGGTTGAGCTGGTGTTGATCTTGATGCCGGGGATCAGGGTGTCGGGCACAAAATCCTTCAGGCTCGCTGCCTGCTTCATCACATTTTCACGCGTCAGATCGTCGCCGCATTGCTTCAAGACCTGGACCATGGTCTGTGCCGCGGAATAGCCATAGACCAGATTGGTGTCGGCGATGTTCGAGCCCGGCATGTACTTGTCGATGAAGGCGAGGAATTTCTTCATGCCGTCATCATTGGCCCACTGCGCGTCCGAGGCATCCTTGATGTAGGTCGCGGACAGGATGCCTTCGGAATTGTCGAGGCCGGCCGGCTTCATCACCGCGCCGATCGAAATCGAAACGTCGGTCATGACATGCATCGGCTTCCATTCAAGTTCGGCCATCTTCTTGATCGCTTGCGCCGCGAATTTCGGCGTCGAGATGTTGACGAAGACGTCGGCGCCGGTGCCCTTCAGCTTGACGATGTGGGAATCGATCGAGGGCTCGGTGGTCTCGTAGCTTTCCTCGGCGACGATCAAATTGGAGGCCTTGTCGCCAAAAATCTCCTTCAGCCCGGCGACGTAGTCCTTGCCGAAATCGTCATTGGCGTAGAACACCGCGACCTTGGCGCCGGGTTTGGCTTTCAGGATGTACTTTGCGAAAATCCGCGCCTCGACGCGGTAGCTCGGCTGAAAACCCATGGTCCACGGAAAATCCTTCGGATCGTTCCACTTGCTGGCGCCGGTCGCCAGAAACAGCTGCGGCACCTTCTTCGCATTGTGATACTTCTGCACCGCGGTCTGGGTCGGCGTGCCCAGCGCGTTGAACACCAGAAATACTTCGTCGCTTTCGATCAGCTTGCGTACCTGTTCCACCGTTTTCGGCGGGCTATAGCCGTCGTCATAGGAGATGAAGTTGATCTTGCGGCTGTTCACGCCGCCGGCCTCGTTGATCATCTTGAAATAGGCTTCCTCGGTCTTGCCGATGATGCCGTAGGCGGAAGCCGGCCCGCTATAGGCCTCGACATTGCCGATTCTGATTTCGCTGTCGCTCGCGCCGGTGTCGTATTTCTTCTGGGCGAGGGCGCTTTGGCTAGCCAGCACCGCAAAAGCGGCGGCGGCGAGCAAGGTCAGTTTCTTGTTGTTCATGAGGAGGCATTCCTTGGTTTCTTCGTGGTTGGGGACAGGCGGACAGGACTTGAGATCTGTAGTCGCGAGCGGGGCGAGGTGAAGAAGAATTTCGATTGCGGCATAATCACGAGGCTTTGGCTTTAGCTATGTCAGTGGCCGAGGCTTGCGAGAAATTCTTGCGCAGGGTCGGCTTATGGATCTTCCCGGTGGCGTTGCGCGGCAGGGCGTCGACGAACCGGATCAGCCGCGGGCACTTGAAGCGGGCGAGATTGGCGGCGCAATGCGCCGATATCTCGGCTTCGGTGACGGACTGGCCTTGCTTGACGGCGATGATCGCCATGCCGACTTCGCCCCATTGCGCATCGGGGATGCCGATGACAGCGGCTTCCGCAATTGCGGTCAGTTGATGCAGCACGTTTTCGACTTCGGCCGGATAGACGTTCTCGCCGCCGGAAATGTACATGTCCTTCCAGCGGTCGACGATGTAGTAGAAACCTTCCGCGTCGACGCGGCTGGCGTCTCCGGTGTGCAGCCAGCCGTCGGTGAAGGAGGATGCGTTGGCGTCCGGCCGGTTCCAGTAACCCGGCGTGATGTTGGGTCCCTTCACCCAGAGCTCGCCGAGTTCGCCGACATCGGCATCGCTGCCGTCGGGCCGGACGATCCGCACCTCGGTATGCAGCACCGGCTTTCCCGCCGAGCCGGCTTTCCGCGCGGCATCCTCGCGATCGAGCGTGAGCACCGCCGGCGACGTCTCGGTCATGCCGTAACCCTGCTGCAACGCCACGCCGCGCGCCTCCCACACTTTCAGGAGCGGCACCGGCATCGGCGCGCCGCCGACACCGCAGATCACGAGACGGCTGAAGTCGGCGCGCTCGAACGACGGATGCTGCGCCATGAACTGATAGATCGCGGGCACGCCGAAGAAAAAGTTGATGCCGCGTTTTGCATCGCTGATCAGTTGCAGCGCTGCTCCCGGATCGAAGGCGCGCATGATCAGAACGGTGCCGCCGATATGCAGCACCGGGTTGGTGTAGCAATTGAGCCCGCCGGTGTGGAACAGTGGCAGCACGGTCAGCAGCACCGCCGACGGCGAGATATAGGCGGGGCCGCCGAGATTGACGCAATTCCAGAACGTCATGCCGTGGGTGATGATCGCGCCCTTGGGCTGGCCGGTGGTGCCCGAGGTGTACATGATGGTCGAGATGTCATCGAGCGTGACATCTTCGCGCCTGTCGAGCGGCTTTGACGACGCGATCGCGGCCTCGTAAGAGCCGCCGGCGCCGAGCAGCAGCGCCGAGGATACATTGCACAATTTCGCAACGGATAGCGCGACCTCGGCCAAATCCGCGTCGTGGATCATCACTTTCGGCGCGGCGTCGGCGACGATGTATTGCAATTCGGGGACGGTGAGGCGGGTGTTTAGCGGCAGGAAGACCGCGCCCAGTCGCCCGCAGGCGAACTGCACCTCCAGCGTATCGGTAGTATTGTGCGCCAGCACCGCGACGCGGTCGCCGCGCGCGATGTCGAGCCGGTCGCGCAAATGCGCGGCCAGGCGCGCGATGCGGGCGTCGAGTTGCGTGTAAGTGAAATGGCGCTCGCTTGCGAGATCGACGACGGCCACCTTGTCCGGGGTCCGCCGGCCGAAATGCGCGATCCAGTCGTAATAGCGAACGGCCAAGATTTCCTCCGACGTTTTCGCGGGTCGTTGCCGCCTGATCCCTTGAAGCGGGTTTATGCCACCATGCCTAACCGTGCTGAGGTTGGCTAGGCGCAGTGTTCGGCATGGGGGAATGCTGTCTTGCGTTGAGTGGCTGAGGCATGGCTTGGGCCGCTCTCACTCCGGCGCCAGCGGTGTCCAGTCACCGGGGCTGATCCCACGCTACCAACGCCTCATTGATGGTTCGTTCGCCGGAGCTTCCCTTCTCGATCGCGAGGATGGCCCGGTGCTGATTGGCATAGACCAGCGGAATGTCGATCCACGACTGGAACTTCAAATATTGCAGATTGCGTGTGCGGTCGGCATCGATATTCGACAGGCCGATCCGGAAGAAGCCTTTGTCGATCCTGGCGCTGGCGCCGGCCAGCGGAACACCACGTGCGCGCTCGGCGGATTTCGTCAGCATGCCCGGCACGCTCGTGACCTCGCCGCCGGCAAAATCCGGGGGTGCCACGAACGTCAATTCGATGACGTGACTGGCCGGCAGCGATTTGTCCGTGTTCTGCCTGATCGACAGCACGACCGTAAGCTGGCGAGCCGGAATCTCGATGTCGGCGTGGACGGCATTTTCGTCCGGCAGTCCGACGGCCTGGATACGATCGGTGCGCCATCGCACCGAACCGGCATATTGCTGGCCGTTCGGATCGGAAAGATCTTCCTCGTAGAGCACCGCGCGCGATGCTACCGCCTCGGCTGGAGTCGACGTGTGCGGCTCGGCCGCCGTGCCAGGGGGCGTCTGGCCTGCCGAAATCAGCGCTGACAAGGCTGCGATCAAGCAAACAACCAGCTGATACCGTCGGACCGATGGCGCGATGCCGGCCGGCTGCGAGCGCGCTGCGGCGCCGAGCTCGAAAGTATACATCGGGGCGGAAGTCCGTAGCCTTCATCTCCAAGGCTACGCTGGCGGGACAGGCCGGGCAAGGCGTATGAGAGTGTGAAATATCTATTTGCGATGGCCATTGGCGAGACCGGCAGGAATAGCCGTTGCCGAGCCAGCTACTCGACGCAAGTTGGGCGGGGCAATTCCGGCCATCGTAGGCTGCACGACAACAGCGCAAGGGAGGGAAGCGAATGGCGAGCCCGTTCTATACCGCCGAGCACGAAGCCTTTCGCGAGGTTATGCGCCGCTTTGTCGAAAGGGAGATCGAGCCGCATGCGCATCAATGGGATGAAGCCGGTGAATTTCCGCGCACGCTCTATGCCAAGGCCGCGGAGATCGGCCTATTGGGATTAGGTTTCTCTGAGGAATATGGCGGCGTTGCCGCCGACCAGTTCATGAAGATCGTGGCGTCGCAGGAACTGGCGCGGGCCGGCGCCGGCGGGATCTCCGCGAGCCTGATGAGCCACACCATCGGCTCGCCGCCGATTGCCCGCGCAGGCCGAGCCGAGATCAAGGCGCGGGTGTTGCCGGAAGTGTTGTCGGGCAGGAAAATCTCGGCACTGGCGATCACCGAGCCGAGCGGCGGCTCGGACGTTGCAAACCTGCGCACCAAGGCGCGCCGCGACGGCGATCATTACATCGTCAGCGGCGAGAAGACTTTCATCACCTCGGGCATGCGCGCCGATTACATCACGACCGCGGTGCGCACCGGCGGCGAGGGGGCAGGCGGCGTCAGCCTGCTCCTGATCGAGGGCGATACGCCGGGCCTGTCGCGCACCAAACTCAAGAAGATGGGCTGGTGGGCCTCCGACACCGCGACATTGCACTTCGACGAGTGCCGCGTGCCGGCCGAGAACCTGATCGGCGAGGAAGGAAGCGGCTTCAAGATCATCATGCAGAATTTCAACAGCGAGCGCATGGGCATGGCGGCGAGCTGCACGGCCTTTGCCCGCGTCTGCCTCGAAGAGGCGATCGCCTATGCCAGGGAACGCAAGACCTTCGGCAAGCCGATCGCGCAGCATCAGGTGATCCGTCACAAGCTGGTCGACATGGCGCAGAAGGTCGCGGCATCCCAGGCGATGCTGGAAATGCTGGCGTGGCGGCTCGGCGAGGGCGAAAATCCGGTCGCCGAGATCTGCATGATGAAGAACCAGGCCACGCAAACCATGGCGTTCTGCGCCTCCGAGGCGGTGCAGATTTTCGGCGGCGCCGGCTTCATGCGCGGCGTCAAGGTCGAGCGTATCTATCGCGAGGTCAAGGTCAACGCGATCGGCGGCGGCACCGAGGAGATCATGAAGGACCTCGCCAGCCGCCAGATGGGATTGTGACGGAGGACGGGGAGACAGCAAATGATCACGCTCTATCATTGCGACGCGGCACGCTCGTTCCGGCCGCTCTGGATGCTCGAGGAAATGGGATTGCCGTACGATCTCAAGATGCTGCCGTTCCCGCCGCGGGTATTCGCCAAGGAATATCTCGCGCTCAATCCGCTCGGCACCATTCCGTATCTCATCGACGGCGAAACCGGAATGACGGAGTCCTCCGCCATCTGTCACTATCTCGGCACCAAATACGGCCCGACGCCGCTGATCGTCGGTCTCGACGAAGTGGCCTACGGCGCCTTCCTGAACTGGATGTATTTTTCCGACGCCACGCTGACCTTTCCGCAGACGCTGGTGCTGCGTTACAGCCAGCTCGAGCCGGAAGAACGGCGCAACCCGCAAGTTGCGACCGATTATGCGAAATGGTTTTTCGGTCGGCTGCGGGCGGTCGAGGCGGCGACGGCGAAAGCCGAGACGCTCGTCGCCGGCCGCTTCACGGCGGCCGACATCGTGATCGGCTACGCGCTGCGGCTTGCCGAGAACATCGGGCTCGCCAAGGATTTCGGGCCGAATGTCGCGGCATATTGGGCGCGATTGCAGCAGCGCGACGGTTTCAAGCGCGCGGTCGCGGCGGAACAGCGGACGGGCGTCGAACAGAACGTGGCGGCGCGGGTTCGGGGCTGAATCCCTGCCGTCATTGCGAGGAGCAACGCGACGAAGCAATCCAGTCTTCCTTCTTGGCTTCCGGATTGCTTCGCTTTCGCTCGCAATGACGGGTAAAATCGTCCTCTCGTCGAAGAAATCGGGCGTCTACACCGGCCATTTTTGCGCTATGGTCAGGCCTTCGCAGCGGTCCAAAAAGAGCCGCGCGAGGAGGACCTGCCATGGACGAAAGGCTGCGCGAATCCGGCCATCTGATGCTGATTACGCCGGAGCGGGTGTTTTATGCCGGCCTGCTCGGCCGCCCGCGCGAGCGCTGCCCGGGCGCATTTCATGTCTATGTCGCGATCAAGGGAGGCCTGTGGCTCACCACCGCCGACGGCCGCGAGAGTTTCGGCGAACTGGCCGCGGTGCCGCCGAATGAGCTTCACACCATCGCCAGCGACTACCGCTCGGCGATTTGCCTGGTGATCGAGCCGGAAAGCGTACCTGACGGCACCTTCGACGAATTGTCGAAGCGCCTGTCGGGGCCCGAGCGCGAATTTTTCGCATCCCGCATCCGCGCCGCCTATGCCGAGCTGTTGCATCAATGCCGCGACGATATCACCAGCGCCGAGTTCGACCGGATGTGTTTTGGCGAAGCCTTGCCGCGGCGAAAGCTCGATCCGCGCGTGGTGCGCGCGATCGCGCAGATTGGAAGATTTTCCGGCGAGCCGGTGACGGCGGCAAGTTGTGCGGTGGAAGCCGGTTTATCGCCGTCGCGATTCCTGCATCTGTTCAAGCAGCAGACCGGGATCTCCTTCCGATCCTTCCGGGCCTGGAAGCGGGCGCGGCATTTGCTGCACTTCGCCAATCAGGACCTCAATCTCGCGCACCTGGCGCAGGATATCGGCTATCCCGATTCGACCCATTTCAGCCACTCGATCCGCCGGTTCTACGGCCTGAAACCGCGCGCGATTTTTTCCGGCTCGCGTGATCTTGCGATTTATCGCAGCGGGGAGACGGCGGGCGAGGCGGCGGTATCCTAGCGCGTGTCGTCATTGCGAGGAGTTGTAGGGTGGGCAAAGGCGCGTTTGCGCCGTGCCCACCGTCCTTGCTTTGACGATCCTGGTGGGCACGCTTCGCTTTGCCCACCCTACGAAGCCAACTGATTTGCCCGACGGCGCATTCGCGCGACCGGTTGGCTCCATCCGGGCTACCCATCGCAACCCAAACGTAGCCAGTCAACGCAAGTAGCCTTGGCCGCCAATCCGTCATCATGCAAAACTCGGTGTCGCCGCGTGCCCGACGACGTACCGCACCTGGAACGAACATCATGAGCGACAAGGCCGTCATCACCTGCGCGCTGAACGGCGTGCTGACCGACCCGAAGCAGCACCACGTGCCCGTCACGCCCGACGAGATGGCGCGCGAGGCGAAGGCCGCCTTCAACGCCGGCGCCAGCGTGATGCATATCCATCTGCGTCAGCAGGCGCCCGGCAAGGGCCATCTGCCGTCATGGGAGGTCGGCGTGTCGCGCGAGATCCAGCAGGCGATCCGCGAGGCCTGCCCGGGCGTGATCATCAACCACACCACCGGCACCTCAGGCCCGCATTACCAGGGCGCGCTCGATTGCGTGCGCGAGACCAAACCCGAAATGGCCGCCTGCAACGCCGGCTCGCTGAACTATCTGAAAGTGAGGGCCGACAACAGCTGGGCCTGGCCGCCGATGATGTTCGATAATTCGGTCGAGAAGGTGCAGGACTATCTCGACGTGATGAAACAGGCCGGCACCATTCCCGAATTCGAATGTTTCGATGTCGGCATCGTCCGTTGCGTCGGCATGTACCGGCAGACCGGCATGTATTCCGGGCCGCTGGAATATAATTTTGTGATGGGCGTCGCCTCCGGGATGCCGGCCGATCCGGAACTGCTGCCGATCCTCTTGAAACTGAAATTGCCGGAAGCGCATTGGCAGGTCACCGCCATCGGCCGCGCCGAAATCTGGCCGCTGCATCAGCGTTGCGCTGATCTGGGTGGGCACCTTCGCACCGGGCTTGAAGACACATTCTATCTGGCCGACGGCACCAAGGTGACCTCGAACGGACAGTTGGTCGAGGGCATTGCCGCCTGCGCGCGCCGCGCTGGGCGGGAGATCGCATCACCGGCCGAGGCGCGGCAGATATTTGGGATAAGGCGTTAGCCACTACAATGGACCGTCATTGCGAGCGAAGCGAAGCAATCCAGAGTGAGGCGCGAAGACTGGATTGCTTCGTCGCTTCGCTCCTCGCAATGACGAAATAGGTACCCATGGCCATCATCGAATCCACCATCTCCCCCTCCGGCGTCGGCTATCAGGCCAACCGCGACGGCATGCTGGCGCTGATCGCGCGGATGCGCGGGCTCGAAGAGCGGACGCGCGCGGCGTCGGCCGCCGCCAAGGACCGCTTTCACAAGCGCGGACAATTATTGCCACGCGAGCGCGTGGCGCTGGTGCTTGATCCAGGCAGCCCCTTCATCGAGCTGTCGACGCTCGCCGGCTACGTGTTCGATGTGTCCGATGCCGACAAGAGCGTGCCCGGCGGCGGGCTGATCGCCGGCATCGGCTTCGTCTCGGGGATCCGCTGCATGGTCAGCGCCAATGACGCCGGCATCGACGCCGGCGCGCTACAACCATACGGCCTCGACAAGACCTTGCGGGTGCAGGAACTCGCGCTCGAAAACAAGCTGCCTTACGTGCAACTGGTCGAAAGCGCCGGCGCCAATCTGCTGCGCTACCGGGTCGAGGATTTTGTCCGCGGCGGCAACATCTTTCGCAATCTGGCGCGGCTGTCGGCGGCGGGCCTGCCGGTGGTGACGGTGACCCACGGCTCCTCGACCGCGGGCGGCGCGTACCAGACCGGACTGTCGGATTATATCGTGATGGTGCGGGGCCGCACCCGCGCCTTCCTGGCCGGACCGCCGCTGTTGAAAGCCGCGACCGGCGAGATCGCGACCGAGGAAGAACTCGGTGGCGCCGAGATGCACACCTCGATCTCCGGCCTCGGCGATTACCTCGCCGAAGACGACCGCGATGGCTTGCGGATCGCGCGCGACATCATGGCTGCCCTCGAATGGGACCGGCCCGCGCCGAACAAGGAGCAGCACAAGCCGCCGCGCTACGATCAGGAAGAATTGCTTGGCATTATGCCGATGGATCACAAGCGCCCGGTGGACATGCGGCAGGCGATCGCGCGCTTCATCGACGATTCCGATTTCACCGAGTTCGGCGCCAATTACGGTCCGGCCACCGTGTGCGGTCATGCCCGCATCGAGGGACAGGCGATCGGCATCATCACCAACAACGGCCCGCTGGATGTTGCCGGCGCCAACAAGGCCACGCATTTCATCCAGGCCTGCTGCCAGACCCGTACACCGCTGCTCTATCTGAACAACACCACCGGCTACATGGTGGGCAAGGCCTATGAAGAAGCCGGCATGATCAAGCACGGCTCCAAGATGATCCAGGCGGTAACTAGCGCCACCGTGCCGCAGATCACGATCTATTGCGGCGCGTCGTTCGGCGCCGGCAATTACGGCATGTGCGGGCGTGGCTTCCATCCGCGCTTCTGCTTCTCCTGGCCCAATGCCAAGACCGCGGTGATGGGCGGCGAGCAGGCCGCCGAGACCATGGCGATCGTGACGGAGGCCGCGGCGGCACGGCGCGGCAAGCCGATCGAAAAGGAAAAGCTCGAGGCGATGAAGGCGCAAATTGTCGGCGTGTTCGACGGCCAGATGGACGTGTTCTCGACCAGTGCGCGCCTGCTTGACGACGGGGTGATTGACCCGCGTGACACCCGCCGTGTCTTAACCGAAGTGCTGGCGATCTGCCGCGAGGCCGAGACGCGTAACCCACAGCGCATGCAGTTTTCGGTCGCGCGGCCATGAGCGGCATGAAGCGGACAGCGTTCTTCAAGATACTCGTCGCCAACCGTGGCGAGATTGCGCTGCGCATCATGCGCACCGCACGCCGGCTCGGCTATGGCGTGGTCGCGGTCTATTCGGATGCGGATTGCGATGCACTTCATGTCCGCGAGGCGGATTCCGCGGTGCGGATCGGCGAGGCGTTGCCGTCGCAATCCTATTTGAAGATCGATGCGATCATCGCCGCTGCAAAAGCTGCCGGTGCGGATGCCGTGCATCCCGGCTACGGCTTCCTCGCCGAGAACGAAGAGTTTGCGAAAAGCTGCCGCGACGCTGGCCTCGTCTTCATCGGGCCTTCGCCGCAGGCGATCAAGGCGATGGGCAACAAGGCCGGCGCCAAGGAGATCATGAAAAAGGCCGGCGTGCCTATCGTGCCCGGTTATCAGGGCGCGGACCAGAGCGACGCTGTCATGCTCAGCGAAGCCAAGAAAATCGGTTTTCCCGTGATGATCAAGGCGGTCGCCGGCGGCGGCGGCCGCGGCATGCGGCTCGTTCCGGACGCGGCGGCATTTGTGGATGCGCTGCGCAGCGCGCGGTCGGAAGCAAAAGCGGCGTTCGGCGATAGCAGTGTGATCCTGGAACGCGCGATCCAAAATCCCCGGCACATCGAGATCCAAGTATTCGGCGATCGCTATGGCAACGCGATCCATCTCGGCGAGCGGGATTGTTCGGTGCAGCGGCGGCACCAGAAACTGATCGAGGAGGCGCCGTCGCCGGCGGTGTCGCCAAAGCTACGGGAGCGGATGGGCAATGTCGCGGTCGCGGCGGTCAGATCGCTTCGCTACGAGGGCGCGGGCACGCTGGAGTTCCTGCTCGATGAAAGCGGCGAATTCTATTTCATGGAAATGAATACGCGGCTGCAGGTCGAGCATCCCGTCACTGAAGCGATCACCGGGCGCGATTTCGTCGAATTGCAGTTGCGGGTCGCAAGCGGCGAGCCGCTGGGCCTGGTTCAGGAGGACATCACTTTCTCGGGCCATGCCATCGAGGTGCGGCTGTGTTCGGAAGATGCCGGCCATGATTTCATGCCGCAATCCGGCAAGATGGCGCTGTGGCAAATGCCGGAGGGAGTTCGTGTCGAGCACGCGCTGCAATCGGGCTCGGAAATTCCGCCGTTCTACGATTCCATGATCGCGAAGATCATCAGCCATGGCAGGGATCGCAATGAGGCGCGCGGCAAACTGATTTGCGCCCTGGAGCAGACCGTGGCGCTGGGCGTCACCACCAACCAGGCGTTTCTGATGACATGCCTGCGGCATCCCGCTTTCGCCGCGGGCGAAGCGACCACGGCTTTCATTGCAAAACACCGCGATGAGCTGCAGGCGCACAAGGATGCCGCGACGGAAACAGCGCTTGTCGCGTTGCTGCTCTATGTCACGAACCCGCACGCCCCGACGTGGCAGAGCGGGCGCTCGCTGGCTGTGACCTTTCCGGTTCCGCTGCGTCTTGCGATCGGTGATGTCATCTTCGAGGTCGAAATCGTGCGCGAGCGCGATGGCGTTTACATTGCCGAGGTCGATGGCCAGAAGCACCGTTTTGAAATCGACGAATTGGGACGTGATAGCATCCGATTCCGCGCCGGCGGCGTGATGGAATCGGTAAAATTTTTCCGCAACAGTGACAGGCTCTTTCTCCTGCACCGCGGCATGCCGATTTCGATCCGCGATCTCACGCTTGCCGCGCCGGAAGCTGCCGCCAGTAACGGCGGCGACGGCAAGGTGCGCGCGGCGATGAACGGTCGCGTCGTCGCGGTGCTGGTCAAGCCCGGCGAGCGGGTTGCCGCCGGCCAGCCGGTGATGACGCTGGAAGCCATGAAGATGGAACATGTGCATGTGGCGGCCATCGCCGGCGTCGTTGCTGCTATCGATGTGGTGGAGGGCGAGCAGGTGACGACGGGAAAGATCGTGGTGGAGATCGAAGCCGATGCGCAAACGATGTAAGTCATCGTCATTGCGAGGAGCGAAGCGACGAAGCAATCCAGACTCCATGCGTGACTCTGGATTGCTTCGCGGAGCCTGTCATCGGGCGCGCATTCGCGCGACCCGTTGGCTCGCAATGACGTCCTTCTACCCCGGCCGCCCCGTTCCCTCGTTCAGCCAGCATGCGACCTGATGCGAGGCTCCCGCATCAAGCAGGAGCGGCCGCTCCATTTTGCAGCGATCCATCGCGTAGCGACAGCGGGTATGGAAGGCGCAGCCCGAGGGCGGATTGACCGGGCTCGGCACGTCGCCATCGACCAATGGCTTCAGCCGCTTCTGCCTGGGGTCGGCGACCGGCACCGACGCCAGCAGCGCTTGCGTATACGGATGGCGGGGGTTCTTGAACAGTTCGGTCTTTTCCGCGATTTCGACAATGCGGCCGAGATACATCACCGCGACGCGGTGGCTGATATGGGCGACGACGGCGAGATCATGGGCGATGAACAGATAGGAGAAATCGTGTTTGCGCTGCAAGTCGATCAACAGATTGATCACTTGCGCCTGGATCGAAACGTCGAGTGCCGAGACCGGCTCGTCGCACACGATCAGGCTTGGGCCCAGCGCGAGTGCGCGCGCAATGCAGATGCGCTGGCGCTGGCCGCCGGAGAATTGATGCGGATAGTTTCGCATCTGGTCGCGGCGCAAGCCGACCTGCTCGAACAATTCGGCGACCCGCGCCTGCTTCTCGCGGCCGGACGCTAGGCCATGGACGCTGAGCGGCTCGCCGACAATATCGCCCGCACTCATGCGCGGATTGAGCGAGGCGAACGGATCCTGGAACACGATCTGCATCGAGCGCCGATGCGTGCGCAACTCTGTCTTGCCGAGATGGGTGATGTCGCGGCCATTGATGCGGATGCTGCCGCCGGTCGGCTCGACCAGCCGCAGCACGCTGCGCGCCACCGTCGATTTGCCGCAGCCGGATTCGCCGACCAGCCCGAGCGTCTCGCCCGTGCCAAGCGAAAAGCTGACGCCGTCGACCGCGTGCACGGTGCCGGCGCGGCGGCGCAGGATGCCGCTTCGCACCGGGTAATGCTTGACGAGATCGGTGACCTCGAGCAGCGGGGGCGTGTCGGTCATGGCAGATCAGCCATTTCCGCGGCGCGCCAGCACGCCGCCCAATGATTGCCGCCGAAATCCTCAAGCGGCGGATATTCTTCGCGGCAGCGGGCAATCGCGAACGCGCAGCGCGGCGCGAACGCGCAGCCCTTGGGCAATCGCGTCAGCGATGGCACCGTGCCGGGGATTTCGGCAAGCCGCACATCGGCGTTGCCCAGATGCGAGGGCACCGCGGGGATCGAGGCCATCAGGCCGCGGGTATAGGGATGGCGGGGATCGGCGAACAGGGTTTCGACATCGGCCTCCTCGACCTTCCTGCCGGCATACATGACGATGACGCGCTGCGCGGTCTGCGCCACCACGCCGAGATCGTGAGTAATCAGGATCAGCCCCATGCCGAGCTCTTGTTGCAGCTCGAGCACCAGCGCCAATATCTGCGCCTGGATCGTGACATCGAGCGCGGTGGTCGGCTCATCCGCGATCAAGAGAGCGGGCCGGCACGCCAGCGCCATCGCGATCATGGCGCGCTGGCGCATGCCGCCGGAAAGCTGATGCGGATATTCCAGCGCCCGCCGCGCCGGTTCGGGTATTCGCACCAGACGCAACATCTCGACCGCCTGCGCCCACGCCTGCTGTCTCGTCATGTCACGATGCAGGCGGACGGCTTCGGTGATCTGGTCGCCGATTCGTATCACCGGATTGAGCGAAGTCATCGGCTCCTGAAAAATCATCGAGATGCGGTTGCCGCGGATTTGGCGCATCTCGGCTTCGTCTAGCGTGAGCAGGTCGGTGCCTTCCAGCACCACCGAGCCGCCGACGATGCGGCCCGGCGGATTGGGCACCAGCCGCATGATCGAGAGCGCGCTCACGCTCTTGCCGCAGCCGGATTCGCCGACGATCGCCAGCGTCTCGCCGCGGCGGACGCTGAAGGAGACATCATCGACCGCCCGGAACAATCCGGAATTGGTGAAAAACACCGTTTGCAGGTTCTTCACGTCAAGAACCATTTGCTGCGCCGCCGTCTCGCTCATCAGCCGCGCTGCCTCGGATCGAGGATGTCGCGCAGCGCGTCGCCGAACAGATTGGTGCCGAACACCGCAAGGCTGATCGCGATCCCCGGAAAGATCACCAGCCACGGCGCGGTGCGGACATATTCCGCCGCGGATTCCGAAAGCATACGTCCCCATGACGGATACGGTTCGGGAATGCCGAGGCCGAGAAACGACAGCGAGGCCTCGGTCAGGATCGTCGAGCCGAGCTGGGCGGTGGCGAGCACGATCAGCGGCGCCAGCGTGTTCGGCAGCACATGCCGCAGCGCGATCCGCATCTCGCTCATGCCGATCGATTTGGCGGCTTCGACGAACGGTAGCTCGCGCAGCGCCAGCGTGTTGGCGCGGATGACGCGGGACACGGTGGGAATCAGGGGTATCGCGATCGCGATGATCACGTTCGGCAGCGACGGCCCGAGCGCCGCGGTCATGACCAGCGCGAGCACCAACAGCGGTAGCGCCTGCAAAATATCGGTGACGCGCTGGAACACCAGATCGACCCAACCGGAGAGATAGCCCGAGGTGAGACCGATGATGACGCCGATCGAGGAGCCGAGCGCGGTCGAGCCGATGCCGACCGCCAGTGATATCCGCGCGCCGTGGATGATCCTGGCCCAGACGTCGCGGCCGAAGGAGTCGGTCCCCATCCAGTGCTGCCATCCGGGATGAGCCAGCGCATGGGCGGAATCGACGGTCAAGGGACTATAGCGGCCGATCAGATCGGCAAACAGTGCGGTCAGCACGAATGTCGCCATGATGACGAGGCCGACGGTGCCCAGCACATAACGCCGGGCGAAGAATCCCAGGCGGCGCCAACCATGGGTGGCGTTGGCGCCGGCGCGTCTGAGTTCGCTATCGTAGTTGATCGTGGCCAATGTGCCCCCTTAGTCCGCGTACCGGATGCGCGGATCGAACACGGCATAGAGCATGTCGACGGTGAAATTGGCGAACACCACGACGACCGCGATGAACATCACGAGGTTCTGGACGATCGGGTAGTCGCGCCAGCGGATCGCTTCGACCAGGAAGCGGGCGACGCCGGGGATATTGAAAACGGTTTCGGTGACGATCAGGCCGCCGATCAGGAACGCCGCCTCGATCCCGACCACGGTGATGACGGGGAGGATGGCGTTCTTCAGCGCGTGGTGAAAATTGACCGAGGCCTCGGAGGCGCCCTTGGCGCGCGCGGTGCGGATATAATCCTGCCGCAGGATTTCGAGCATCGAGGAGCGCGTGATCCGCATCGTCAGCGCCGAGCTGCGGAAGGCGACCGCCATCGCCGGCAGGCAATAGGTCGTGAACATCTCGCCAAAAGTTTTCGGATCCGGGTTGAAGATCGGGATGTTGCCGAACAGCGAGACCGAAGCCATCAGGATCAGAAGCCCAAGCCAGAACGAGGGCAGCGACAGCCCGCTCAGGCTGACGACGCGCAGGAAATAGTCGAGCTTCGAGCCCTGATTGACGGCGCTGATCACGCCCAGGGGAATGCCGATCGATGCCGAGAACAGAAGCGCGAGACCGGCGAGCCGCGCCGTGATCGGAATCCGCGGCAGGATCTCCTGCAGCGCCGGCTTCTCCGAGACATAGGAATAGCCGAGGTCGCCGTGCAAGAGGCCCCAGATCCAGTGCAGATATTGCAGCGCCAGCGGCTGGTCGATGCCGAGCTCGCGCTCCAGATTGGCCTTGTCGGCGGGATCGACGAAGCCTGCGGCGTCGAACAGGATGTCGACGATATTGCCGGGCACGATCCGGAGCAGGAAAAAGATGACGATCGAAATCC
>Ga0210384_10004289_pt1 | contig 16011 bp, 16 predicted proteins | sample IncBWH2MmetaG_FD_160574 | JGI IMG/M metagenome (GOLD analysis project Ga0210384, IMG submission 160574) | Forest soil microbial communities from Barre Woods Harvard Forest LTER site, Petersham, Massachusetts, United States - Inc-BW-H-2-M | ecosystem: Environmental > Terrestrial > Soil >...
AAATAGTACGCAAGCGCGGCTGCCATCTGCATCGTATGGTTCTGAACCACATCAGCATAGGTGCGCACCAGTGCGTCTTTTACATTTGCGGGTCTCATGCACTTTCGCTGCCCAGGAATGTACACCTTCTTGTTCTACCTCATGCGCTACGCCGCCGGGCGCGTTGACCTCTGCCAGTGTCAGCTCTGTCAAGTTCCGAATACGGGATCGCAGTGAACCGGGGCCAACCCTCCACTCGGCAACGGGGCCAAGACATTTCATTGGCCACAGCTATTGCGAAGTCATTGTTGTGTGCACCGGCAACGCAATTACTACTCTTGTTTGCAAGAAGGTTGAATCCGCACAAACTGCCAGCCGAAACGCCCTTTGATGCAGAGATTGCCGTGAGTCACGCTGTGGTCAAGCGGCGAGGTCACGCGAACGATCTGGCCTTCCTGCTGTTGCACGGTGAGCTCGCAGCCCACGCCGCAGTAAGGGCAGATGGTATTAATCTGAGTCTGACGTCTCTCGTTCCATGTGCCGGCTTGGCGCATGTCATATTCGCTCTTGAACATCAGCGCGCCGGTAGGGCAAACGCCGATGCAGTTACCGCAATAGACGCAAGCTGAGTCGGGCAAGGGAACGTCAAACTCCGTGGCAATGTGTGCGGAGAAACCGCGGCCCGCCACGGCGATAGCGAAAGTATTTTGGGCGTCTACGCCGCAGGCTTCCACGCACTTGTAGCAGAGAACGCACTTGGAGTAGTCGCGGACGTAAAGGTCGTTGTCGATTTTAACGGGCTGGGCGACGGTTGCGGAAGCCGTGCCAAAGCGCTCGGGGTGGGCGCCATAGCGCTCCATGTACCCCTGCAGCGCGGGTGCCGTGGAAAGGTTCACGGACGAAGCCAGAAATTCCAGCACCAGCCGCCGGCTCAGGCGGACGCGCTCAGAATCCGTCTTGATCGACATGTTTGGTTCGACCTTGCGTGAGCAAGCGGGAACTAGCGTGCGCGAACCTTCTGACTCCACCACGCACACGCGGCAGACATTGACCGGAGTGAGGCTCTCGAGGAAGCAGAGGGTGGGAGTGTCAATGCCGAGTTTCTTTGCGGCGTCGAGAATGGTCGAACCCTCGGCCACTGAAACGGGCTCACCGTCAATTTTGATTTCGATCGAGCGCCGCTCGGGCTGAGGCGGAGCCTGTGGAACCGGGCCGCGCGGTAGAGGAATTGTAGGCTGGGGCGCGTCGAGCACTTGATCGATTTCTGTCGAGCCTTCGCTCATGAAAACAGGCTCCATCGTTGCAGGGCAGATTCCAGTGCACTGGCGGCCGTTTGGCCCAGGCCGCAGATTGAGGCATCGCGCATGGCCTGGGCCATCTCGCGCAACATAGCGATTTCCTGAGCTGCCGAGCCAAGCGGTTTGGCATTCACCAGTCTCCACAGCGCTTCTTGCTGACGCACCACGCCGACACGGCAGGGAACGCATTGGCCGCAGGTTTCATGGCGGAAGAAACTGGCAATGCGCAGGAGGATGAGGCGAAGATCAACCGTGTCATCAAACAGCATGACCACGCCGGAACCGAGAGTAGCTCCGATGGCGCGCGTGGCTTCAAATGTTAGCGGCGTCTCCAGTTCCTTGGGAGAAACAAAAGTTCCGGCCGCGCCTCCCAGCAAAACCGCCTGCAGACTGCCGCTCCCAACAACACCTCCAGCAAGATCAATGAGTTCGCGCAGCGTGGTTCCCATGACGATTTCATACACACCAGGCCGCGCCACGTGTCCACAAAGGCAAAAGAGCCGAGTTCCCGCGGAGTTGTCCGTGCCGAGCTTGGCGTAAACAGCACCGCCGTCGCGGATGATATGCGGAACGTTGACCAGCGTTTCCACATTGTTGACGACGGTCGGCTGGCGGAAGAGTCCAGACTGTGTCGGGAACGGCGGCTTGTTGCGCGGTTCGCCGCGATAACCTTCAATCGAGTTGAATAGTGCCGTCTCCTCGCCGCAGATATAAGCGCCGGCACCCCGGCGAATTTCGATGTCGAAATGCAGGCCGCTATCGAGAATGTTGTCGCCGAGGGACCAGTTCTCTTTGGCTGACTCGATTGCGAGTTGCATCCGCTCGGCGGCCAGCGGGTATTCTCCGCGCAGGTAGATATACCCTTGCCGCGCGCCGGTGACGAAAGCTGCAATCGTCATGCCCTCGAGAATGGCAAAGGGATCGCCTTCCATGAGGATGCGGTCTTTGAAGGTGCCAGGCTCGGATTCGTCAGCATTGCAGACGACATAGTGTGCGTGGGTAGGATCCTGTTGCAGAAGATGACGCTGCAAGAAAAGCGCTTCCCATTTTTTGGCCGTGGGAAATGCCGCGCCGCCGCGACCCAACAGTTTTGAAGCAGACAGCTCGCGTAGCGTGCCTTCAGGGCCAAGCTCCAAAGCTTTCCGTAGACCTCTGTAGCCGCCGAGTCTTTGATAGACCTCCAAGGTCGAAGCGCCACCTTGGCCAATTCGATGGAGAAGTCGTAAAGGAGACGGTTCACTTTTCTGTTCCGCCCGGGGGACGCTAGTCTGAACGTTAAGCACGTCGGGCTCGGCGGGCAGGCGACCCTGGATGGCGTCGTTTATCAAAGACTGCAGAGATTCCGCTGAAGCGGGCGCTAGCACTCGTTCGCGGAGTTGCTCGCCAGCCGAACTGACGAGTGCCGCGGGAGCGCGCTCACAAAGACCCAGACACGGGTTGTGAACCCAGATGGCACGTCCCCCGGAGCAAGGTGAGCCCGCGGGACCAAGCGCGCTCTCCAGTTCGGCACAAAGTTTGTCCGAGCCACGCGTGACACACGCAATGTCATTACAGACGTGGACTGCGATTTGAGGACGGGGCTGGAGGGAAAACATTCCATAGAAAGAAGCCACGCCATAAACTTCCGCGGGAGCAACATCCAGCAGCAACGAGACATAGTTGATAGCGCCCGGGCTGATCCAGCCTGTGCGGTTCTGGATCGCATGGAGCAGGGGTAGAAGGCGATGCCGCATTCCAGCGGTGTCGCCGTTGAAAGTCGCGTGTGTCTCGTGGGACTGACGCTTGCCGGCTCGCCAGCTTGATTCGGGCGAACCTAGCGCAGCTTCAACGGCAGCGCGTTCCTCTGCAGTAGCTTGCGGGCCGGCTAGATGAACGTCCAATCAAGTCCTCTCATATTTTTTCAATACGGATGGCCGTCGCCTTGAACTCTGCGGTGCCTGATTTCGGATCTACAGCGTCAATCGTCAGCTCGTTGGTTGCTACCTGATCGTGATGGTGGACCGATAGAAACGCAAGACCCGGACGCAACCCCGAATCAAAGCGCACCGGCGCCAGGAGTGAGCCACGCCGAGACGTCACCCGGACTTTTTCGCCTTCCCGCAACTTGTACAGCTGACCGTCCTCCGGAGAAATATCCAGTGCTTCTTTGCGCCGCAGCGGCGATGGGTATTCTCTGGTTTGCACGCCGGTATTGTAATCATCGAGCCGGCGGCCGGTAGTAAGGCGGATTGGATATTGCTCATCGAGCCGGTCCACGGGCGGCTCAAACTCCACCACGCTAAACGGTGCGCGCGGGCCAATCAGCGGATCGCTCCACAGCCGTCCGTGGAGAAACATTTCTCCAGGGTGCGACTCGTCGTAGCACGGCCACTGAATGCCGCCCATTTCTTCCAGGCGACGGTAGCTCATGCCGCCGTGCATCGGGCTCAACGTGCGCAACTCATTCCAAACGGCCTCGGGATCAGGCGCGCCCCAGTCGTGGCCGAGCCGGCGCGCCAGATCAAAAATGATCTCGAGATCGTCGCGAACACCGGCGGGAGACGGCACCGTGCGGCGAACGCGCTGTACGCGCCGCTCGCTTGAAGTCACAGTGCCTTCGCTTTCGAACGCGCCGGCAGCGGCGGGCAAAACAACGTCAGCGAGTTCCGCAGTCTTGGTATAGAAAAGGTCCTGGACCAGAAGGAATTCCAGCCCGCCCAGGCGCTTCAGAGCGCGATGCCGGTCGGCCTCAGAGTCGGCTGGATTTTCGCCCAGCACGTACAGTGTCGTGAGGTGACCGTGGTCCATCGCCTCAAACATATCGCTCAGGTGCCAGCCACGCTTGGGCTGAATCTTCGTGCCCCAGGCCCGTTCAAACTTGGCGCGCAATTGGTCACTCTCAACATGCTGAAAGCCGGCAAGGCGGTCTGGAATCGCACCCATGTCGCCGCCGCCCTGGACGTTGTTCTGTCCGCGCAACGGATTCACGCCACTGCCGTAGCGGCCAACGTGCCCGGTGAGCAAAGCAAGGTTGATGAGGGCAACTACGTTGTCCACGGCGTTGTGATGCTCAGTGATACCCAGGGTCCAGCATAGCTGGGCACGTGGAGCGCAGGCATAAGCATGGGCCATCCTGCGGATGGCTTCGGCGGGCACGCCGGTCTCACTCTCCGCCCGCTCTAGGGTGTATTTCTCGACGTGCGCTTTGTATGCTTCAAATCCGCTGGTGGCGTGGCAGATGAATTGTTCGTTGGCCAGACCGGAGGCGATGATTTCGCGGCCAATAGCGTTGGCGAGTGAAATGTCAGAACCCACGTCCAGCCCCAGCCAGAGATGGGCCCAGCACGCGGAGCTGGTACGTCGAGGGTCCACCACGTAAAGTTTAGCGCCGTTGCGTACGCCTTTTAACAAATGCTGAAAGAAAATCGGATGCGTTTCCCGAGCGTTCGATCCCCACAGCAGGATCACATTGGCATCTTCAATTTCGCGATACGAGCTGGTCCCTCCACCCGCCCCGAATACCGCCGCCAGACCGGCGACGCTAGGGGCATGTCAAGTCCGGTTGCAGCTGTCAATGTTGTTCGTGCCCATAGCGCTGCGAACGAATTTTTGCGCGGCGTAGTTCAGTTCATTAGTAGTTTTGGAGCAACTGAACATGCCAAAGTTCTGTGGATCGTTTTTCTCAATGGATTTGCGGAAAGCCGCAACCACGCGGTCCATGGCTTGATCCCACGAAGCGGGACGATGTGAACCATTCACGCGCACCAGCGGTTGGGTCAGGCGGGCTTTCAATGATATTGGCATTGTGTCCATCAAAATAGATTTGAAGGAGAATCTTAGCATTTCTTGATTGAGGCGCTGGAACGACTCGTTGACTGCGGGTGATCTGGCTCGTGATGTGATGGTCCGGTTCCGATTCGCATTCATGATGGCGTCCCGCACTGTTTCGCACTCGGCAACGATCAAAAACTGATCGCGCGACGCCCAGGCACCCTCCTTCCAGAAGCCGAACGATGAAAGGGGAAACACACGAGTGACGGGGCGGGCGCCACGAGCCAGGGATTACGACAATGCAGGATGTTTGGGTCGTCCGGCAGTCTGATACATCCAGAAACGGGCTTCTGGGAGATTCGATTCATGATCTCCTCGAAGACGACTTCTGGCCCGCGTCGTTGAAGGTTTGTTCCGGGGCCAGTGGGGTCGTAAGGGCTTTTCCTCGCTTCCTGAATGCGCTCCACACCAGCGTGGTGTTAAACGGATAATTCGGCAACATCGGACTATCACGCGTTACAAGTTCACAGCATCCAGACCATTCATCCCCGACATCTGCAAATCCATCAGCGTGATATCCGGGCGGTGAGCACGGAACTCCACGATAGCTTCGTGCCCATTGCATGCTTGCCATCTAAATTCATGTCGGGCTGAGTTGCCAATATCGCGGCGATTCCTTCCCGAAACCGGGGGAGGTCATCGAGGGCTAGAATCCGAATCGAGTGTGGCTCAGGCCTCACGCTTTCATCGAGCTCCTCGTCTCAAAAATGCGGACAGCCGCGGAGCACGCGATTTTGCGTAGGCCCGGGCCGCGTGAATAATGATCTCGGTCTCCGTGCCGGAATTGACTTTACTCCTGACAACCAATGTGCCACCCGCAAGCTTGGCGCGTTCGTGCATGCCCGGCAAGCCATAGTGCCCGTCACGCCCACCTACGTCCAAAACCTTCTGGTCGATACCTTTCCCGTTGTCCCGGATGCACACCCAGAACTGCCTGTCGTCATAGTGGATGCCAACGTCAATTCCCGCCGCGCCGGACTGCTGAAAGGCGTTGCGTAGAGCCTCGCAGGCGATGCGGTACACTTCGTCCCTAAGAAATCGGATGCAAATCTCGCGTCTCGCCTTCCACTTCGACTTGAAAGGACACAGGATTGTGGCTGCCTTGTTTCGCGGCGAGTTCCTCTCCAAGCGTGGTGAAGGCACGGGCAAGGTCGTTGGCGATGACGGTCGAAGAGCGCAGTCCCAGCACCGCCTCCCGGCCCTTATTGATCGCCTGCTGCCCTGCTCCAAGAGGCCTTGGCGATTCCGCTCGTAATCGCAATTTCGACATCGCTAGGCGCTCAAAACGGGCCTCTTGTTAAGGACAGAATCGCACTCGAACGCGCACGCAATCTGGACATCGTGATTTTCGATAAGACCGGAACTTTGACACGCGGCTCTCCAGCGGTTTTGGACGCGGTGGGCGCACCTGGGATTGACAAAGCCCCATTTGATCGCACTGACTGCCGCTGTGGAATCGAACTCCGAACATCCGCTCGCTAAGGCAATCGTCTCCGAAGCCAAGCGCCGAAACCTTGACCGATTGTCAGCCACGAATTTCGAGGCGCTGCCGGGTCGAGGAGCCAAGGCGTTCGTAGAAGGCAAGAGTGTCGAAATCGGCGGACCCCGCTTGTTGAGTGAAGCCAAAGTGACCGCGCCGCCAGGCATTGAAAAGCTGACAAGCGAATGGGCAGCGGATGGGAAGACGGTTCTCCATGCTGTTGAGGAAGGTCGACTGCTCGGTGCTTTCGCCGTTGAAGATGAGATTCGGCCCGAATCTAGTGAAGCCGTCGCCGACCTGCATCCGCTTGGTATTCGCGTCGCCATGATCACCGGAGATTCTAAGACCGTTGCCAATTCGGTCGCGCGGCGTATCGGGATCGATGAGGTCGCAGCAGAAGTTCTACCTGCTGACAAGGCTGCGGCGGTAAAGCGCTTTCAAGCCGGCGGCAAGGTGGTCGCGATGGTTGGCGATGGCGTGAACGACGCACCCGCTCTGGCAACGGCGGCTATCGCCGACACGCTCTCGACCTTCATGGGGGATGATCTGCCTGACCCAGCGCGTTTTCTTGGAGTCGTGGATGATCTGATCGCGGCAGCAGCTCGGGCGACAGCGGGGAAACAGTCGCGGGTTGCGATTTGCGGGGAATGGGCGTCAATCTTGTGGGCGCAAGGTAAGGCGGATGCGGCTATTCAGGTGGAGCAACTCTGCAACCAGCTAACTAAACGATACGAAATGGATATTCTTTGCGGATTCATTGAGCAGCTTTCACCGCGAGGAAGACAAGCAAGTCTTCCAGAGGATTTGCAGCGAAAATTGAGCCATTATCCGGTGGTGAATCGGGAGCTCTTACCCGGCTGCACGCATCGAATCGCTTCCCGAACCGAGAGGCACGCTAACGTGGATTATGGTGCCTTTTTCGGGTTGCGAATCGATTAAAAACGTTCCGTTCAGGAGTTTCAGCCGCTCCTCCATGCTGATCAGACCAAGCCCTCGGCCTTCCCTTGCCGCTTCGAGGTCAAAGCCTGCGCCGGAATCCTTAACGGTGAGATGAATCTTGTCCCACGTTCCCCACAGTCGCACTTCGATATGCCGTACCCCACTGTGTTTCGCAGAATTGTGCAACGCTTCCTGTAGAACCCGAAAAAGGCAAAGAGAAATGTCCGGCGACAAAGGGCTGGGTAAATCGCGGGCTTTGAAGTCCACCTGAACCTTCTGCTGCTCGCCGAACTCTTTGCAGAAGCCCCTCATGGCCGCCGTTATGCCAAGATATTCCAGTCTCGACGAGTGCAACTCGTGCGACAAGGATTGGATATCGGTCGCTATCTCGGAGGTCTGCTTCTGTAGTTCCCCTAAACGGCTGCGGGCTTCAGGCAAATTGGGTGGGTTTTGGTGGAGCCTTTCTAACTCGATGGCCAATATTGCGAGACGTTGACCGATGTCGTCGTGAAGCTCTCTGGCGATCCGGGTACGTTCTTTCTCCTGTGCTTCAATCAACCTGCGGCTCACGCTTGCGAGTGCCGCTTCCGCCAGCTTCCGTTCGGTAACGTCCAGCGTAGTACCGACTGCGCCGCGTGGTTTGCCATGGGGGCCGAACAGAGGGGCGGCACTGAATAGCAAGTGGCGCTCGGACCCATCTCCAAATACAACCGACATCAGGGTTGCAGGCGTCGGATTTCCTGTGGCAGCAGCGCGCTGCATCGGTAACTCGTTCGGCGGAATCTCGACCCCATCCCGCATGATTCGGAACTTAGGCCGTTCATCCTCGGGAGCACTCTTCGATACGTTAGCACCAATTTGGAGGTTCAGTAGTTCATAGCCCAACCGGTTAGCCGTAATGTGCCTACACTCAGTGTCAGTAGCAATGTAGATCGCAACCGGGGCCGTATCGAGTACCGTCTCAAGCTCCTTCGCTTTTACCCGCTCGCGTTCGTCGCTCTCGCGCAGTGCCGCTTCTGCCCGCTTGCGCTCCGTGATGTCCGCCACCATTCCTATCACACGCAACATCCTACCTTGCTCGTCAAAGAAGGCTCGCGCGCTTTTCTCCAACCAAACCATCGAACCATCGGGGCGCAAGACGCGATAGCCAATGTGGGTAGTCGGGTTCTGGGAGGTAAGTTGGTCCACCGAACCGATGAACAGTGCGCGGTCGTCTGGATGGACCCTGGCCAATAGTTGTTGACGAGTAAGCTGCTTCGCCCGGTCACTGAAACCGAGGACATTATCGTGTTCCTCGGATCGCACGACCAAATCCGTTGCAACGTTCCACTCGTATGCATACATCTTTCCTGCCTGAGCCGCCAAACGGAACCGAGCTTCGCTCTCGCGCAACGCCCCTTCCGCCCGCTTGCGCTCGGTAATGTCTCGGGTGATTGCTGAGGCCCCGACAATTCTGCCCTCGGCATCGACTATCGGAGAAACCACTACCGATACTTCGACGTGCGTCCCGTCTTTCTTCTGGCGCACGGTTTCGTGATGGTTGACGCTGTCGCCCTGGTTTATCTTCCTCATGATTTCTGCAAAATCATCAGAGCGATCGGGTGGCATAAGGAGAGAAATTGGCTTCCCGATTACTTCGCCTGCCGAGTAGCCGTAAAGTCGCTCCGCTCCCTTGTTCCAATCCGTAATAATTCCATCCACGTCCTTGCCGATGATCGCGTCGTCCGTCGATTCGACAATGGTTGCAAGTCGAAGCCGCGCCTCCATCGCTGCCTGCTCACGGACAAGCTGTTCTCGTTCCCTCTCAGCTTGTTCCCGTTCGGCGATTACCGCAGCCAATGTCATGCCCGACACCGAAAGCACTGCAAAGAACACGTCCAACAGAACGGCGTTGATAAATGGAGTGTTCTGCGCGAAAGGCCCTGAGCCAAATGCGGTTTCTACCGTGGCGATAGTGGCGACAAATAGCGTCGATAGTGTGGCTCCGCTGACTCCAAAACGGATGGCCGCCCACATTACGAATGGGAGCACTGCGAAAGCCAAGACGTGTAACCTAACTGGGACAAGAGGCAGGTCACCAAAGATGGTGAGGCACACCGCCGCGAGAAGCAGTAGAAGTGCAACAAGTTCTGGGATGCGAGCCCGAAGGTGACTCCGATGCAGATTGGGGAGCGCCAACACAAGCGGAGCTACCAGTAATACCCCCATGCTGTCTCCAAGCCAGTAAATCAGCCAAGCGTTGCTAAATCCAGACCACCCGCGCACATGGACCGCATACAGAACTGAGACCCCGATTGAGGCGCTCACCACGCTGCTGCCGAATGCACCCAATACAATCAACCCGAGCGCATCGCGCAAGCGCGATAACGAAGGGTCGAAGTTAACAACGCGACGGAGCAGGAACGTGCCGGTCAGAGCTGCCAATGCGCTTCCAATCCCGTAAACAACAGCAGCCACGGGAGGAATGGGACTCAACGACGTGAGGAGAAAAGCCGCCGCCGCGACTCCGGGCCAAACTTGATAGCCGAAGAGCAAGAGCGCGGCGAGAGCGATGCCGGACGCGGGCCACACCGGTCCTACGCCACCGCTGTTGATGATTGGAAGAGCTTCCGCGAGTTTACCTGCCCCAAATTGTACGACGAAGACAATGGCAATCTGGGCGAGGTACTTCCCGACCGCAGGTGGCACGATTCTCACCTTCTCGGCGGCTTCTTGGGCACCACGCATCATTCACTTTTGGCACTGCAACGCGAGCGACAACGCCGCAATCGACTATGAGACGGGAAACGTCACCAAGTTTACTTGACTCAAACGAGAGGCACAACCTGAAGCGTGAGCACCAACTGAAACACCCACTCTGCCGCCCGATTGCCCGCCTTCGGCATTCTTACGCACGTAGGTCGAAAGTCAGGCAGGGTCTACCGAACGCCAGTGAACCTTTTTTTTGGGGCGCCGGAGGGATTTCTCATTGCGCTGACCTACGGACGCGACAGCGAGTGGGTCAGGAATGGTAGTCGCCGCTGCGGCGCTAGTCTCTGTGAATTACATGCTGACGAATGCGATCTCTGCCGCGAGGCGTACTGCAGCAGCATGTGTCTACTGTTCCACATGGACCAGTCGCATACTAAGCCGAGCACAGGGGTGAATCAGGATGATGAGTCCGAGCGGCGCAGAGCGTAGCTACAGGGTTGGCTGCCTCGCTCGGCTCTTTAGCGCCCACCCGATCCATACGCACGGCGGATAAACAGCGAGCAGCGCGAGACCGTACCAATGCGGCTCCGTTTTCCACGATGTGACCAGAGAGATTGTTCCCACGAACACACCGAGACCCATCAGCCCGGCCATGGCAGCCCGCCGAGTTGGCTCCGCGATTAGGCAACACAAGTATCCCGCGACGATGGCGAAGAGGCATTGGCCAATCAGATCGACAACAAAGTATGGCGGCGCGCCGATACCTGCTGCTCCCAGCGAAAGCTCCGTGGCCGCAACCAGGACTCTATTGGTAATGTAGCCAGCGGCAACGGCAAGGGTGATGCGTCGGATGCCTCTCGACATAAATCCCAAGCAACTCAAGAGTACGAGTCTAGTTTAGGCTGCTAGCACCTGGGAATGGCGATGCATGGCTGAGATTGATCGGCGCTGGCCGGTAGCGCAATAAAGAAAAAGGCGGAACGCTGAGGTCATCCGGCCTGAGTGTGCGGTATGTGGTAGGGAGCGGTCGTATGGGTCCGAATGTCACACGGCCATTAAAGATGATGCGCCGCCGACGCTAACCCAAGACCGCTAACGAAGAACGCAGTATCAACGTAACGCATGCGCCGGAAGGGGACAATACGGCGAACACCGTAGACACGGTTAGTGACAGGCCCGTTGTTCCTGGCAGGGAAGCTGGGGATTACGAAACATGCAGAGCTGTTACCGTGGTTATCTTCTGCCGGCACAGGGATGAACGTATCTTCATTCCATGACCTCTGGATGGCGGCGGGCGTTGGTATTGACCGCTCTTCTCAGTAGTTGGCTTTTTGCGTTTTGCCTTTGCCGCGCACAGGAAAGTTCAGAAGGCAGTCGCCAAGTTGTAAACCGCGTCACTCCCCAGTATCCCAGCCTTGCCCGTGGTATGAAGCTACAAGGAAGCGTGAAAGTGGAAGCGGTCGTCGCACCGGACGGCTCCGCAAAGAGAGTTGCAATCAAGGGCGGACATCCGCTTTTAGCACAGGCAGCTCATGATGCCGTTCAGAAATGGAAATGGGTAGCAGCACCTGCCGAGACCCGTGAGTTGATCGAGATCAAGTTCAATCCTTAGCAAGTTCAGGCCATCTTCAAACGAAAGAAGAGGAACAGCAGCGCCGTGACTGTCCCTCTCACGGAAGCAATCAACACGCTCACACGAGGCCATACCTTCGGGGCAGGAGGACGTTTGTGCGCTCCGACCCAGGTGTACAATGGCCGCGCGGTTTCACATTCAAGGAGGAAACATGCGGAAAACGATCGCGGTCGTTGTGTTTCTTGTTGCCGTCCTGAGCGCAGGTTCAGCGTTTGCGCAGAATCCGAACTACGATGTCGGACCGGTGTGGCGCGTGACTTACATGCATCTGAAACCCGGCATGGGCGATGTTTTCTGGACCGACTTTCGGCAACACATAAAGCCAGTGCTGGATGAACAGAAGAAGCAGGGGTTGATCTCCGATTACAAGTGTTTCACGAACCCGACTAGCAATCAGCCTAACGACTGGGACGTTGCTCTCGGGGTGCTCTATCCGAATTAGGCATCTCTTGACCAGATCGATGCAAAAGCTGCGACCATTGTGGCGAAACACTATGGGTCACGCGAAGCGGCCTTTGAGGCGGCACGGAAACGAAGCGATATTCGCGAGGTCGTTGCAAGCCACTTGGCTCGGGAGGTTACACCGAAGTAAACGCGATGCGGTTCGCACTTCCCTAGCTGGACGCCGTAGGCACGATAGCAAGAACGCAGCGCGGAGACGGACAAAATGGCTCACTGCGCGGACCCAGTGGGCCTTTTTAACAAGTTGGCAGCGAGAGAGTCAGCGGCGTATCATCATCTCGAATCGAGGCTTGCTGATGCCTCACAGCCGCGGAAACCCAAACTGGGGCAAGGGACAACCCACCGAGATCCACTGGCTGCCAACCCGCATTCGAAGAGCAGGTCCACAGACTCGGACTGAATGAGCAGACCTGTGCGACATCGCGAGAGTTAGAGCAGTGGTGTAAGCGCTACAAGGACAGCCGCTACATCCCGGAGTGGCTGCCTAAACATTGGCGGATGACCGTGGACGCGGAGCTCGCCAGACCGGATCGACCCCACCGACCTCCCTGGGATTGGCGAAGCTGACGATGCTAACCGCGCCGAAGAAGAACGGGGTTAATCGGGCCAGGAACCCTGGGAAGGATACGAGGAGAGGGCAAGAAAGGGGAGCGGATTGGAGGTAGATTTGCCCGAAGTCGTCCGATGCCCGTATTGCTCGGAAATCATGAAGCCAGGGCCCGAGGGCGAATCGTTCATGTGTAAGGCTTGCAATCACGTCACAATCGGAAGCTACCCGTCGTATCTGTGCAGTTGTCAACAGTGCGATCGGCTCCGGCCTCCGGCCAAGGTCGTGTTCTGACTCGGGATGCGCAGGCGAGGCGCTACCCGTGGCGATATAAACTATCCCATCCGCAAGTGTGGGCTCGGAGAACCCGTCGAAGGCGATGGCGTAACTCCACAGCAGCTTGCCGGTGCGGGCGTGCAGCGCGTACATGGTGCTGCCCTCTGAGCCAATGAAGACCTCCCCATCCCCCACTGCGGGCGAGGAGGCTACAGCGTCTATCTTGGGTGGCAATAACATGCCGGTCGCGAGGGCGGATAAAAGGGAAGGGGCCGGTAGCGACTCCGGCCTATATTGCGGATTGGTGGCGGGATGGTACTGCGGCGATTGAAGGGAGATAAACAGACATTGCCAAATTAGTCCGCAGATCGGAAGCGAGCAATACACACGACACTGTAGGTGGGCGGAGAAAGGGCCGCAGAATGCATCTGGCACAAGCCAGATCCTCTCCGGCCCCCGTGCTCCGTCACATCACATCAGGAGAAAAGAGAAGGGCGAACGCGTGCACGGAGGGCGGCGCGAGCAATACTGTGGATATTGTAGTCACACTTCCGCACAGATCAGCGGACGCAATTTGACGCCCCGACCAACCTGCGCCAAATCTCCACCATCTCAACTTCGCGCCGTTCGTCCAGGAGCGTGGGTATGTACCGTGATCCCGAACAACTTCGACGCGAACTCGCTGATCTTGTAAATGACCAAGCCGATACGGCGGAGATAGAGACGTTGACGGACGAAGAACGTCGCAGATACCAGGAGAGACAGGAGCTGATTAACGAATTGTGTGACGAACTGCATCGTATAGCAACCACCATTCACAATGATGATGACGAGGCAAGGGTACATCGAACGCTAAGCAGCCGATGAATACCGTGCGTATGGTGTGGAACTGTCCTAGAACTCAAGGTTACGCCTTCCGGCAAGTAGACCGTGCTCCAGAACAATCGGTTCGGTGTTGCCGTGGTGGCGGCCCCTATACAGATTATAAAAGGCGACAGCCAACAGGATCGGCTGCTGACCGGAGCACGTGCGATGGTGGTGCGCGATTACCTGGTTAAGAACTTCAAGCTGGAAGACACACGGATTAAGACCTTGGCCTGGGAAAACCAGACAAGGTAAATGATGACGGTAGTGTGCAGATTCTTATCTATCCGGAGGGAACCACTACCGCGCAGGCTCCAGGTTCAGAATCGCAGCAGCAGTAATGCGATTCCACCGTTCTCTAGCCTACGTAGAGCAGGTATCCGCATACGGCACGCATGGCTCGCTGCTCTGTGGACTTCGGACCAGCGCCGGAGGCGAGGCCCAGGTCGACTACAGCGCGGAGAACGGTCATTATGACCCGTTCGGTTGTTGCCGAAACTGGGATTGCTACTTCGTCTTCGTTCTCTCGCAATAATTGCATCACCATTGCATGGAATGCGGCACTGTCGTCATCGCCTCCGAGTCGTTCCTCTTCAGATTCCAGCACGCGATTTAGCCGCGGACGGCTGTAATGAACCTCCACGAGTGCCCGTACTAGTCGCCTAAGGCAGGGTTTCAGTTTCTTTCCTTTTCCACGTTGCGTAGCGTTCAGAACAGCATCGAACAACTTTTCCTCAAACCTGCCGATCAAGGCGAGCACGATAGCGTCTTTACTGGGGAAATACTGATAGAGAGACCCAACGCTTACTCCGGCTTTGGTTGCGATCGCATTGGTATTGAAGCCACGCAATCCGTCTGACTCCAGAATGCGAGCACTTGCTTCAAGAATGACATCCACAGTTTCCTGCGCTCTCGCCTGAACGGGCATTTTTCGGGCGTTGAGCGTCTTCTTGCGTGGCCTGCCTCGACGATCGCGAACGCGAGTTTTATTTGTGAGCATTTACTCGTATTGTAGCCCAGTGAAAAGCCGTAATGGCCGGAGGCCAAACCTTGGGTTCCATGACAGCAATTGAACAACTTTCCTTGATTCCGCATAGAAATACGACACACACCCTACGTGCATATCAGGTCAGAACCGTTCTTGACCGTTTGTTCGCCACAGCGGCGGAAGATGATGACAATCCTCGGTGGCGAAAGCCGGGTCTCTCGTGGGAATCCGCCTCCGCGCAAGAGCGAGCAGACGCCTTAGATTCCGCTTACATGCCCATCTCACGGCAAGGCGGCGAACTGCTCTACATCCTGGTTCGAGCCAAGCGTCCGAACACGATTGTTGAATTCGGTACGTCTTACGGGATCTCGACTATCTATCTGGCCGCCGCAGTCGCGGACAACGGAAAAGGCCACGTGGTCAGCACTGAGCTAAGCGCGGCAAAGGTCGTTGCAGCTCGCGCCAATTTCGCCGAAGCCGGCCTCGCCGATCGCGTCACGATTTTGCTCGGCGATGCGATAACCACTTTGAACGATGTCCCCGCGCCGATCGATTTCGTACTGCTCGATGGATGGAAAGACTTGTGCCCGCAGGTCCTGCTGTCGCTGGAATCGCGTCTGGCAATCGGTGCGTTGATCGTGGCAGACGACATTAACCTCCCGTCCTTGAGCAGCTATCTGGAGTATGTACGCCACCCTGCCAACGGATACGCCTCGGTCGCATTTCCCGTGGAAGACGGTATGGAAATAAGCTGCTGGATCTCCCATGAATCGACTGATCAAGAAGGTGTGTTATGAATATGGAGCATGGGAATTCGCTTTCTACATCTGCTCATCCTCAAGCATCCCGCCGGCCAGTTCGCTCGTTCCGTTCACTTCAGTGGTTGAACGGAGGCGTTCACTGGATCAGTGCGGTCGTGCTGGTTTACGCGTTCATCAGCAATGGCGAAACGACGGGGGCGCTGATAAACCCTGTCGCGATGAGAGGAGAAGTGAAATTGGGCCTCGTTGTCGGCCTCATTTTCCTTGTCCGGTTTATCTGGGT
>Ga0210384_10004290_pt1 | contig 16010 bp, 6 predicted proteins | sample IncBWH2MmetaG_FD_160574 | JGI IMG/M metagenome (GOLD analysis project Ga0210384, IMG submission 160574) | Forest soil microbial communities from Barre Woods Harvard Forest LTER site, Petersham, Massachusetts, United States - Inc-BW-H-2-M | ecosystem: Environmental > Terrestrial > Soil >...
GGCCTGCCGGCGGGCTTTGGCCGGGTGGGACTACCGGTCGCTATACTGGGCCGGGCACCCACTGGGCAACATTGGCGAGTTTCATGTAATGCGCCAATCCCCTCGCCTCGGGCTTCGCTTGGCGCGATCCCTTGTGCGGTCAGGCTCCGGCGAGGGTTGCCGCCCTTGCCGGGGCCGTTGGTTAGAGGGCCGGTCGAAGCGTTCTCCTCGACTCGGAACCGTTTAAACGCATCGTCGTGTTGCAGGGGCAGGTGGGCAGGCCGATCTCGATCCACTTCGCGGTCGTGCGGGCGGTGTAGCCGCAGGACGGGCAGACGATCTTGAGCAGCCGCGTGCCCTGCTTCTTGCGGTCGGGGTCGCGAGCGAGCAGGCCGGCGTGCGGGAACTCGCCGAGCAGGCGCGCCAGCTCTTCGAGCCTTGCCTGGAGATCGGGACCGGCGACGGTCGCGGTCATGCGGCCGCGCAAGCCGAGAGCGAGGGCGGCGCGGCGGAAGCGCGGCCCGTGGCGGGCGGGAGTGCCGACCGCGGCGTGGACGAGCTCGTGCGCGAGGACGGCGAGGACGAGCACCGGCTCGGCGAGCAGGGGCGAGATGAAGAGCTGGTGCAGGCCGTCGAGCGAGGCCTGCGGCGACCAGCACTCTCCGACCCGGCGGGTGCGCCTGGCGAGGGCGCCGACCGAGGGGAAACCGACCGAAACCTGGAGCGCGGGCGGCAGGGGGTTGCCCTGGGCCGCGAAGGTGGGCCGGAGGTGGTCGACGGCGGCGCGCAGCCACTCCTCGCGCGTCGTAGATGGGCTGTCGATCGGCGCTTCGGTCGCCATGAATGCACTATACTATATAGTATAGTCGTCGTCAAGCCCGGACCGCGTCGCGAGGGGCGGCCCGCGCGCCCCGGCCCGGGCGGCACGCCGGTCGCGGCGGCGGCGATTTGCGGGGCGTGGGCGTCGGCTCTAGGATGGCGGCACCGAGGAGGTACCCGTGCCGGGCGAGCGCAAGCGTCCAGGGGATGAAGATGGGCAAGCAGCCGATCCGGCGAAGCTGATCGGCCGCCGAGGGATCTGGACCGTGCAGCTGCAGCTCGAGAAGCGAGTGCGGGTGCGGGTCCGCATCGTGGACGCGCGGCGGCTGTTCGACCGCATGGACCTCGAGATCGAGACCGACATGGGCGATCGGGCCTGGGTGAGCGATCGGACGGTCGAGGTGCTCTGAGGCGGACGGGATTCTCGGCCTGGCGAAGGTCGTCCGGCCCCGACGCCTGCGAGGCGGCGGGCGCGAGGGCGAGGACGCGGCGGCGGCGAGGTCGAGGGGGGCCGGGGCGCGGGCCGGCGGAGGGAGGGCGGGCGCGGGCGACGGGCGACGGGCAGGGGCGGGCGGAGGCCTCGGCCTGGAGGGCGGGGATTCTCCGATTCCCTGGCGTCGCGGCGGCACGGCGGCCGCGGGGCCGGCGCCGGCCGGGCCGGGCCGCACGGGCACGGCGCGGACGGGACGGGACCCCCACTTGCTCTTTCCAGAGGCGGCTGCTCCCCCCGTCGGCACAGCCTGTCCCCACCGCGGGCGGCGGCGGTCTGTCAAGATCGGCGAAGCCGCCGAGCGGAGCGAGGGCAATCTTGACAGACCGTCCGCCGTCCCGCGGTACGCTGTCGGTGCGACGGGGGGAGAGAGAGGAGGGGTGTTCAGGAGATTCTCCATTCCCGGTGCCGTTGCCGCGTGGGGAACCCCGGATCGCTGCGGGGGTGCGGCTCGATCACCACGGTCCCGCCTCCTGATGTCGTTTGCGCCAAATCGAGCCGCGACGCCAAGGGACTGATTTCAAATGGGTTAACCTCTATCAATATATTGATAATCCGGCGCGATCGATCGCCCGCAGGCGACCGACCGGAGCGGCCCGGTGGCAGGTATGGATGAAAGGGGTTGGTGGGAGGCGACGACGGAGGGCGGGTGCTGGCCCGCGGCTCGGTGAGGCGGGGAGTTCTCAGCCCTGACCTGGATCTGCTCCCTGCACGCGGTCGGCCTTGAGTCCGGCCTTGACGTTGGTCTGCAGCTTCATTCGATCACCTCCCTTCGTGCGGCTGTGATGGGCATTCGGCGGGCCAGCACCCGGCGCGCACGCTAGCGGCGATTGGCGGATGGCTGCATTTCTCCAGTTGCATTCCGATCTCCGGTAGAGTCTTCGCCCGCTGCCGTACCCCGGGCCGCCATCCCTGGCCGCCGCCCGCGCTTTCCCTTCCGGCCATGTCCCTGCTCCCCTACGCCGCGACGCTGCGCGCGCTGGACTCCGATCGGTCGGCCTGGCGGGTGCCGGCCCTGCTGATGGGGGCGGCGCTGCTGGCCGCCTGGCTCGCGTGGGCGCTCGGTGCTGAGGTGTCGGTGAGCGCCGACAGCACTGCCGCCACGATCGAGACGGTCTCGCCGCGGTGGGTGCTGGTGGCAGCGGCCGACGGCATTCTGGCCAGCCGCTCGATGACGGCGGGCGAGCGGGTGCGGGCCGGGCAGCTGCTCGTCGCTTTCGATGACCGCGACCTCCGGGCGCGCCTCGCCGCGCTGGCCGAGCGCCGCGGGGCGCTGGTGGCGGAGGTCAAGGCTCTCGCCGACCAGCAGGCGGCCGCCCGGCGTGCCCTCGACGAGGATCGGCGCGCGCAGGCGGCCGCTTCCGGCGAGCGCGACGAGCGCACCCTCCAGGCGGCGTCGGCGGCGGCGCTGGCCGACCAGGTGCGGGAGCGCGAGGCGCGCCTGGAGGCCGCCGGTCTGCTCGCCAGGGCCGACGCCGCCCGCGGCCGCGCGGACGCCGAGCAGCGCCGGCAGGCTGCCGCGGCGGCGGCTCTTGCCGCAGCGGCAGGGGCCGGTCAGGGCCGTGCGGCGCTCGCCGACCGCACGGCCGCCGCGGAACGCCTGGCCGGCGAGCTCGCGCGCCTCCAGGGCGAGGTCGCGGCGCTCGGGGCGGAGAGGGCCGGGCTCGAGCAAGCGAGCGCTTTGCGGTCGCTGCGTGCGCCGGCGGCGGGCCGGCTGGCGGACGTGTCAGCCGCGCTGCCGGGTTCCTTTGTCTCGCGTGGCACGCCGCTCGCCACGCTTCTCCCCGACGCGCCGCTGCGCGTGGTCGCCAGCTTCTCGGCGCCGGCGGCCGCCGCGGTGCGGCCGGGTGAGCGCGCCTGGGTCCGGCTGCCGGCCGGCCCGAGCTTGCAGCCGGCGGTCCTCCCGGCAACGGTAACCGCCGTGGCACCGGCGCCGCAGCCCGGCGGAAGCTGGGAGGTCGACCTGGCGCTCGGCGCCGACGCGGGCGCTCGGTCGCCTCTGGCCCGTGCTGGCCAGCCCTGCCAGGTCGAAGTCGAGCTTGGCCGGCGTACGCCCGCCGTCCTTGCGCTTGCAGCCCTTCGGGGCGCTGCGCCGGGCTCAGCTCCGCAAGCTCGCGGCCGCGAGGCGTCGCCGTGAGCGCATGGCGGGATGGGGCGGCCCGCCGGATCGAAGTCGAGCTCGCCTGCACCGCGCGCCGCCGCTGCTCGGCGAAACGCTCCGCCCGGAGACTGAAGGCGCGCTCTTCTGCTCCCGCCACGTGCAGCTTCGCGATGCCGTGGACCAGCCCCAGCAGCAGGCTGGCGACCTTGCCCTGGCTCGCCAGCCGGAGCCTTGCTGCCTGTGCCGTTGCGGCCCTTCACGTTCCTGCGCTCGGCTCGCGAGTCGCCGCATGGAGCCGCTGCCGCCAGCTGTCGGTCCGCCGGGTCGAGGATGAGCTGACCCGCGAGCCTTCCACCTCGGTCTTCGCGGTGGCTCTTCGGGATCCTGCGCCAGTCCCGACTCTCACCCGGGGGGGGTCGCCGTGAGCGAGCGCTGCCACGAGCCGGCACGGGCGCTGTTCGTGCCCGAGGTGCTGCAAGCGTCCGCGCTCGACTGCGGACCGGCGGCGCTTGCCTGCCTGCTCGATGGGTTCGGCCTCGGGCGTCCCTTCGACGAGCTGCGCGACGCCTGCCGCACCGGCCGCGACGGCACGTCGATCGATGCCCTGGAAGCGGTTGCGGTCGAGCAGGGGCTCGACGCCGAGCAGGTGCTGGTCCCGGTCGACCACCTGGCCCTTCCCGAGGCCGGATGCCTCCCCTGCATCGTCGTCGTGACGCAGCCGGGGGGCGCGGCCCACTTCGTCGCGCTCTGGCGCATCCATGGGCGCCGGGTGCAGGTGATGGACCCTGCCACCGGGCGCCGGTGGCCGACGATCGCGGCCCTCGCCCGGGAGGTCTATCGTCACGGCGCGGTCGTGCCGGCCGCGGCCTGGCGGGTGTGGGCAAGTTCCGAGGCGGGGTTGCGGCCGCTCGCTGCCCGGCTCGCGGCGCTCGGCCTCACGGCGGCCGAGCGGCAGGCGCTGCTGGGAGCCGCGACCGGCGGCCCGGGCTGGCGGCCGCTGGCCGCGCTCGACGCTACGACGCGTTTCGTGCGCGAGCTGGTCGCGGCGGGCGGTATCCGGCGGGGCGGCGATGCCGCTCGGCTGCTCGGCACCCTGTTCGAGGGGGCCGAGGCGCCCGCAAGTCGCGGCGTGACTCCGGTCCTGCCGGCCGCCTGCTGGAGCGTCCGCCCCGCGGCGCCGGACCCGGCCGACCCGGCAGGCGGGGAGCGGCTGCTTTGCACGGGCGCTGTCCTGGTCCGCATCCGCGGTGTCACGGCGCGTGCGGCAGCCGGAGGCAGGCCGTGGAGCGCGGGCCGGCAGGTCGTTCGCAGCTTTCGCGGCCGCCGAGCTGACCGGCCGGAGGGCAGTGGCCCGGCGCACCGGGATCGCCCACGGCTTCACGTTGGCGGTGCGACCAGCCTGGAAGGCAAGAGGGTCGATCCGCCGCCCGGCGTGCTGCCTGGCCGCGCCGAGCGGCACCGCGGCCCGGGCGCGCCGTGGCCGCCGCCCGGAGGCCGCGGCAGTGGCGCGACGCTGGTGCTGGCGACGGCCGGCGGAGCGGTGGGCCGCTTCATGGAGGTGGTCCTTCTTGTCGCCGCTCTCGAGCTGCTGCCCGCGGTGCCTTCGCATCGCTTCCGCCTGGGGGCGGTCGCCGCTCTCGTGACTCTCGGCGCCGCCTTGCTGCTCTTCGATCTCACGGCCGCGGGCTCGGCGCAGGCCCTCGGGCGCCGGCGCGAGCTCGGGCTTCGGCTGCGGCTGGCAGCCAAGCTTCCCCGCCTGCCCGACCGTTACCTGCGAACCCGGCTGCTTGCCGATCTCGCGGAGCGCGCTCACCTCCTCGCCCACCTGCGCCGCGGGCCCGACCTCTTCGCCGCCGGGCTTCGCGCCGGCATCGAGGCGATGCTCGCAGCCGGCGGCATCTCCTGGCTCGACCCGCGGCTCGCCGCCGGCGCGGTGGGCGCCGGGGTGGCTGCCGTCCTGGTGCCGTGGCTTCTCTGGCGGCGCTGCGAGGAGCGCAGCCGGCGGGTGCGGGCGCACGCGGCGGCGCTCGGCGGCCTCTACCTCGACATCCTCCGGGGGCTCGCCGCGATTCGGGCTCATGGCGCCGAGACCGCGTTCCGCCGGCGCCACGACGAGATGCTGGCCGGCTGGCTGCGCGCCCGCCGCGGCGCCGACGCTGCCGGGGCCTGGCTCGAGACGGGAACGCAGGCGCTCCTCTGCTTGAGCGTTGCGGGGATGGTGCTCGCCCACGTGCACCGCCAGGGCCTCGATGCCCGGGCCCTGGTGGTGGCGCTCTGGGCCTTCCAGCTGCTCGCCGCGGGCCAGCGCCTCGCGCTGCTCGCGGGAAGGGATCTACCCCTCCACCGCAGCCTGCGGCGGCGCATCGAAGAGCCCCTGGGTGCCACGGAGGAGGGCGACGCAACCGGCACGGGCGGCGCGACGGGCGCCGTTGCAACCGGCGGTGCGGGCACGGCCGAAGAGCCAGTTCGGCGCCACGCGGCGGGGAGCGGCAACCAGCCGGGGACTCGCGTCTTTCATGCGCCTGCCGCCCGCGGGCCGGCCGTCGCGGCGGCGGACGGCGGGCGGGCGCCGAGGGCGCGACCGCGGCGAGCTCGGCCCGGTGCGGCGCTGGCGTGGGAACGAGTCACCATCGAGGCCGACGGCCACCGGCTGCTGCGGGACCTCGACCTCGCGATCCCGGGGGGCCAGCACGTGGCGCTGCTCGGGCGCTCGGGTGCCGGCAAGTCCACGCTCTTCGGCACCCTGCTGGGGTGGCACCGGCCGGTCGCCGGGCACGTGCTCGTCGACGGCCGGCTCCTCGACGCGGCGGCGGTCGCCGCGCTGCGCCGCGGCTCGGCCTGGGCGGCGCCGGAGGTGGCGCTGTGGCGCACGTCGCTGCTGGCCAACCTCCGCGATGGCGTGGGCGGCGGCGGCCCTCCGGGCAGCTCGGCAGATGCAAGTGCCGCGGCGGAGGCTGCCGCAGCCCCCCGGGCGATCGCCGGCCTGGCGCCTGCCGAGGCCCTGCGCTCCGCCCTGCTGCTCGAGCTCGTCTCGCAGCTGCCGCAGAGTCTGCAGACCCCTCTCGGAGAGGCCGGCAGCCGGCTCTCGGGCGGCGAGGCGCAGCGCCTCCGCTTCGCGCGCGCCCTGCTTCGGTCGGAGGCCCGGCTGGCGCTGCTCGACGAACCCTTCCGCGGCCTCGGCGCGGATCAGCGGCGGCACCTGCTCGCCGCCGCCCGCGCGTGCTGGAGCGAGGCCACTCTGCTTTGCGTCACTCACTCCCCTGCCGAAGCTGCCGGCTTCGACCGCCTGCTGGTGCTCGAGGACGGCCGCCTCGTCGAGGATGGCCCGCCGGCCACGTTGGCTGCCCGGCGCGGCTCGCGCTACCGCGCGATGCTCGACGCCGAGGCGCGGGCCGCCGGGGCGCTGCTGGCTCCCGGTTGGCGCCGGCTGGTCCTCGCCGACGGCCAGCTGCGGGAGGTGCCGGGCGGCGCCGCGGCGCCTCGCGGCATGGCGCCCACGGCACAGGCGCCGGCGGGCGGCGTCTTCCCGGGATCGGGTCGTGCTCGGGGCGGGCCCGGACGATGACCAGGCCGCTGGCGGTCGCCGGCCTGCTGTGGCCCGCGGACCAGGTCGGCGAAGCTCTCGCCGCGGTGGCCGAAGCCGCAGGCCTGGCAGGCGGAAAGTCCATGCCCGGCGGCCCGGCGGTCGCCGGCCGCGGCGGCGGAGTGGCCGGGCCGGCGTGCGAGGCTGCCGAGCCCGGGGGCTTTCACGGGGCCGACGTCGAGATCGACTCGGTGGAGATCTCCTGGGCGGACCTGGGGCGCGCCCTTCCCTGCCTCGGTCCGGCGGTGATGCGGCTCGGCGAGCCGGCCGCGGGCTGCCTGGCGCTGCTCCGCCGGCGCGGTGGCCGCGTCTCGGTGCTGACTCCCGACGGTCGCCGGCGCGGCCTTGGCGGCGCCCGCGTCGCCGCCGCGATCCGCCACGCAGCGGTGGCGCGGCACGCGGCGGCGGTCGACGCGATCCTGGCAGGGATGGCGCTTCCGGCGCGCCAGCGGCGCCGCGCCCGCGGTGCGCTCGCGGCGGCTCGGCTCGCTGCTGCGCCGGGCGTCACGGTACACCTCGTCGCCGCCGGCAGCGCCCCGGCCGGCGCGCGCTTCCGTACCGCACACCTCGTCTCACCGGCGATCGGGCTGCTGGCGGCGGTGGCGGCAGCGCAGGCGATCGTGCTCCTCTCCTGGTACCTCCTGGGCCGGGGCCTCGTCGGGGGCGGCCTCGAATCCTCCTGGCTGCTGGCCTGGGGCCTGCTGCTGGTGTCCCTGCCCCTGGCGCGGGCGGGCGAGCTCGCCGCGGCGGCAGGGCTCGGGCAACGCGGGTCGCTGCTGCTTCGCCGGCGGCTGCTGGCGTGCCTGCTCTCGCTCGCCCCGGGCGATCTTCGCGGCGAAGGGATCGGCCGGCTCATCGGGCGTTTGCTTGCCGGAGAAGTGCTCGAGCGGTCGCTGCTCGGCGGCGCACCGGCGGCGCTGGTGACTCTCCTGGAGCTCGGCGGTGCCATCGCCGCCCTGGCGCAGAGCGCCGCCGCGACGCCGCACCTGCTGTTGCTGGTGACTGCCATCGCGGCCGCCGGTCTCCTCTTCGGCTGTCATGCTCATGCGCACCAGGCGTGCGGCGAGTGCCGCCTCGAGCTGACGAACGAGCTCGTCGAAGGCATGGCGGGCCATCGCACCCGCCTGGCGTTCGGGACGGGCGAATTCGACCCGCGGGAAGACGCCCACCTGGCGGCCTACTGCGCGCTCAGCCGGCGCCTGGGGAGGTGGGAGACACTGCTGCGCGCCGCGCTGCCCCGGGCGTGGCTGCTGGCCGGGCTTGCCACGCTGGCGCCGGGTCTCGCCGCGGCGGGCGCCGGGCCCGGCCGGCTCGCGGCGTCGCTCGGTGGACTGCTGCTTGGCCAGGCGGCGCTCGGCCGGCTCGGCGGCGCTCTGTGCGAGCTCGGCGCCGCTCGGACGGCGGCGCGGGAGGTGCTGCCGCTGCTCTCGGGCAGCGGTCCCGGGTGGAGAGAGCTCGTGGAGTGCTCCGCGGCTGGAGCCTCGGTTGACGATGGCTCGGTGCAGTCGCCGGCCGCTCGGGCGCCTGGCGTTCCCCCTGGCATCGCCGCGGCCCCGCGTCTGCTCGAAGCCCGCGATCTCGTGCTCGAGCTGTCCGGGCGCCTGCGCCCCATCCTGGCGGGAGCGTGCCTCGACATCCGCGGCGGTGACCGCGTGCTGCTCGACGCTCCCTCCGGCGCGGGCAAGAGCACTCTTGCGGCGGTGCTCGCCGCCCAGCGCTCCGCGGATGGCGGTCTGCTGCTCCTCGGCGGCCTCGACCAGGCGACGCTTGGGCGTCGCGCCTGGCGCCGCCGCGTCGTGGCCGTGCCGCAGCTCCACGCCAACCACCTGTTCGCCGATACCCTGGCGTTCAACCTGCTCGCCGGCCGCGGGTGGCCGCCATCCGCGCGCGACCTCGCCGACGCCGATGCACTGTGCCGCGACCTTGGCCTCGGTCCGCTGCTCGACCGCTTGCCCGCAGGTCTCGAGCAGCGCGTCGGCGAGGCGGGCTGGCAGCTCTCGGACGGCGAGCGCAGCCGCGTCTGCCTGGCCCGCTCCATGCTCCAGGACTGCGATCTGCTGATCCTCGACGAATGCCTGGCCGCGCTCGACCCCGAGTCCCGGCTCGAGGTGCTCGGCGTCGCCTCGCGGCGGGCCAACGCGCTCATGTTGATCGCGCACCAGGAGCCGCTGTAGGCCGCAGGCTGCGGGATCGCATGAGCACCAAGGAGCTGCGCTGGTGCTGCCTGCACCGCCGGCAAATGGCCCATAGAATTAGTGTAATTGGTCAATAACCTTGCGAGCCCGCAGTCACGGTGACTAGAATAGCTGTCCAGAAGGAAGCCCCTCAGTCTGTCTACCCAGGCGACAAGTTAGCGGCGCAAATGCTCATGTTCAAGGGTCACAAGGAGATACGGGTAATGACAAGACTGCGCATCGGAGCGATGTCGTTGCCGCTGGCTGTTGGTGCTGACTTGCGGTTGTTCACTCGATGCGCCTGACACACCGATTGTTCGGCAGCTGCGGCTATGAGGATACGCGCCCATGATCAGCCAAACCGAAGTTAATGCAAAGACTGACGGAGAGCTCCTGGAAATCTGGGCAAACCAGAGCGATTACGTTGCCGAGATGGTGACATGGGTCAAGGGAGAGATCGAAAGGCGCAAGCTCGACACAAGAGGGATCTACGTGTTCACAGTAGAAGAGAAAGAGGAGGCAGCGGAAGCCTCGTCGAGCCGTGCCATCGTCAACCTTGCCACCTTTGGCCAATTGGGCCTGGGTCTCCTCTTGGTCTTCACCGCGGGCTTTTCTAGCAGCGAGCAGGTCGAAGCGCGAATGATCAGTCTCGCGGCGGGGGCGCTGCTGATTGTTTATGCCGTCGGCGTTTGGAGGGGCAATCGATGGGCGCTCACTTCCGGGGTTATCGTCTATACGCTCATCACAGCGGTTAACATGTTATTTACAGTCCTGGCCGGGCTGGCGATCTTCGGAAGCGGTAAGGATGCTCAAACCTGGTTGTACTTTCTTTGGGCAGTCGCATCGACCGGTGCGAGTACGGGTTTGGCATTGATGTTCAACGCACTCCGAAAGCGGGGCCGCATGCAGGAGCTGGGTAAACGCGGCGTGGTCAGTTCTTGAGTGATCTGCTGTTACTTTGCGGTTCCCGATCATCTCGCTAGTCTGCAGCCGTTCCCCCACCGCGCCCTCCCGGCTGGACTGCCGGCGCCGCCGCACCCCACGTTCTGGACGCCGGAGCGGGACGGCGGGCGCCGCACGAGCCGCGGCGAAGCCGGCGCGGAAGCGGCGGTGACCGCGAGGTGCGCGACGTCGCGCGGAACGAGCCTCGCGGAAACCGGAAGCCGATAGATCATTTGCCATATGGCGATGCATATAAACGTTGCAAATGGCGGCCCTTGACATCCGGCCGGCGATCGTGGAGCATGGCGCGGCCTTAAGCGGTCAGGCAAACACTTTCGCCTCACCTTTCGTAATCTCCAGGTGTAGCGATCACAGCTTCTTTTCTCAGTCTCGCGGTCCTCGGGAGGACGCAGTAGGACGAGGAACGCGCCCAGGGGAGGTCTGCATGGTCACGACGGTTCGGCGGCGGTTCGCATCGATGACGGTCGGTCTTGCCGTGGCGCTCGGCGGCTGGGGACTTGGCGGCACTGCGCTGCACGCGCAGCTGGGAGCCGTGTGCCAGGGATCGAATATCACCTACGGCGCGGGCGGCAACGACGGGGAGAACCCCGCGCTGTGCGCGGGCTCGAGCTTCGTCTGTCAGCAGCCGGTCGTGACCTCGGGACCGACCTATACGCCGGACCCGGGGTGTGATCCCAACGCCACGAGCTGCGGCATGACCGCCACCATCGGCATGCACTTCCCCGGCAACCACGTGAACGCGCCCTACTTCAACGTCGGCTACAGCTTCGAGGAGGTGGACCTGCGCGGCGGCGGCAACTCGCTGGTCGGCGAGTGCGGCTACGCCGGCGAGGAGCTGCAGGCCGATTACGGAACGGTGACGGTGACCGGAGCGTGCAGTGCGGGCGTGCCCGCGACCTACACCCTGAACCTGATCAGCTGCGGGACCTGTCCGACCTGCCCGCCGTCGCCGGTGCCGGCCTACTGTACGAAGACCACGCCCGTGAGCCTCACCTTTACCTGCCCCACCGACCGGCGGCAGTGCCCGGTCCAAGGCGGCGCGGCGCCGAGCGCGGGCATGCCGATCAACGCCGGGTCGGGCGACGTGATGGTCACGGTGCCGCTCTTCACCCTGGCGCAGGCGCCCCTGTCCCTCGGCTTCGGCCTGACGTTCCACTCGGAGCCAACGCGGTACCCGGGTTTGGTCTCTTCGGCCGTCGGGCTGGGCTGGACCCATCGCTACGCCCAGACTCTGCGCCCGGTGGACGCGGTGGCCTCGATCCTGTACCACATCACCCCCGAGGGCTTCGAGTCGGAGTATGCCAGGCAGCCCGACGGCTCGTGGACCGCCGTCAGCCCCGGCGAGCTGCGGGGCCGGGTGGTGGCGGTCGGCGGCCAGTACCAGCTCAGCGACCTCGACGGCACGACGACGGCGTTCGACATCACGACCGGCAACTGGCTCTCAACGACCGACCGCTGGGGCAACTCGCTCCAGGGCGGCTACGACGCGGCGGGCAACCTGGTGAGCGTGACCGATGCCGAGGGGCGCCAGGTCCAGCTCGCTTACAACGGTTCGCAGCTGGCGCAGATCACGCTGCCGGGCGGCGAGACCTGGCGACTGGTCTACCAGGGCGGGGCGCTCTCCCAGATCTTCGATCCGCTGCACGCGGGCAGCCAGCCGTGGCGAAGCTTCGGCTACGTCGCGGACCGCCTGGGCGTCGCGCGGCTGCTGAGCGAGGAGCGCGACGAGGCGGGGTTCCTGCTCGAAGGGCACGGCTACGACGGCCTCGACCGCGGTGTGACCTCGGTCTCGGAGGGCGGCCGCAACCTGGTCACCTTCGAGTACGCGACGCCCGCGGCAGGCCAGACGCGGGTCACCCACGCGATCGACGGCGTGACCAGCCAGGTGTCGGTCTTCAGCCTGACCTACGGCAAGGGCCGTTACCTGCCGACCGAGGTCCTCGGCGACTGTCCCACCTGCGGCGGCGCGAGCAGCGACGACCAGCACTTCACCTACTTCCCGGACAACCACGTGGCGTCAAGGAGGGACGGCAATGGCCACGTGACGCAGTACGCCTACAACGGCGACGGCAACGTCACTACGATGACCGAGGCGGTGGGGACGGCGCAGCAGCGCACGACGACCTACCTCTACGGCTATGCGCCGTGGCCGAACTTCCGCACCGAGCTGGACGAGCCCTCGGCGGCGAAGCCGGGGGCCGCGAAGGTGACGACTTTCACCTGGAATGCCTCGGGCACGCCCGAGACGGTGCTCACCACCGCCGAGGCGGGCTACTTGGTGGCCAGCGACGCCGCGCCGACCGTGTACACGACGACGCGGACGTTCGATGGCCGGCATCGCCTCCTCTCGACCGCGGGGCCGCGTACCGACGTGCTGCAGGTCCTGACCCAGACGTACTACCCCGACACGGATGCCAATGCGCATCGTCGCGGCCGCTTGGCGTCGGTGACCGATCCCAGCGGCAACGTCGCGACCTTCGACAACTACGACGAGTACGGGAGCGCGCTGACCGGGGTGGACCCGAACGGTGTGGTCACCGCGCGGCAATCGGACGGGAGGGGCCGCGTCGTCGCCAGCACCTCGCGGGCCGTGCCCGGCGCCGCCGGCGAGGGGAGTGACTACACGACGACCTTCACTTTCGATGGCCGCGACCGGCCGATCAAGACGGCCCTGCCGCGCGGCAATGGCATGGCCTACGGCTACGAGGACGGCACCAACCGCCTGCTCGACACGATCCGGCTCGACGCCGCAGGCAATCAGCTCGAGCGGCACCACCTGACGCTCAACGTCCTCGGCGACAAAGTGACGGAGGAGGACCAGGGATGTGCGGCGGCGGCACCTGTCTGCGCCTCCTGGACGACCACGCGCAGCGAACGGTTCGCGTACGACGTCTACAACCGCCTGGCAGGTGTGCTCCACCCGGTGCCGGCCGGCTCGCGGACCTTCAACACCTACGACCTCGACGGTCAGCTGTCGACCGTCCAGGACGAGGACCACGCGAGCGCGAACACGAGCTACAGCTACGACGCGCTCCACCGGATGACCGCGGTCCGGCAGACGCTCGCCAGTGCCCCCAGCGGCGCGGCGACGACCGCCTATTCGTACGACGTGATGGACAACCTGTCGTCGGTCACCGATCCCAACGGCAACACGACGAGCTACCGCTACGACGACTTCCACCGGCTCCAGCGCCAGGATTCCCCGGTCACCGGCACGACGACGTATCAGTACGACCCGGCCGGCAACCTGGTCGCGACGACCGACGCGCGCGGCGCTGGGACGACGCGGGCCTACGACGCCTCGAACCGCGTGCTGACCAGCACCTCGCAGCTCGCTGGGGCCGTGACCGAGACCGTGACCTACAGCTACGACAGCGCAACGGCGGGCAGCTTCGGCAAGGGACGGCTCGCGCAGATGACCGATCCCTCGGGCGCGACGACCTACGCCTACGAGCGGCGCGGTCTGCTCAAGTCCGAGGCCCGCAGTATCCTCGGGAGCGCCTACGGCACGGCGTATCAGTACGACGCCAACGGCAACCGCAGCGGCATGACCTACCCGTCCGGACGCCAGGTGGCCTACAGCTTCGACTTCGCCGACCGGCCGTTCTCGGCGGCTGCCGGCACGACGACCTACGTCGCCTCGGCCAGCTACCTGCCCTTCGGGCCGGAGGCGCAGCTGGTCTTCGGCAACGGCACCACCCAGACGCGGCGCTTCGACCTGCGCTACCGGCCGGTCGAGAACCGCCTCGACGGCAGCGCCGCGCCGATCGCTGACTACCTCTACAGCGAGGATCCGGCCGGCAACATCACCTCGATCCACGACGCGCTGGACGCGACCTTCAACCGCGACTTCGCCTATGACGACCTCTTCCGGCTGACCGGCGCCGCGACCGGCGGCGCGCTCTGGGGGCCGGGCGGTTATCAGTACGACGCGATGGGCAACATGACCGCGCTCGCCCTGGGCTCGTCGCGCACCGCGGCGTTCAGCTACAACGGGACGCTTCCCACCCTCTCCTCGGTGGTCGAGAACGGAGTCTCGCGGACCGTCAGCTACGACCCCGCGGGCAACGAGGTGGCGGTCGGCAGCGGCGCGTTCAGTTACTCGCCGCGCAACCTGCTCGCCGCCGGCGACGGCCTGGCCTACACCTACGACGGCCGCGGGGTCCGGGTGGCGGTCCAGGTGGTGGCAGCCTTCGGCACGATCACCGGCACGGTGGTGGACCCGAACGGCCAGGCGCTCGCCGGCGCGACGGTGCGGATCACCGGCACCGCCAACGCCACGGCGACCGACGGCACCGGCAACTTCAATCTCACCGCGCCCGCCGGGCTCTACACCCTGACGGTGTCGAAGCTCGGCTACCTGCCGGCGACGACGACCCCGTTCACCCTCGCCGCCGGCGGCAGCTTCGCCGCCGGCACCATCCGCTTGCAGCCGGCGCCGGGGAAGATCACCGGCACGGTCGTGACCTCCCTCGACGGCTCGCCGCTCGCCGGCGCCGCGGTCTCGCTGGCCGAGAACGGCGACACGGCCTTCGCCGACGCCTCCGGCAGCTTCGCCATCACCGAGCCCCCGGGGACCTACACGGTGACGGCCGCCCAAGCCGGCTACGCCTCCCAGACCCTGCCGCCGTTCGGCCTCGCGGCCGGCACCACCCATCCGCTCGGCACGATCACTCTGGTCGCCAACCCGGCGGTGGTGAGCGGCCACGTGGCGAGCTCGGCCGGCGGCGCCCCGATCGCCGGGGCCACGGTCACCGCGACGTCGCTCGGCGGCGCCGCGCCGCACGTGGCGTCCGCCGGGAGGCGGCCAGGCCAGGCGGGCCCGGCGCACCCGGCGGAAGGCGCCGCCCCGGCGTCGACCTTCACCGCCACGACCGACGCCGCCGGCAACTTCACCTTCCAGCTCCCGCCCGGCACCTACAGCGTCGCGGTGACCGCGGCCGGCTTCGGCAGCCACACCACGTCGGCCGTCAACCTCGGGCCGGGCGCGGTGTTCAGCTTCGGCACCCTCACGCTCGATCCCCTCGGCACCATCACCGGCACCGTGGTGCAGGCGGCGGGCGGCACCCCGATCGCCGGCGCCACCGTCACCGTGGTCGGCACCCTCAACGTGACGGCGACCGACGCGACCGGCGCCTTCACCCTCACCCAGGCCGCTGGCACGTTCAGCCTCGAGGCCGCGGCGCCCGGCTTCGCCATCACCACGACCGCGCCGTTCACCCTGGCGCCCGGAGCGACGGTCGCGGTGGGCGCGATCCAGCTCGCGCGGGAGGCGCTCGCCGTCTACGTCGGCTATGCCGACAACCTGCGCCCGAGCGGGGTCTTCCCCACCCCCTGGCAGGGCTCGCCCAACGTCGTCTTCCTCGGCGGCGGACCGGTCTATGACGCCGGCGCCATCCGCCTCGACAACGCCACCGATGCGGCGATCGCGATCGACCAGGTGAGCGTCGATCTCCAGCGCCCCGGGCCGGTCTTCGACCTCTGGGGGAGCTTCGTCGTGCCTGCCCACGGCACCACGATCCTCACCCAGCTCAGCGCGTTCGACTTCGACACCAGCGACTTCCCGATCGTCGGCTGCAATCAGACCCCGGCGGCCAACGATCCGCGGGTGCCCAAGGTCACGGTGAGCGTCGGCGGCGTGGCGACAGACTACTTCGACACCGGCCACATTCTCGACACCGGCGGCTTCGACTTCTTCTACAACTGCGGTTTCCAGGGCCAGGAGTCGTTGCAGTGGCGTCTCATCGGGACCACCGGCATCCACTCCAACGGCGCCTTCGTGCTGGCGCCCGCCGTCGGCTCGAGCGCGCTCGGCAGCCCGTACACTCTGACCGCCACGGTCCAGGACGCCAACAGTCAGCCGCTCGCCAACGTCGCGGTCACCTTCCAGGCGACGAGCGG
>Ga0210384_10004292_pt1 | contig 15999 bp, 19 predicted proteins | sample IncBWH2MmetaG_FD_160574 | JGI IMG/M metagenome (GOLD analysis project Ga0210384, IMG submission 160574) | Forest soil microbial communities from Barre Woods Harvard Forest LTER site, Petersham, Massachusetts, United States - Inc-BW-H-2-M | ecosystem: Environmental > Terrestrial > Soil >...
GCCTTAGCCCGTACCACGCGTCCCAACAGCGTGTGCAGCTGCTTTGGACCCAACACCAGCAGTCCGAGCATAAGCACGAACAGGATTTCCGTTCCAAGACCCACGATTCACCCCTTGGCCAGGCCTTGGTCGTTGGCAATGGTGCTGGTTGTTGTACTGACCGGCTTCTCTTCGTCTTTCATGGCTGACTTGAAGCCGCGGATGCCCTCCCCGATTCCCTTGCCAAGTTCCGGGAGTTTTTTGGGCCCGAACACAAGCAGAGCAATTCCGAAAATAACCAGCAGATGCATGGGTTGAAACAGTCCTTCCAACATACGGCCTCCTTAGATCGAGTGAGAACATCCCCAAACCGAGTAGTAAAAATGCAGGCGCTGTGACCAGTAGCTCGTTACAGCGCCCGCCAGCAGAGCCAGGGAGAGTACACGCAAAAATTGATAAGAAGGGCCAATGTGCTCGAGCTGAATTCAAAAAATTTGCTAGCTCTGATTCCGTTCATCATCCGCCTCCTGCAATGAGTCTCACTGGGTATAACGGACTCTCTGATCTTTTATTCCTCGTTGACAGATGTAATTATTGGGCGGGGCAAGAATTGGTTACGCTTCAATGCAACGGTGGCTGGGGACGATAGCCTTCATCTCTGAGATGCTGTGCTTGACGCTCAGCCGTGCCTGTATGGTGCAGTCGGCAGCCGAACGTGGTCATTCCGAATGGGCATAATACCCAGTCTTGGCATAAACGCGGAGCGGCGGCAGTCCTTTGGGGGGAACCAACTTGACTTTTAACTTGTGCCATTTGCCGTCGTATATGGGATTGGTGGGCCGATATCCGAGCACATATTGGTTGCGCAACTCAATCCCAATTTTTGTAGCAACGTCCCGCAAGTCGTTGGGATTGTCGATCGAGAATGCGCGCCCCCCGGTGAGTTCCGCAATGTCACTCAATAGCTGTGGACCCAGACGTTCTTCCTCAGTCGGGAAATAGTGGTCGTAGATACCGATGGCGTAGATCTGCACGTCCGATTCCTTTACCAAGTTCTTGATCTCGCTCTCCGTGTAGCGGCTGTGGTTATCCCCGCCATCGGAGATGATCAACAGTGCTTTCCTTCCATACCTGGCTTGCCGCATCTTGTTGAGGCCGAGATAAATCGCATCCAGCATAGCCGTACGCCCTTTCGGAACCGTGTACAGCAGCCTCCCCTCGATGTCCTCCACCGAGCGCGTAAAGTCGGTCACTTCCTCTGGCCTGTCGGCAAATGCGATCATGAAAAACTCGTCTTCTGGGTTCGCCGTCTTGAAAAACTCCACCACCGCTTCGCGGGCTCGCTCAATCTTGTTTGCCATGCTGCCGCTCACGTCGAAGATGGCACCCAGCGAGACCGGGGCATCCTCACTCGAAAAGTGCTGAATCTGTTCCCTGTCCTTGCCCTCGAAGATCTCGAAATTCTCTTTGTCCAGCCCAGTCACCTGACGATTCTCCGGATCTACAATGGACACCGGCACCAGCACTAGATTTACGTCCACTTTGATGGGCTTGGTATGCGTTTTCAGGGTCGGATCGTCGATCGGCTCACCATTTCTGGTCAGCGTCTGCTCGGCACGCGGAGTCACGTGCACGTCCTCCCCGGAACTTTGCGCCCAGGCAGCTGGCAGGAGCCAATAGACTGCGACCACTGCGGCGACTATCCAGGTGCACGACATGGAGAAGCGATCACTCACTTTCTGTTTTTGCCTAGCGTGTGGTTGGAGCCATGGCTTCCGTTTCAAGGACTACCGTCGCCTGAACAGCCCTGCTTGAACGGGATCCATTCATCGATCTTCCTGCACTCATAAAACACGAATGCGCTCTGTGTTCTACGCCGAGCACTTGCGACTATGTGCAATCTGCCGGGGTCACCAGTGATAACTGGCCAGATGACGCTTTATTCCCCAAAGAACTATTTCTCTATGTGAAGGAATAAAAGTGCTCCCCGGTAGTTTAAGACTGTGTATTTGACCCGCTTGGACCCTCAACCCGATTCGTTCGAAGAACTGGCGATGCCGCTCTTCGATCGGTTGTACAACTTCGCGCACTGGCTGACACACAATCGCGAGGATGCTGAAGACTTGGTTCAGGAAACCTACGCCAAGGCCTTGAAAGGGTTCTCGTCGTTCCGTTTGGGGACTAATTTTCGGGCATGGATGTATCGCATCTTGCGTAACACGTTCTTGACGTCGCGCACGGGATTGAAGGCGACAATGACTCTATCCCTTGATTCCGAGGAGGACGGGCCCGAACTGCCAGTGGAGGGCGACACGCCGGAAACGATTCTAATGGAGCGCTCGAACCTCCAACTGGTGCAGAGTGCGATCGATGATTTGCCGGTGTATTTCCGGGAAATCCTCCTTCTATGTGACGTGGAGGAGATGTCGTACCAGGAAATTGCAGAAACGCTTTCCATTCCCATAGGCACGGTGATGTCGCGATTATCGCGAGCCAGAAAAACGTTACGCGATAGCCTACGGCTACAATTTCAAAAAGGATGAACCATGGTTTGTGAGTCTTGGAACACAAAACTCGACATTTACCTCGACGGGGAGCTTCCGACGGTGGAGACGCGCGCCTTCGACGTTCATGTGCACAACTGCCCCTCTTGCTCGGCGGATGCCCTTACGCGCGTACAGATGAAGCGCACTATTCAGGTGGCTGGAAAACGTTTTACCCCCAGCGCTGAGTTCCGGAGACGGATGCACCAGAGGATTGCGGCGAAACCGCAACGCCGACGATTCGGCTTCGCGTGGATGACGGCAACAGCTGTGATCGCTATTCTTGCGGTCGTCGGTTTGACTGCCGCTTACAACGAACGAGAGCGAGTGCGCACAGAACAGGTCTACAGTGAGGTCGCAGACCTGCACGTGGCGACACTGGCCAGCTCAACGCCAGTGGACGTGATCTCCACGGATCGGCACACGGTGAAGCCCTGGTTCCAGGGAAAGATCCCCTTCGCGTTCGATTTGCCCGAACTTCGGAACTCCGAGTTCTCTCTGCTTGGAGGCCGGATGACCTATCTTGATCAAGTGCCCGGAGCGCATCTCATCTACGATGTCCGAAAGCACCACATTTCTGTGTTCGTGTTCCAGGAACGGTCTTTGAGATTGCCAGGCAGGTTGAACGAGAATTCTTCCGCGCCGAAGTACGTGTCGTTCAACGTGGAAACATGGAGTCAGGGCGGGCTGCGCTATTTCGTAATCGGGGACGCTAGTGCTGCGGATATCGATAGCCTTGCGAGATTGTTTAAGGCCGACGCGTCATAGATTTTGACGTCCGTGATTCCTCGTACAGTTCTTCAGGATTCGATCTCCAAATCCGAGAACTCAAGCGAAAGCTTGCCTTTTCCCGCATCGAAGCCCTGATCGAGGGAATTGCTAGAAAGCGGGCTCGGTTGCCACCTTGCACCTAGCGAAGCAGGAAACAATCTTGGATACAGCCCATGCTTTCTATTGCCTTTCTCCGAGGCGTCGTGATCGCCGAGCCCGCGTAAGAGTCCCGCGATGAAGCATTCTCGACAACGGGTGGCAGGCCAGCCAGCTATTTTACAAGTCGTTCGACTTCCTCAGTTGAATCCACCCGGACTATGGCCCGCTTTGCTATGGTCAACCTCTGCTGCGATGGCATGATATCCTCAAAAGCTAGCTGCACGACCCCCTCTGCGAAGGCGTAAGGATCCCATTTGGTAAGCCTGATTTCTCATCCCCCAACCCATACCTCGTTCTTGTCGGCGCCCAGAATAAGTTTGACTCGCGGAGGGATCGAACGCCGGAGATCGAACTCTTCTCGGACAGCTGAACACGCCGAGAAATAGATCTGCTCCGCTTCTGGGATAGACACCCTCTCCTTGTGCTTGTTATCAATCGTCAAACCTTCCTGTGCTGAGCACCCTGTCGCAAGAGCTAAGACGGAAATGGCGAATTTCACTGTATTAATCATGCAACCTCCTTGCCTAATCTTCGCGCTACGCTACAGCACCTTTCTCGTGTGTCTCGATCTGATGAGACAAGTGTCTTGATGGTGGGGCACCGGGAGTGCTACCGAGTGACTCGCGAACTGCCTTCCGGGCTCTGGCCAGGCGTGACATAACGGTTCCTATCGGGATCGACAATATTTGCGCGATCTCCCGGTAGGACATTTCCTCCACTTCACAAAGAAGGAGGGTCTCGCGGTAATGCACCGGAAGATCGTCGACGGCGCGCTGCAGCAGTTGGGAATCAGAGCGATTTATAAGAATCGTTTCGGGAGTCTCGGTATCAACAGCGAGTTCAGGCTCACCCTCGTCCGAGTCCAGCGCCTCGGCCATGCGTCGCTCGAATTTTGTGCGCGAGCTTAGAAAGGTGTTCCTCAGGATTTGAAATATCCATGCCCGGAAGTTGGTGCCAGGCTGAAAGGATGCGAAACTGCGTAAAGCCTTTAGGTAAGTCTCTTGTACAAGATCCTCGGCATCGTCCGAATCGCGCGCAATCCACCGCGCGAAGTTATAAAGGGAATCGAACAGGGGCATGGCCAACTCTCCGAACCCTACCAACGGTTGATCGTCCTGTGAGGATGACGTCGCGAATCGGGCCATCCCTTGTGAGCCAAATCCAATACGCATCATTTGCCTTCTCCCGAATCAGTTCGAAACCCGGTCGCAGCTAGGCTGATTTCTTTGCCTGCGAGCAAAACTCAATGACCTTTCCGCATTGCAGCTGAGGAGCCCACTTCAACGGTTTCCGGAAGTTCTTCGGTACGTAAAACTCAATCACTTCTGCCACTTCTGCCATGACAATCTCCTTAGATCTTGTGATCTCTGCCCAATCTGACGCGCCAGTCGTCAGGCGTCAATTCACTGAGGCTTTTCTCTCTATAACCGGCTCGCTGCCTGTCAAGTAATTGATGGCTAGAGAGTTAGCTCTGCACATATTCTGGCTGGGGGTCTGACACTGGGGCCTGCGAGAAGTGCTAGACTTCCAGGCCAAGCCCAAACGCGATATGGAACCAATGCGGCACACGTCGGTCGTACGATTCGGAACCTACGAGGTTTCTCTCCAGTCTGGTGAAGTGCGCAAATCGGGTTTGAGAATCAGAGTGCAGCAGCAGCCCATGAAACTACTGGAGATATTGCTAGAGCGTCCGGGGGAAGTCGTCACGAGGGAGGAATTGCGTGGCCGAGTCTGTGCCGACGAGAGTTTTGGTGATTTCGACCAAGCTGTCAACATCGCCATCGCGAAGCTTCGGAGTGCGTTAGGGGACTCGGCTGAGAATCCACGATATATCGAAACTCTTCCAAAACGTGGCTATCGCTTCATTGGCGACGTCTCAGTTGTCGATACAGACGCCCGCCCCAAAAAGCCGGAGTCTTCGGTGGCAGATCTGCCTGGGTCACAAGAGAGGACAGTGCCTGGGCATCAGATCCAGGGCGACGGGCTGACCATTGTGCCCGTCACGCTCAAACGCCGCCTCCGGCCGACGCGTGGGGTCATCGTCGCCCTGGCGCTCGTCCTGAGTTTGCCGATTCTTGCAGTCTGGCTATTTCGTTCGCTTGGCCGTGCGCCCACGGGCATCCGATCCCTGGCAGTACTTCCTCTGGACAACCTCTCTGGCGATGCTTCGCAAGGTTACTTCGCCGACGGCATGACCGACGAGCTGATTACGGATCTGTCAGAGATCAGCGCGTTACGGGTGATCTCCCGCACCTCCGTAATGGTATACAAAGGAGCGCGCAAGCCTCTGCCGCAGATCGCGCGGGAGCTGAATGTGGACGCCGTGGTAGAAGGCACCGTGCTCCGTTCCGGCGACCAGGTCCGCATCACGGCCCAGTTGATCGAGGCCTCTACGGACAGGCATTTATGGTCCCAGAGCTATGAGGGTGAGTTGGGTGACACTTTAGCGCTCCAGAACAGGGTGGCTGAGGCAATTGCAGACCAAATTCGGATCAGTTTGACTCCGCAGGAACAGGCTGCGCTGAAAAACGTAAAGGTTGTGAATCCGAAAGCTTACGAGTCCTATCTCAAAGGGCGCTACTTCTGGAATAAGCGAACGGCAGATAGTTTGAAGGTTGCCCTGGCTTATTTCAACCAGGCAATTGAAGAAGACCCGAAATACGCCCAAGCTTATTCTGGCTTAGCCGATACTTATGCTTTGTTGGGGGATTGGGAGTACGGGGTTCTAGCCCCGAACGAGGCATACCCCAAAGCCAAGGCGGCGGCGATCAAAGCTCTGGAGTTAGACAACACCCTCAGCGAAGCTCACACTTCATTGGCATTTTCCTTGGACGTCCTCGACTGGGATTGGGAGTCTGCCGAGCGGGAATTCAGGCGAGCCATTGAATTGAACCCTGGCTATGCAACCGCTCACCATTGGTATGCCTGGCATTTGAGCGAGATGGGGCGGAATAGCGAAGCCATCGCCGAAACGAGGAAAGCGGAAAACTTGGATCCGCTTTCGCTGATCATTAGCGCTGACATGGCGGAGATTCTTCTGGTAGCGCGCTTAAATGATGAAGCGATGGAACAAGGCCGCAAGACCGTAGACATGGACCCTAATTTCGCCATTGGCCACTATGAACTAGGCCAAGCGTTCGTGCAAAAGCATAGTTACAACGAAGCGATCGCAGAATTTCACAAAGCCATCGAGTTATCCGGAGGCAGCGTCCCCTTCACATCCAATCTGGCCTACGCCTACGCCGTATCGAACAAAAGAAACGAAGGGGTAAAGATACTGAATGATCTCAAGACTCGATCCACTGGCAATGCTTCCGAGATTGCTTTGATGTATGTCGGTTTGGGCGACAAGGATCAGGCAATGAAGTGGCTGGAAAAAGCTTATGAGGAGCACTTTAATCCCTCGATCCTCCTGCGGCCGGCCTTCGACCCTCTACGCTCCGATCCGCGTTTCCACAACCTGGTGCACCGCATTGGCCTACCCGGGTGAGATCTGCGTTCCTTGTGCCGTTACCAAAACTTGCTGTTCGGCGGGTTCGACGTAAACATGAGTGTAGCGACCTTCCATGAAATCCCGTAGCCCACGTTTGTGTTCAAGTCTGGGGATGATGTCTCGGGCTATACGGCATGGACTCTCGCCCGCAGCCATTCCTTCGGTACTGACTGAAAAATCAGTTCATCTTCAGGGACGGTGAAGTCGATTCCGCAGCGCGAACACGTGACCTCACACCACGATTTGGCATTGACGCGGTCCGTGCGGTCTGGCGGTCTGTAGGAAATCACATAGCGCTCAAAATCCTGGCGAACAGACGGCGCAAACTTGTGCTAACGCCTGTCGTCGCCATTTGAGAACTGCTCGGTTGTAGCTTGCAAAACTCCGCCCGTTCATCGTTCTGAGTTTGCGGGGCTGACGGCGACTACCCGTACTACAATATGCCGCTATAAGGAGATCTCCCCCATGTGCCTTCCACCTAGGATTCGTGGCTTGCACTCGCTTATCGGTTCACTAACGCTCAAGACTCTAAGACTGGCCTTCCTTGTTTCTCTGTTACTGTCTTGCGTAGTCGGGTACACCCAGACCACGATACCCGACACTCCAGCCGGAAAAGTTCTGCGGGCGTGGCTCGATGCATTCAATAGCGGTGACCGCTCGAAAATGGAGGCATACATCAAGACCTATGACCCGCAGAAATCGGTCGAGCCGATGATGGGCTTCCACAGTCAGACGGGCGGATTCGACCTGCTTGCCATCGAGAGCAGCGAGCCACTGCTCATCAAGTTCCGGGTGAAAGAAAAGGCAAGCCCGACTATAGGAATCGGAAGCATACAACTTAAAAGCGACAACTCCGGAGTCGTGGATAGCTTTGGCCTGCGGGCAATTCCTCCAGGTGCTGTGGTCGAAAACATCAAGGTAGATGCGGCTGAGCGGCAGCGCGTGATAGATGGGATGGTGAAGAACCTGAACGAGTTCTACGTCTATCCCGATTTAGCGCAAAAGATGGCGGACACTGTGCGAGCGAGTCAGAAGGGTGGCGACTACGACGCGATCACGGACCCCGACGCGTTCGCGAATCGGCTCACGAAGAACTTACAGAGCGTTAGCCACGACAAGCACCTCGGGGTGAACTACAGCGCGGTGAAACTTCCTCCAGACGAAGACAAACCTAGCCCCGAGCAGGAAGCGCAGTTCAGAAAAATGCTGGAGCGAACGAATTGCACCTTCCAAAAAATTGAAATTCTGCCGCGCAACATCGGCTACCTCAAGTTCAACGCCTTCCCCGACCCGACGCTTTGCGGAGCGACAGTCGTTGCTGCTATGAACTTTCTTGCGCACGTGGACGCGATAATCTTCGACCTTCGGGAAAACGGTGGGGGTGACCCGAGGATGGTCCAGATGGTTTCCAGCTATCTCTTCGACAAGCCGACCCATCTGAACGACCTCTATAACCGCAAGGAGGATTTCACGACCCAATACTGGACTCTGCCTTACGTTCCTGGAGCAACGCTCGCTGATAAGCCTGCCTTCGTGCTGACCTCGAACAGCACTTTTTCGGGCGCGGAGGAGTTCACCTATAACCTGAAGAACCTGAAACGCGCCACTATTGTCGGCGAAACGACCGGAGGGGGTGCTCATCCCGTGGCAGGGCACCGGATAGATGACCACTTTATGATCGGGGTGCCGTTTGCGCGTGCAGTGAATCCTATTTCAAAGAAAAACTGGGAGGGCACGGGCGTTGAGCCTGATGTCTCGGTGAAAGCAGCGGATGCACTCGGAAAAGCGGAGGAACTAGCGGCGAGTAAACTCACCTCACAAAAGTAGGACGAGCCTGGTTCCAGTCGAAATACTCTTTGCTAAAACATTAGGCTGCCGTTCGATGCGGTTGTAGGCGATAAATCCCGATAGCACAAGTTGACCATTGGTCAATACGCGCTATCGTCTGTTAACGACATCCGGCCCGTAAACTTTCACTTCTGGCTCTGCTTAGTGCTTGGCAGGAAGGCTATTCACGAAGTCGGTGATTTGTGAAATCACTTCCTCCTCGCATGAGAGGAATATGAAGTGGGTGGCGTTCGGAATTACGATCACCTTTGCATGAGGCTGCTCGCGAAAGATAGAAATCTGCGCTTCCTCGCGATTGGTTTCTGCGGCTCGATAGGCTGCGAGTTTTGCCGGGTCGCTCGTTTGACTTGGATAGGGAGCTGAGGGATAAGAGAGAATCGCTAGAAGGGGTGTATCGATGGAGTGGAAACGTTCTTCTTCGAGCATTATAGATTTGTTCGCATACCCGTGCCCAAGAAACTCGCCCACCCTTCCGTCCTCATCGATACGATAAAGCTGGCGCACCTCCGATTCGGGGATGATGCCGCCGTAGTAGCCTTTCATGTAACTCTGGAAGGCAGAGATGCTGGCGAGGTCACTGGCTTTCGGAGAGGGCCGGGTTGCGCCTTCGACTTCGCCTCGAATGTCGGCAAGATATGCCTGAAACAGCGCCATGTCCGTCAATGTCTTCGATATGAGGCCGTCGTCAAAGAGGTTCTTTTGTAGTGACGAAAGGTCGTCTCTGAGCTGCGCCAAGGCTGGTGTGTAGTCGCCATACTTGGGGTTGTAGAGAGCGAAAGTGCCTGTGGCATCGAGATAGATGAGCGCTGCGGCGCGCCCTGGATGGTAGGTGGAGACGGCGCTCAGTTCTTCTCCTGCAATCGAATGCCCGACGAGGACAGGATCAGCCATGTGCAAGGCATCAAGAACCGCAACGACATCATCTCCGAGCCGCCTTGGGTCATAACCCGTTTGAGGCGCGGAGGACTGACCAAACCCGCGCCGCGTGATCCCAATGACGTGATAATGCGCCGCGAGCTTCGGCCCTAAGCTGTCAAAAACGTGAGCTGTGCTTCCGCCGCCTGCGAGAAGTACGAGGTTGCGTCCGGTCCCTCCCCAGTCGAGCACCTCGAGCTTTACATCTGGCTGAACGGCGACGAACTGGGCTTTGAGTGCAGTCTCGCCCTGAGACGAGGGACCGCTGTGGGCAAAAGCTGCGCAGGCTATCAGGGCAAAGACAGTCATCCGGATTTGCTGCCCCATTTACATCCCCTTCACTCTACTGTCTGACAATCCTACCGCATCAGGGTTGCAGGTCTCTGCGCGCCGTTTCGTGCATGGCGGATTATTCTCTGATGGGGCGTAATCGAGGCACAATTGCTAAAATGAACCGCATGGCCCGCATTTTCTCTTGGCCGACTTGTCAGGACGGATCGGACTAAGGACATGCAAGGCAACAACAGATCTCTGATGTGGCATGGCATGTGCCTGTTCGTTATCGGGCTGCTGACGGGCTTCGCCGAGCAGCATTTCGCCAATGTGCGTATGGGACTTGCCGCGCACCTGGAAGGCGTGATGAACGGCACTTTCCTGCTCGCGCTCGGGGCTGTCTGGAACGAGGTGCGACTGTCGCCACCAATCAAGGCGGGCGCATTCTGGAGCGCGCTCTACGGCACCTATGGCAACTGGCTTGTAACCACACTCGCGGCAACGTTTGGTACTGCGGCCCTTTCTCCAATCACGGGAGCGGGCCATACAGGACAGCCATGGCAAGAGAGCCTGGTCACTATTGGATTTCTTATCGTCGGCATCGCAATAGTGGGTTCCTCCGTGCTCGTTCTGTGGGGTCTTCGCGCCAAGGCGCTGGCGTGATCTCCACACGTGGGAAGCCCTGTTCACATGAAGGGAGAGACCCATGTCGGCCGAAGCTAACAAGGCTGAGTGGCGATTTAGCACTAATCGCGATGCGGATCCCCGTAGAGAGACGGGCTCTCGTCTCTCAAGCTGTCCGCTTCTGGACATAGTTTTACACTCGTGGACATCGGTTGCGCCTCGCGCATTTCAGATTCAACGTGCACTACCTTAGCGATCTGTGGTTTACAAACTTCTGCGGATGGTAGGAGAATTGCCATCTCGATGGGAAGGCCCCGTGGTGTGCTTGTCTTAACTCGAAGAGGAGGTCTCGCGATGAGTGGGCTAGCTCAAGATCTTCGCTACACGCTGCGGCAGTTGCGCAAGTCTCCCGGGTTCACCGTCGCCGCAGTTTTGACCCTGGCCATGGCCATCGGCGCAAACGCCGTTGTATTCGGTGTCATGAACGGGCTGATCCTCCGCCCACTGAATGTGCCTCAAGCGCAGAGCCTCTATGCCATCGAGCGCGCCAGCGACAAGGATATGGCTCAGTCCTATCCCAACTATCTCGATATGCGCGACCGCAACCGCAGCTTTGATGATCTGGCGGCTTTCAGCATCACTCAGGTAGCGCTGGATACGGGTGAAAGTCCGTCCCTTACATGGGGCGTGGAAGCCAGCGGGAACTACTTTGACGCATTACGGATTCAGCCCTATCTCGGCCGTTTCTTCCACGCCTCGGATGAGCATGGCGCGAACAGCGCTCCGTTTATCGTACTCAGCTACGCCTATTGGCACAGCCATTTTAACGATGATCGTGGCGTAGTCGGTCGTACGGTTCAGGTGAACAAGCATCCTTTTAACATTCTCGGCGTAGCGCCGCCTAACTTTCGCGGGACGATAGTGTTCATCTCTCCCAATTTTTTTGTGCCGCTAGTGAACCACGAGCAGGTGGATGGGGCGACTGACATGAACGATCGCGCAAGCCGCTGGATTTTCATGGCCGTCGGACATTTGAAGGCGGGAGTCGTTCTGGCGCAGGCAACCACCGATCTGAACTCGATTGGCTCGTACCTGGAGGAAACTTATCCCGAAAACGAACGGCAAATGAGCTTTTTATTGGGGCGTCCAGGTCTTATGGGCGATCTGTTTGCCCCTTCGGTACAGGCATTCCTTGCGGGATTGATGCTGCTGGCAGGGTTAATTCTGCTGGCCGCATGCGCCAACCTGGGCAATCTGTTTGCCGCGCGAGCCGCTGACCGTTCCCGTGAGGTTGCCCTTCGACTCGCGCTGGGCTCCAGCCGCAAGCGCATTCTGCGCGGGCTGTTTACCGAAGCCATGCTGATTTCGCTGGTCGGCGGCGCCGTCGGGCTATGGGTCAGCCTTTTGCTGTTGCGCTGGCTCAGCGTATGGCAACCCTTTGGCAATTTCCCCGTGCATACACCTGTCAACCCGGATGCCGGCGTTTATGGAGTAGCTTTGCTGCTGAGTTTAATCTGCGGATTCCTCTTTGGAGCGGTCCCCGTATTCCAGGTACTCCGCACCAATCCATATGAGGTCGTGAAATCGGGATCGGCCGCCAGAGTTGGGCGCCGCGTTACCGCCCGGGACGCATTACTGGCGCTGCAAATTGCGATCTGCGCCGTGCTGGTCACTTCCTCCTTGGTTGCGGTGCGTGGTCTGGCACGCGCGATGCACGGCAATTTTGGTTTTGAACCGCAGCACGCGATGCTGGTAGGCGCTGATCTGAAAACGGCAGGTTACAGCGGCGATCGAGTGGCCCCCATGCAAAAGCGCATGATGGATGCCGTTGCCGCCGTTCCCGGCGTGGAGTTTGCGGGATTGACCGATGCGCTCCTGCTCAATGACTCGGACGGATCGAATATCTTTACCGATAGCACGACAGATCTCCGGCCATCGAATGCCGCCGCCAACGTCTACATGTACCACATATCTCCCGAATACCTTCGCGCCGAGGGCACTACCTTGCTATCCGGCCGGGCGTTCACCTGGCACGACGACAAGAATTCGCCACCGGTTGCCGTGGTGAACCGGGAGTTTGCGCGCAAAATCTTTGGCTCTATATCCAATGCGGTCGACGGTTATTACAAGATGCCGGACGGTACGCGCATACAAGTGGTCGGTGTTGCAGAAGACGGAAAGTACGGGAAGCTCACCGAAGATCCACAACCGGCCATGTTTCTCCCCATCTTGCAGTTTCCCGGCAACTCCGCATGGCTCGTGGTGCGCTCTAGCCGCGATCCCCAGCAACTGGGGCCCGCCATCAGGAGCACCCTTCACCAATTGGATGCAGGGCTGCCGGTCGTGATTGAAATGCGGCTCGATGAAATTGGCGGAAATCTGTTTCCCGCCCAAGTGGCGACGGTGTCGCTGGGTGTGATGGGCGTGATGGGTGCGATGCTCTCCATAGCTGGCATCTTTGGAATGGCGGCGTACTCGGTCAGCAAGCGGCTGCGGGAGTTGGGAATTCGTGTGGCCCTGGGCGCGCAGCGGAAGGAAGTGTTACGGGCAGCGTTAGGACGAGCTTTCAAATTGCTGGCTTCTGGCTCGGCGGCAGGTTTGCTCCTTGGACTTCTGGCGAGCCGGGTGCTGTCTCTCATCGTGTATCAGGCAACCCCACGCGATCCGCTGGTATTGGCCGGGGTGGTTCTCGCTATGGCTCTGCTGGGGCTTCTGGCGACGTGGATTCCGGCGCGGCGCGCCCTTTCGGTTGACCCCATGATACTTCTGCGCGAGGAGTGAACTACTGCAGCGGGCAACGTCTGGGATGGTTCCTTCGATTCGCAGAATGAGAGCCTGGGTCTCCACCTGCGGTCTCTGTCGATATCCCCTGAAGTCGTTCTTGCCAACAGATCATCGCCGGGCCCTATCGGTTTTTATTCCTGAGTTCTGGGCGGTTGGTCGGCAACCCGGATGTTCTCCAGAAACGGGCTTGTGGAAGCGATGAACGGCATTCCCAAGGCCTAACCAAGTCAAGTCTCTTTCGCCACATCATCGGTTTGTGATCGCGTTGCATTCGCCCGTTAAAGTCACTGAAACCGGACTGGGCATGTGCTGCGCTTTAGATGCGTGTCAAGACTGGCTCTGGGCGGGTGATTCAGGGCGGTGTAGGCGAAGAGGCGCGTACCTCCCTCAGACCTACCTGTGTGAACACGCCACGACATACTCGCGGGCCAGCTGCTGGAGTGCATCGCGTGGAGACTCGCGGGTGCGAAGAGCTTCGCAGAAGAGGCACTGGCATGCAGGCCCGGAGTTGCACACACTGCTCTCAGTCCGCCACACGATCCCCTCCGGCGACAGTGGAGCTGAGTTCTCTAGAGTTTTGCTCACTGCACCCTCCTGTACTCGCGCAGCGCGTGCTGCCATTCGGTCATTGTGAGCACGGCGTCCTGTCGTTGACCGGCTTGGTACCAGTCGGTCAATGTCATCCCCAGTTCCTCCGGCTGTTGCTCGTCTCTCTCTTCAGCCTGCACAATGACCTCCAGTCTCGTTACTCGGCTATGAACCCGTACTCTATGCACTTCAGGATCACGAACAGAGCACGACTTCGAACGTCCGGTGGAGGGTCACCACGAGTAGGTGACCGAGCGCCGAGTTAAAGTGTGACGGGTGAGTCACAGCGCCTCCAGTCTGCAATTCGCAATCTGGGAAGATTGTTGGACGACTCACGCAACTGTCAGACCCTCTTCTTTGATACCGTCAACGATCTCGACTATGTAGCGGTGCTCGACAGAGACCGCGCTGCCGTGAAACTGCCACGATTCGAGGTCAGGGAGGTTCTCATCGATCCAGCCCTGCGCGTCAGCCGTGTGCGGTTGAAGTAGAAAGATGCTGCCGTGGTTCTCAACTGTGAAGTCCGTATTCATTTTGTCCTCCCGTTTATCAGCGACCAGTAACTCTTCGGCACGCCTGCTTTGGCTGCGTGCAACTGAACTGACAGCACGATGAACGCATGCCTGTTCTTTTCCGTGCTCAGGTCGGCTTTGACCACACGGTACGCTTCGATTAACTGAAAGAATCTGTGTCGTGCAAACTGTTTTAATGTCATGTGCCCTCCAGATTTGACTTGTTCGTACGACGCACACTGTCTGCGGACTCTGTTGCAGTCCAGTTAGCTCAGTACCTCAGTTGCACGGGGAGCACGCCCGAGGATCAGTCAGTCAAGTCAATCACTGGCGCGGATGCTGCCTGCTGGACAAGAGCGATGATCTGTTCCGTAGATAGACCAGCGTTGAGCAGTTCAGACACAGCGTCAAAAAGTTGTTTCATTGGGAAGCCCCTTTGCGATTACTCGCCGCATCCAGCCTGTAAGACTGTGACCACCGCAACGGTCGTCCGTTCGGTTGGTGGGTTCAGGGCCTGAAAGGCTGGCCTGAACCGCTCTTGATGCAGGGACAGATTAGCAGAATGCTGTTGATGACCAAATGGCTCTTTCGGGCCACTACGAAACAGCATCCGCCTAGAATCGGTGCTCTTATGAGAGACATCACGGAACTGATGTCTGGGTGAACAACGGGACGCAGCAACAGCGTTTCAAAACTGAAGAAGTAAACCTCTAATTCGCAATAAGGAGCCTCCGATGAAGAGACTGTTAGCCATCGTCGTGCTAATGCTCGAAAGGCGTTAAAATTAAGTAGAAGATTCCTTTTCGAGCCAGCCGACTACCCCATAGTTGACGTTGAATCGCGATAGCACTCGACGACGGTCAAAACGTGTAATCGCCTGTTCGTCAACTATCTGGAAAATCATTTACAGGTTGGCGTAAAGTTCAGCCGTGAGGCGCACACTTAAAATCCCACTCATTCTCATCGCAGCGCTTGGTTGCCTTGCAGTTGTCGCACTTTGGTGGGTCGCAATCGGGCACGCTTCAGCAATCGGCAGCTCGGCCAGATGGCTAGTGCGGTCACATGACTACAAGGCCGAAGTCCTAGCGCAGCCAGGCTCTGCCAACGGCGAGTTGAAACATGTCGAATGGGATGGTTGGGGGTGGGCCGGACAGGACACGGTGGTTTATGTAGTGTTCGATCCCAGAGACTCGCTGTCTCAGGCCGCCATCAGCCATCAGCCGGGGAAGTACGACGGCATACCATGCGAAGTCTTTCTTGTGCGTCGGCTAGAGAGCCATTGGTACACGGTTCGGTTCTACACGAATTCTGACTGGCAGACTAACTGTTGAAATATCGCCATAGCACTCATCGACCACGGTCAAAACGTGTAATGGCCTGTTAACAGCGATCTTTATGTTCCGCCTGAAGAGAGTGCCGACCGACCAGAAAATTTTGACTGGCAGGTACAGGGCGCTAACAGGCGAGACACACGCATTGCAGACCTATTTCGGAACGAGACGCGACAGTT
>Ga0210384_10004296_pt1 | contig 15996 bp, 11 predicted proteins | sample IncBWH2MmetaG_FD_160574 | JGI IMG/M metagenome (GOLD analysis project Ga0210384, IMG submission 160574) | Forest soil microbial communities from Barre Woods Harvard Forest LTER site, Petersham, Massachusetts, United States - Inc-BW-H-2-M | ecosystem: Environmental > Terrestrial > Soil >...
TCTTGGGCTTGCTGTGAAGCCTTGGCTGCCTCATCGCGCTTGTTCTGGCCTTGCAAGGCCTGCGCTAAGGCGATCCACGGCAAGGCGCTCCGCGGTGTAGTCCGCGTTTCTTCTCGCAACTGGAGTTCGGCCGGTTGGTACTGAGAAGCAGCCATCAATGCTAGGCCGTACTGATAGTGCAGATAGGGAGTTCCGGGATAGTCTCGCAGCATCTGCTCAAACTGCCGCGACGCCGCATTCATCTCATGGCTGGCGGGCACATGATTCGCGAGCAGGACCGCAGTTTCACCAGCCGCATGGATGAGCGCATCTTTCGAGGGGTCGATCTGCGCCGGCAAGATTGGCGCCCGCAGTAAAGCTAGTCCCAGGGCCACCTTGATCTGCTCCGTGAAATGGTTCGGTCCGAACGCGCTCACCAGAAGCTCGTTCGCGCGCTCAAACTCGCCATGCGCGTTGAGCAAAATTCCTAGATGATAGAGCGCTACCTTCTCCACTTCCGGACTCTCGGTGAAGCCTAGCTCCCTGGCGCTCTGCAGGTGAGTGAAGGCTTCGGGATAGTCCCCTGTTTCAAATTCACAGAGTCCGAGGAAAGCCCAGGCAGGACCAATCTTGGGATCCAGTTCTACCACGCGGCGGAGCGCGGGAATGGCTTCCTCAAAATGATCGGAGTCGTACAGCAGGGTCCCCAGATACCACCAGCCTTCTTCCCAATCCGCGCGCAGTTCCAGAGCCGCGCGATAGTTGCGAATCGCCTCGTCCGCGTGGCCCGCATCCCGCGCGGACGCAGCGTTGCTGGCAAGAGTTTCAAAACTTGGAGAGGATTGAGCCGCAAGGGCCGGGGCGAAGCCCAACGGCAGAGATAGGACTGCACAGAAGGTCGCAAACTGGAGGAGAAAAATGCTGCCAACTCTAGGCATTGGCATGACGATGATTTTCGCTTAGTCCTTGACTGACAATGGTAGCACGCGCATTCAGGAACCACGCGCCCGGTTACTCCCCAACCGCGGGATCCACGCGCAACTCGTCGACAGCTCAACCTCGTACTCCTGGAGGCCGTGGCAAAGACGCTGTGGTAAAAAAGTAATCTGATGCCGTTGCACCCAGAATATTCGCAGCTTTCCCCTTTCTCCCGGCGCAGATTTCTTCGCGGGCTCGCTGCGAGCGCAGGCCTGTGCGCGCTTTCGCGAAGCGCTCTCGCCCAGGCACCGCCGGCCCTTCCTGTATTCGAGGAGATTCCACCATCCGTCAGTGGCATTCACTGGGCGCATAATGGCGCCCGGTCTCCTCAGAAGTATTTGCCGGAGGCCACTGGCCCGGGGTGCGCCTTCCTCGATTACGACCAGGATGGCTGGCTCGATATCTACCTGGTGAACAGCGGAAAGTGCGACTTCTTCACACCCGACCGACCCTTGCGCAATGCTCTGTACCGGAACAACCGGGATGGCACCTTCACTGACGTCACCGAAAAAGCCGGAGTGGGTGGAGGAGGATTCGGAATGGGAGTCGCCGTCGGCGACTATGATAACGACGGGTTTCCGGATCTCTACGTGACCCAATATGGCCGCAGCATCCTATATCACAACAACGGAGACGGAACCTTCCGCGACGTCACCGAGAAAGCCGGGGTCGGCGTCCAGGGTTGGGCGTCCAGCGCCGTGTGGTTCGACTACGACAATGACGGACGGCTCGATTTGTTCGTCGGCCAGTTCGCCGCCTTCGACAAAGACAAAGGGTGCGGTATCAGCACGGACGGCAAACACCACTATTGCATTCCGCGCGCCTTCCCTTCTACATCAAGCTGGTTGTTCCACAACAATGGCGATGGAACTTTCACTGACGTCAGTAAAGAGTCGGGCATTGCCGCTTCCCTGGGAAAAGCCTGGGGAGTAGTCGCTACCGATGTGAACAACGACGGGCGCATGGACTTGTTTGTAGCCAACGACACAGTGGGGAATTTCCTCTTTCTCAATCGCGGGGATGGACACTTTGAAGAAGTTGGGCTGCGTGCCGACATCGCCTACAGCGCGGATGGGCGCGCACGCTCCGGCATGGGCGTGGATTCCGCCGACTTTGACCAGGACGGATGGATGGACCTTTTCGTCGCTAACATCGACGAGGAGATTTTCTCTCTGTACCGGAACAACCATGACGGCACGTTTGATGATCAAGCCATGCGGCTCGGAGTCGGGATGGCCACCCGCTGGATGAGCGGTTGGGGAGTGAAATTCCTCGACTATGACAATGACGGAGATCTCGATCTATTTCTGGCGAATGGGTTCCCGGATGACCTAGTGGAAGATTTTTCCAATCAGGTGAAATATCACGAACCACTCCTGCTCTTCCAGAATACTGGGGGAAAGTATAAGAACGTCAGCGAGCAAAGTGGGCCCGTGTTCGGCAAGTCCTTCTCGGCTCGGGGCATGGCAGTCGGCGACTTCAACAATGATGGTGGCATCGACGCGCTGGTCGCCGTCAACGACGGCGCACCGATTCTTCTCCGCAATAATATTGGCAAGGAAAACCACTGGCTTGGAGTGCAACTGGTGGGGACGAAATCCAATCGTGACGCTGTCGGCGCCCGTCTTACTTATAAGGCCGGCGACCTAACCCGAAGCCGCATGAAAACTGGCGGCGGGAGCTTCCTTTCATCGCACGATCCGCGCATGTTGCTGGGCATGGGGAAGCGCACGAAACTCGACTGGCTGGACGTGCAGTGGCCTCAGCCCGGTGGTGCCGTGGAGCGCTTCACCAATCTCCCGACCGACCGTTACATTACGATCATGGAAGGCACGGGCAAATGGAAGTGAGAATATTCCCTCGTCGCTCTCGGGTGGTACCCAACAAAAAGCGATTGCTGCGCAATCGGGGACTCGCCGCGCTCCTTTTGTTGTCCTGCCTGCTCGTGACGGCGCGAAGTCAAGCTTGGCAGGCCGCTGCCCAGACGTCGCCCCCAAGCCAGGCCACTCCACCCACAACCAGCAGCGGTCTGGGCATGACTCCGACCGCAATCCTCGCTGGTCGCGCTAACATCAAGTACCCTCCCGATGTCTCGGGCGCGGTCGAGGTGGAAGTTGCTTTTAAGAATCTTCCCAAGCCTGCGGACTGGGACAAGAATTTGCGCGCCGTCTGCGAGGTGCGGAAACAAACGCTGGCACTCGCGGTCGATCATCTTAAGGAGCTACTGGACCCGAAGAATCCCGACAGCTACGCGGCCACCCGGCCCGAAGAAGTCGGCAGAGTTCGCTTCTCGTTGGCACAGCTCCTCGCCTATCAGGGCGATATGGAACCCGCTATCAATAATTGGCTGGAAGCTTACAAGCTCGCCGCCACGCAATCTCCGCAGATGATGCCCGAACTTGAGGAAGTCCTCGGCACCGCCTATTTCCATAAGTCAGAGATGGAGAATGACGTCTACCGTAAGCCCGGAGACCGTTGCATCTTTCCTCCGCGCAAGTCCTTCCGCTATCAGAAGACCGGGGACTCGGAAAAAGCGGTCCTGTATCTTTCTCGATTTCTAGAGAAGAAACCGGACACACAAGAAGCGCGATGGCTCCTCAATCTCGCCTACATGACTCTGGGAAAATACCCAGCGGGTGTGCCCGCAAAGTACTTGATTCCCCCGTCCCTCTTCGCATCCAAAGAGGACATCGGGCGCTTCGTGGATGTAGCCCCAGCCGCTGGTCTGAACTCGTTTTCGATGGCCGGCGGAGTCATCGTGGATGATTTTGAAAACAACGGCTTGCTGGACGTCGTGACCTCGAGCTACGACCAATGCGAACACTTGCACTTCTTCCACAACAATGGGGACGGCACCTTTACCGATCGCGCCGTCGAGGCTGGCTTAGGCGACCAGTTAGGGGGCTTGAATCTCATTCAAACCGATTACAATAATGACGGGTGCATAGATATCTTCGTGTTGCGCGGCGGCTGGCAACAAGCCATGCGCGGCTCGCTCCTGCGTAACAACTGCGACGGGACGTTCACGGACGTAACCGAAGCCGCGGGGCTAGCCGCTCCCATCGCATCCCAGACTGCGGTCTGGGCTGACATTGACAACGATGGCCTTCTCGATCTGTTCGTCGGCAACGAACAGGGGCCCAGCCGTCTCTACCATAACAAGGGCGACGGTACTTTCGAAGATATCGCGCCGACCGCCGGTGTGGATCGAGTCGCGTTCACCAAGGGCGTGGTTGCCGCCGACTACGACAATGACGGCTTCGTTGACTTCTATGTTTCAAATCTGGGCGGCGACAATTTCCTTTACCACAACAACCACAACCGCACATTCACGGAAGTGGGCAAACAGGCCGGCGTTCAGGCGCCCTGGATGAGCTTTGCAACGTGGTTTTTCGACTACGATAATGATGGCTTTCCGGATATTTTCGTGACCAGCTATTACATGTCACCGGAGGAGAATCTGCGCAGCCAGCTTGGCCTTCCGCATCAAGCGGAAACACTCAAGCTCTACCACAATCAGGGAAATGGAACCTTTCGCGACGTCACTGTCGAAGTTGGCCTGGATCATGTGTACAATCCCATGGGTTCCAATTTCGGCGACATCGACAACGACGGTTTCCTGGATTTTTATCTAGGCACGGGCACTCCACCCTACGGCGACATTCTCCCCAATGTTCTGTTTCACAACCAGCAGGGAAAGAAATTTGTCGACATCACCACGTCCTCAGGCACGGGCGAACTGCACAAGGGACACGGCGTTGCCTTCGCCGACCTCTCCAACAACGGCTACGAAGACTTAATTGCCGAAACCGGAGGCGCCGTCCCCGGTGACCGGCACGCCATCCGCCTGTTCCAGAATCCCGGCAACATCACTGGCGGCAACAAAAACGACTGGATCACCCTCCACCTCGTCGGCGAGAAAAGTAACCGCGCCGCCATTGGCGCTCGCATCAAGCTTACAGTCCAGGATGGAGACCAGCCGCAGCGCTTCATCTATCGCACCGTCGGCAGCGGAGGCTCCTTTGGCGCGTCTCCTCTACAGCAACATATCGGTCTCGGCAAAGACGCCAGAATTCAGAATTTGGAAATTTGGTGGCCCGCGTCCGACACGCGCCAGAATTTCTCCGATGTCGGCAAGAATCAATTCCTAGAAATCCACGAATTTGCCAAGGAATACACCAAGCTCGAACGGAAGCGCTACCAGCTCGGCGGAAAGCCGAGCATTCCCGAAAAAGCCGCGGTGAAAGCGGCGGCAAAAAAGGAGCCTGCACAGACGGGCAGCGTTCGGCATTGAGGTCGCTGACTTCGATGGTGGAGCATTTATGAATGCAACGTCGATGAATCGCGGACGATGGATACTGGTTTTGCTCCTCGTCGTGTTGTATTCCGCGAGCATCCACGCCCAGCAGCGATACCCGGTGAAAGGCCTTGTGCTGAGCGTCGATCGCTCCCGCCAGACCATGGTGGTTTCTTGTCAGGAGATTCGCGGCCTGATGGACGCCATGGTGATGTCGTTCTCCGTACCGGATGCCAAATCGCTCGACCCGCTCGCTCGCGGCGCCATGATCGAATTCACGCTCGTAGTTAACGCTAACAAAGATGCGTCGCACGCGGAGAATGTGCAGATCCTGCGCTACGAGAGCGCTGACCGGGAACCATCCAAGGTCCGGCGCCTGCAAAGTTTTGACGAGGCTCTGCGCGGACCAGTGCACGCTCTCGCGGTCGGTCAAGCAGTCCCCGATTTCACACTCACGGATCAGCAAAAACGCGTGATTCATTTCCGGCAATTCGCTGGCCAGGTGGTGGCATTGAACTTTGTCTACACACGATGCGTGCTGCCCGAATATTGCTATCGCTCGTCGAACAATTTTGGCGTTCTCCAGAAACAATTTCGGGATCGCCTGGGAAAAGACCTGGTCCTCCTCACCATCACCTTTGACCCGGTCCACGATCAACCTGAGGTTCTGCGCGATTACGCAAAAACGTGGAAAGCCGATCCGGAAAACTGGCGTTTCCTAACCGGAACAGCCGACGATGTCGAGCGCGTCTGTGATTGGTTCGGTGTGAATTTCGTTCCAGAGGAAGGACTCTTCGTTCATTCCCTGCACACCGCGATCATCGGCCGGGATGGCAAACTCGTCGCCAACCTCGAAGGCAACGAATTCACCGCGCAGCAGTTTGCCGACCTGCTCAAATCAGTTCTGGATCCCGCAAAGTGAGCGACGGAAATCCAGTAAACTAGAGGCGGGTGCCCTACCCACCGACTTGTCACACGACCTGCAGGTTGCCATAAAGTCGCCCTCAGAGGCACTATTACGGATTGAGGCTCAGACGATATGGGAACGTGTTGGGCTGCATGCTTGGGTGACTGCTCGGACAAAATTTCTGGCGAACACATCATCACAGATGGCGTTTTCCTCGTTGATACTGTCAAAGTGAAGGGCTTTTCGTGGTGCCTAGATGATTTCAAGACGATAGGACTTGCCAGCTTCGTCAAGAACGTACTGTGTACAGCCCACAACTCACGCTTGTCCGAAGCCGATGTTGGCGCGATCCAGCTCCGCAAAGCACTCTGCGATTCGGCTAGCCTGTCAGAAGTGCGGAAGAAGATGCAGCCGCACAACTGGCCAGTTGAAAGATTCTCTGTCAACGGTTTTGCACTAGAGCGTTGGTGCCTAAAAACCCTGATCACAATTGCATTTGGCGGACAGGCCCCAATCGGGAACGGGGATTCGCTGCCCGGAGAACCTTCCCGCGCACTTGTCGAAACTGCATTTGGGTTGAAGCAATTTCAACCACAGCGTGCCGGCCTGCATTGGATAGGCGATGTTGGAGAGGTTATAAATGTCGATGAAGGCGTCGTAGTGACGACGTTTTCAGGTCAAGCCAACCGGCTTGAAGGCGCAAGGTTTTGGTTTTGGGGACTCAACCTACTCTTGATCCTAAACGATGGACCTGCTGGACCATTCAGTTTTACTTCACTGGATGGCATAGAAACGGTACAACCGACAACTCGGCACCACCCGCGAGCATTAAATATTTCCGTGCACGACCATCTATCCCACATCTTGGAATTCGTTTGGTAGGCGGGTAGCCCACCCTTTCAGAATTGTTTTCCCTATTCCCATATTGGACAAATGGGTGCCCCACCCCTTCGGCTACGCTCAGGGCAGGCTCTTGCGTTGTTTGCAAGAGTGGGTAGCGATACGCAGACACAATATTTCTTCGTTCCACTATCCTAACATTCCTACGACCCACCCTTGAAAAGCCAAGGGTGGTGCACCCATCTGTCCGGAATGAGGATGTGGAGGTCAAAAGCCTTGGGCCACCCGCCTCCCCACAAACTTCTTGACGTTTTTCAACGCCGATCACATCATTCACAGCCAGGGGTTTCTGGACGTGGGGGAAATAGGAACTCTCGTTCGGATTGGAGGATTTATGGCTGCACAATTTTCGCTCAGAAGTTACGTCCGGTCAGTATTCGTCCTGTTTTCAAAGTTGGTGGCGATTTCGGTTTTGGCCTGCGTCGGCAGCACACCGGCCTTGGCGCAGACTGATACTTTCATCTCCGGTTCTGGCATGTGGAGTGAGGATGAGAATTGGTCGCTGGACCAAGTACCCGTCAGAACGAATGACTGTGTGCTCCCAGCCAATTCCGTCGTCACAAGTGACCTGGCCGGCGAGTGCGCCAACTTTACTCTTGGTGCAGGCGGCGCTCTCACGCTGACCCCAGGCTATCTGTTCGTTTACAGCTCAAGCCTCGTCAATCAGGGGGTGATCGCCGTCGGACCAGGGAACGGTCTGGCTTTCGCGCAACCTTCCGTTACGACGACAATAACGGGCGGCGGGACGATCAATCTCACGAACGCGAGTTCCGTTTTTACGGGATCCGGGAACACCGTCATCAACGCCGACAACACCATCCACGGCCAGGGTTTCATGGAGGTGACGCAATTTACCAACCATGCGCTCATCGACGCGAATGTCGCCGGTGGTTCGCTCCAACTTCACGCCGGAGTTCCGACAGGAATAGTGAACACCGGCACCATACAGGCCAGTAACGGCGCCACCTTGCAGCTGACGCCGCAAAGCCTGGGTACGGCTTTCAACAACACTGGGGGCATAATTCAGGCACTCAACGGCTCGATCGTGCAGCTTCAGGGATACAACTTCACAGGCGGAACCTTGGTCTCCAGCGGGACTGGAGTTCTCCAGGAGGTTAACACTGCCGGTTTGAACAACCTGACGAACAACAGCAACTACCAGCTAATCGGCGGCAATATCACCATCCTGCAAGGAACCATCGTCAACAACGCAACGTTCACGGCGCAGCATGGTGGCTTTCAGATCAACGGAACCGTAACTCTGAAGGGCAGCGGGTCGGTGACAGGAGGTGACTCGGCGTTCATCAAGTCAGCCTGTTGTAATCCGGCGAACCTGATTAACCTGCAGCCGATTCAAGGCGGGGGAAACATCGGCGACTCCTCGTTTACCCTTACCAACCAGGCGACGGTGAACGCTAACAATCCGGCGTCGCCTTTGGTTCTTAGTGGCACTCCCGCGTTCAACACGGGAACGATAGAAGCGACAAACGGCGCAACTCTCGACATCCGAAACGTGGTCAATAACACAGGCGGCACCATTTCGGCGCAAAATGGCTCGACAGTATTGCTCGACAACACCGCAACGATCAATGGCGGGACACTGACTACGACTGGAACCGGGACTTTTCAAACCTCCAGCGGCACTCTGGACGGAACCGTTAACGTACCGACCAACGCCGGGCTATTTACCGTTGCGCAATTTAACAATCTGCTGACAAAAGGCACAATCAATAACACAGGGACCATCGCGCTCGGCGGCTGCATTGGCCTGGAAGCGCCCACAACCATAACCGGTTCAGGGCAAGTTACGATGGCTCCAAACAGCTGCTTTCTGACCTTCTCCAGCGGTCTCACCCTGACCAATCAGAGCACGATTTCCGGGGCGGGCAGCATCGGGGACTCCAACCCCATGCCGATCGCGAACAAGGGCATGATCATTGCGAATCAGAGCACACCGCTCTTGATTGTTCCGGATGCCACGGGCTTCTCCAACACTGGAACTCTGGTTGCCAATGCGGGCAGTGTGTTATCCATTCAAGGCCTGTTCAAGAACTTCGCGAAGAACACTCTCACAGGCGGCACTTACTCAGTCGCAGGAACGCTGCAATTCCAGAATGCCAATATTGTTACGAACTCCGCGAACATCACTCTTACCGGAGGGGCTGCGAAGATCCTGAATAGCTTCACCAACACCAGCGCGCTGGCCAACCTAGCTACCAATTCTGCTAAAGGCGTGTTGTCACTGCAAGGCGGCCAGGTGTTGTCGAGTGGAGCAAGTGTTAGCAATCAAGGGAAACTCACGATTGGGACAGGCAGCGGCTTTGGAGTCAGCAACACCTATACGCAAACCGCGGGAACGACCACAGTCGATGGCGTTCTAACTGCACCGGCTGGGATAAGTCTCAACAAAGGCAGTCTGGTTGGCTTGGGCGTGGTGGCCGCTTCGGTAACTTCCAGTGCATCGGTAACGGCCGGCGATTTACCAGCCACGCCCGGCAAGCTTACCGTGAACGGCAGCTACACGCAGACCTCAACGGGGACGCTGAACATCTCTGTCGGAGGCTTGGCTAATGGATCGTTCGGTCAACTCGCAGTCTCGAACGGAGTCAGCCTGAGCGGTACCACCCTATCCATCAAGCGGGTCAATCACTTTCTGCCCAAGATTGGAGATACGTTTGCCATCGTAACCGCTGGCGCACTCAGTGGACAGTTCGTGACCGTAAGGGGGGCGAGCATCAATTCCGGCGAACACTTCCAGGTCAACTACAGCGCTACTGGGGTCACGCTTAAGGTTGTGTCGGGTCCGTAACAACACTTGACGGGTGGCCCACCCTGTCAGAATTGATTTTCTATTTCCATATTGGAAAGATGGGTGCCCCACTCTTGCGTTTTTCGCAAGAGTGGGTAGCGATACTGCTGACACAATATTTCTTCGTTCCACTATCCTAACATTCCTACGTCCCGCCCTTGAAAGAGCCAAGGGTGGGGCACCCATCTGTCCGGAATGAGGATGTGGAGTCAAAAGCCTTGGGCCACCCGCCACCCCTTGTGTTGGTTGCGCCAGCGAGACCGGAAGTCTGAGACACTCGCCCAGGAACGCGACAGTGATATGGGTAAGTCAAAGTATTGCTAATACTTAGCGGTACCTTAAAAAAGTTAGTAGATTTCGTCGATCTCGCAACACCTCGTTCGACGTCAAAGTAGAGGGCTTGGATTAGGCGGTTAAAACCGGCGGAATCTGACTCCACACGAAATCAAACTAGGAGACATAACAATGCGATGCATGGTGATAGTTAAGGCTAACAAGGACTCTGAGGCGGGCATTCTCCCGAGCACGAAGCTCCTTACCGAAATGGGGAAGTTCAACGAAGAGCTGGTGAAAGCGGGTGTAATGCTCGCTGGGGAGGGTCTCCAGGCAAGCTCCAAGGGCAAGCGCGTCCGGTTCTCGGGAGCGAAGCGGACTGTGATCGACGGGCCCTTTGCGGAAACCAAGGAGTTGATCGCAGGCTTCTGGCTGTGGCAGGTAAGGTCAATGGAAGAGGCTGTCGAGTGGGTCAAGCGCTGCCCCTGCCCGCACGAAGGAGAAGCCGAAATTGAGATTCGCCAAGTATTCGAGGCAGAGGACTTCGGTTCCGAGCTTACTCCTGAACTCAGGAAGCGGGAGGAACAGATGCGCACCCAAGCAGCAGCAAAGAAACGGTGATTGCGGCGCGCTTAAAAAAAGTTCGTTCCTCGTGTCGATATTGCTGCCCCTAATTCGACGCATACATAGAACCCAAATACGGCTGGTCAAGACCGTCCGAAAACTTGGGCCACAACTTAAACTAATAATTCTAAGGAGATCTAAACGATGCGATTCATGATGATCGTCAAGCACGCTGAGAAGCAGGGCCCTCCGCCCAAGCAACTGATGGATGCTATTACTAAGCTTGCCGCGGAAGAGACTAAAGCCGGCACGATGCTCGGGAGCGGGGGGCTCGGACCGACTACGTTGGGCGCCCGGGTTCGGCTCTCTGGGGGACAGGTGGCCGTTACCGATGGGCCTTTCTCCGAGGCCAAGGAGGTTATCGGCGGCTATGCGCAGTTTGAATTGAAATCGAAGGATGAGGCGGTCAAGTCCGCGGTCCAATTCATGGAACTTCACAAGAAACATTGGCCGGGCTGGGAGGGCGAGACCGAGGTTCGTCAGATGTTCGACCCTGGTGCGGAATGCCAGGACCTTGCGTCGACGGATTAAAAGTGATGTGATCGGTAGCGGTGCCCGCTACCGATCCACATCGCGCGATTGACGCAGTCTGGAGGATCGAATCACCCAGGCTGATCGCCGGCCTCACGCGAATCGTGCGCGATGTCGGCCTTGCCGAGGACCTCGCACAAGATGCTCTCCTCGCCGCGCTTGAACAATGGCCAGAGTCGGGCGTCCCGGACAACCCGGGTGCCTGGCTCATGGCCACTGCCAAACATCGCGCGATCGACCACTTCCGTCGAAACACGCGCCTTGAGCGCAAGCACGAAGAACTCGGTCGCGAGTTCGAAAAAAGAGAGATGGCCGTGCCAGACTTTGAAGCGGCTCTCGACGACAACGTGGGCGACGACCTCCTGCGCCTCGTGTTCATATCCTGCCATCCGGTTCTCTCGACTGAAGCGCGCGTTGCACTTACGCTTCGCCTACTTGGTGGTCTGACGACAGAGGAAATCGCGCGTGCATTCCTTATATCGGAGTCGACCATCGCCCAACGCATCGTGCGCGCCAAGCGGACCCTTGCTGAAGAGCGCGTCCCCTTCGAGGTTCCCCGAAGAGCCGAGCTCTCTGCCCGTTTGTCCTCGGTGCTTGAGGTTATCTATCTCATCTTCAACGAGGGCTACTCGGCAACCAGCGGTGACGACTGGATGCGGCCTGCTCTTTGCGAGGAAGCGCTCCGCCTCGGGCGTATTCTGGCCGAGCTCGCTGCGCGAGAGCCGGAGGTCTTTGGCCTCGTCGCGCTTATGGAGATCCAGGCGTCGCGTTCGAAGGCACGTGTAGGTCCGTCGGGAGAGCCCATCCTGCTATTTGATCAAAACCGAGCAATGTGGGATCAACTCCTCATCCGTCGCGGTCTGGCCGCGCTCGAACGTGCTGAAAAGCTTAGTGAGGCACTCGGGCCTTATACACTGCAGGCGGCGATCGCTGCCTGTCATGCGCGAGCACGTACGCCGGAGGAAACGGACTGGGCACGCATCGTACAGCTCTACGATGAGCTCACTCGGCTCACGTCATCCCCCGTTGTAGAGTTGAATCGAGCAGTGGCGGTCGGGATGTCAGACGGTCCACAAGCTGGCCTCGATCTCGTTGATGAGCTGACCTCCCATCCCTCGCTTAAGGACTATCACCTCTTGCCCAGCGTGCGCGGCGACCTCCTCAAAAAACTCGGCCGCTTCGACGAAGCCCGCGTGGAGTTCGAGCGAGCGGCAGCACTCACGCGCAACGCACGGGAACGTGAGTTGCTCCTCGAGCGCGCCCGGGCGTAACAGGCGGATCAATGCGCTACCGGTGGGTGACTTCCGGGGGCTGGCTCATCCTTTCTCGATGTTGCTTTCTTTCCCAAACGAAACCGCGGGTGCCCAGTCCCTTCGACTACGCTCAGGGCAGGCTCTTGCGTTTTTTGCAAGGGCGGGTAGCGATGATGTCGGCTCAACTTTTGGATCGTTCCGTTATGCTAGCATTCCCGCTCTCCCCTTTGTCTTGGTTGTGTCTGTGAGATCAAAAACCTGGGCCACTCGCCTGAAACAGCGGAAGATTCAGACTGACCTACTACCTCGCGGTATCCTCGTTTTTCCTTACCGCCCTCATGCTTTTTCTTATCGCCCTCATGAGAAGTTTGAATTTGCCTTACGTGTTGTCTTGCCTCAAACTGATACTAGGTCGTAATAAGCGGCGTTCCTCGAAGAGCGGGGAATTTCGCAAGTTGTTCTCCTGATTAGGGCTCGCTTCCAGGTCGAAGCGGACCCACTCCCCATTTAGTTCTCCGGATACCCTGACGTACCCACCCACAGGTTAATAGTTTGCGGCAGAACCGCGTGCGCGACGCACAGCGGAGGTGCACTGGCTCATATCGAGTCGCCTCGGTTGCCATCACGATTCTGGCGCGTCTCCTCGCTGGATGGATGTGTGACCGCTACGGCCCGCGGCGAACTTACTCAGCTTTGCTGGTACTGGGCGCATTCCCCGTGATGTTCATTGGAACCTCGCACAGCTACCACTCGTTTCTCCTTTTCCGTCTAGCCATTGGCATGATTGGAGCCTCGTTTGTTATCACGCAGCATCACACCTCCACTATGTTTGCGCCGCGCGTGGTCGGAACCGCCAACGCCATCACGGCGGGCTGGGGCAATCTTGGGGGCGGCGTCACGCAATGGTTCATGCCGATAATGTTCGGAGCGTTTCTCGACTTTGGCGCGGACCGCTTCTTAAGTTGGCGTCTGGCGATGGTGGTGCCCGGAGCTCTCATGCTGCTGACGGGTTTTCTCTACTATCGCTTCACTGAAGATACGCCTGATGGCAGGCCGTTCTCCCCGCGGATCGGCGGGAAGGCATTTTGGGAGGCAGCGGCGGACTATCGCATCTGGGTGCTCTTCCTTCTCTACGGTGCGTGTTTTGGCGTTGAGATCACGGTAGACAATGTGGCTGCTCTTTACTTCAAGGACTCGTTTCAACTCACGTTAAAGACCGCGGGCCTGCTTGCCAGTCTGATCGGAATGATGAATATCTTCGCGCGCTGGGCGGCATCTGTGGCGATTGGGTGGGCAATCGCTCGGGGTTACAGGGGCGCTCTCTTCTGCTTGGTCTCGTCGTGCTTCAGGAAGGTCTGGCCTTAACGGTATTCTCGCGCCTCACGAATCTAGTGCCAGCGACTGTGGTTTTTCTGGTGTTTGGTCTTTTCGTATGCATGGCCTGCGGAGTCACGTATGCCGTGGTACCCCTGGTGCGGCCGCGCGCCATTGGATCGGCATCGGGCATCGTCGGCGCCGGCGGCAACGTGGGAGCACTTCTCGCGGGCTTCCTTTTCAAGTCAGAAAGCATTTCCAGCGCGAATGCATTTTTCTATCCTGGAATCTCCGTGGCCGTGACCGCATTCTTCGTCCTGCTGCTGCGCTTCCAGGAAGCGGAAGCTCCCGGCCTGGTATTTGCTGGCGTGGAAGCGCTCGGCGCGCAATCCGCCAACTAGAGAGTTTTCCATCGCTTCGCTACGGCCCACTCAAACTAACGAAGGTGAGGAAGGTAAGAATGACAATCCAACCAGCTCAATGGTTTCTGGCACTACTTTTAGGATGCAATGGGGTGAATATGACCGCACAGCAGACCCCGGCTCCGAAGCCAAGCCCGCTGTTTTCCGAAACACTCAATAGCGAGCTGCCCAAATGGTTGCACTTCGGCGGCGAGTATCGCCTTCGCGTCGAGGGCTTTACTGGCGGTGGTTTCAAACCTAACACCGACGATGCCTATTTGTTGAGCCGCCTCCGGCTGAACATAGCGATACAGCCGCAGTTCGCCCCGAATCTGGCGGAGATCACTTCCCGCAAGCCGACTTCCCGTTACCGAATCCTTGCGGCCCGCTTCAATGAGGTCTTGCAATTCCCGGACGTTGCCCGCGCCACGAATGCTGCGCTAGCGCGCATCCACTCAGGGGAAATCCGTCACCTTTGGCGTCACGCGAGGATGTATCGCTGTCGCCTCGCCCGTGTCGTCGATCACATGGCTGATCACGCCGTGATCGCCCAGCGCCACGGTGATCATGTCGTGGAACCGTACCTCCGGACTCTTCGGCGTCTCGATTGCCCGGGTTAGCCCGACATCCGGATAGATGAAGACGCTGTACACGCCCAGCCCCCACGCCTCATGCGTCGTCACTCCATCCGCCACTTTATATGAGGCCCAGCCGTTCACCCCCGGCGCACTCGTATAGCTCGCCTGGTTCGGAGGATCGTAAGGAATCTCGGACTGATAAAAATACGTCTTCCCGCCATTGCCCTTCCACAGAACCTGGAATTGTTGGTGATGCTCCACAAACAGCCCATAGATCGTGACCTCGTTTCCATTCACCACCAGGCCGTTCTCGCTGGTATTCAGCTGCCACCCCACCCCGGCGCCGTGGTCCGCTCTCCAGATCCACGTATGGTCCACTAGTGTGTCGTTGCTGTTGATCTTCAAATTCACCTTGGCCCGGCCCACTCCCGCGCCTCCCACACGAAAGAAAACATCGTGCAGCGTGATCGGGTCTTTCGCATGGCGCGCCCGGCTTCCCTCCGGCCCCACCTCCAGCAACACCGGAGACTCGCTCGGCCCCGCATCGAAGAGTAGGCCCGCAATCTCGATCCCGTCGGCATCAGCTGTTGTCATCGCCGCTGTGCCCTTCATTGGACGTAGCGTCGCAAACCCCAGCCCTAACACCACCGCATGCGGCCGCGTCACGCGAATCGGAGCGGTTAGTTCGTAGATCCCTGGTGTAAGAATCAGGTTCTTGCCTTGGGCAAGCTGCGCGTTGATCGTCTCCGCCGTATCCGCATCCGGGTGCGCAATATAAAACCGCGCAATCGGAATTGTCTCTCCCGCTGTTTCCCCGCCGCGGAATGTAATCCCGACGCTGTCGCTGCGCAGCTCCGGAACCCGCACACTGAACTCGCCCGCAGCATTCACCTGTAGAAACGGTTTCTCGCGCGCCACGGGCGTATGCGCCACCTGCGTGTACGGCGGCGAAGGCCATGCGCCCTCCGGCGGATGTACCACGCCAACGAACACCATATTCCAGTTCGAGCCCGTCCAGCTCTTCCAATCGCAGTTGCGCGAGATCCACTGCTGCTGGCTGCCAGAGTCGACATTGCCGTCCACGAGCGAATCCGACATCCAGCCGCCGCTTGCCCAGCCGCGATTTTGGTGCAGCACCAGATCGCCGCGCAC
>Ga0210384_10004297_pt1 | contig 15995 bp, 18 predicted proteins | sample IncBWH2MmetaG_FD_160574 | JGI IMG/M metagenome (GOLD analysis project Ga0210384, IMG submission 160574) | Forest soil microbial communities from Barre Woods Harvard Forest LTER site, Petersham, Massachusetts, United States - Inc-BW-H-2-M | ecosystem: Environmental > Terrestrial > Soil >...
CTATCCATATGCAACTCCTTATGAATATAAAAGATCCGCCTTCCAAGAGGTCAGTCAGTGCACAACATCTACGCCGTGCTCGATCTCTGCGGATTACTGTTGGCGACTGTGCCTGGATCGCTTCACGGTTTCGCGGGTGCTCTTCTCAATCACTTCCTTGAGCCGCACACGAGCTCTTGCTAGCCGTGCCTTTACTGTTCCCTCTGGCACTCGCAGGAGATGTGCAGTTTCGCGAATGCTGAAGCCCTCGACGGCGCGCAGTTGAAAGGTTCTGCGCAAAGTGGGCGAGAGCCGGGAGGTTGCATCAGCGAGTGTTTCCGCAATTTCTCGCTTGCGATACACCTCTTCGGGATCGGGTCGAGTGTCTGACACCATGTCCGCTACAGAAACATTCTGCTCCCCAACCGTTTCTTCCAAAGCGATTTGCACTGGCGACAAACGCCGACGTAACTTCATGCGTGCGGAATTAATGACGATCGTCGTCAGCCACGTGGACATCTTCGCTCGCCCTTTGAACTGGTCTACGTGTGTCAAGGCTGACAACAAAGCATCCTGAACTGCATCCTCTGCGTCAGCTGCGCTGCTCAGATGACCCAGCGCGATTCGACGAAAGCGAGGCGAGTGGGTAATGATAACGTCTGTTAGCTCCTGCATTCTTCTCTGATAACACTCGACTGCAATTGGTTCTGGACTCAGTTGTAGAGCTGTCGCTGCCATAGATGGCTCCTGGTGATCTTCGAGTCTGAGTGCATGCCGGGTTCCAATTCGTGTTCAGCAGCTTTCTTCCGCAGCGATTCGCTGGGCATCTTCGACATTTGCAGAGGCCTGGAATTGCTACGCAATCGCCAAGGCTGATCCCGGCTCTTTCAACAGTCCGATGACTGGCGGCGTTGCTATCGCGACACGCGACTTAGGGACGACATGCCACGAGAGCTGAATCCACTCAACACTTGACGAAACGAGCGGTGATGCTGGCAACACGGCGTTTTCCAAATTGGTAATGGGCATGCAATGAAGTCGAACTGAGAAGACACCCTTCTCACGCTTTCAAAACGCCCTGCGACACATTTTTAGTGCACAAATGAACCTGCAGTGGGTTGTTGTCGATTCCAGGATGCTTGCGATTCGGTGGAATGTGACGTGCAGATGCGACTGAGTCAGCTTACGAATCGAGTGAACCAGCGCCTGAACTTGGAAGGTAGATGACAGTGAACCCGCTCTTTAAGATTCTGATTAGGCTCGGCATCCTCAAAGACGATCTTGACTACCACCTGATCCGTGCATCGCTGGTGATCATTTTCCTATTTTTTGGATATTCGAAATGGTTTAGCTATGAGGCTCAGGGCCTGATCCCTCTTATCAGCCACGGACCACTTATTTTCTGGCTTTACCCTGTTTTCGGCATTCGGGGCGCCGGCCGGTTTCTGGGAACTTCTGAATGGCTGTTTTGCGTGCTCTTATTCTTGGGGTTTTGGAACAAAAAGCTGGGTGTCCTCGGAGCCCTCGGGGCTTGTTTTGCGTTCATCTCGACCATCTCGATCATCCCGTTTCTGCCAGACGCCTGGGCAAAGTCTGCCGGCGGATTTCCCGCAATGACTGACATGGTCGCTTTCCTTATGAAGGATATCGGCCTTCTGGCGCTGTCTCTATATTTGCTGCGGCAGGACCTAATCAGAGTGTTACGTTCGACCACGAGTTCAGTCCCATCGTCTGTGGCTCACGTCCAGCAGCAATCTGAGGTTTCGCATGGCTATTAGCCAACAACATTGGTCTCCAAGATGAAAACGCTCGGGATCGGGCGGCGATTGCCGCGACGTTCCATTTCAGGTCGATGGCTATGAGGACCATTCGAATGTTTGCAACTGTTATGCCAATGGGACACGGAATTGATCGCGCGCGCGATTCACGACCGGAGCGTCGGAAGGATCCCGCGTTTGTCAAGGTGAACTGCCTTGCGATTCCAACCGGTCTGCTTGGTCGAGACTTCATAATCCAGCATCGTTGGACTCAAAAACCGACAGTCTTTCCGTTAACGGTCACGCCCCCTGAGACTTGTGTCGCGATTTCGCCATGAGAGTCGCAGGGGCGATACCAAGACGCGCGCTGATTTGGGTCCTTCCTTAGCCATCGTTTCTGAGGCGTCGATTCCAATCCCTTTGAGCTACCCCTTCCCTTATTGTTCGTTCCACTGGCGAATTGGCATAACCAGAAATAGCTCCGTGCGGCCTGACAGGTGCGTCACGTAAGGCATTCCGTCCGATGCGTCGCGATTGAGCCCCTGAAAGTCGTCTTGATGAGGGCTTACAATCATCAGGTGCGGACCAACATGGAACTCCTTGCCCCCTTTCCCCGATTTCTTCTCGCCTCCCGCAAGAAAAAAGCCGTCCGCTTCCTTCGCCCAGACGCCAACGTACATGTACGCGATGCCGATTCGGTCAATGTGGGGCATCCGGCCGGCCATGCTGTCCTGAATCCATTGGAGAAATGCTGGGTCGAAGCACCCTGGCTCGTCGTGGGGATAGCCGGGAATACTCGGCAGACAGGTCCATTCGTTCGAGCCTTTACGAAGTATCCGGTATTCACCTCCAGGCACGGCAGGCCAGTCGAGTAGCGTCGCATCTTTCGTGATAAACGTGGGACCGGCACGCAGCGCATCCGCAACTTTTTCCGGATCTGTGACAGGGAGGTGCGATTCTGCCTTCTGTGCGAAGGCGCAGGCTGCCATCAAGCATGCAATTGCGATCAACCTCCCGCTCCGCGGGAAGTCTCGGCTGATATTGTCGAGCCAGATGCTCTGGCCGATGTCGTGAAGTATCTGGGTTGCTTTCATACAGTCACCTAAGTTGTGCCCCAGCCGCCAGATGGAGAGGTCAGGTCCTCAGTTAAGCGGCAGGCGCTCGCCGGTCCCTGTGCGTTCCACTTCCGTAATCGTGCCGTTCGCTGCTTTTGCGGTTGAACGGCTCGGGCTCTTACGGTATTTCTGGGGACTGGCACTAGACCGTTTCAATCCTTGGCCAGTCCCCAAACCTCTAAGGCGCGCGCGAGGGTTTTGTCAGGCGAGGGGCTTTAGCCTTTCCTGTAAGGTCTCGGGTAGCGACGAGAACCATGCGTTCTCCTCCCCGACGGGCACCAGCACGCGGCCGTATTCGAGGACGTCCGCGAATGGACTTTCCAGCAGGTGCACCCAGACCATATCCTCGGCCGCGCCGCTGGCCATAGCGACGTCCTGCATTATCCGTTGGACCATCCGGCTCCTCTGCTCGTCGGTCCGTCCGCTGCGGATTTCGCCAGTAATCGAAATTTTATCCGCAGGCGCCGGTCGGGCGACGAGGTAGTAATTGCCCGGCGCAACGTCGTGGAAGATTACCTCGACAAAATAGCGTGGGGAGCCGAACTCCTCATGATAGATGTTGGTTATACTGCGAGCGATTTCCGTCTTCTGAACGGGTGTCAGCCGCCCTGCAACGGCGTTGCAAATGAAGGTTGGCATTCGGATTCTCCTTTCAGTGGGCAGCACCAAGATTTCTTGACGGCGTCCCTTGACGTCCGCACCGGCACTATCCGAAAGCAATCGTGATGCCATGAGAGTCGCAGAGGCGATACCAAGACGCGCTCTGATTTGGGTCCTTCCTTAGCCATCGTTTCTGAGGGGTCGATTCCATTCCCTTCGAGGCGCATTCGTTTGGAAGCGCACGTGCAGTTTACCCGCATGCAAGAGTGTCCGTATGCGAATGGCTACCTCGTGCCGACGTCCGCGGATATTCCAAAACTTGACGTGCTGTTTGTCGGTGAGTTCGACGCAGAGGCCAGTCCAATTGGGGCGAAGGGCCTCGGTGAACTTTACCTCGGTATCAGTAGCGCCTGCGATAGCTAACGCGGTGTACCACGCGACCGGGAGGAGAATTCGGCATCTACCGATCGCAGTGGAGGACCTTCTGTAAGGGAAACATCATGAACAGCACCAAGAGAACTTCGTCCGGACAGCAATCTACAAGAGCCGAAGTTGGAAGACTTCGGCACAGCATGACAGAATGCGCAGAACGATGATCCTTTGCAGCACGGACTGCTCCGTCGGCCATAGTTCAGAGGGCCAATTGGCCATTTAGCCACAACAGTAAATGGTAGACAGGGGCGTACGAAATTTGATTACGCGGCGTCAGATAGCTAATTCCGAACGCTCATCGAACTCGTCCATCAATCGTTGGCGCCGCGGTTGGTAAATCCCGAGCTTCTTCATCTTGGAGACTAAGGTTGTACGTTTAAGTCCCAGGCGCGCCGCTGCACCAAGCGGTCCTCCAATCACCCAACCTGTGCCCTCGAGAGCCTGCAAGATCAAGGCTCGTTGCGAATCCATGAATGTGCCCTTTGAAAGAGTCGTGGCGTCCGTATCCTCCTTCCTTGATCTAGGCAGCGGATTCGGAAGCACTCCGTTATCCGAGCGAATGACAGCCCGCTCAATGAGGTTTTGCAATTCTCGCACATTGCCTGGCCAGTAGTACGCCATCAGGGCATTCATCGTTGCCTGAGGTATCTGGTTAATGTGCTTACCCATGCGTCGGGCAAATACCTCGACAAAATGCGAGACCAAAAGTTGTACGTCCTCTCGACGCTCCCGCAGAGGTGGAATTAGAACAGGAAAGACGTTGAGCCGATAATAAAGATCGCTGCGGAACTCTCCCCGTCTGACCATCTCCGTGAGATCACGATGTGTGGCTGCAATGAGGCGGACGTTGATCTGATGTGTCCGGCCGCTTCCCAGCCGCTCGAACTCCTTTTCTTGCAGAACCCGGAGCAGCTTTGGCTGTAACGCCAGAGGAATATCCCCGATTTCATCAAGAAACAGTGTTCCCCTATCCGCCATTTCGAAGCGACCAATTTTTTGCGTGACGGCCCCTGTGAAGGCACCCTTCTCGTGGCCAAATAGCTCACTCTCCAAGAGATCGAAGGGGATGGCAGCGCAGTTAAGCTTGACGAAGAGGCGTCCGCATCGCGCGCTCAGATTATGAATGGCATGGGCGATCAATTCCTTCCCCGTTCCGGTTTCTCCCAGAACCAACACAGTGGAATCGGTCGGTGCTACTCGTTCCACTTCCAGCAGTGCCGATTTCAGGGCAGGGCTGTGGCCGATGATTTCTTCAAATCTACACTCAGGGCGATTGTGATCATTTTGCGGAGCTCTGTCGTATTCCATAACTCACCCCACTTCCATAACTCATCCCACGGGATCTCCTGTAAACCAGGAATTAAAGCGAAATCACGTGATGTGCACATCTGTACGACTCCTTGGTCACTTGGTCATCGCAGTACCGTCCTGCCGCAAGGCTGCACCAATGATCTGGAGCAGGAGTTCGTCACTGAACGGTTTGCTTAGGAATGCGACCGCACCAGCTTGCAATGCTTGCTGACGCGATTCTTTGTTGTCGTGAGCAGTGATGAAAATGATAGGAATCTTGTAGCCCGCGGTGGCAAGATGGCTTTGGAGTTGTAGCCCATTCATGCCCGGCATCTGAACGTCAACGATGAGACAGGATGTCTCTTGCAGTTGGCCAGACTTCAGGAACGTTTCGGAAGATTCAAAGGCTGCGCCTTGAAAGCCAAAAGACTCGATAAGCAGGGTTGTGGTCCTGCGGATGGACTCATCGTCGTCAACTAGCGATATCAGATCCTTTCTTACTCCCAATTGTTCCCGTAATGCTGAACGAATGGTTTGAAGTAAAATCTCGTCAGTGAACGGTTTGCCGAGGAATGCGACGGCACCAGCTTGCAATGCCCGCTGACGGGATGCATTATCGCCGTAAGCGGTGATAAAAATGATTGAGATCTTGCAGCCCAGAGCAGCGAGATGGCTTTGAAGTTGTAGCCCACTCATACCGGGCATTCGCACGTCAACGATGAGACAGGATGTCTCATGCAACTGGCCAGACTTCAGGAAAAGTTCCGCAGATTCGAACCCTGCCGCTCGAAACCCAAAAGACTCGATGAGCAGCGTCGTGGTCCGGAGGACGGACGCATCGTCGTCAACAACCGAGATTAGATTCTTTAACATTCTCAACTCCAACTTAAGTCACATTATTCGTAGAGGGGAAAGAAATCTATTGGGTGGTGGTATTTCTGGATCGGCAAAAAGGAGGATGCTCGTAAGCTTTGGCTTACGAGGCTTTTTCCGAAGGAGCTTTGATCTTCTCGATCATTTTTATCAGTTCGGCAAGCGATGCCGCTTGCATCTTCTCTACCGCCCGGCTGCGCTGAACCTTTACGGTGCTTTCCGCGGTTCCGAGTTCAGCAGCAATTTGTTTGTTGAGCATTCCCGCAACTACCCTGGAAACTACCTCCTGCTCGCGAGAAGTCAACGAGTCGAAGCGCTGCCGAAGATCTGCCATTTCCTTGTCCTGTTCGCGCCTGGCACGGTCCCGATCAAGCGCGACGCGAATAGCGTCCAGAAGATCCTGGTCACGAAATGGCTTGGTGAGAAATTCGACCGCTCCGGCTTTCATAGCACGAACGCTCATGGGAATGTCGCCGTGGCCGGTAAGAAAAACTATTGGGATATAAATGTTTCGCGTCGCAAGCTCTCGTTGGAAATCGAGTCCACTTAATCCCGGAAGGCGGACATCCAACACAAGACAACTAGGAACATCAGCAGGCTTTCTGTGGAGAAAGCTATCCGCTGACTCAAAGGTTTCAGCCTGCAGCCCCACTGTGCTCAAGAGGAACTTGAGCGAGGAACGTACCGATTGATCATCGTCTATAACAAAAACTAAGGAAGCCGCGGTCATGAAGGACTCTCGCCAGCTGCTGGCAGCGTAAAGGAAAACACAGCACCGTGAGGCGAGTTGGCTGTGGCCCACAGTCGTCCGCCATGACTTTCAATGAGTGAGCGACTAATAGGCAATCCCATACCCATACCTTTTGCCTTTGTTGTAAAGAAAGGAGTGAATAAACGATCTGCTTCTGAACCGATGCCCGTGCCCGAGTCGCGTACCACAACCAACACGTTGCCAGATTCGTCGATCCGGGACTCCAGAGAAAGTGCGCGAGGTTGAACGGTAACCCCGGTCATGGCCTCCATGCCATTCATGATCAAGTTGAGCAAGACCTGCTGCAGCTGAATGCGATCACCCCGTACGAGCGGTAATGTCGTTGTCAATTGGCACTCGAGCGAGACTCCATTCTTGCCAAGGTCATGACCAGCTAGAGCCAGCACCTCCTGAATAACCTCGTTTATATCCAGTTCACTCTTTTCTGCAGGTGCCTTCTTTATGAATGCGCGAATCCGAGCTACCACAGCACTCGCACGGGTGCCATCGGCAACAATTTCTTCGAGAGCCCGCCGGAGAACCTCAGGATCGAGATTACGATTGGCGAGCAGTCTCAGGCACGCACTGCCGTTGTTGGTAACGGCAGTTAAAGGTTGATTGACTTCATGGGCGATGGATGCTGTCAATTCGCCCATCGTCGTCAACCTTGAAACACGCGCAAGTTCTGCCTGGCTCATCTGCAAAGCTTGTTGAGCCTCTTTCCAATCGTGCAGATCCACGACTGTTCCGAACCACTTGATAACTCGAGCGCTTTGGTCCCGCAGCGGTAAAGCCCTCGAAATGCACCAACGATAGGCGCGGTCCGCTGCTCTGAGGCAGCGAAATTCTTGCTGAAATGGTTCGCCACTGGAAACTGCGGCTGTCCAAGCCCGAGCCATAGTTTCGATGTCGTCTCGGTGGACGGTCTTCATCCAGCCAGCACCTCGCACCTGTTCCGCGGATAATCCCGTGTAGTCCAGTACGCGCTGGTTACAGTAGTCAATTGCTCCGTCTGGTTCAGCGCTCCAAAGCATCTGCGGAATGGTCTCCGTTAGCTCACGGAGAGTGCGCTCGCTTGCCCGCAACCTCTCCTCTGCATGTTTTCTCGCACTGATATCGCGGATGAAACCGGTGAATACCTTATGGCCATCTCGGGTCAGTTCACCAAACGAGACTTCGACTGGGAATTCCTCGCCATTCTTCCGCAACGCGGTGAGTTCCGTGCCTTGCCAGTTAATGTGCCGCTGGCCACTAGCCAGGTAGCGCCTGAAACCAGTGTCGTGCATCTTGCGCATGAACTCCGGCATTAACACAGTCAATGGCTTCCCGATCAATTCCGTCGGATCGTAACCAAAGATTCTCATGGTGGCGGGATTCGCAAACCGAATTGCGCCAGTATCGTCCATGCTGACAACGGCGTCACTTGCCGTTTCTACTATCAGGCGATGGTTCTCTTCGATGTAGCGGCGGGCCGACTCTTCTCGCTTACGTTCAGTAACGTCCGTGACAATTCCACCGATCGCATAGATCTGGCCATCTGCATTGAACAGAGGAAATTTCTGGACAGCACTCGTATGCTGTCCGTCGTTCTGGACTGTGACGTGCTCAAACTCTATCGGCACACCTGCTTCCAGCACCTGTCGATCACTCGCCTGAAAAACCGAAGCTTGTTCGGCCGGAAATAGTTCATTGTCCGTCTTACCGTCGATGTGTTCTTCGGTGGTGCGTCGCACACGCTTGAACTCCCGGTTGGCGTAGAGATATCGACCCTCCCGATCCTTCAAGAAAATCATGCTTGGGCTGTTGTCAAAAAATGCGTGTAGCTGGATTTCGCTTTGTTGCAGTCTGACCTCAGCCTGTTTGCGCTCGTCGATGTCCTCGCAAGCAATCAGAGTCCGCAAGGACGAGTCGCTACCACGGTTTGGGGAAATCGCCAGGGCCTTCCTGATTAGGAACCAGTGGTATTGGCCATCGGCGCGCCGTATACGCGCTTCAGCCGCGAAGGGTTTTCCGGTTGTCAGACTTGCGTTCCACTCTTCAACGAAGCCTCGAACATCGTCAGTGTGGATGGCGGCCTGCCAGCCCGAACCCCTCAGTTGTTGCAATGAGCCGCCTGTATATTCCTGCCAAGCGCGGTTCGCAAACTCGACAGAGCCGTCGGGCAGGGCGCACACCACCATAGCGGGAATCGTCTCAACCAGCATTTGCAGGTCTAGCTGTTCGCTAGTCTGGGTGGCTGATTGTGTTTCAGCGGTCATGTTCTGTAGGCGCTACGCCGCTACGCTTTTGTCCGTTGTCGCGTAGTACGGATTGTGCCGCAGCGCGCCACGGCAAACAGCTAGAGGGTGTGTTCCAAACCCCCCATCTAGAACGAGACGACCAGAGAGTGTATTTACGTCATACATGCACACGACTACACACGGATAGCGAAGCGCGAGAGCTGTCGCGCCGCTCTCAAGTTCAACTACCTCGTCCGCTCCCCTGCCCGGCAACGGAGCCTGGCCCATCCCAAGATTGCCCAGATACCTGATCGCCGTTGCCCCCTTAGCCACGGCATTGGAAAAAGCGGCATCGATTTTCGCTAGTGTGTCCGATGCAGGGGATTCGCGGCGCAAAATGACGAGTCGCCCCTGCTGAAGGATACGAGTAAGGTCATAGCCTCTCGTCCGTAGAATCTCCAAAACTCGTTGGTTCGCTTCGTTATGACCGAAAAGGACGCAACACTGGGATTCGTCCGCGATCCCGAGCTCGAGAAAGCGAACTCCGCGCTCGAACTCGGCGTCAGTGTGCCAGAAATGGATGAGGTGGCTGCCTAGGGGGACTTCATCGTCGGTAATGCCAAGCGCGATTTTGTCGGGAGAGACTTTCATCAAAGTTCACCAGGGCCGAGACTATTGATTCGGCAAAGCAGGACGTTGGAGGTTGACTGTTGATTTTCTGGGGAAATTAGGAGGACATTATACCGGAAACCAGCAGCGGCCTTCTACAGTGTTTCCTGTATTTACGACAAACAGTTGCCATGGCAGCCAACTCGTCACGCGTTGCATGACCCGACTCTTTAGCGGTAGTCCATGCCCAGGCAATCATTTGGCGGATTTCCGATTGCAGGTAACACCCGTGTCCCAGGACCTGCGTCACAACTTTTGAGGAAGTCGATTCCCGCAACAAACTCCGGCCGAGTTCGGTGCTTAAGCGGGTCGTAGCGGCAGGCTCGTTCCCACCCGTTTTGCTGAATCGAGCCTCGGTGAACAAGCTGAAGCCCACTCAAGACCATGGTTGACAGTTCCGTACGGCTGAATCTCCGGCGCACGTTGATGGGGGCGGGACTGAGCGTTGATGTAGTGGTTGGTTTGAGCGTCAATTTGTTTTGTTTCCACGGTACTACTCCTTCCAGTCCCTGATTAACTGCAGCGACCCTACTCTGTGTCGCAGCGATTCCATGTCGCAACCCTTCACATGCATTTGCCGCTGGCTGCGACGATGACAATGCTACTTTGTGTTAGGAAGCGTACGCACGTAATTCACCAGACCCCAAATGTTATCCGCTGTCTCCATCTTGCCGAAGGCTGGCATTCCTGTGTATCTGATTCCGTTCTTGATAATCCAAAACAGCTCCTGATCGGAATAGCTCTGAACTTCCTCACTCGTGAGGTCCGTTGCGCGTGGGTACATCCACCGTCCCGATGGGGTTTGGGCGCGGCCGTCAACTCCGTGGCATGTGCCGCAATCCAAGCCGTAATGTGTAGCTCCGGCTTCGCGGCTGGCTTTTATGTCTACTGGTCGTGGAGGTATTCCTTGGCTGCTCGCACGGCGAATGGCAAAGTGCTTGGCCCGATTCGTAATGCGCGTTTCAAGAGGGCCGGGTTCTTGCAGCGCCGTCAACCTGAGCTGCATCACTCCAACCCCGATCAGCACCACACCAGACGCAACTATTGTCCAAATGATTCGCGACCGCATCAGGTTTCTCTTCCGCGGCAGGTCACAAGCCGCGGTGTTCACAGCTCTTTTCTGCAACTGAGAGGCCGAGCCAGAGAATATGAGCTGGTCAAAGAAGTGGGCAGATCCGGCGGCCAGGTCGGATCGTCTGGTCCGCATTGACTCTCGTCGAGCAATAGTCCACAGCCACGGATTGGGGAAGCCGGAATCCGCAATCAAACGCGGCCGGCTTGCGCGGCGTCTAGAACACAAATCTCTATAAGGCCAACGTTGCAACGGAAATCGCCCAATTCAATTCGCGGTGTCGCTATAACAACGCGGAGGCGGTACAGAGTCGCTATTACGTCACCGCCGCAACTTGCACGTGCCCTCATCACAATCGCGGTGAATTCATACTCGCCGCCCCACGGCTCCGCGCGCGCTTGATAACAGCGATGCAGAGGAAATCAGACTGCAGTTTTTTGCGGTGAAACGCGTTTGGAAAATCAATTGCTGATGTGAGCTACGCCGCGACACGCGCTGCGAGGAAATCACAGTGACAAGTAAGACCAACTCGGCAGTTGAGAACAATGGGTCGATCGGCAAGAGCAGAAATAGCGAACACGAATCTTCCAGATATACATCGACGGCCTTCGCATTCGCGGAGTCCTTCGGCGGCGGCTCCGAATGCTTGCCCTTTTGGCGACCACTTTGGCCGTTCACACCGATTCGATTGTTTGAACAGGAGGAGGAGTAAATGTCGGGTCGCATTGCATCGCTAATTGTCGCCCTCGTTGCTTTAACGGGCCAGCAGCCTGTCCGCTCCCAAAGTATGGGCAGCGCCAAGGGCTTTGATCTTGTCGACAAAACGGGAAATATTCGCAAGCCGGCTGATTTTAGAGATCTCTATCAGTCGCTTGGAGTGTATACACCGGTCGATCTCAACAACAACACCGAGATGCACTACACGTACGCATCGCCGGGCACAGCTGAGTATTACCGCAAGACGGGAAAGTTCGCGGACGGAACCGTCTTAGTGAAAGAGACCTTTGCGACCGATCACGCTCAAATGACGACCGGGGACGCACACTGGGCTACGAAAACGATCGTGTGGTTCGTGATGATCAAAGACGATAAAGGACGCTTTCCCGGCAATCCGCTGTGGGGCGATGGATGGGGATGGGCACTCTTCAAAGCCGACGCGCCCGATAAACAGGTTGCAACGAACTACAAAAAAGACTGCCTGGGTTGTCATGTTCCAGCTCAGTCAACCGACTGGGTGTACGTACAAGGTTACCCGGTCCTCAAATCGAAGTAAGCAAAAGGCTCTACAGAAATTCGTTTCTAAAGACTCTTCACAAGGAGAATTGCAATGCAAAAGTATCTGTTGCTAGTCATCGTTGGACTTGGACTGACCGCATCAGCCGTGTACCTGGTGGTCGCGAAACCGGTGGCGGCGGCCCAGACTGAACAGTCGAGCGTGGTATTTAATGCTGATGGCACAGTGCAGGTGCCAACGGGCTTTCGCAAGTGGGTTTTTGTGGGCGCTCCCCTAACTCCCGAGGGCCTCAATGATGGAAAGTACAACTGCAACCAGCCCGGAGGCTGTACCAGGTCGAACTTCCCCGAATATCATCACGTATACATCGAGCAGAAAAACGTTGATGCCTATCTGAAGACAGGCGAGTTTCCAGAAGGAACGGTCATCGTAAAAGAACTGACCCGGGTTCTTAACCCGACTTTTCCAGACAGCTCTCGTAAGGAACCTTCCGGACGCGGGTACTTCAACGGCGCGTACAACGGCATCGACATGTCAATAAAAGACAGCAAGCGCTTCGCAAAGACGAATAACTGGGGCTTCTTCACTTTTGGGCATCATGCGTTGCCCTACGACAAGACCTCCGCGGAAAGGCCTGTGGCCGAATGTGCCGGATGCCACATCGCCAATGTCGCCGCCACAGACATGACCTGGATTCAGTTCTATCCGTTGCTTCGTGACAAGCCAGGGTACTAGGTAATGAGATTTCTGTTCGCGTGGCTGAAACGCGTAACAAATCGAATTCAATTCAAAAGGAAAAAAAAGGAGATGAATATGCCAAAAGACATGGGGATGTCGAAAGAAATGGGGATGTCAAGAGAGATGGGCATGAATGGTCGTGGCGGCCATCTCTACATGCAAACCAATGAAGTCAAGAACGCGATCATTCACTACCATCGCTCCGCCAACGGCACGCTCACAGAGGTGGAACGTGTCGGCACCGGCGGCAAAGGTTCGGGGACTTTCAAGCCGATCAGCGGCCAGGAGAGCGCGCCCAACGCCTTTGAAGGCGCGGGTAGCGTCATCCTCTCACCAGATCGCAAGTTTCTGTTTGCCACCAACGGCGGGGACAATTCGGTTTCCAGCTTCGCCGTGGGCGACCAGGGCAAGCTCAAGCTGATCGACAACAAGCCGACTGGGAACGCCGTGGAAGGAAAGAGCGGCACTGCCAAATCGCTGGCATATTCTCCCTCGAAGGACATGCTCTACGTGGTCCACTCCTTCGGACCCGATCATGTCCGGATCATGTCGGTCTCCAGTGATGGCAAGCTTACGCCGCGCATGGAGAAGTACACGTCTAACACGCCAGACAAGCCGCACCGTGTTCCAACTATGGGTGTGCTCACACCAGATGAGAAATTTCTCATTGTCGGCACCACGTTCGATCTACCCATTGCGATCTCCGGCACCTATGCGGACGGTTCACCAATTCTTTGGGTGCCTGGTCCGGACGGCAAACCAAAGTCCGTCGCTTCGAATTTTCCGGATCCCGACGGCATAGTAGTCCACCGCGTCAATGCCGACGGCACGCTCAGCGAAGGCTCCTTCCAGGATGGAGGAGGCGGTTCTCCGTTCTACATTCAGTTCCTGCATAACCGGCCGGATACGTTCGTCATCGGATATGCCGTCGGCGATGGAGTGGCCTTGGCCCGAATCGACGAAGACGGCAGAATTGGCGTCGACAAACTTGTTCCCATCGACAACCGGCGCGGCGCGGTCGCTGAACTTTGCTGGCTATCCCTCTCCCCCGATGACCGACGCTTGTACGCTACGGTTTTCGGGTACAGCGACATCACCACCTTCGATATCGACGACGGTCTCGAGATCAGAGTCGCGAAGGATCCTGCGTGTCCCGAGGTCGAGGGCGATGGCACCTTCAGGGCGCTTTGTGGAGACGTCAGCAGCGGCCCGAGCGACAGCTGGGTTTCGCCGGATGGCGCCTTTCTCTACCAAATCTATGGGAACGCCTCGAAGCTGGTGGGGTACGCCACGAAACCGGATGGCTCGCTGGAGGAGGTTACCAGCGTCGCCATCCCCTACAACAGCCCGGAGGGGTTGGCAGGATTCTGATTCCATCAGAGGCTACTTCGCCGGCGGCGAGCAGGTTGCTGCCGGCGAAATACAAGTACAACGTCCCGCTTTTGGCGTGACCAGCAAGAACTTGAGAGGGGTGTCGAAATCATGCGTAGAGCTTTGGCGTTATTTAGCGTAGTGTTTTTCGTTTCGGCCGCGGTGGGCGCCAAGGCGCAAACATCAAGTACGTCTCATGCTCGCGGCGGCAATCTATACATGCAGACGAACGAGGTTCGGAATGCCATTGTTCATTATCGCTGGTCTGCGAGCGGGACGCTTACCGAGGTGGAACGTGTCGCGACTGGTGGCGCCGGTTCCGGGGAACTGAGCCCCATCTACCACACTAAACGGCCGAACGACTTCGAGGGTGCGGGCAGTGTCATCCTCACGCCGGACCGGCGGTTTCTGTTTATTACCAACGCCGGCGACAATTCCGTCTCCAGCTTCGCGGTAGATAAGGAAGGCCGTCTCGCGCTGCTGGACGTGAAGCGGACAGGGAACACACAAAACGGTGGCGCTAAATCGGTGGCCTATGCCCCATCGAGTCGCACGCTCTTCGTGGTGCACAACTTCGGCCCCGACCATCTCCGGCTGCTGTCGGTCGATGACGAAGGCAAGCTTACGCCGCGCCCGGAAAAATACTCCGTGAACACGATGGACTGGCCCAATCGTCTGCCCACCATGGCCGTGCTCTCGCCCGACGGGAAATTCCTCTTTGTCGGCACCACGTTCGACGAGTTGCCCAGTAGAAAAAATCCGGACGGCTCACTGATTCTCTGGATCCCGCACAAAGACGGCGCACTGCACGTCATCGCTTCGAATGCACCGGACCCCGACGGCATCGTCGTATTCCCCGTGGGCGAAGGCGGCGCACTCCGCGAACCCTCGTTTTACGACGCCAGAGGCGCTTCTCCCTTCTACATCGCCTTCCTGCACAACCGGCCGGATACCTTCGTCGTCGGATATGCCGTTAGCAACGGAGTATCCATCGGCAACGTCGACGCTAACGGCAAAATCGCCGTCAGCGCGCCCGTAACGGTCGACACGAGCGCCGGCCTGCCCTCTGAACTATGCTGGCTCGCCGTCTCCCCGGACGACCGATGGGTGTTCACGACGAACTTCGGTTACAGCGACCTCAGCAGCTACCGCCTCGACGGCAACGTGCTCTCTATAGCGAAGGATCCCGCCAGCCCGAAGGTCCCTGGAGATGGCACTTTCCGAGCAATCGATGGAGTGGTTAGCAGCGGCCCAAGCGATAGTTGGCTGACGCCGGATGGCGCCTTTCTCTACCAGATCTACGGAAACGCCTCGAAACTGGTGGGCTACGCCACTAAGCCGGACGGTTCGCTTGAGGAGGTTACAAGCGTCACGATCCCATACAACAGCCCGGAGGGTTTGGCGGGATTCTGATCAACTTGACGGGGCGCTATCGCTCGTTTGGCATCCCTGGCGGTGAGAATCGAGTGGCGCCCTCTTTGGGAAAGTAGCAGTACAAGCATGCAAAACTCGAAAGGAATTATCCACCCATGCGTATAACTAGGATGTTGTTCAGGGTAGTGTTTTTCGTTTCGGTCACCGTGGGCTTCGCCGTTGCACAAACAGGTGCCCCAAAGACGCCGGCCGACGGACACACCATCCATGTAGTAGCACCTCACGTGGTGAATGGCAAGGTGATGGGACCGTTCCACCATTACTGCAAGGTTCTGTCGCCTGAACCGGTAATCGAATGCCTCATTTACGCATCTACGGATCCCGGTGTCCGCTTAGAACAAATTGAGTACATCATCGCGAAATCCATAACGCGTAACGGATCTGTCACGCTTGCCGACTGGAACAAAAACTGGCACGACCACACGCAGGAGATTTCGACCGGCCGGGTCCAAGTTCTCGAT
>Ga0210384_10004298_pt1 | contig 15995 bp, 14 predicted proteins | sample IncBWH2MmetaG_FD_160574 | JGI IMG/M metagenome (GOLD analysis project Ga0210384, IMG submission 160574) | Forest soil microbial communities from Barre Woods Harvard Forest LTER site, Petersham, Massachusetts, United States - Inc-BW-H-2-M | ecosystem: Environmental > Terrestrial > Soil >...
ATTGGAGCAAGTTTGTGAGACCGGGCTGGTTGCGGATCGACGTCACGGACGCGAGTGGGATGAAGATAACCGCGTTCAAGGATTCGGCATCGGGGAAGTTCGCGGTGGTGGTGGTGAACACGGGAGCAGCAAAATCAAACACGTTTACGCTGAACGGGTTTAGCGCTGCTACGGTTACGCCCTGGATTACCGATGCCACCCGACCCCTGGTTCAGGAGTTGGACGTGGCCGTCAGCGGGGAAGCGTTCAGCTACACAATTCCCGCAGACAGCGTGGTCACATTCGCGGGACTGGCACAGTGAAACAGAGCTCCGATTAATCTTCGGACAACAACTCAAGCCGGTCAAACGTTGGTCTGCCGCATTGACTGAATGCGGCAGACCAACACTCGTTTGCAGATGGCCCTCTGATCGAACCAGAATCCTCGAAGGGCATTCCCTCAACGTTACTTCAATACAATTCCTTTTCCGCCACACTCGCGCACGGTCAGTGCTATCTTCTTGCTGCCACGTTGAGCCGGGGCGAAGATTTCGACCTGAACGGGGTTGTGGATTCGAGCAGGACCTCGGTGTTTTCGGTCGGCGAATGACTGAAGGCGAAGTGGATGAAGATCACAGTAATCTTGTGCACCTATAATCGTGCGAAGACTCTCGCAAAGGCTCTTGAGAGTATCTCGGCTTCGATCCTGCCCAGTGAAATCGACTGGGAAGTTCTGGTAGTGGATAACAATTCCAGGGACCAGACGCGTGAGGTGGCAGAGAGGTTTTGCAGCCGCTTTCCAGGCCGCTTCCGGTACCTGTTTGAACCGCAGCCAGGAAAGTCACATGCCCTCAACGCTGGAATTCGAGAGGCTCGGGGCAGTGTGCTGGCCTTCACCGACGATGACGTCCTGGTTGAGCCAACGTGGCTCCAGAAACTGACTACCGCTCTGGACACAGGAGAGTGGGCGGGCGTCGGTGGACGGGTTCTTCCTGACGAGACATTTTCCCCTCCTCGCTGGATTCCACTTAGGGATCGCTATGCTCTGGCGCCGCTTGCCGTATTCGCTCCCGATATCGAAGCCGGTCGTCTGAGCGAGGCACCTTTCGGGGCCAACATGGCATTTCAGAAGCGGTTGTTTGAGAAGTATGGTGATTTTCGAACAGACCTGGGTCCCCGCCCGGGAAGCGAAATCCGAAGCGAAGACACGGAGTTTGGGGATCGCTTGTTGGCGGCTGGAGAACCGCTTTTTTATGAGCCCTCAGCCATTGTTTACCACACGGTGCCGCAAGAACGAGTCCAAAAGAAGTACTTCCTCCGATGGTGGTTTGATAAGGCTCGTGCCGACATCCGGGCATCGGGGATTCCAACCGACGCAAAATGGTTCGTCGCCGGAATCCCACTATATCTTTTTCCGAGGCTCGCGGCGTGGACACTACGATGGTTAGTTGCCTCTCGGCCAGCGGAGCGGTTTTCCTCGAAGCTCAAAGTCTGGGGTGTGGCCGGGACAATCGTGGAATGTTTTAGGCTGTCGCGTGCGCCGAGGTAATTTCCTGAACAGCGTGGGTCTCGCGACTACTGATAGCCCTGCCGCTTCAGGACGAGGGAACGGACGATCGCGCACTGAAGGGCGTAAACGACGATATCCCCAAGCTTGCTTGCCTTAGTTCCGATCAATGGACCAAGCTTTGATCGTGCGGTAACAGCGCCCAGCGTCAGCGTGTTCTCGGGTAAAGCTCGAATGGTAGAGTAGCCGAGGTTGCTCTCTAGACATAGGTTCTCGATCGTGCAGATCGTGACGCAAACTATTAACTAGCAATATTTCTCCGCGAGACAAGGAGATAAGAAACGATCACTCGTTTCATAGAGCGCTTTACCACCCGGTCTTTTCGAGCCGCACTCAAAGAAGTGCTACGAGAGTGGCGCATCATGAGAGCGCACTGGCTCGGAGTACGTAAGGCCTCGTCTGTGAAGTTGCCCTGTGCTCTTCATATTGGCTGTGGGCCAAACAAAAAACCAGGATGGGTCAACATCGACCTCGGCAAGGATGCCGATATTCTCTTGGATCTCCGGGAGCGACTCACATTTCCCGACAACTCCGTGAACATGGTCTACAGCGAGCATTTTTTCGAGCACCTGAGTCTTGAAGAGGGTAATCGTTTCCTTCGCGAGTGCCTGCGCGTGCTCGTTCCTGGCGGCAGATTCAGCGTGGGGGTTCCCAACGCTCAACTTTGCTTACAGGACTATGTCACTGGCGATAGGGACGAGTGGTTGAAAGTGCGCGACCGATACCACCCAAAATGGTGCAGCACGCCGATGCACAGCGTGAACTATTTCTTTCGCCAGGATGGGGAACACAAATATGCCTATGATGCAGAGACGCTAATCGAACTGCTAAGAGATTGCGGATTTTCCGATGTTCACGTGCGCCCCTGGGATGCGACGCTGGATCTCGAAGCTCGAAGGGACGGAACTCTCTATGTGGAGGGCAAGAAAAGCCATCTCAGAGAGCGGGCCGCCTCAGAGTTCGCCGCAAAAGCAACCACGCGAGATTCGCCGAGTTGAACCGTGTAGCCTAGCTGCAAATATTGAGAAGGAGAACGAGTGTCTAAAGATACGCAGCGTGTCTGCTCGAAGGATGGCTCCTGTCGACGAGGTGAAGCCGAAGCGCACCGAAGCCACAAAATAACCACAGAATCGGTATAGCGAAACAGGGGTCATGACTGGGCAGTGGTTCAGCAAGAGCATTCTCGTGGGTGAGTATGGGTTCCCGAACCAGATGGCAGAAGGTCTTTAGAGTTTCGTTCGCTTTGCTAGCCCTCCTGTTTCTACTTTTCTCGCTTTTCAATCTCGGGGGCTACAGAGCACTCGTTGTGGCGAGATTGTTCCGAACCGACAACGGGCCGGTCGTTGTCCCGCTTCCGGAAAATTTCCATCCGCAAGTGCCGCCCGGATTCAATGTCTCGATTCTTGCCAGAGGGTTCGAGGAGCCCCGGTGGCTTGCGGTTGCCCCCAATGGAGATATCTTCGTCGCCGATTCCGCAGCTGGAAGGGTGATCGTGCTGCAGGATTCATCCCTGCCGGGAGGCGCTGCAGCACGAGAAGTCTTCACCGACCATTTGGACCTGCCGTTTGGAATCGCGTTTCGCGACGACTACGTTTACATCGCGGACACAAACCAAGTCCTACGCTTCCGCTACGATCCCCGCACCTCGAAGAGATTAGGCGACCGGGAGCCGATCCTCGATTTGCCGGGCTTGGGCTACAACCAGCATTGGACACGGTCGCTCGCCTTTAGTCCCGATGGCAAGAAGCTCTTTGTCTCTGTCGGTTCAAAAACGAATGTCTCGATTGAGGCGGACCCCCGCCGTGCCGCTATCCTGATGGTCGATCCTGACGGGAAGAACATGCGAATTTATGCCCGCGGACTGCGGAATGCGGTAGGCATCGGCTTCAATCGAGAATCAAGCGACCTTTGGGCCGCCGTAAACGAGCGCGACGACATGGGGGATGATGTTCCATCGGATTTCTTCACGCATGTGGTTCAAGATGGTTTTTACGGCTGGCCCTACGCCTACCTCGGTCAACACGTGGACAATCGCGTGGCATCCCGGCCGGATCTGGTCGCAAAGACCCTTACGCCAGACTTGCTTCTGGGCGCTCATGTCGCGCCACTGCAATTTGCATTTTACGAAAACCAGCAATTTCCCCCCGCCTACAGGCACGGTGCTTTCATTGCTGAGCACGGCTCCTGGAATCGGCGCATCAGGAGCGGATATCAGGTTGTCTTCATCCCGTTCCGCAATGCCCAGCCGTCGGGAGAAGCGGAGCCTTTCTTTTCCGGCTTTGTGCCAGATCCCGCAGGCAGGCAAGTCTACGGTCGCATGGTGGGTATTGCCATCGCTGCCGACGGGTCGCTGCTGATCTCAGACGACGGCCAAAAACTCATTTGGCGCGTGTCTTACGGAGCTCAACCGTCTCGAGCGAACTAAACCCGCTCGAAGGTCAGGCAGGCCAATCTCCCCTCTAGTCTCGAGATCAATGGGAACACCAACGGGGAACTGGTGAAAATCTCAAACGCCGGTGATATTTGGAACCTGGGAAGGTGTTCGCTTCTCTGGCACACTTGTGCCGGCTAATGGTCTAAACGTTGGGAGGGGATGCGAATCGACGACGCGAAATGGTGAATTCTCTTGGATTTCAAGAATTCCGGCAGGAATTTAATATGCGGCCCAGTCAAAATCGTGAGGACTCGATCAGATTGGGGGCGAAGTGAATGAAAGGGGATCGGACTCCAAGCCCGAAAAATATCCGGATGGCCTCGAGGATCCTCTCCGTAGCTTTTCCATCACCATAGGGGTTATGCGCGTGTGACATGGTCCCGTAGTGGGCCGGATCGCTTAAGAGTCGGCTCACTTCACTCACAATTCTATTCCGGTCCGCTCCTACAAGGCGGGCCGTTCCTGCCGAGAGTGCCTCCGGTCGTTCGGTTGTTTCACGCATGACCAGTACCGGCTTTCCTAGGCTTGGAGCCTCCTCCTGAATGCCTCCTGAGTCCGTGAGGATTAGAGTCGCTCGTTCCATTAAAGCGACAAAAGGCAAATAAGCCATGGGTTCGATCAAATGGATGTTCGAGCGCTTCGTAGCGCCGGTAGTTTCATGAATCAGGATGTCGGAGACCGCAGCGCGGACATTCGGATTCAGGTGCACGGGATAAACAAATTCCACCCGAGGAAAGGCAGCAGCAAGATCGTCGATGGCACGGCAGATAGAGCGGAGCTTTTCTCCAAAACTTTCGCGACGATGACCGGTGATGAGGACCAGTCGCTTGTGAGACGATCCAGTCATGAGCTCTGGATTTAGTCCCGGGATTTCAATCGGACCACAGCGCACCTTCTTGACCGCAAGGAATAAAGCGTCAATCACCGTGTTCCCGGTAATAAAAATTCTCTCGGAAGGGACGCCTTCTCTCAGTAGATTTTCCCGGCTCAGAAGAGTCGGAACAAAATGCAACGTGGCCAGGTCGGTGGTCAATATGCGGTTGGCTTCCTCAGGCCAGGGCGCCTGCATGTTGCCCGTGCGGAGACCGGCCTCGACATGACCAACTGGAATTTGATGATAAAAGGCGGCCAGGGAGGCCACAAAAACCGTCGTGGTGTCTCCCTGTACGAGTATGAGATCGGGCTTTTCCGCGGTCAGATACTCATCGAGAGCAGTGATCGCGCTCGCCGTAAGGGATGAGAGCGTCTGGTCGGAGCGCATCAAGTTCAGATCGGTGTCGGGGATAATCTCGAAAACTTCGAGTACTTGATCTAACATCTCTCGATGCTGGGCGGTGATGCAGACGCGGCACTGAAATTCGGGATCGCTTCGAAGTGCCAGGATCACCGGGGCCAGTTTTATGGCTTCCGGGCGAGTTCCAAATATGACGGAGATTTTCATATTCTCACTCGCCGGCTCCTCGGCCGGCTAGTTCCCGTGGCCCTCGCCAACACAACCCCACTTTCTCCCATGGACCGGGAATCGTCGAACAAAACTGAGGAGAACTCGATAGGTTACACCCTCACGCCAGTAGGTTAGAAAGCAAGTTTCGTGCCAGTTTCCCTAGATTGGGCGCAGGCATATTAATAAGTATCCTATTTACATATGCTTACAACCAAACTGGGAGCACCTCTGATCCTTTATTCCCTGAGCCCCTGAAGGAGAGAAAAATGTAGGTCAAGCGAGCTAAACAGGTTCCCTTTCTAGGGATTCACTTCAAGAACCCGGTGGCCCCGGGCTTCGGATGCGGCTTGCTAAGTGCAAGCTCGAGAGCGCTGGGTCTTGGTACACTGAGCGAAGAGAGCACGAAATTTGGCAACCGGGCATGAGCTTTCGCCGGGCGGCGGTTCACCTGGCGCGACCGCCGCAACAGCTCGGCCGGCCAATTGTCTTGACTAGGAGCCGGATGGTGGAAATTTGAGTGACACACATCGGCTTACGCTGCTGGTTCGTGCCGGCTTGCTGATCGCTTTGCTCTTTTCCATTTATCTAGTGAGCAGGCAAGCGATCGCCGCGTGGTATTTCGAGGAAGGTTCGCCCGAGGCAATTCAAGCTGCAATCGCCTGGGACCCAGGGAACCCACGGTACTATGACGCACTCGCGAATCTCATGCATTCCACCGCCGCGAATGAAAAACCAGGGGAGCTGATTCGTTTAGAGGAAACCGCCGCGCGCTTGAGCCCCTATGATGCTTACTACTGGGCTGATCTCGGAGCAGCCTACGACTGGACGGGGCGCACCGCCGACGCCGCCCGCGCATTTGCGCGCGCTCAACAACTTTTCCCGAATTCTCCAAACATCAATTGGCGCGTGGCCAATTTTTACATCCGCACGCAGCATCTTCGAGATGGATTGCGGTGTCTGCAAAAAGTCCTCCTGGAAGGCGGTGTGCCGCGCCGCGATGTTTTTCTGCTGGCCACGAATGCCACGCGCGAGAACCGGGCAATTCTCGATGAGATGCTGCCTCGCGGTGCGGCTTACTTTATTGACTACATCAACTTTCAGGTCGCCCTGGGCAGAATGGAAGCCGCGGTAGAGAGCTGGGATCGCTTGCTCGAACTCAATCTTCCATTCACTCTCCGTGATTCGTTTCCCTATCTGGATGGATTGATCGAGCACCGCGAACTGGAGTCATTGGCTCGGGCGTGGGCTGCGCTGAGCGCGCGGTTTCCGGCGCAAATTCGGCCGCGTTCCGGCTCCCGGAATTCCATCTCGAATGGAGATTTTGAATCCGAGATCCTCAACGGCGGAATCGATTGGCGAGTTGCGCCTGTTGAGGGAGCGCAGGTCAGCTTGGATTCCGGGAGTTCCGGCGAACCGTCTGGTTCGCTTCGTATCGATTTCGACGGGACGCGCAACCTCGACTACTTCCACCTGTTCCAGTTCGTGCCGGTCACACCAGCCACACAGTACGATTTCTCGGTTCGAATGCGCGCGAAGGGAATAACGACCGATAGCGGGCCAAGATTTCAACTCTATGATGCGGACGACATGGGCAAGCTCTTTCTGTCCACGGAGAACTTGATTGGGAACGTCGAATGGTCCGAGCACCACCTCAAGTTCAGTGCCGGGCCAGCTACCCGTCTACTCGTCGTGAGAGTGGCCCGGCCCGCCAGCAAGAAATTTGACAGCCACATCGCCGGCACGGTGTGGATAGCTCACGTCAGTCTCGCGCCCGTAAAGTAACCATAGATCCGAAGGCTCGAAAAGCCCTGGGCCTCGAGTGTTTTTACCCACAGGTGGCATTGCTAAACACCTCCGTTCACAGGACCTTGCGGCAACTCCGGGCCTGGCTCTAGTGCATTGAAGACAACGTTTGGCGAGCGTATAATTCCACTCACAGCAACCCAGATGGGGAGCCCATCCTGCCACAAGATCCAAACACGCACGATACCGCTGACGCCAACGGGAAAGGTCTAGGATTCGCAGAGCGCCGCCAACACGCGAGACACCGCGTGGGAGCCATCGCTTATGTCGAGCTCGAGGACAACAATGGCGGCATCGTCCTAAACATCAGTGAAGGCGGCCTTTCCCTGACAGCGGCGGGAGTCCTGGCCGTGGATCATCCCCCGCGGGTACGCGTCCAATTGCCGCGCTCTCGAGATTGGATCGAACTGCCGGCGGAAATCGCGTGGGTCAGCGAATCGAAGAAAGAAGCCGGGCTACGTTTTCAAAATCTGACCCCGGAGATCGACGCGCAAATCAGGAATTGGGTCACTTCCGAAGCTTCCCCCGCCGAAATCCCAAGGGACAACGGACGCTACTCAAAGAAACTCCGACCGCCCCCCAGCGTGACCGATCGCCGCGAGCCAACGCCTTCCGTTCTAGCGACCGCGAAGTCCCCTGAAACCATTCCAGATGAAGCACAGATTTCGAGCCTCCTTTCAGCGTCGGCCGAGCCTGAAATCGCGCTGAGGGAGGGCGCTCTACCGCCAGCTCTTCCAGTCCCCGGAGCGGCCCCGATGATATCGGGGGGCTCAGAAAGTACACGAACTGCGATTGAACGCCGGCTCCACGCTCGCCGGCAAATCAAATCACTCATCTACGTTGAATTGGGCAAGTCCAATTGCGGCATCTTGGTCAACATGAGTGAGACTGGAGTTCAGCTTGAGGCGGCTGTCGCACTGGTGGGAAATGGCATCCCACGATTGCGTTTTCAATTGCCAAATTCGCGGAAATGGATCGAGAGCACCGGAAAGGTGATCTGGATTTCAGAATCGCGTAGAGAAATCGGAATTCAATTCATTGATTTGCCCGCGGACGAACGGGCAAGGATCTCGGAGTGGGTCTCACAGGGGGTCTCGACGGTTGAACCTCCTGCTCCGAGAGAAACAGCTCGCGAGAAACTCCCGTTGCCCAGCAAAGCGTCCCTCTCGCAAGAACCAGGGAACCCTGACCCTGCGGTGGTTGAGCCTGCTAAGACTGCCCGAACAGTTGCGCAGTCCCCCATTTCTGCTTCCAGTCTGGCTGGTTCTTCGCTCAGCGTCAAATTAGCTCGAGCGTCCGGGCCATCCATCCGGTTTCCCGCAACCGGGGATGACGCAGCGCGCAGCTCTCTCCGAAACAGAGTTAGCGTCTGGCTGAATTCCGGCTTTGTATTCCGAGGCTGGCGAACTCTGGCGGTGCCGATCTCGCTGCTCCTCGTGCTGGCTTTTGGCATCGGGTGGTTCATGGCTTGGCAGCGGGCCGGCGACGAAGCAACTCAGATCACCGCGCCAACGACCGAAGTGGCGACTGATCTCCCGCAAGCCGCGGCCCCTCCCACCGCGGTCCCGGATTCACATGCTTTGAGCACGACCGTTGCGGGCGCACCTCCGCAAGGCCACGGTCAATCGCCGACCTCCGTTAACAAGCACGCGAATGTCCCGGCCCTCGCCGCTGACTCTAAAGCGCGCGGAGCTGTCCCGCCGTCGACAAATTCGGCATCCAGTGCTTTGAATCACGCGCCAGAAAGCGCGAAATCACCGGCTCGTCCACCGGAACCTCAGGCGCCTCACTCGACTGCCAATTTCCCTCGACCTTCCGCAACTGTCGCGCCTGCACCGGCTACGGGGAACCCGACCACAAGATCAACTCCATCAGTCGCTCCATCGCCAACACCGATACCGGGTCACTCAACGCCAGCAAGTATCCCGGCGAAGGAAAAACAGACTGCGCCAGCTCCACCTCCAGCGAAGCCGGCCGAGATTCCTGCCATCCCTGCGGGATCGGTTTCGATCAGCGTCCCTGCGTTTCCGTCGATTCGAGTGCCCCCGGAGCTGAAATCGCAAGCCTCCCGGCTGGGGATGAGCATGCAGATCGGTCAACTCGTGACGCGCGTCGAGCCGGCGTATCCTGAGGAACTCAGAAAGCAGGGAATCGAAGGGACAGTGAAGCTGCATGTCACCGTCGGGCGAGAAGGGGCCATCCAAACTGTCGGCCTGCTGGGCGGTCCGCCGTCGCTCACTCCGCTGGCTATTGACGCGGTACGGAAGTGGCGATTTAAGCCCACTGTTCTCGGTGGACAGCCGGTCGAAACGGAAGAGGACATCACCGTTGTGTTTCGAATTGTAAATCCAACCCTCAAATCGAATTAACTTCGCCTCCCCGCTCACTCGCCCGGTTCTGGTGGACTTCGAAACACGAAGGGCGCCCGACCGCGATCATGGATTTGCCGTCGGAAAATGGAAAAGCCAAGTAGGGATGCCCCGAAGATAATTTGAAGAGGTGCCCTGCGCTATTGGCGTGTGGCCGCACTCACGGGTGGCGACTTGCTCCCGCCGTGACCCAACCCAGCCGCCGCGCCCGCCGCCCCGGCTCCGCCCGCCACTGCCAGAATAATCCAGCCCGCGTTGCTTTTCTTTTGAACCGAAGAAGGGTTGGCTGGCGCCTGAGGAGTAGCGGGCTGCTGCTCGACAGCGGACAATTCACCGTGCGCAGAAATCCGCACGGATTGATTCGATTGGAGCAGGAGACCGCTCCCGCCCTGCAGTCCGATTATCCCCAGACTCCCCTCCAGGCAGGAAATCAGAAACGATCCATCGGGCGCCTTTTCAATCTTTGCGGTGGACTCTTCCCCTTGCGTGGGGGCCACCAGTGAGTAGTCTCCGACGCGCAAGCTGATGCCGGCGGGGCCGCTGATGGAAGTCATCACTGCGCTTCCGGATTTCAGCTCCGCCACATATTGCGGATTGCCGGGGAAAGCCACCTGACTTTCCGGCGAAACTTTGAGCGATCCCTTGCCGCTGGTCGTAAATGTCGCGCTGCCGTTTTGGCTGGTTCGCAGCGTGTCGCCTGAAAAAATTGTCGATTCTCCCGGTGGATGCGCGTCATTCACGTACAAATCGCCGAGCGAGGTCAGCGATCCCAGCGGTTGCCGCTGCTGGTCTTGCGACACCGTGCGCGCCTGGACCAAAGCTGGATACAGAATGAGTTCGAAAACCAGAAGCAAGGTGAGGCCAAAAGTGCGCAATGGAACTCGAGATTCGAGATTGTTCTGGGGCAGGGCCGCGAATTGAGTCACTGGCACCCCCGGCTGCGGAGAAATCCCTAAGAACCGGACGCTTTCTATTTACCACCACCGCGCCCAATTGTCCATCGTCAGGATCAAGGGGAACCTGCCGGTGTTAGCCCCCAAGCTCTCGTTTGCCGCCCTCAATCCGCTTTCCTTCATCGCTGACCGAGTCCTACGATTTGCGAATTCTAAGATTTGCGGTTCCCAGAGCCTCTCCGGTGAGACTGTTCTCCCAAGGACCGGCGTATGGATCTGGCTGGTTTGCCCATCTGCATCTGATCGCCTTTGAAACACAATCTGGCAATTCCCCAAGCCCTGATTATTAGGCCGGCTCCCGTTTGACGGGAAAGAGGACGTGGAGACGGGTCAAAGAAAGCCCTTTTTGGCTCCGGCAATCGGGGCTTGGCTCATTTTGAGGGCAATAAATACCGGCCGAGGAATAAGGCTTACTCGCCAAGTACCTAAATTCGAGGAACACTAGTTTGCTAACTAAGTACTTTCGAGCTATGGGGCCGCGCATGTCCATTACCCAAGATATGAGGAGAAAGCGTGTATGGCACGGGCTTAGTAAGCGAGAAGCAAAGGGAACAAAATGAAAATGATGTACCTAGGCGGCTTGCGATGAAACTATCGTGGAAGGAAGTCCGAATCTTCGGTCTTGGCCTACTAATCCCCGTCTTCGACCTCATCGCCAAGAAGCTAAACGCCGACCGCGCGGCGCTGCTCGAGGTGGCACGCGGTGAACTCGGATGCTGCGCTCGCTGCCACAAGTTGCTTTCAGTCAAGGCCGGGATGTCATTCATCCTGCATCTGCAGGACGCCCACAAAATCGAAGCCGATGACTCCTACGAAATCATTTCCGATGTGTACCGCAGGATGGGCCAGGCATATGGAGAGCGCGCCACGAAGAGGAAATCAAGCGAACAACAGGTCGAAGTCACGGCCTAGTTCGCCGGCAGGACACCGATTCATTGACCGAAAAGTCTCCGTGGCTTCTCTGCGAGAAGAGGCTTCCCCGTGTCTATTCGCTCGATCGACCTCCACAAATTGCGGAACAAATCGACCGTCGAGGGTCCTGCGGTCTGATTTCTTTCACTCGGGGTAACACATTTTAGCCCAGGGTCTTGGCATCGAAGCTAGCGAGTTCGCCATCTTCTATCGTAAAGCTGATCTCGATTGGTTTGCAGCACACCTCGCAGTCTTCAACGTAGGCTTGGCGGTCGACGGACAGGTCCAACACCATCGAAATTTCTTCTCCACAATATGGACAGGTGAATTCGTGTTCCACTAGAGAAGAAGGTACTGCGATCGATCTCCCGGGACAACAGCAGCGGTAACCGGCAGAACCGAACCTAGCGGTGGTCATGGGACCGAACCCAAAGATCTGCGTCATTTGAAGCGCTTGATGATCCCACCCGAGTAGCTCCGTGGTTGTGCGAGACAAGGATTCCCTCCCTGGTTGGTTGGGTCAATCCCTTCAGTGTTAATTAGTAAGCAGGGCCCGGCGGCGGAGGGCAATGGCCATGCGTACAAGTCCGGTACCTAGCATGGGCAAGCCGCCAGGCTCGGGCTGCGCAATAGCATCCCGCTGAGACTCCCCGCAGATGAGTGCCACGGGAAGCGCCGCCAGTCTCCAGTTCGATACAGGGTTGTGAAATTCTTAATGCAAAGTTGGGCAGGATGGTGAATTTTATGGGGTCGCAAACAGGGACTCAGAGACCTGGGCGATCTCAAAATTACATCGAAGAGTTACTTGGACGAAGAAGAGGGCCATGGAAATTACGTCTGGCAATGGATTCGGGCCGTTCGAGGCGTTTCTACCCGTTCCATCGACTGCAACAAGATCTCACGAACACGCAGACGAGGGATTTCCCGGGCGATTGTTCATTGTGGAAGGAATCGATGGCTCGGGAAAATCCACGCAACTGAGCCTGCTGCACAAATGGCTGGAATCGAAAGGGTACGGGGTGGTGTTCAGCGAGTGGAATTCTTCCCCACTGGTGAAGGACACCACGAAATTAGGCAAGAAAAAGAAGATGCTGACGGCGGCGACGTTTTCGCTGATTCACGCCACCGATTTTGCCGACCGCACGGAGAAGAGCATTCTGCCGCTGCTGAAAGCCGGCGCAGTAGTGTTGTGCGACCGCTACATCTACACGGCTTTCGCGCGAGACGTGGCGCGTGGAATGGACCGCGAGTGGGTTCGCGAACTCTATGGATTCGCCGTCAAGCCGACGGTTGCTTTTTACTTCCGCGTACCGCTCGAGACGGCCATCGGCCGGTTGCTCGATGGCCGCAATGGATTCAAATACTACGAGGCGGGGATGGATTTGGAGCTAAGCGATGACCCCGAGGAAAGCTTCCGACTGTTTCAGGGCCTGATTCTCAAGGAATACGAGGACATGATTCCGGAATTTGCCTTGACGGTGATTGACGCGACGTTGCCGATCGAAGTGCAGCAGGCACAAGTGAGGCAAATTGCGAAAGCTCACCTCGACAAAGCAACCAACGTAAGGGTGGAACGATGAGACAGACGTATGGAAAGCTTCTCCCGGGAATGCGAATCTCTGATCTGAGCGGCAAGCTGATCGTGATTGAAGGGACCGATGGCGTTGGGCGCTCGACGCAAATCAATCTTTTGAGGCCATGGCTCGAAGAACAAGGGCACGCGGTGCTGGATACGGGCATGACGCGCTCGCTTCTCGCTGGCGACGGGATCCGCCGCGCGAAGGAAGGAAATAACCTTGGGCGCGTGACGCAAAGCCTTTTCTATGCGACGGACTTCGTCGATCGCTTGGAAAACGAGATTGTTCCGGCTTTGCGGTCCGGGTTTATCGTGCTGACCGACCGGTACGTGTATTCCCTGATGGCCAGGGCGTTCGTTCGCGGCATGGACTCAAAATGGATTCGCAGCATTTACAGCGTGGCGTTGAAGCCGGATGCCACATTTTATTTGCGGCTCACGATCGACCAGCTCGTGCCGCGCGTGGTTTTCTCGCGAGGATTTGACTACTGGGAATCGGGCATGGACCTTTATCCGGGACGCGACATGTACGACAGCTTTTGCAATTATCAGACGGCTCTTCTCAGAGAGTTCGACCGCCTTAGCGAGGAATATAAATTCGAGGTGATTGAGGCGTCCGCGGGTGCCGGCGAGGTGTTTGGGCGGCTCAAGGCCGGAATTTTCAATATTCTCGAGGCCGATACCAGGAAAGAGTTTATCTTGACGCGTGACAAGAAGCCGTTGTCGATTTCCTCGTCGGCCGGGAAAGCGAAGATCGATGCGGCGCCACAGGACACTCGCGCGACCGAGTTCGAACTGGTGCTGCGATCTATCCTGGCGCACGCAACCCATGGAAACGGCAAGACCGCGGTTCATCACAAATAGTCTTCACACACCACAAATTTCAGTTTCCTACTGCGAATCCGGCTGGCCGCCGAGCGTCGAATACGGGCGGTCGGGTTGATGGGAGACAAGCACGCTGTCGCTTGCTTCCGGGTTCGTCCTCATGCCACTGGCGAGATGCACGCAAATTTCTGTCGGGTGCAGGAGCGTTCAAATGCCAGCTTGATCCACGGTCCCTCGGAGCGCACGGCTCTCCGCGCCGAATCGGCTGGCTTTGCGATTTGACCTTCCTTTTTCTCTTCTTCAAACAGATTTTGGGATGTTGCGCTTAGCGAGGACTCGATTCGTCGGTAGACGAATCACGCGACTCTCATCTGTCGTTGTGCCGGCCAGGATCACAGGCGATGGAAACTAGTAGGACTCAAGTCCCGATGAACGCTTCCCGGACCAGTTCGGTTGACTTCAAGCTCCATCAGGTGGATTGAACGGCCCTCTGCATGGCTACTCCTGAGTCAGTAGCAAAACGTTTCTGCAGCGCCCTCGTGAAGGGATAGGCTAAACGCGCCAGCGGAGTCGGCCGCGAGAACGCATAGAGGTCGTACCAGACAGTTTGATCATCGGAATTGAATTCGACTGTGAATCGCTCTTCTCCGAATTCCCCGTGCTCATGAAGAGTGCCATAGGCGAAGCCGTACCTGGCGATGGGGCCCTGCTCCTCCTCGATCACGTACACGATCCGACAGGCATTCATGGACCAGAATCCAAGATGGGATGCAAGGACCGCCACGGTTGCGCCCGGCTCGATGGGCGTTTCCGGCCAACATAAACGGATCCAAGGAAAATCGAACATCTTCCATTGCCTGACCGCACGCTTCGCCCGTTCAAACGTATCGGCACCTTGACCCAATTTGATTCGACTGTGATCGACGTGGTATCCAGTCGGCGCGCGTTGGCGTGAATATCCGACTTCAGGATAGGAGAATTGTTGGTACTGCTGAGCAGAGATAAACCGAAGAATCGAGCTTCGATTAGGTTTGGAGGAGCAGAACATCCGCCTTACCCCTGCCGGAAATCCTGACGCAAACAGTATGGCAGGGATCGCGGTCGCACACACCGCGCCTGATTCACGGTTATCGGGAGTTAGCCGATCTTGACCGAAACTCGTGTTTTCACGGTGCCTGCAGGAACGAGGGCAAAGAGAAGCCCCATCATCGAGTGAACACGGGCGGCTGATCTGGCTCCTGCCCCTGGTCGGCAGGCTCCGTGACTTGTTTTTCGGGGGGATCGTTTCGCGGTTTGAGGGACTCGGTGGATGAGACACTTGGTTTCGCTGATGCCTTCGCAGTCCCGAAGAACGCCTCGCGAGCTTTATCGAACATGTCTTCCGCCATGGGACTTGTCTGTTTCATTCCTGTTCAGCCAATCAGTTAGTTTCTTCCCTTGCGCGCTTCAGCTGGCGCACACTCTTTCAAGCCTCACCCCGCGCATGCGCACACTATTTCCTCTCTCGAACACTAAGAATGGCCCTCAGGGCTGCGCGGCCTCCCCCTCAGAGCCTTTCAAGCCCGCATTCGAGCGATCGTTGTCGGAAACGAGTCGCATCACCGGTTGATTGGGGCCCAATGCCTGATCAATCCGCTAGCCGGTCAATTTCCCCCGGGATCAGGCGGTGGCCGCTAATCTTCCGAGAAACCTTCCAGCGCAATCCTGCGCGAACCGGAAAAAGGTCGTTGGTTCGCTGCCGGTGACGTCGCGGGCCGTGGAGGTGACCATGGCTGCCTCCCCGCGGCGGCAGTGTTCGTAGTTTTCCACCAGTCCATCAGCTTGCCACGCTGCCATCCCAGCGCCGAGGAGTACCGCCCTCATGGCATGCGGGGGAACATCTATGAACTTGACGGGCTTACGCAAAGCATAGGAAAGCTGATGCGCCATTTGCGTGTGCGTGAGCGGTTCGGGGCCGGTTATCTCGTAGGCTTTGCCTTCGTGTCCTGATTCAGTGAGGGTGCACGCGGCGACGGAGGCGATATCGCGCGCATCCACGACACTGACTTTGGCGTTGCCGGCAGGCGCGTAGAGCGCGCATTGCGACGAAATTGTGGGGCGAAAATTGAGCAGACCTTGCATGAACAAATTCGG